>Ga0214472_10005484_pt1 | contig 13340 bp, 9 predicted proteins | sample RVTome_6_FD_207662 | JGI IMG/M metagenome (GOLD analysis project Ga0214472, IMG submission 207662) | Soil microbial communities from uranium-contaminated site in the Upper Colorado River Basin, Wyoming, United States - RVT140D175 | ecosystem: Environmental > Terrestrial > Soil > Contaminated >... | reverse complement strand
CCGACACCTTCTTGATGCTGAGATCCATGGCCATAAAACCGATCCACTGGCTGTCGGGCGAGATGAACGGTGCGGTGGCGCCCACCGTTCCGTCGATGGCTGTGGTCGTGAACTCGTCGATGCGTCTCAGATACAACTGCGTGAGATTCGTGCGCCTATCGCCGTCGGCTCCCGTTCCCCGCGTTTCTGCCGGCCCGACATAGACGACGAACTCGCCGTTGGGGGCGATCGCAATGGACGAACTCTCCGGCAGGGGGACGACATCGCTTGTCGGGATGAGCACGCGCGAGACCTTCGTGTCGACCGTCGGAGAAGAGGCTCGCTGCAGCACGCCGGCGACCACTGCCGCCCCGAGCACGAACGCCACGGCGGCGATGCCGGCGATTCGTCTCGTCGGAGTTCTCGTGCCTGTGGGCGTCAGGGCAGGCGCCTGGTCGAACGCCTCTTCCAGCTCGATCCGGATGTCCGCGGTAGAATGCAGCCGCTGCTTCACGTCCTTCGCGAGGCATCTTCGCAGGAGGGTTCTGACCGAGTTCGGAAGAGTCTCCGGAAGCCTACTCCAGTCCGGTTCTCGCTCGAGGATGACGGCGATGGTCTCCGAGAGCGTTCCGCCTTTGAACGCGGGGACGCCCGTGAGCATTTCGTAGAGAACGCATCCGAACGCCCAGATGTCCGTGCGGGCCCCCGCCGGCTGACCTTTCGCCTGCTCTGGGCTCATGTAGGGCGCCGTGCCCAGGATCGTGCCGGCCTCGGTGAACTCGGCGGCGATGGTGGGCGAATCCTCGAGGCCGGTGGCGGGTGCTGCCCCCGCCTCCATGCTCGCGAGGCCGAAATCGAGGACCTTGATCGAGCCCTCTGCGGTCACCTTGATATTCGCCGGCTTGAGATCGCGATGGACGATCCCCTGTTCGTGGGCCGCCTCCAGTCCGCGGGCGATCTGGCTGGCCAGCGTGACGGCCTCCCGCATCTCCATCCGACCGCGCCGCAGCCTCTGCGACAGGTCCTCGCCCTCGACGAGCTCCATCACGAGGAAGTGGTGGTCTCCGTCCTGCTCGAACCCGTGAATCGTCGCGACATTTGCGTGATTCAGCGAGGCGAGTATGCGCGCCTCTCGCTCGAAGCGCAGGAGTCGCTCGCGATCCTGCGCGAACTCCTGCGGCAGCAGCTTGAGGGCCACGTCCCGCCCGAGCTTTGGATCCCGGGCACGATAGACCTCGCCCATGCCACCCTGGCCGAGTTTCGCGGTGATCTCGTACTGGGCGAGGCGTCTCCCGATCAACGATCTCCTCCAGAAGTCATTGTGATTGCGAAGCTTAGAGACGTAGCGCCCGCCGGTCAACGGAAGTTCGAGCAACGGCAACATGGGGCGCCGTTGACGGATCTCTGCGAGCGAACGAAGATCGAGAGCAGATGGTAACTGTCGACCCTCAACAAGGTGAGTCTCATGAAGACCGTCCGTCACATCCTCGATTCGAAGGGCCGCGACGTCTGGTCCGTGCGTCCCGACGACTTTGTGTATTCGGCCATCGAGATGATGGCTCTGAAGGGCGTTGGAGCGCTCCTGGTCATGGACGGCGACAAGCTGGCCGGCTTGATCTCCGAACGCGACTACGCGCGGAAGGTCATCCTCAAGGGGCTGTCGTCCAGGGAAACGCGAGTGAGCGAAGTCATGACCGCTCGGGTCATCTGCATCGATCCAAAGAGCAGCGTCGAAGATGCCATGGCGCTGATGACCGACAAGCACATCCGCCATCTTCCCGTCGTCGTCGACGGCAAGGTCGACGGTGTCATCTCCATCGGCGATGTCGTCCTCGGGGTGATCGACGAAAAGAAATTTCACATCGAACAGCTCGAAAAATATATCCAAGAAGGATAGGAACTGGACGTTGTCGGCGAGCCATCTAGTTCTCGTTCCAACATCATGACGATGCGAACGCCCCATCATCCAGATCGAGGAGAAACGACTCCATGAACGGCAAATCCGGAACATTGAAGACGATTGGTTCGGCCACGATGGCGACATTCCTGACGTTTGGCGCAGTGGGCGCGGACGCAGAGCAGGCCGGCGATGTGCTTCTCGCCGAGTGGACTGGCCCCTACGGCGGTGTTCCGGCATTCGACAAGATGATGCTCGAAGAGCTGAGGCCTGCCCTCGAAGTTGGCATGGCCGAGCATCTGCTAGAACTCGATCGAATCGCTCGAATCGAAGAGGCGCCGACCTTCGAGAACACGATTCTCGCCATGGAGCGCTCCGGGCGCAGCTTGGGCCGTGCGCTCGTCTACTGGGGCATCTACGGTGGAAATCTCTCGACTCCAGAATTCCGCGTGATCCAACAGGAAATGGCGCCCCGACTCTCCGACTACCAATCGAAGATCACGCAGAACGATCTTCTCTTCGCCCGCATCAAGGCCGTCTACGAGAGCGACTCGATGGACGCCCTCCGGCCGGATCAGCGGCGACTCGTCTGGCTCGTCTATAATCAATTCGCACACAACGGTGCCAATCTCGAGGGCGAGGCGAAAGAACGCTACGCCGCGATCAACAAGAGGCTGGCCGAACTCCAGACGAGCTTCTCCAACAACGTTCTCGCCGATGAAGAAGGGTACGTAACCTATCTCGACGGAACTCAACTGAGCGGTCTGTCTGATTCCTTTATCCAATCCGCCGCGAAGGCCGCGACGGATCGCAATCACGACGGGATGTATGCCGTCACGAACACCCGTTCTTCGATGGATCCGTTCTTGACGTTTTCTGACGAACGGGCTCTTCGTGAACAGATCTGGAACACCTACTACTCGCGCGGCGACAACGGTGACGAACATGACAACAACGCGATCCTCGCGGAGATACTCCAGTTGCGGCACGAGCGTGTGCAACTCCTGGGCTACGAAAATTATGCGTCGTGGCGCCTCGAGGACCGCATGGCCAAGAACCCCGGCCGTGCGTTGGAGTTGATGGAGGCCGTATGGCCGGCGGCGCTGGCTCGCGTGGAAGAAGAGGTGGCCGACATGCAGGCCATCGCCGATGCGGAAGGGGCGAACATCACGATCGAGCCCTGGGACTATCGCTACTACGCCGAGAAGGTTCGCAGGGCGAAGTACGATCTCGACTCCGATGAGGTGAAGCAGTATCTGCAGCTGGACAAGATGCGGGATGCGATGTTCTTCGTGGCGGGGGAGCTCTTTGGCTTCGTGTTCGAGCCCGTTCCGGATGAATCGGTTCCGGTGTTCCACGAGGACGTCATCGTCTACGAGGTGACCGACCGCACGACGGGGGATCATGTCGGACTCTGGTATCTCGACGCCTATGCGCGCCCCGGAAAGCGCTCGGGGGCTTGGGCGACGGCCTATCGCAGCTACGAGGACTTCGACGGCAAACGGACCGTCCTCGCCGCCAACAACTCGAACTTCATCAAGGGCGCACCCGGTGAGGCCGTGCTCATCTCATGGTCGGACGCCGAGACGCTCTTCCACGAGTTCGGTCACGCCCTTCACTATCTTTCCTCCACTGTCGATTATCCGACGCTCAACGGCGGCGTGCGGGACTACACGGAGTTTCAATCGCAGCTGCTCGAGCGCTGGTTGCTCACGGACAGGGTCATCGACAACTATCTGGTGCACTCTCAGACCGGCGAGTCGATCCCGGTCGAACTCGTCGCGAAGATCAAGAATGCCTCGACCTTCAACCAGGGCTTCGCGACCACCGAGTATCTCGCGTCCGCACTCATGGACATGAAATACCACACCATGGACCCAGCCGGCCTGGATCCGGACGCGTTCGAGCGCGAGGCGCTGGCCGACATGGGCATGCCCACCGAGATCGTGATGCGGCATCGGAGCCCGCAGTTCGGCCATGTCTTCTCTGGCGAGGGCTATTCCGCGGGGTACTACGGCTACATGTGGGCCGACGTGCTCACCGCCGATGCGGCCGAGGCCTTCGCCGAGGCTCCCGGCCGCTTCTACGATCGGGATATCGCGAAGAAGCTCGTCCAGCATCTGTTCTCGGTGCGCAACGCCGTGGATCCTGCAGACGCCTACCGCGCATTCCGCGGTCGTGACGCGAAGATCGGGGCACTCATGCGGGCGCGGGGCTTCCCGGCGCCTGCTGACTCGGGGGGATCTGAGCCTGGGGCGGGTGCCGGCTCACGATGAACGGACGGCTGGATTTTGGGCGGGAAGTTCTGTCCAGCCCAGACTATGATTCTCCGCCACAGCAAATGCCACAGCCTGCCGTATCCAGGTGAAATCGATGCCAGCCCTGCTCCTGACACTGCAAATCGTCGGATCTCTCGGCGTCTTCCTCTATGGCCTGACGGTCATGAGCGAGGGCCTTCAGAAGGCTTCCGCGAGCAAACTCCGCTCGATTCTCGAGAAGGCGACGGAGAACCGTTTCTTGGGGACCCTCTCCGGGTTCGTCGTCACCTGCGCGGTGCAGTCGTCGAGCGTCACGACGGTGATGGTCGTCGCCTTTTGCAGCGCGCAGTTGCTGACGCTGGGCCAGAGCCTCGGCATCATCTTCGGCGCAAACATCGGAACGACAACGACGGCCTGGCTCGTCAGTCTATTGGGGTTCAAGGTCAAGATTTCGGCCTTCGCCATCCCTCTCATCGGCATCGGCTTCTTCTCGCGCTTCATCAAGCGCTGGAGTCTTCCTCACAAAGTCGGACAGGCCATGGTCGGCTTTGGCCTGCTCTTCTTGGGGCTCCAGTTGCTGAAAGAGGCCATCCCCGACGTCAAAGACTCACCCGCAGTCATGGAGTGGCTCGCCAGGCTCGAGCCGGATAGCCTGCTCGGCATCGGCGCCGCAATTCTCTTCGGCACCGTCGTGACGCTGATCGTTCAGTCCTCGAGCGCGGCGATGGCCATCACCTTGACCGCCGCCGCGAAGGGCTACATCGACTTTCCTACGGCCTGTGCCATCACGCTCGGCGAGAACATCGGAACGACGATCACGGCGACACTGGCCGCCATTGGAGCCCCGCTGACGGCGCGGCGCGCGGCGTTGGGGCACTTCCTCTTCAACTTTCTGGGTGTCTTCTGGCCCGTTGCGTTCTTCGGACCGCTGCTGTCATTCGTGGACTGGCTCGTGCCTGGCGCCATCGTCGACGCGAACGGCGCGGTCTTGCTCGTCGCGATTCCGACCCACATCGCCGCATTCCACAGCTCTTTCAACGTCATCAATACGGCCATTTTTCTCCCTCTGATCCGTCCGTTGGAGAGGCTGATCAAGCGTGTCCTTCCAGGTCACGGAGAACAGGAGGAGAACGAGCACGAACTGGTCTATCTCACGACACCTTTCGGGGCAGCTCCGGAGCTCGCGATCTCCAGTGCCCAGAAGGAAGTCGATCGGATGGCGGGAATCACCATCAAGATGATCGCGCGCATCAATCAGGCGCTCAGGTCGGACGGTAAGAAGCAGGCGAAGCTGCTACAGAAGATTCGCAACCACGAGATTGCCACAGATGTCTTGGAACACAAGATCAGTGAATTTCTCGCGGAGCTGGTCCATGGCCAGCTGTCAACGAAGGCCAGCAGGATGGCGCTTTCACTCATGAGTATGATCAATGATCTCGAGCGGATCGGCGATCAAGGCGAGAAGATCTCGTTTCTCCTGGAAAAGGCCAATGATCTGAAATCACAGTTCTCGGTCAAGGCCATTGAGGAGCTGTCGGAGATGGCGCTGCTGACGGATCAGAACCTGCGGGCGATGCGGCTGCTGATTCTGCACCCCAAAGTCGATTCGATGCCCGCCGCGGAGAAACGCGAGGAAGAACTGAACCGGATGCGCGACAAGCTGCGAAAAGCCTACTTGAAGCGCATGGAGAACGGTCGATTCGACGCACGCTCCGGTGTGATCTTCATAGATATCGCCACGAGTTTTGAGAAGATGGGCGACCATTCCTACAATGTGATCGAGGCGACGGCCGGCCTGAAGTAGGCGCCGCCGACCGTGCCTCAGCGGTCCGTGACACCGGCGTGCATCATGAGATAGTCGACGGCGAGACCGGCCATCACGCGAACCCCCACCGGCAGCGCCGCTTCATCCGCGAAGAACAGCGGAGAGTGGTTTGCGGGCGCCTTCGTCCAATCCGACGCTTCGGGTGTGACTCCAAGGCCGATATAGAAGCCGGGGCATTCCTGCGCGAAGTAGGAAAAATCCTCGGCACCGAGGACTGGAGGCTTCAAAGCCACGCGATCGCGCCCGGCCGCCCACTGTAATGTCGGCAGCATGGCTTCCGTCAGCTCGGGATCGTTGACCGTGACCGGGTAGCCCAGATCGATCATCACGCGTGCCTCGGCCCCGCCGGCCTTCGCGATCTGTTCGGCGGTGTTGCGCACGCGCTCGTGAACCTCTGTTCGCATCCCTGGGTCCAGAGTGCGAATCGTCCCGACCAACTCGACGCTGTCTGGGATGATGTTGCCGCGTACTCCGCCGTGGATCGAGCCGATGGACACCACGACGGGCGCCTTCTGAGATGTCGGATTGGCGTGACACGACCGTCTGTAGGCCGAGTATGACCTGCGAGGCGACGACGATGGGATCAACTCCCGCCCAAGGCCACGCGGCGTGTGTTTGGCGGCCCTCGATGACGATTCGCAGTTGGTCAGCCGCGGCGAGCATGCCGCCGGAGCGGTAGAACAGCGTGCCGACGGGGCCCGGGAAGACGTGGAGGCCGAAGACGGCGTCGGGGCGCGGCTCGTTGAACGCGCCTTCGCGCAGCATCAGCTCGGCCCCGCCTTCCTCGCCGGCCGGCGCGCCCTCTTCGGCGGGCTGGAGGAGAAACTTCACCGTGCCCGGGAGCTCGTCCTTGAGGCTGCTGAGCACCTCCGCGACGCCCATGAGTATCGCCACGTGGTTGTCGTGGCCGCAGGCGTGCATGACGCCGACCTCTTGGCCGTTGTACTCGGTGCGGATCTTGGAGGCGAAAGGCAGATCGACCTGTTCGGTGACAGGGAGGGCGTCCATGTCTGCCCGTAGTGCCACGACGGCGCCCGGCTTGCTACCTCGAAGCACGGCGACGATTCCCGTGTGGGCGATCTCCGTCTCGACCTCCAGGCCCAGCCCACGGAGATGGTCGGCTACGAATTTCGCCGTCTGGAACTCACGATTGCCGAGTTCGGGGTTGGCGTGCAGATGCCGCCGCCACTCGATCACGCGACCGTTGATCTCGTTGGTCTGCTGTTCGATCTTCCCGCGAAGATCGGACGCCACGGCAGCGCCTGTCAGGAGCGAGCAGAAAAGAAGCGAGGTCAGCGTCGCGAGTCCCATCATAGCCATGGATCTTCCCCGGGGCAGAGTGTCTGGGTCAGCGGGGCACAGGTCCTGCGCCCGAGACGATCAGAAAACAGTGGAAGCAATCGGCGCACGAGGCAACACTCATTTGTCGAATCTCGGCTTATTCGAACTTAGACCCCGGCAGGAGGTCCTGATGTTCTCGATCCAGAGCGCGCGCGCCATCATGCTGACGAGCGCCGTGTTGATTGCCCTCTCAACCAGAGCGCTCGGGGTAGATCCTACGATCGCCGAGGCCCTGGTCGGCGCGCTCCTGAGCGAGACACCGATGGTTGAAGATCTGCGTGAGCTGACCGATGAGATCGGCGGTCGACCCACGGGCTCCAAGGCAAACCTCGAGTCTGTGGAGTGGGGGCTGAAGAAGTTCGAGGATGCCGGAATTTCCGCCCGGAAAGAGGCGTTCGGCATGCCCGGCCTGTGGCTCGAGCGCAGCTGCGAGGCACGGATCTCGGGTGATGTCTCGTTCGAGGTTCGAGCGGCACCGATGCCGTTCTCGATCGCCACGCCGGAGGCGGGAGTTCAAGCTCGACTGATCGATGGAGGGCGCGGAACCGAAGCGGACTTCGAGCGCCTCGGTGAAGACGTCAGGGGCGCATTTCTCCTCTTTGAAACTCCACCTCTGCTGGACGTCGACGGGCTGTTTCGCGAATACAACGAGAACGTCGAGATCGAGCGTATCGCCAGCGAGATGGGAGCAGCGGGGGTCGTCTTCATGTCGTCACGGCCTGAGGGAATCCTCTATCGGCACAACGCCCGCAACGACTTCGAGAACGAGCAGTTGGTCCTGGCCATGGAGAGAACTCACGCCCTGCGGGTGCTGCGGCTTCTGCGCAGTGGAAAGCAAATCGAATTCTGGACGCGCGTCGATCTTGAACAGGGCGGTGCCTACGACTCCTACAATGTCATCGGCGAGATCCAGGGAAACGAGTTGGCGGACGAGTTCGTCGTGATCGGAGCGCACTTGGATTCCTGGGATCTCGGCACGGGCGCCAATGACAACGGCTGCAATGTCGCCATGATGATTGACATCGCCCGGCAGATGAAGCGATTGGGCCTGCAGCCCCGACGTACGATCTGCTTCGCACTCTGGAATGGAGAAGAACAGGGCCTCCACGGCTCGTGGGGCTACGCGAAGGCCCACGCGAACGAGCTGGATCGCCATGTCGTGGCAGGATCCATCGACATCGGGAGCGGGAGGATCAGCGGTTTCTTTACCGGTGGGAGACCGGAGATCCTCGAGGCCGTCGAGCGGGCTCTGGATCCTGTGCGCGGTCTGGGCCCTTTCGACTTGATCGACACTCCCATCGTCGGAACCGACAACTACGACTTCATGATGGAAGGAATCGCCAACATCGTCGCCAATCATGAGTCTTACAACTACGGGCCCAACTATCATGCGACATCGGACACCTTCGACAAGGTCGATTTGCGCCAGCTGCGAATCAACGCGGCCATCGTAGCCACGGTCGTCTTTGAGTTTGCGAACATGGAAGTGGGCTGGCAACGTCAGAGCCGCGAAGAAATTCAAGCGCTCATCGACGGTACGGATCTAGGCAAAGAGATGCGAACGTTCAATCTCATGGGCGACTGGGAGGAGGGGCGTCGAGGGCGGCGCTGAGGTTGGGCGCATTAGCCGCATCTTGCGGGACGCGCCGGGCACAGGTCCGCCGACAGATCGAATCTCAGGCGGTGTCAGGATTCGCCCACGGCACGATTGCCCGCACATGTAGCGGCAGCCGCTCCGGCTTGTGCTTGCGATGATGCCGGTGCAGGGCGGCCCTCACGAGCTGGCGCGTGAAGCCTCCGTGCCCGGCGGGATCGTGGGCGAGGCAAAGGTCTGCACTTCCGGCATCGGCGGCAGGATAGTAGACGCCGCAGTTCGGGTTGATCTCGAGCATATACGGATTCCCATGCGCATCGACGCGGAGGTCGCAGCGCCCAAAGCTCGCTCCATTCAGCGCGACGAAGAAGCGGGCCGCGACATCTCTGAGCCTCGCCTCCAATGCGGCATCACGAACGGGTGCACATTCGAGCTTCTCGTAGTCGACCCACTTCATGCTCGAATGCTTGAAGCTCTCGCCCTCCGGGAATGTGTACTGCATCGGTGTATAGGTGATGGGCCGCAGAGGGTCGACGGGATTCTCCGCCACGAGGACCGTGCATTCGGTCCCCTCGATGTACTCTTCGATGAGGGCCTGTCCGTGGCGCCTCATGATCTTGCGCGCCTGCCGGCGCAGCCCTTCGGGAGACTGAACGCGTGACGCACGGCTCAGATCGACGCTGGCGTAGCTGCTATGGTGCTTGACGAACAACGGGAACTTGAGGCATTCGGCCGCGCGTTCGACGTCTTCCTCATTCTCCGCGAAAACATGGTCGGGCGTCGGGATACCCTCGGCCTGGCAGGCCTGCTTCATCATGGCGCGCGTGGGCTCGTAGAATTCCGAGGTCCCACCCGTGAATGGGACTCCGAACCGTTCGAGCGTCTGAACGACTTCGATGCCGGCCACATCCTGATCGGCGGCACCGTCGCAGAGGTTGAAGAAGAGGTCGTAACCGGCGCGGACGAGGCGTGTCACCTGCTCGACGGAGTCGTTCTTATGCAGCGTCGCCACATGCCAAGTGGCTTCCGGAAGGAACGGCCGGGGATCGCAGGGCCAGTCGTCTTCGGGAAATGGATCGGCATCGAGATCTTGAGTCGTCAACAAGCAGATACGCACGCGTTCTACTGCCTTTCCATCGATGTTCCGGTCTGCGCGAGTTGCTGAGCTCAGGTGGGTGGGGCGGGAGGCAATGACCGGCTCATTCGGTCGGAACATTGCCAGCGAACAGAACGAGGACGTGCGGATGCCTGATTCTATGCAAGTTCCATGCACGCAGTCAACATCACGATTGTGTCTTCGGGCCCTTTCATGGACTTCTCAAATCGCGAAGCGCTGGCGTTGCCTGAACTCTCTGTGCGGTATCACAGGCTTCCTGCACAGCCATATTGCGATCTCCTGTTCGAACGGCATGGCTTGCTCGTCGTGATGGACGGTAGCGAGTTCGACTTCCTCGAAGGAGAGCTCCCATCGCTCGCGGGACTCGCCGACAGCCACGTAGACGGAGGGCTCGAAGTCGGCCGGCCACCAGCTGTAACAGCTGTTGTGTCCGCTCACGGCTGCCGGTGCGCCCTCGGGCAGGCCCCAGTAGTTGATAGCTCCGCATTCGCCGTAGTTGTCGGTGAACACCAGGCAGCGGCCGCGTTCGTCGGCGGGGAGAGCCTCGACGACCCCGGACACGCTCTGGGCCAGGCCTTCCCAGCCGAAGCGGTCCGCAAAATGTTGAGGCAGCACGCCGACCTGATTGACTTCCATGTCACGCGGCCTAAGCCCCAGGGTCTGTTCCCAGGCGACGAATCGCTCGGGGCTCAAGAGCGGAATCGCCAGCGGCGCGATGAGCAGTCCCTGGATGGCGAGGAAAATGGGCAGTCCAATGGCCGTGCCCTTCGAGAGTCGTCTCCAGCGCGATAGCCAATGCGTGATGGCCACCGCGCCCGCGGCCATGATCATCGGATAGGCCGGGACGAGATAGTAAGGCTTCGCCTTTTGCAGCGTGAGCCAGGCCCCGATGACCAGGAATGCGATGCCCAAGGGCCGCCAGGTTTTCAGCCGCGGCGCCAGGAGCAGGCCGCCGAGGCCAAGCAGCCAGACCGGCGTGAATCCAGGATGTGCCATGAGAAGCTGCTCCTGCCAGAACTCGGGCGGGCTCATCGCCAGGTTCTTGTGCTCGCGAGCGTTGCGTATGAATTCCAGCGATGCCCAATCGTTGGCAAACTGCCAGAGGAGATGGGGCAGCACGATCACGAAGACGATTGAGCTTCCGAGGACTCGATTCCGCGACAAGAGTTCACGCCGCAACGGGGAGAGGAGGATTCCGGCGGCCAGTCCAACCCCGAGGAAGATCATGGAATACTTGTTCAGGATGCCGAGGCCGAACGCGATTCCCAGTCCCCACCACCAGCGGCGATCGCCGGTGGGGTCGAGGAGGCGACAGACGATCCACACGGCGAGCACCCAGAATCCGACGTCGAATGGGTTCATGCTGTAGAAGCCGCCGAGGGCCAACATGCCAGGCATGAGTGCAACTGTGACCGCCGCCAGGATCTGTGCTGCCGCGCCCCCGCGCATCTCGCGCGCAATCATCGCCGCGCCGAAGGCGACGGCACCGTTGAGCAGCGCGGGCGGCGTGCGGAGGGACAGGACCCCGTCGCCGAAGACGGTCTTTCAGACCTTCAGGAAGAACATCGCCAAGGGAGGGTGATCCACATAGCCCCACGCGAGATGGTCGGCGCACATGAGGTAGTAGAATTCGTCGCGGAAGATGCCGTAGCGGCCGGCCGCCGAAAGCTGCAGCGCGACCACACCCAGGGCCAGGATCCATGTGGCTCTGGAGAGAGGGGGTCGGTCACCCGCCCACGTGGTCCCGGGGCTTCGAGCCATGTCAGCAGCCTAGCATGTGGGCCGTATTTGGAGCCACCAAACTCGGGCTCGACGCTCGATCAGTCCCCACGCAGCAGCCCCCGTACGCGCGCCTTGAGATCACGCGGCGTAAACGGCTTCTGAAGCAGATCGATGCCTTCCTCCAGCGCGCCCCGCTCCATCAATGCGCTGTCGGTATAGCCGGAGATGTACAGGACTTTCAAGCCGGGATGCGATTCCTGCAGCTTGCGGACGAGCTCGGGTCCTCCCATGCGCGGCATCACGACATCCGTGAGGAGGAGATCGAACGGGGGATCGGCCGTTTCAATGAGTTGCAGGGCCTCCGCGCCGTTGCGCGCCCGGAGCACCGTATATCCTTCTGTTTTCAGGACGCTCTCGACGAGTGCTCCGACGGCGGGTTCGTCCTCGACGACGAAGATCGTCCCCTCCGCGGGCGCGGATGAACGATCTTCCCGCTCGAGGTCAGAGGCGCCGTGATCGCCGTTCGCCCGCCTCTCGCTGGTCAGTGGCATCAGGACACGGATGCTCGTTCCCTTGCCCGGTTCGCTGATGACGACGATGTCGCCGCGGCTCTGCTTGACGATGCCGTAGACGGTGGAGAGTCCGAGTCCAGTCCCTTTCCCCTGGTCTTTCGTCGTGAAGAAGGGCTCGAAGATTCGCTCGAGCGTCGTCGCATCCATCCCGATTCCCTCATCGATCGTCGTCAGGCGCGCGTAGAGTCCTGGCTCGAGGCCGCCCTTGGCCTCTCCCTCGGTGATCGTCATTCTTCTCGTCTCGAAAATCAGACGGCCGCCGCGCGGCATCGCGTCACGGGCATTCGTGGCGAGATTGATGATCACCTGCTCGAGCTGCCCCGGATCGGCGTGGACATAGAGAGCGTCGTCGGACAACCGCGTTTCGATTTCGATGTCCTCACCGAGCAGGCGAGCGAGCATCCGCTCCAGATCTGTGAGGATGGAGTTGAGGTCGATGACTGTCGGCTGGAGTATTTGTTTTCGGCTGAATGCGAGCAACTGAGCCACGAGCGAGGCGGCACGGTCACTCGCGGCCGCGATCTCACTCAGATGCTCGATCAGCTCGTTCTGTCCTTGCAGCTTCGCCTGCAGATGCTCCGTATGGCCGCCGATCACGAGGAGGAGATTGTTGAAATCGTGCGCAATGCCGCCGGCGAGTTTACCGACAGCTTCCATTCGCTGGGCCTGGCGCAGATCTGATTCGAGGCGCTTGCGGTCGGTGATGTCGCGCCACACGACATGGAGGATCTTCCGGTCGTCCTTCGGTACCGCCGTGAGGAGAACTTCCACCGGAAAGATCTCGCCATCGGCCCGCCTGTGATTCCACTCGAAGCGATGACTTCCCTCGCCGAAGGCGATGGCGATCATCTCGTTGGCCTTTTCGAAGGAGGCCCTGCCGTCGGGTTGAAACTCGGGCGAAAGCTCGGATGGGTGCGTTTGGAGCAACTCCGCCTTGTTGCGATAGCGGAGCATCTCGACCGTCGCCTGGTTGCAGTCGACGAAGGTCTCACCGTCGATGATCAAGATCGCGTCGGCGGATCGGTCGAATAGCTC
>Ga0214472_10005483_pt1 | contig 13341 bp, 12 predicted proteins | sample RVTome_6_FD_207662 | JGI IMG/M metagenome (GOLD analysis project Ga0214472, IMG submission 207662) | Soil microbial communities from uranium-contaminated site in the Upper Colorado River Basin, Wyoming, United States - RVT140D175 | ecosystem: Environmental > Terrestrial > Soil > Contaminated >... | reverse complement strand
TGGTGGGATTGGTTCCAGATGATCGAGAAGGCCCCGCCGTTGAGCGAGGGCGAGGCCCGATTTTTCGCCGAGCGGCTCTTTCCCGGCCAGGGGCATGTGGTGCTCGGAGAAGACGTCGATCCGACCGGGCTGCGGAACGCGATCCTCCGGGTCGGGGAGCGCAAGCTCCTGAACACGCCGGTGGTCCAGCGCGTCGCCCCCGCATACCCCATGGCCGTACGTCAGGCGGGCATCGAGGGGCTGGTGGTGGTGCTCGGCTACGTTTCGCCGCGCGGCGTGGTGGAGGACGCCACCGTGCTCTCGTCCAACACCGTGCATCTCCTCAATCTGGCCTCGCTCCGCGCCGCCCTCGACTGGCGGTTCAAGATCATGCGGAATGAAGCCGGTGATCCGGTCGACGGGTGGCGGCTCATACCGTTCCAGTTCCGGCTGCAACCTCGGGACGATCCCTCCGCGAGGTCCCTATCCGGGCTGGAGCCGGGAACCCGGCCCCCGCGGGTCTTGGTGTCACCGCCCCCGGAGTATCCGGACAAGGCGCGGCGATCGCGGGTCGAAGGCACCGTGGTGTACCGGGCGAGGATCGACTCCACGGGCAAGATGGTGCAGTCGCTGCTTCTGGAGCCGGTGCATCCGCTGCTCGACGCCGCCGCGCTGACCGCCCTCGAGCACACCCTCTTCGAACCCGCGTTCGAGGACGGCGTCCCCGTGGAGGCCGAAGTGGACGTGTCCTTCACGTTTCCCCCCGCGAAACCCTGAGCCGCGGGCGGGCTCGGCGAAACCGGTTGCCCCGGTTCGGGCGCTGTGCGATTCTCTGATGACGCAGGCTGGTGCACGGCTTGCCGCCCGAACGCGCATCCGAGAGGAGTTCATGGTTTCTCGCCCCCCCCGCAAGATCCACCATATCGTGCCCATGCCGCGGCTGGACGTGGACGAGGAGCCTCCGTTCGGCCGCGAGGTCGCTCAAGAGATCGAGTTTCTCGTGGATCTCATGGACCTCCAGGTCGAAAACGCCATCCTCGACGTGGCCTCGGGTGCGGGCAGGCACTCCCTGGAGCTGGCCCGCCGCGGGTTCACCAACGTCACCGCCCTCGATCTCTCCGACCAGCTCCTTGGCATCGGTCAACGCGCGGCGGAGAAGGTCGGTGTGTTCGTGGAGTTCGTCAAGGGGGACGCGCGCGCCATGCGGTTCAAGGCCCAGTTCGACGCCGCCCTCATCGTGGGGGGCGGCGCCTTCGGTCTCATGGAGACCGACACCGAGAACCAGAAGATTCTCGACTCCGCGTTTGAGGCCCTCGAGCCCGGGGGCCGGGTGGCGGTGAGCGGGATGAGCCTTCTCTATCTGATCCGCAACGCCAAGGACCTCTCCGGATACGATCCGCAGACCGGCTACATGCACTCCACCGAACGCGTACAGGTCGAGGGGGGCGCGGTCGAGGATCTCCCGCTCGCCGAACGGTACTACGTGTTCCCCGGGCTCAAGCGGATGATGGAGCAGTCGGGGTTCCGCGGGATCATGGGGTTTGGGGCCTCTCCCGGGCGCTATTCGAGCCGGTCCATCTCCACCGAGGACACGGAGATCCTGGTCTACGGGGTCAAGCCCAAGTCCTGATTCCCGCGAGACCCGCTATCGAAACGCGATGGCCTTGCGATCGATGAGATCGATGTCCTCCACCTTCCAGATATGGAAGGGGCCGCCCACTCCCGCGGAGCAGAGGATCTGATCCCCGTCCCCGGTTAGCCGGAGGTTTCCTCCGATCATGGCGATCTGGTAGCCGAGCACCTTGTTCGGAATGTCGCGAACCTCGAAGTAGGTGCCGTCCACGGTGATGATGTCCTGGCTGTGATGCCGCTCCATCGTGTCCCCGTTCCTGGAATCGCGGCGCCGGTCGACCAGGACCAGGGTCTCCACGCCGTCGAGATCGGCGACGGCCCGGTGGTCGAGGGTGTAGGTCGTGCCGTCGTAGGTGAACGCGGTGCTCCGCGACTCCTTGACGACACCCACGGGGTCGGCCAGCCCCTCGATGGCGGTCACGCGAACGACCGCGACCTTCCCCTCCGGCAGCGAGGCCGCGGCGGTGGGGGGCAGGGCCGCGGCGGCAAAGGCGGCAAATAGCAATGCGCACGTTGCGAACTTCATGGCGGTTCCACCTCCTTGGCTTGGTGGCGAAGGGTTCGCAGTACATTCTATCAGTGTAACCTGTTATATTGCAATGGGTTATTTTACCCACGGGGATAACGAAACGGGAAACAAGCGCTTGCGTGCACGCTGCAACGCCGCGCGGCACGGGGGTGGGGGAAATGGCTCGGCGGTCGATGCCGATCCCGAGGACGGGTCCGGCCGCGCCCGGCTGGCCTTGATCCGTCAAGAGCCGCACGGCATCCCGGGCGATGGCAACGGGGATTCCATGCGCTGCAGGCGACAACCCGCAGCGACCCACCGGAACTCCGGGTGTTCTTTGCGTTCTTCGCGAGGACGTCGCCGGAGGCGCATGGTCCCCGGGGCCCGAGCCCATGGTGCCACGGTCTTTGTAGGGTCCCCGGGGCCTGAGCCCATGGTGCCACGATCTCTTGAGGGATCGAGGCTAGGCCGCGCGTTTGGGGGAGTCGGTGACGAGGAAACCGGTCTTGGCCAGGAACACCGGGCACGACTCGCACGCGGGACGGCTGACCTCGGGATCCCGTTCGGCGAGCTGGCGCAGGGTCTCCCAGCACTGGTGGCCCCGGTCCTCGCGGTAGATGGCGCAATCTTCCTTGCCGCCGATCTCGGGCCGGCAGTCGCGGACGCAGTCGATCATCTCCCAGCACCGCTTTGCCTCGCGGGTGGGGAGGAACACGCGGAACGTGGTTCCTTCGCCGGGTGTGCTGGACACCTCGATCCGGCCACCGTGGTCCTTGAGGATGGTGTGCGTGATGGCCAGCCCCAGACCCGTGCCCTCCCCCTCGGGCTTGGTGGTGAAGAAGGACTGGAACACCTTGGGCAGGACGTCCTCGGGAATGCCGCAGCCGTCGTCGGTCACCGCCACCATGAGATAGGCGCCGTCCCCCACGCTTCGGGTCTCCACGCGGATGGTGCCCTCGCCGTCGCCGAGGGCGTCGCGGGCGTTGGCGAGGAGGTTGGTGAACACCTGCTGGAGCTGGTTGGCGTCCCCGTGCACGGGGGCTGCGGTGGTCTCCAGATCCATGAGCAGCTTGATGCGGCGTGAGCGGAGCTGGGCATCGAGCAGCATCGTCGTCCGCCGCATGACCTCGGCCACGTCCACGTCCTTGAACTCGAAGGACGCCTTGCGGGAGAAGTCCTTGAGCCCCTGCACGATGTCGGTCATGTGGTCGATGGAGTCGATGATCATGGAGACGTGGCGGAGCGAGTCCGCGGCCGCGTCGGGGAGCCTGAGCTCGACGAGTTGGGCGAGCCCGCGCACCGCGGCCAGGGGCTGCCGGAGTTCGTGGGCGATGCTCGCCCCCAGCTCGCCGAAGGCGGCCATCTTCCCGGCCTGGATGAGCTGGGCGTGGGTTTCCTCGAGGGCGCGGTTGACGGCCTCGGTCTGTTCCTTGGACCGGAGAAGCTCGCGGTTGGTGACTTCGAGATCTCCGCTCCGCTGTTCCAGGGTCCGGTTGGTGTGCTCCAGCCGGCCCTGGGACTCGGCCAGCCGCTCGCTCATCCGGTTGAAGGCCTCGCCGAGGAGGGCGATCTCGTCCCCGGTGTCGATCTCGACGCGGGTGTCGAACTCGCCGCGGGCGAGGTGCTCGGTGTGGGCGACCAGCTTCTGGATGGGCGTGGTGAGCTGTCTGGCGAAGATGAACGAGAACAGGAGTCCGGCGCCGACCGCGAGGAGCGCCACCGTGATCAGTCCCTGCCGGACGTTGCTCAGAAAGGCAAGGGCCCGGTCTTCGGACCGCATCACCACAAAGGCCACGGGGCCGAGGTCGGCCGAGCCTTGGTCGAGGGGTACCCACAGCGTCCGGAACTTGTCCCCGTCCACCGTGATGAGGGAGGTGTTGGTGTCCTCTCCGTCCCCGCGGCCGGCGAGATACGCTTCCCGGAGCGGCCCCCCCGCTCCCGGGGGCACGCCGCCGCTTCGGGCCAGGAGCCGGCCCTGTCCGAACAGCGCCACCGCGCTACCCGTCATCGCCTCCAGGGAGGTGGCGAGATCGGAGTCCAGCCGCTTCCCCAGACACAGCGTGCCGAGCTGGCGGCCGCCGATCTCCATGGGGACCGCGGTCACCTGGGTGAGCCCGCGACCCAGGAAGAGGATGCCGTCGGCGTGGGGTCCGGCCAGACCGCGGAGGGCGATCGACTCCACGGCAAGGAGTTCGTCGCCGCTCTCCTGGGCCACGGGGCCGGTCTGGAAGAGGGGCCGGCCGCGCTCGTCGGTGAGCACGAGCAGATCCACGTTGACCCGCGCAAGCATGCGGTGGGCGACCTCCAGAACCGTGGCCACGGCGTCGGTCTGGTCGCCGGCGGGCAGTTCGGGGTCGTAGACCGAGACCGCGGCCCGGAAGTAGGGAATCTCGGAGACGAGCCGGCACTTGTCCAGGAGCTGGGTCTGCCGGTAGCTCTGAAGCGCCCCGAACGCGGTGCGGGTGAGCTGGAGGCCCTCGTCCTCGTTCTCCTGGACCTGGTGCACGACCGCGGAGTGCACCAGGAGCAGCATGGCCAGGGAGAGGATCCCCGTTCCCCCCGCGATGGTGAAGAAGAGCTTCTGGCGGACGGGGCGGCGCACGGCTCAGCGCACCGCGGGCAGGGGGGCGGAGAAGGTGGTGGTGCCCGACCGCGGGATCGAGATCCGCCGGACGCGGGCGGGCTCCGAGAGATCCTCGTGCCAGACCAGCACCTCGTACTCCCCGGCGGGCACGTCCTCGATGGCGAAGGCTCCCTCGGCGTCGGTCACCGTGAACAGCGAGGTCTCGAGCACGAGCACATAGGCCCGCATCTCGGCGTGGATGTCGCAGAACACGTTCACCACCCCGGTCCTGTCGAACACGACGTACCGGGAGTCCCCCTTGGCGTAGCGGCCAAGGTCGAACTTCTTGGAGGGGGAGAGGGAGAACACGTTGTGGAAATACTGATCGCTGTTGGTGAACCGCACGCGGGTCCCCCGGACCACGGGGAGCACGTGAGGCTTGAACTGCAGATCCTCCTGGTCCATGACCGGAGCCTTGGAGGGGACCAGCTTGACCGACCCGTTCACGGGGACGAGAGCCACCACCGCGGGCCGGTGCTTGGGCGGCGGCGCGGGCCTGGTGGTGTTGTACTTGCCGTAGAGGTCCACGGACCGGGGGACGGGAGGGGCCGGCGAGAGATCCACGGTGCCGGCGAGCCGGCCCGCCCGGACGGGGAGGGCGGCGCCGGCGGCGGCCGCGGTCAGGATCAAGAACGTGAGGAGGACTCGCATCATCGAGTCCACACTTGCAGTTGGAGGGCGAACAACTCCGCGTCGAGGGTCCCGGCGTCGGGAAACCAGGTCTTCTGGTACCCGGCCCGCAGCATGGTGCCGTGCCGGAACCGGAAGTTGATCATGGCCTCGATGCGGCCGAGATCGTGGTCCCACGTCCCGGTCCGCCCGTCGGAGGCGGTGAGGTCGCTGAAGAACACGCCTTCCTGGCGCACGCCCAGCGACCACTGGGGACCGAAGTCGCGGACGATCTCTGCGTAGTAGCTGGTTGCAGTGAGCCGGGGATCGACGTTGGGCACTTCGTACCCCACCCGTCCGACTTCCCCGAAGAACTGCCACGGCCCTCGGGCGTAGGTGAGATCCCCCCCCACGTACGTGTTGAGGTAGTCCTCCACGTCGGCGCCGGAGGGGAAGTCGGGATCGTCGACGATGCCGGCGTCCAGATAGGGTGCGGCCGCGGCCGATACGCCGAGCCGGAGCCCGAACAGGGCGCCGTCGCGGAAGATGTATCCGAGCCGGCCCGTCACCCCGTACCCGTCGTTGTAGTTCTCGCTGATGGCGGGACGGGACACGCTGCCCATCGTGCCGGCCAGCGAATACTCCACCCCGCGGTGGGCGCCGTAGACCTCGCTGCCCACTTCCCAGCAGGCATCGTAAAGGAGGGGGGCGCCCTGGAAGGAGGTCACGGGCCCGCCGAAGATCCCGCGGAACCCGCCCCCGCGCACGCCGTCCTCGAAGAAGTAGTCGGGGCCCTCCACCGCGAGACGGGAACGCACCGCGGTGTGGTAGTAGAAGAGCAGCGGGACGCCGATGAGGGCGTTGCCGGTGGAGTTGGAACGCTCCCCGTACGCCCCCACCAGGGTCGGGAGCTTGCCCACTTGCAGGTTCAACCAGTCGGCGCCGCCCAGGCGTTCCATCCGGATGAACGGCCGCATGTAGGTGAGCCACGTCGACGACGTGGCCGCGAGGTCGATCGGAACTTCGAGATAGAGGCTCGTGGTGTCGTTGATCTTCCCGCGTCCCAGCACCAGGGCACGCACGGAGCCGAACCGGCTGTCGCCCCGGTTCATGTCGTTGAGATCCTCGGCGAAGTCGTCCCCCCCGACGAGCGTCATCGCCGCCTGCAACGAAACCGCGATCTGGGCGTTCGCACGGGGCGCGCACAACGCGGCGAGCACGAGGGCGCACCCGAGGGTCGTCGAGACCGGATGATGCCGGAGACGCATGGCGACCACCGATCGAGTCGATTTCCGCATGATTTCCTCCAAGACCCCACACAGGGGGTTCTTAGGGTTATCGGACCCGAGAGATCGGATATTCACTCCCGCGAGCGACCCCGCAAGGCCTTGGTATGCAATACGTTGATAATGAGTATCGCTATTCGGGACGCTTGAAACCCGCTCCGGGGAGGCGTATTCTCGGTGCTCACAACCAGCCGGGCGACGACCCGGCGGCCGGTGGAAACCGGTTTTCGTGAACCTTCGGGGCGGGGTGAGAGTCCCCACCGGCGGTGACAGCCCGCGAGCGAGACGGTCCGGTCCCTGGCGACCGAGGACCGCCGAGCAGGAGCCCGTGGAATTCGGGCGCCGACCGTATAGTCGGGATGGGAGAAGGGAACGACGCGACGCAGCCGTGCGGCGGACCGCGACCGTGGAGGTCGGTGTCGTCCGCCCGGTGTGTCGGTTCGCCCTGCCCCGAAGAACCTTTGGGGCATTCTTTTTGAGTGAAGCCATGAGCGAACCGACAATCACTCCCCGCCGCGCGATGGCCCGGGCCCTCGTCCTTGCCCGGCGGGGCATGGGGACGGCCCACCCCAATCCCCCCGTGGGCGCCGTGCTCGTCAAGGACGGGGCGGTGGTCGGCGAGGGGTACCACGCCGCGGCGGGACGACCTCACGCCGAGCGCATCGCCCTGGAGCAGGCCCGGGAGCGGGCCCGCGGCGCCGTGCTCTTTACCACCCTCGAGCCCTGCCGGCACTTCGGCAGGACTCCGCCCTGCGTCGACGCCATCCTGGAGGCCGGGGTGGCCAAGGTGCACGTCGCGGTGTCCGATCCCAACCCTCTGTCCGGCGCCGGCGCCCGCGCCCTTGCCGAAGCCGGGGTGGAGGTGGTGTTCGGACCCGGACGCCGCGAGGCCGCCCACCTGACCGCAGGGTTCGCATCGCGGATCGCGCGCGGCCGGCCGCGGTTCCTGCTCAAGATGGCCGCCTCCCTCGACGGGCGCATCGCGACCCCCGGCGGCGACTCCCGATGGATCTCCTCGCCCACCGCGCGAAGCTGGGTGCACCGCCGCCGCCGGGAAGCCGACGCCATCCTCGTGGGTGCGGGCACCGCGGTGCGGGACAATCCCGCCCTCACCACCCGCCACGTGTCGGGGCGCTCCCCCGACCGCATCGTGGTGGACTCCATGCTTCGCGTTCCGGCGTCGGCTCGCGTGTTCGCGGACAACGGGCCGCGGCGCATCGTGGCCGCCACCGCGCGGGCCGGGGCCGAGGCCCGTGCCGCCCTCGAGGCCGGGGGCGTCGAGGTGTGGGAGTTGCCGGCCGACCCCCGGGGGCGGGTCGCGCTCCCCGCCCTCGCTGCACGCCTCGGCGACGAAGGGTACGACACGGTGCTGGCCGAGGGAGGGGGCACCCTGGCCGGGGCCCTGTTCGAGGAGCGCCTGGTGGACCAGGCCTGGGTGGTGCTCTCGCGGAGCCTGCTCCTGGGCGGGGGCGGGCCGGGCTGGGCCGAGGGGCTCCGCGTGGACAGGGTCGCCCGCGCTCCGCGGGTGCGGCGCACCGCTCTCCGTCCTCTCGGCGAGGACTGGCTGCTCACGCTGGTTCCCGAGGCGGCCCAGTGGTGGGACCCCGAGACCCTGGGCGCGCCCGACCACGCCGCCATCGGGGCGGCGGCCGGGGAGGCGGGCCGTGTTTAGCGGCATCATCGAAGCCATGGGGACGGTGACCGGGGCGGAGGACCGCGACGGCGGGCGGCGGATCGCCGTGCGCGTCCCCGAATCCCTGCAGGGGCTGCCGCCGGGGAGCAGCGTGGCCGTCGACGGGACATGTCTGACCGTGGTCGCCGCTTCCGGCGACCTCTTGGAGTTCGACGCGGTGGGAGCCACCATCGCCCGCACTCTGTTCGGGAGCGTGGCGCCCGGGACCGCGGTCAACCTGGAACGCAGCTTGGTGGTGGGGGCGCGAGTCGACGGGCACTGGGTCACCGGGCACGTGGACGGAATCGGCACGGTGGAGTCGCTCCGCCCGGGGGAAGGCGCGATCTTCTTCACCTTCGCGGTTCCCGAGGCGCTCCGCTCACAAATCGCCCTCCGGGGTTCGGTCGCGGTGGACGGGGTCAGCCTCACCGTATCCGGTCTCACCCCCGGCGGGTTCACGGTCTCGATCGTGCCCTACACGATGGACCACACCCGGTTCGGGGGCTACGCCGCCGGCGATCGCGTCCACATCGAAACCGACGTGCTGGCCAAGTACGTCGAGCGGTCCTTGACCGCGGAGGTTCGCGCATGACCACGATCCGACGAGACCTCGGCGAACAGCACCGGCTTGCCACCATCGAGGAGGCCCTCGACGACCTGCGCCGGGGGAAGCTGCTGGTCGTCGTCGACGACGAGGACCGGGAGAACGAAGGTGACATCGTGGCCTGCGCCGAGACCGTCACCCCCGAGCAGGTGAATTTCATGGTGCGCGAGGCGGGCGGGTTGATCTGTGTCCCCATGGCTCCGGAGCGGGCCGAGCGGCTCGCGTTGACCCCCATGGTCGAGGACAACACGTCGCACTTGAAGACCGCGTTCACGGTCTCGGTGGACGCGACCCGGGGGATCACCACCGGGATCAGCGCCCACGACCGCGCCGCCACCATCCGCGCGCTCGCCGACGATGCCTCCCGCCCCGCGGATCTGGCCCGCCCCGGACACGTCTTCCCGCTCACCGCGATGCCGGGGGGCGTGCTCCGCCGGGCCGGCCACACCGAAGCGGTGGTGGACCTCATGACCATGGCCGGCCGCCGCCCGGTGGGGGTGCTGTGCGAGATTCTCGCCCCCGACGGAACCATGGCCCGGACGCCCATGCTCCTCCCGTGGGCGCACCGCCACGGGATCAAGATCATCTCCATCGAGTCCCTCATCGCCCACCGCTACCGCAAGGAGCACCTGGTGCGGCGTGAGACCTCGGTCCGGTTCCCCACCCGCCACGGCGTGTTCCAGCTCTATCTCTACCGGAGTCTGGTGGACGGCCACACCCATCTCGCCCTTACCCGGGGTCCGGTGGACGACGGAGAGCCCGCGCTCGTGCGCGTGCACTCGAGCTGTGTGACCGGCGATCTCCTTGGCTCGTTGCGGTGCGACTGCGGCGATCAGATGGACGAGGCGCTCCGGCGGATCGGAGCCGAGGAGCGGGGCGTATTCCTCTACATGATGCAGGAGGGACGAGGGATCGGCCTCCCCAACAAGATCCTGAGCTACGCCCTCCAGGACGACGGGCTGGACACGGTGGAGGCCAACCTCAAGCTCGGGTTCAAACCCGACGAGCGCGACTACGGAGTCGGTGCCCAGATCCTCGCCGATCTGGGGCTCCAGCGGCTCCGGCTCCTCACCAACAACCCGGCCAAGCGCGTGGGACTCGAGGCATTCGGGCTGCAGATCGTGGAGCGGGTTCCCTTGGAGATTCCCTCCAACCCGGCCAACGAGAGATATCTGGCCACCAAGCGGGAGAAGATGGGACACCTGTTGAGCCTCGAGATCGGACGCGGCAACGGCGTCACCGAGCACTGAGCCCGCGGGAAAGGAACGAGACATGCACGAGTACAAGGGTTCGCTGGACGCATCGGGCAAGCGATTCGCGGTGGTGGCGGCGAGGTTCAACGAATCGTTGACTTCGGTCCTGGTGGACGGTGCGGTGGACGCTCTGGCCCGGCTGGGGGCGGAGGAGGACGACGTGGCCGTGTACTGGGTCCCGGGCTCCTTCGAGATCCCGGGCACGGCGCTGGCCGCGGCCCGCAGCGGCGAATACGACGCGGTCATCACGCTGGGCGTGCTCATCCGCGGGGCCACCGCGCACTTCGATCTCGTGGCGGCGGAGGCGGCGAGCGGGATCGCGGCCGTGTTCCGGGAGACCGGCGTGCCCACCGTGTTCGGGATCGTGGCCGCCGAGAACCTGGGGCAGGCTTCCGAACGGTGCGGCACCAAGATGGGCAACCGCGGGTGGGACGCGGCCCAGGCCGCGGTGGAGATGGTCAATCTCGGCGAGGCGTTCGGGGGATGGCCGGTTCCCCCGGCGGCCGAGGAACGGCAGGGCGCCGCGGGCAACGGGAAGACCCGCGGGTCCGCGGCTCCCGGCGAAGGCACGCTTGCCGGGCGTTGAGCCGCCGGAGCCCGGGAGGGAGCCGGGCCCTTCGCGAGCCCGCCGCCGCGCCCGGGAGGACGCCCTGCGCACCCTCTACCGGTGGGAGGTGGTGGGCGAGGATCTCGGAGGGCTGGCCGCGGAGCTGGAACGGGTATCCACGCAACCCGAGGCGGTCACGAGCTATGCCGTGCATCTGGTGAGCCTGGTCGCGACCGGCCGGGAGGAGATCGACGGCGTCCTCGGCGAGGCGCTCGCCCGCTGGGACCTCTCCCGGCTCGCGGTGATCGACCGCAGCATCCTCCGGGTGGGCACCGCCGAGCTGATCTTCTCCGCCGACGTTCCCACCCCCGTCATCCTGAACGAATCCATCGAAATCGCAAAGAAATACGGTTCCGCCCAGTCCGGGGGATTCGTCAACGGGGTGCTGGACAGGGTTGCCAAGATCACCCGCTCCGAGGAAACTAGGTAGGGCGTCGCCGCCAGGTCCGGAAGGCCTCATGAAGATCGCGTTCATCTCCGACATCCACTCCAATCTCGAGGCCCTGGAGACCGTCCTGGCCGATCTCACCACCGAGGGCGTGGACCGCGTGGTGTGTCTGGGCGACATCGTGGGTTACGGCCCCGATCCCAACGACTGCGTGGCCCGGGTCGAGGAGACCTGCGCCGCCACCGTGCTCGGCAACCACGACCAGGCCGCGCTCGGGGAGCTGAGCACCGAGTACTTCAACGAGTACGCGCGGCTGGCCACCGAGTGGACGAGCCGGAGCCTGAGCCCCCCGTCCCGGCAGTTCCTGAGTTCGCTGCCCTACTCGATGGAGTTCGAGGGGCTGCGGCTCACCCATGCCAGTCCCCTCGGTCCCGAGAACTGGACCTACGTGCTCACGCTGGAAGAGGCCAAGCGCCAGTTCGGGGGCTACGACGAACGCCTCTGCTTCATCGGGCACTCGCATCTCCCCATCGTGCTGGAGGAAGAGGGAGACACCTGTGAAGCCATCCGCTACCCCGCCGACGAGACCCTGGAATTGCTGCCCGACCGCCGCTACATCGTCAACGTGGGGAGCGTGGGACAGCCGCGCGACCGCGACCCGCGGTCGGCCTACGTCTGGTACGACACCGCGATGGACGTGCTGCGCCTGCGGCGTCTGGACTACGCGGTGGACACGGTGCAGCGAAAGATCATCGACGCCGGGCTGCCCGCGTTCCTTGCCTCGCGCCTCGCCCAGGGCATGTAGCGGGCGCCGCCGCGATCAACCCCGCGGATCGACCACACGCCCCAGGAACAGGATCTCCCCCGTGGCGACCAGGCGGATCGCGAACAGGAAGGGACGGTCCACGACCACGGTGGGGGGGGCGCTCGTCACGGTCATCACGCCTCCGGTAGCCGCCGCCGCTTCGGTGCCTTCCTCGTCCACCTTGACGTAGGCCTTGTGGAACACGCCGGTGACCGCGAGATCGTTGTCGTCGCCGGTGATCCCGGAGAAGTCGGCGAGCCGGGGGTCGAAGGCCCTCTTCACTCCCAGGGTCTGCAGGGTCCCCCCGAGCGAGAGATCCGCCTCGGCGGTGAACCGCGGCAGGTGGAGCCGCACCCTGCGCTCGGTCAACGCATCGGTCCAGGCCGCCCAGGGTCCGGCGTCGAGGGTGTCGACCAGGGAGCCCAGCCCGCCCACGGAGTCGGGGACGATCAGGGTCATGGCCACGTCTCCGCCCCGGTAGGCAAGCTCCACCACTTGCGCGCCCTCGATTTGCAGGTAGCGGCAGGAGAGCGTGGCGACCATGGTGGGGACGTCTTCGGCGGTGGCCGCGTCGAGATGGAAGGGCCGGTCGGCGGTGGCCTCGGGGTCGAAGGGGGTCTCCCAGAGCCCCTTGAAGTAGACGGCGTTGGTGACCACGAGCCGCGTGAGGGGGTCGACCGAGCCCGGGGGCACCAGGTTGCGGATCAACCCCTGGGTGCGCTCGGTCACCCAGGTATTGACCGCCGCCCGGGACGCGTCGGGCTGGCTCCGGAAGTCCAGCGTCCGCGTGTCGGCGCCGAAGCTCTCGCTCAGGGCATCGGCGTAGGCGTCGACGACGGGGAACCCGTTGTCCACCCACACGCGGTTGGCCGAGACCAGCCGGTAGGGCGCCTCCTCCTCTGCGGCATCGGGGAAGGGGGCGGGCCACGAATCTCCCGCCTCGTGGCGCAGGACCGTCTCCAGTTCGTCGCGGGTGGCCTCGGCCGCCCCCACCGCCAGCATACCCAGCGCGGCGGCCACGCTCCGCGGAGAGACGGTGAGGTTACCCGGCTCGGCGGCGACGGCGTGGAATAGATCGAAGGCGAACCCGCCGGGGAGGATCCCGGCCGGGGCGGTGGTGGTGTCGGGGACGGAGTTTCCGGAGCGGCCGTCGTCCTGGCCCCCGCCGCAGGAAGCGAGCACGAGCACGGCAAGAGCGGCGGAGGCCGCGCGCATGCGGAAGACACGGCGACCCGAAGCGGGGGAGGGAGTTGGGACCATGATCGTCTCCGTGCGCCGGTCAAACCGGCGAGGTGTAGTGAATGGAAGTTTCATACGGTGAAGGAGTAGCGACCCACGCCGACCCCGAGTCATGCGTGTCCGCGGGTAACATCGG
>Ga0214472_10005482_pt1 | contig 13343 bp, 12 predicted proteins | sample RVTome_6_FD_207662 | JGI IMG/M metagenome (GOLD analysis project Ga0214472, IMG submission 207662) | Soil microbial communities from uranium-contaminated site in the Upper Colorado River Basin, Wyoming, United States - RVT140D175 | ecosystem: Environmental > Terrestrial > Soil > Contaminated >... | reverse complement strand
AATAAGTAATCCATCCGAACCTACTCATTTTACGGAAATGAATTTATAATTGATGGTTCCGGAATCACAGCGGCCACATTCAACCCACTTCTTGACATCGGCAGGGAGAATCAATTTATCTTGATGATCGGCGGTACGGGCCTCGTAGCCGTGTTGCCAGAATACTTCAAAAATTTTCCGGAAATCCTTGTTGATGCCATCCGGATGAAATTCGTTCAAACAAATTTCAATGACCCATATCGGTTTTGGATCCATCCGCATGACGCCGGCGGCTCCAAGAATAACCGGATATTCCACCCCTTCCACATCGATTTTGATAAAAATCTTCTTACTGGCGAATCGGTTTCCCAATAAAATATCCAAAGTCGATATTGCAATAACCTGGCGAAACATTTTTGACGCCCCGGCCCAGCTCGCAATCAACGATGCACCGGTGCTGGAGCCGCCGTATAGAGTGGCCAGACCGGGGTGGTCGCTCAGACCGACCGGAAAGACCTCTACATCGCTCCAGTCATTGGCCAAGAGGTTGGCTTGTAAATGCTTCAAGTTTTTCGGCAGGGGCTCAACGGCGACCACCTTCTTTCCGGCCATTCTGGCGAGGCATGTATAAAAACCAATATTGGCACCAACGTCAACAAACACGTCGCTGTCGCCAAAAAAATCTCTGAAAAGCTCGGTTTCCGCCAACTCGAACTCACCCCTTTGCATGGCGAGATGATGAATGGAATTTGTGCCGGCCAACTTGAATCCGTACGGGGTCATGACCAGCTTTGTCGAAGTTGAAAACAGGGCGGAAGACACATCCATTCGCCACCAATTGACGAGCGTGGCGGCACGGCGCATTTTTAGCAGTTGCGGATAACGTTGCTTCAGGTTATTTTTTATTTCCGTAAACATTCACTTCCCCGCTGCTCCCTGAAAATTTCTTCTTTTTAAAAATAAATCCAACTTATCTCCCAGTAATATTTTCACATTCACTGGAATAACCAACAGAGCCAATCCGGAACTCAAGAGAACATTGGTAAAATAACTGCCGTTAACATGCAAAACCGCCCAGCCTGCTCCTATAACCAATAAGGATATGGCGAGCGGCAAAGCCACGTCACGGGTTATCCACCGAACCGCAATGCCCTTGAGCATGTGTCGATGCGTCATCCATGTCCCTAAAATAATATACAGAATATTCAAAATCGGCCAGGCCGAGGCACCGCCGACCGCGCCATAGGATTTGGCAAGAAAATAGGTTAACGGAATATGGATGAACAAAAGAGAGCTGGCAATGGTGAGAGGCAACCGCGTCATGCCGAAGGCCAGTTGGAGCGCATAAGGAAAAATCATCACGCCATTCAGAGCCGTGCCAATCAACAAAAGCGAAACAATAGGCATCACACTCGACGCCAGCCCCGGATCTCCGGTCCACAAAAAAAACAAATCGCGGGAGCAGACCACGGCCGCCATCGTTATGGGAAAAAGGATGGACGCGAGCAAACGGGTGCCCGAACGATAAAAATCCAGCAGTTTCCGGGAATCGGCCCCGACCACCAAAGCCGATAATTCCGGGTAGATGATATTGAACGATGGCGCCAGCAACACCAGCAACCCGGTGGCCACGACGGCGGCCAACGAGTAGCGGCCGAAATCGGCCAGACTCAGCATGCGGCTCAGCAGAATCTTGTCCATCTGCATCAGAATCATCCCCGCGACCGCGGTACCGCCCACCCCGGCGGAAAACCGCCAGATCCGCTGCAACTCCGCCGGCATGAACTTTACAGCGACCCGCCCGATGATCCGCCAGGCCGCCCAACGCATGGTAAAGGCATAAATCAAGCCGACAAAGGCCTGCCAGATAAAAAAGGCCTCGATCGTAGGGGAGATGAAGGCAAGAACGCAGACGGCCCCGAGACTGCCGAGCGCGGTCATGGAAATATTGACGGCGCTTGACACCGTCACTCGTTGCGCCCCGATCAGGGCAGCCTGATACAACGCGATCGGCCATCGGCAGGCGGCGACAAACCCCATCAGCATCATGGCGTGCGAAACCGTTTCCCGGGGGAGACTTTTTGCTTGCAGCCAGTATTGCGCGATGAAGGGCGCCAAAACGGGGAGGAGCAAAGCTATGAAACCCGCCGTCCCCCAATAAACCACCGCCAGAGTATGCAGCAGATTTCCAGCCTCCCGCATATTCTCCGCAGCCGAGCAACGGGCCACCTCCCGGTTCATGGTCGGGGCAAGACCGCAGTCGAGCAGCGCCAGCATGGCCTGGGTCATGGCGAAAAAACCGATCAGGCCGTAAGCCTCGATCCCGAGATACTTGAGATACCAGGGCACGACCGCCAGGCCGACAGCCGCCGACCAGACCGAGCTTGCCATGCCTGCCAACAGATTCCGGCCCAGTCTCATGCCGTGGCGCTCGTGAAAAAGACTTTTCCTGGCCTGCGGTCATGGAGATGAGATTCCCACTCGCGTCCCGCCCCCTTGCCAACCCGAAAAAATTCCGCGGAAGGGAGCCCGTCATTGATGCGGGAAAGACAAAGCGAGGAGGCCAAATCAAGGAGCTGGCCTTGCCATTCAGCGGCTTTCCTTATTGAAATCGGCGGCGACAAGGGCGCTAATCCAGCATGACGATCCGCTCCCGGGAAACGCCGGCCCGCGCCAGATCCTCCAGGCTCTCCGCCACCGCCTCGATGGCCGTGATCACGACCGCATCGAATTCAAGAGAGCCAAGCGCCTCGCTTCCCGCCACTTCGAACCCCAGAAATCTTTCCCCCCGCTTCGGCTCGTCCACGATCCCCAGAAGCTCCAAGGGAAACTCCTGCAGGGAAAGATAGGCGATCTCGGTCAGATCCGAGGCCCCGTAAAGGACCAGCCGCCTCGCTCCCCGCTCAACCAGATCCCGCAGCAGCACCCGCAATTTTTGGCGGGCATTCTTGTAGAACCCGAAGGAATATTTGATATAGGCATAGGTGAGCCGGCTCTTTTCCGCCGCTCCTTGGGGAGTGAGGATGTAGCCGACCCGGTTGGCCGGGATGTTGGTGATTTTGAAATAACCCTTATGGGCAAGGCGTTTGAGGAAAGAGTTGACCAGACCCAGCGAGATGTTAAGTTCCCGGGCGAGATGGCGCTGGCTGACCCCCTCCCCCCCTTCCTTGTCGATCTCTTCCAGGATCTTCAGGGTGCGAATCTCTTGATGATCCATAACGCCTGCCGGTAAACGTGAAGGTAGCCGTGCCGGTCGCGGCACGGCGGTCGTTCATTTTCTGAACGTTCAGTTTTTGAACATATTCGCGCCCGCGTGTCAACGATAATTTTACCCCTCCCCTTCCCCGGATTCCTTCACCCCGGCCGCTACCCCGGCCAGGGTGACCAGAAAGGCCAGCAGGGCCTGATAATAACTGTAATAGATATTCCAGCCGGTAAGGCCGATGACCAGGAGGACCAGGGGCACGGTCACCAGGCCGGTGCGCAGCGGCGGTGGGACCCTGATTGTGGCGCGGATCAGATTGACAAAGAGCCAACCAAAGGCGACCAGACCCAGAAGGCCGCTGCACGCCAGGATCATCATCGCCTGATTGTGGGCGTGGGTGTACTCGTCGCGCGGGATGGCGAAGTCGCCGGGCGCGGTCATGGCCGGTACCTTGCCGGTGGCCACGACATCGCTGAACGCCTCCACATAAGAAGATACCCCGACGCCGAGCAGGGGATGCTCCCGCCAGATGCGACCGGAAACCTGCCAGATATAGACCCGGGCATACATATTGACCATGGCCTGGTATTTCAAGGGATAACGGTGCAGGAACCCCGCCGACAACACGAGGGAAACCAAGAGAATCGCACCCAGGAGCAGATAATTTTTCCGCAGCACCAGGAAAACCGCCAGGCCGATACCGGCCAGGGCCGCAAGGGCGGCGGTCCTCACAAAGGATAAAGCCACCAGGGTGAAGGCCAGACCGGCCAGGGCGATCAGCACGACCCTCCACCGGGAGCCCCGGCCATCCGCCAGGGCCCAGCCCAGAAACAGGGGGCTGCCATAGGCGGCCAGGGCCGCCATCCGCGCCGGTTCCTTCACTTTGTCCATATAACGGTATAACGACCGGCCCAGAAAATCGTGTCCCAGAAGATACGCGGCGGCCGTATTGGCCGCGGCCCAGAGCAGGGCACCCGCCAGGCCGAGGAGAAAGGGACGGAGAACCGCTCGGCGACGGCTCACATCCAGCATGGCCATCACGAAAAGCGGCTGCCGGAAAAAGAGAACATCATGGGCCCACCCCTTGCTGCCGGCGCCGTTCCACAACAGGCTCGCCACGATCACCGCGTACCAGGCGAGCCAGGGCAGCACCAAGGGATGACGGAGCAGCACCGGCAGCGGATTCTCCCGGGCCACCACGCACCGGATGATCCAGGCGAGCCCCACCACCCCGAGCACCGTCTCGAGTCCGGCGTTGCCGATGACGATACCGAGGGGCAACAGAGCGCCGGCCACGACGCAGAACTTGTCCAGTCCGGCGGCCCGGGCCCGCCTTTTTTCCGATACTTTTACATTATTTTCCATTTCTTTGGCCGGCTGGAGCTTGAAGCACACAAAGAGACAGGTAACCTGCAGGTAATAAAAACTCCGATCTTATAGCATTATTGACGGCCTCCTGCAAAATATTCCACGTTCAGCCAAGGAAGGGGGCTGAAGGTCGAAGGGGTGACGGGCACGGGGCCATGGGCGTAGGTCTACAGCCGATACGATATTGAGGAAGGAGAGGGCCCCTTTGCCAAACGGTCAGCCCATGCATCTGGCGGAACCGCCACCCAAAGATCGGAACGGAGAGAGTTGCGGTCATCGTCAGCAGCCGGCGGGCTTTTTCCACGGTATTGCGTAGCGCACCGGTTTGAACTAAACTTGTTCACATGGGCGATGCCGTAACTGCCAGATGCGGTTAAGAGGCAGGGATAGCGTCGAAAAAAACAAAAAACAGAGGCTACCCGATGAGTATGGTTGTTGAAATAGAGAAAATGACGAAAATTGAGCGGTTACAGGCGATGGAACTGCTGTGGGACTTGATTTCCAAGGATGATGTCTCATCGCCATCATGGCATAAGGAGATTCTTGAGCAAAGGCGTAAAAGAATTGAATCCGGAGAAACCAAATTCATTTCCCTGGAACAGTTGAAGCGCCATTACCAAAGATGAAAGGCCGGGAAGTCATCGTCTCCGACGAGGCTTTCCACGATTTGGAAGCAGCCAGATCATTTTATGATTCCAGGGAAAACGGACTTGGCGAGTATTTTATCGACTCGATGATAGCGGATTTAGACTCCCTGATTTTCTTTGCGGGTATCCACGTCAAGGAATATGGTTACTACAAAATGCACTCAAAACGATTCCCCTATGCCATGTATTACGACTTGATCGGCGAATTGGTTTTGGTTGTCGCGATTTTGGATATGCGACGAAATCCTACCTGGCTGGCCGAACAAATAAAATCAAGGAAGCCCTAGCGGACGTTCTCTGGCCCTGTGGCTCAACTTATCCCATTCATTGTAAATATCGCCGGAAGGGGACGGCTATGGCCGCGAAGTCGCCTTTTCGGCCCGCAGCCGGGCCACGGCCCGGTTGTGTTCCTCCAGGGTGCGGGAAAAATGGTGGGCGGCATCGGCGGTGGCGACAAAATAGAGGTAATCGTGTTCCGCCGGCCGCAGCACCGCCTCGATGGCGGCCCGGCCCGGATTGGCGATGGGACCGGGCGGCAGGCCGTCGATCAGGTAGGTATTGTATGGCGAAGGGACTCGCAGATCCCGGCCGGTCACCGGGCCTTGAAAATCCGGGCGGCCGTAGACCGCGGTGGGGTCGGCCTGCAAGCGCATCCCCCTTTCCAGGCGGTTGAGAAAAACCCGGGCGATCAGGGGCCGTTCCTCGGGCCGGCCGGTCTCCTTTTCCACGATGGAGGCGAGGGTAAGAACCTGATGGCGGGAAAGCGTGGTGGAGGAAGCGGTGGCGGTCCGGACCTCCTCGAAGACCGCCAGGGCGCGGCCGACCATCTGCCGGAGAAGATCGCCCTCCTGTTGCTGGCCCCGGGAGAGGGCATAGGTGTCCGGAAAGAGATATCCTTCCAGGGTGTCGGCCGGTATATCGAACTTTTGCAGTAACTCGCGGTCCCGGGTCAGGGCGAGAAAACGCTCCCGCCCCACCCAGCCCTCCGCGGCCAGAAGATCGGCCACCCCGCGGAGTTCCATCCCCTCGGGAATGGTGATCTGGCGATAGATCACCCGCCCCGCGCTCAGGGTCTTGAGCACCTGCCAGGGAGATTGGCCGTACGGCAGCCGGTATTCCCCGGCCCGCAGTTGCCCGGCCCGGCCGGTCAGCCGGGCCAGCAGGAGAAAACGGACATCCGCCTCGATGACCCCGCTCGACGCCAGGATGGCCGCGATCCCGGCCAGGCCGGTACGGGGCGGGATCCACACCTCGGCCTCACCCGCCAGGGCCGCGTCATGGCCGGGTCCGGGCACCAAGCCGTAGGAAACGATCCAGAAAGCGAACAACAGCGGGACCAGGGTGAATCCCAGGGTGGCCAGGAATCCGTTGAGCCAGCGCCGCCCGGACGACGGAGGACGGGGGACGGAGGACGGAGGACGAAAAAATGCCAAAGCTATCTCCAAAACGATCCTGTGCGCTCTTCGGTCGTCAGCCTTCGCTCTTCGCTCTTCGGTCTTCGGTCTTCCGCCTGCCGCCTGCCGCCTTTTTGCCTGCCGTCTGCCGCTTGCCGCCTTCGGCCTTTTTGCCGGCGGTCTGCCGTTTTTGCACCCGTTTTCCCTGGCCCTTGAAAAGCAGCTTCAGGATCTCGTCCATGTTCTTGACCGGGAAAAACTGAATCTGGTCGCGGATGTCCTTGGGAATCTCCTCGATATCCTTCTTGTTCTGCTCCGGGATGATCACCTTCTTGATTCCGGTGCGCAGGGCCGCCAGGGCCTTCTCCTTCAAGCCGCCGATGGGCAGAACCCGGCCCCGCAGGGTGATTTCACCGGTCATGGCGAAGCCGCTAGTCACCTTTTCCCCGGCCAGGGCCGAATAGAGCGAGGTGGCCATGGTGACGCCGGCCGACGGGCCGTCCTTGGGGATGGCGCCGGCCGGCACATGGATATGGATATCCACTTCATCGAAATAGGCGCCGTCCAGTCCCAGTTCTTCCGTCCGGCTGCGGCAGAAACTGAGCGCCGCCTTGGCGGATTCCCGCATGACATCGCCAAGTTGCCCCGTCAGGGTGAGACTGCCCTTGCCCTGCATGATGGAGGTCTCGATATAGAGAATCTCGCCTCCCACCTCGGTCCAGGCCAGGCCGGTGGCCAGGCCGGGTTGATCGATGACCTCCTGCTCGTATTCGGGCAAAAATTTCGGCGGCCCCAGATAGCGGTTCAGAGTACGTTCCGAAATAGCGAACGGCCCCTTGCCGCCCTCGGCGATTCGCCGCGCCACCTTGCGGCATATCTTGCCGATCTCCCGTTCCAGATTCCGCAGGCCGGCTTCGTAGCTGTAATGGGTGATCACCTTCTTGAGGACCTCGTCATCCAGGCTCATCTGCCTGGCCTTGACGCCGTTTTCCTCCAACTGCCTGGGCAGGAGATAGCGCCGGGCGATGACCATTTTTTCCTCCAGCGTATAGCCGGCCAGCCGGATCACCTCCATGCGGTCCATGAGCGGCGGCGGGATGGTGTCGGTCATGTTGGCGGTGGTGATGAACATCACCTTGGAAAGATCGCAGGGCAGGTTCAGGTAATGATCCGAAAAGGTGGAATTCTGCTCCGGATCCAGAACCTCCAGCAGGGCGGAGGAAGGGTCGCCCCGGTAGTCGGCCCCCACCTTGTCGATCTCGTCCATCATGAAGACCGGATTGTTGGCGCCCACGGTTTTCAGCCCCTGGATGATGCGGCCGGGCAAGGCGCCGATATAGGTCCGCCGGTGACCGCGGATCTCGGCTTCGTCCCGCATGCCCCCCAGGGAGAGGCGATGAAACTTGCGGCCCATGGCCCGGGCCACCGATTTGCCCAGGGAGGTCTTGCCCACGCCCGGCGGCCCCACGAAACAGAGGATCGGCCCCTTGGTGGCCTTGTTGAGTTTGCGCACGGCCAGGTATTCGAGAATCCGCTCCTTGACCGTTTCCAGACCGTAATGATCGGCATCCAGGACCTCCTGGGCCAGCTTCAGGTCAAGATGGTCCCGGGTCGATTTGCTCCATGGCACATCGAGCAGCCAATCGAGATAGGTCCGGACGATCGAGGCCTCCGAGGCATCCGGATGCATCATCTCCAGCCGCTTGAGTTGCTTGAGTCCCTCTTTCTTAACCACCGGCGGCATCTTGGCCTTGGTGATCCGTTCGCGCAGTTCGTCGATTTCCTGGGAACGTTCGTCCTCGTCGCCCAGCTCCTTTTTCAGGGCGTGCAGTTGTTCGCGCAGAAAATATTCCCGTTGCGACCGGCTCATCTCCTCCTTGGCCTCGGACTGGATCTTGGCCTGCATGGTGGAGACCTCCAGCTCCTTGTGCAGGAGTTCGGCCACCAGCTTCAGGCGGGCCAGCGGCTCGAAGGTCTCCAGCACCTTCTGCGATTCCTGCACCTTCAGCCGCAGATTAGAGCCGACCAAGTCGGCGAGACGGCCCGGCTCCTCGATGTTGTTCATGATCATCACCAGATCGGAGGAAAGAATCCCCCGCAGGGACATGATCTTCTCGGTCTGTTCCCGGACGGTCCGCATCAGGGCCTCGGTCTCCACCGAGAGGTCGCCCGCCTCCGGCTCCTCCACCAACTCGACGGACACGGAAAAAAACGGCTCCAGGCGCCGGTAATTGGTTATCTTCGCCTTGGAGAGGGCCTGCACCAGCACCTTGAGGCGACCGTCCGGCAATTTGAGGGTCCGCATGATCATGCTCACCATGCCCACATCAAACAGCTCTTCGGGACCCGGTTCTTCCAGGGAGGCGTCTTTCTGGGTCACCAGCATCAACAACTTATCTCCGGCCAGGGCCTCGTTCACCGCCGCCACCGAGGCGGGCCGGCCGACGAACAGGGGGATGATCATATAGTTGAAAACCACGACATCGCGGACTGCCATCATCGGCAGTTCGGCCGGGATCTCGAGATCCTGGCGGTCGGAAAAATCATCCATGCTGTTACTTAAGGAATCGTTCACGCCCACTCTTTACCTCCAGGGTTAACTGGTTGACTATGTGAAATAAGGCCTAGGACGGGCCTCGTTTTTCCTTGACGGGACACCCTCCCGGAGCCGGCCGGGCACTTTCCGGACCGGGCGGCGACGGGAATAAGGGACACGGAAAATACTAATTTACCTGGATCGCGCCCGGATTTGGGTCATATTTGGTCGCGCCGATTGAGCAAAACCGTAGGCGTAGCAGGGCTACGGCGAGGATTTTGCGATTAAGGCGCGGCCAAAGATGGCCCGAAGCCGGGATGCGTGATGGTAAAGTGGTATTTTCCGCGTCCCTCAGACGCCGATGACGAAAACAGAGTAAACACCGGCTAATATGAAGTCAAGCGCTCCGGCACCGAATGATGGCGATGCGCGCCGAACCACCTCCGGAACTCTTTTTTCGCCGTTCTCCCGCCGCAATGAAATAATCCATTGATATATTCAATAAAATTTGTCACTACTCTTGGGGGTCGGTTCAAGGCCGGCCGGCGGATGGATGGCCGGTCTCGCCGGCCGAACGGGGCACGCACAAAAAAACAAATCATTTCAACCAATCCGGAAAACAGGCAATCCCATGCTCTCCGCGCCTTCTTTTTTCGATCTGACCGGCTTCGACCACGCCGCGCTCTTCCTTCAAGGCCAGCCGGTCTGGCAGGGGCTGCGGGAACTGAAAAGGTACCTGGACGGCCTGACTTACCCCGGCCTGAAGAGCGGACCCGAGGGAACCACCCTTCTCCGCTCCGGGGTACCCCTGTCCGGGCCGGTGGTCCTTTTTGAAAACCGGGTCCTGGACGGCAACGACCTGGTCATCGAACATGGCGACGCCACCAAAGGTAAAATGACGGTGCGCGACGTCCGCGGCCACCTTTTGCCGGGCGCCAGTGTCATCATGGCCGGGGCGGTTCTCCTGGGCCGTCGCCTGCTCATCGGCCGGGGAGTCCTGGTGGAAAGCGGCGCCTGGATCAAGGAACCGGCCGTGGTCGGCGACCAAACCGAAGTACGCCAGGGCGCTTACATGCGGGGTTACTGCCTGATCGGCAGACGATGCGTGGTGGGGCATGCCACCGAGGTCAAACATTCCGTCTTCCTCGACGATGCCAAGGCCGGCCATTTCGCTTACGTGGGCGACAGCATCCTGGGCAACCAGGTCAATCTGGGGGCCGGCACCAAACTGGCCAATCTCCGGTTCACCGGCGGCGAGGTGCAGGTGAAGACCCCGAACGGGCCGGTGAACACGGGGCTGCGGAAGATCGGCGCCATTCTGGGCGACCGGGTCCAGACCGGCTGCAATTCGGTCACCAATCCGGGGACCGTGGTCGGCAGGGATTCGATGGTACTGCCCAACCACACCGTGCCCTCCGGATATCACAAGAACCACTCGATCATTCGCTGAGGAAACGCCCGATCTAACCAGTCAGCCAATACTCGTTCATGGCGAAAAGCAGGCCGAGGACGATGCCGACCGTGAAAAAAAGACGCAGAATGCGATCCCGGGGCATTTTTTCCTCGGATATCCGCTGCAACAGGGAAACGATGAGAAACGTCAGACCGGCCGCATAGGGGGCGGTGGACAGGATCTGCCAGCCGGTCGCCGCCAGGGAGTCGAGCAGACCGGCCGGCGACAGGCGCAGATTAAACAGCAGATAAACGGCCGCCGTGGCGGCCAGAGACACCTTTTCCTTAAAAATCATGAATAATCTCGCTGCGCTTTATTTTCCGGATACCGTTATGACCGGTCGCGTCCTGGCCCGCCTTTCACTCTTTTTCGACCGGATTCATCACCTTCGTCCGGCGGAGAGTTCCGCCGGGGAGGAGATGGACCTCGACCCCGCCGTGGCCCTCCTGACCCGCCACGCCATCTGCCGGAGTTATTGTCCGGCCCCCCTCCTGGGGGAGGAGTTGGCCGGCTACCGGCGGGTGGTCCGCGAACTCTCCTCCCGGAAAAACGATTTTGGCCACAGACTGAACAGCCTGTCGCTGGCCGCGCTGTCCGACAACGCGCACCGGGGAGACCGGGATGAATCGGCCGACGCGCTACGTTCCGCCATTGCGGCGCCGGACGGCGCGGGCGGAGATTCCGGCCGGCAAGAACAGGAAATATGGCAGGCCCGGCTGGTCCTCGCCCTTGGTGAAATCATTGACAGGGAAGCCGAGGAGATCGAACAGAGGCTGGCCCGGCTGGCCGAACAGGAACAACTCCTGGTTGATTCCTTGCAAGGAGAGGGACAGGATGAGGAGAGCGACGAACCGCTTGGCCGCTCCCTGGCCCATCCCTCCCTGGCCACCCGGATAGCGGACGCCGGTGGCTGGGATGACCGTACCCTCCGGCACCGGCTGACCGCCTGGACCAGATTGTTTCTGGCCGACCCGAAGGGCGCTTTCCCGGACCGGGGAACCACGCTCCTGGCGACCGGCCGCCCGGAAGTGGCGTCGCTTCTCCTGGAGAGTTACGAGCAATTGCGGGAAAAGGCCATCCCGCCGTTGGTCTCCCTGACCATGCCCGGGGTCGCCGCGGCCCCGGTGGACGAGTTTTTCATGGACCGGCTCGCGGCCTTCAAAGAGGCAACGGCGGCCAGCCGGAACCGCCTGGTGGAAAACTTGAACAACTGCCTTGCCAAGGGGGGATGCCGGCCCGACAACGCACTGGCCGATGCGGCGGCGGCCTGGAATGAAACCAGCGGACGTCACTGGCCCCCGGCAACATCCGCTCCCCCTCTCCCGACCCCTCCCCCCGGCTCTCGCCTGATCCTCTACGGTTTCGAGGGTATGACCGTGGAGCGTCTCCTTTGCCGCGTCGCGGGCCTGCGCCCGAAGGACCCTTCACCGCTTGCCGGTCCCGGCGGCGGGCTGCTGGCCCTCCTGGCTTGATCACGGAGGCGATCAGTTCGGCGTGCGGTAAGGATTGATGGTCAGCACCGGACAGGGGGCGGTTTTGACCACCTTGTCGGCCACGCTGCCGAACATGACCTTTTCCAACCCCTTGTAGCCGTGGGTCCCCATGACGATCATGTCCATACCCTGTTCCTCGGCGTACCTGATAATCTCCCCGGCCACGTCGCCGGACAGGATCTTGGCATTGACCCCGTCGTATCCTTCAAGGAAATTTTCCATTTTCGCCTCCGCGCCCTGGACCATCTCCTCCTCGAATTTGGCGATCGGCATATGGGGCACGAAAAAACCGGAATAATCGTCGAAACTCTGAACCACGAAGACCACGGAAATCGATGCCCCGCACTTGCCGGCCAGACCCACCGCGGCATCGAGAATCTTCTTGGAGTTATCGGAAAAATCCACCGGCACCAACATTTTTTTTATCTCTTCCATGGAACCGCCTCCTTTGCTCGTTCAACTGCTGTTAACGGGAAGGAAAACAACTTTCCACGTCTCTATAAATATTTCCTATAATGAATATTTCCCATAAAGTTCAAAGAAATGCAACAGGTATTGTTGTCCCGGGGCAGGCGCGCGCCGGGTGGAACGAATCCGGCCGCGACCATTGGGAGACGATTGTTTATGGTTGACCTCTGAAGGTGAAAATTATAATGTGCATCTTTTGTCGGTTTCGACAACCACTCGAGCCGGACGATCCGGGATCGTTGATCGCGACCCCGTCCAAATTCCGACAGGGAGAAACAACTCGTGGAATGCGTAGCCAAGTGGATAGCCTGGGAAATAACCAGACGCTGCAACCTGAAATGCGTGCACTGTCGCTCCTCTTCCGAACTGGAGGCGGCCGGCCATCCGGATTTTTCCTTCGAGGAGGCGACCCGGGTCCTGGATGACATCAGTTCGTACGCCAAGCCGGTGGTCGTGCTTTCCGGCGGCGAGCCCCTGCTGCGGCCGGATGTCTTCGACATCGCCCGTTACGGCACCTCCAAGGATCTGCGCATGTGCCTGGCGACCAACGGCACCTTGGTCACCAGGGAAATATGCGAAAATATCAAGGATTCCGGCATTCGCATGGTCTCCCTGAGCCTCGACGGCGCCAACGCCGCGGTGCACGATAATTTCCGCAATCAACCCGGGGCCTTCGACGGCACCATCCGGGCCGCCGGCCTTTTCAAGGAGTACGGCATCCCCTTTCTGATCAACTCATCCTTCACCCGGCGCAACCAGGAAGAGATTCCCAAGGTTTACCGGCTGGCCAAAGAACTGGG
>Ga0214472_10005479_pt1 | contig 13345 bp, 7 predicted proteins | sample RVTome_6_FD_207662 | JGI IMG/M metagenome (GOLD analysis project Ga0214472, IMG submission 207662) | Soil microbial communities from uranium-contaminated site in the Upper Colorado River Basin, Wyoming, United States - RVT140D175 | ecosystem: Environmental > Terrestrial > Soil > Contaminated >... | reverse complement strand
TCCCCGAGGGTGGAGTTCTCCCTAGCCCACCGCTCGATGGCGGCACCCGCAAGGGTGCCGTTCGTGATCCCGTACTCCTTCTCGAAGAGTTCCAGCATGACCTGGAACTCGTACTGGTACTGCGCGGCCCACGAGTTGGAGTCTTGGAGCCGCAACCCGCCGTCTGGGCCTTGGATAATCGTGTAGCTGCCCAGGTCCAGCCCGGGGAGGGTCGGCTGGTCCGGTGGCGGCTGGTCCGGTGGCGGCTGCGGAGTGGTCGGGGTGGTGGTGCCGTCAGGGTTGATCGTGAAGTCCGGTGAGGTGGGCAGACCACCGATGGTCTGACCCGCCTGGGTCGCCAACTCCTGAGCGATGTCGCCGGGGAGTGTCATCCCAACTCCTCATCACCCGACAACACCGGCGGACGCGGCAACGGGCGATACTCACTACCCGAGCTACGACCCGTGGGGTTCCGGAACGTGAACACCTCGGGATGGTAGACCGCCACCCCATTCACATACAGCCACATCTTCAACCGCTCCTCACCCGTCTCATAATCCTCACCGGCCGTCGTCCCATACACCTCAGGCTGCCACAACACCAGCGCCACATCATCAGACGAGTTGATCAAGTCTGACAGGTCCAGGAACGCCTCCTGCCAACCGGGTATCGGACGGTCCGGGGCGTTCACCCCGATCAGGCGGTACCGCACCGACTCACCGTCAGCGAACGTGACGTCGAGGGTGTCACCGTCGACCACCTCCACATCACCCGGATCGACCTGGATCACGTCACGGTCGGGGATCTCGGTGATCGGCGGCAACACCGGGGACTTCCAGTCGATCGGCCCATAGAACCCGGCGAACGTCTCGTTGTACTCCTTGATCGACAACACTCTCCGCTTCGTCATCTGATCGAAGGTGTCCCGCACCAGTTGCTGGTCGTGTTCAGACCAGTCGGAGAAGTCGAGGGCACCGGCGTCCTCGTAGGCGGCGTCGATGCGGGGCAGGATGCTGTTGATGAACTCGTGGGCATCAGGGTCAGCGGAAATGCTGTTCTCCAACTCCTGGGCGGGGCCTTTCCCTTCGATCCCCAACGGGTACTTGAACCTCCCGATGCGGTAGTTGGCGCGGCGCATCTCACCCATCAGGTCCGTGACCAACATGCCCGACTCGACGTTCTCGACACCCGCCAACTTCAAGTCCCTGATCTGCGGTTCGGTGAGCGGGATGGTGCGGCCCTGCGCTGCCTTCAGGTCCTCCACCGCCCACGGGTCGAAACTGTTACGCTCCGGGAGGATCTGGCGGTACACCGCGTGCATGAGTTGTCGCTGCGCCGACGCCACCCGCCACTGCACCTCACGCACCCGCGCCTCGGTCGGCAACTCCCGGTACCACCGTTTCGTCAACCCCTCCGACAACATCGCCAACGCCTCTTCCGAATCGTCGGGCAACAGTGGGCGACCCCTCCCGTCACACCCCGCCGGTGCCAACGCCCTCCCCGTGTCAGGGTCGTAACGGCACCCGTACCGTCCCGTCAACGGGATCGCCAACTCGGGGTTCCGGGCCAACAACACCGCTCGGGCCAGGCGGCCCTGCGGGGTCTCCTTCAACCCGAACAACACGTTCCGTAACCCGGTGTGAAGATCGCGCCGTTCCTCCTCGGACAACTCGTCGGTCTGGTGCTTGGCCCACAAGCGGGTCAGCTCGTCACGTTGCGCGTCGCCCAACAGGCCGAGCCCGACGAACGCTTCGAGGTCACCGACCATCGGTTCCCACATGTCGGTTGTCAGGTCGGGTTTGGAGACCCACAGGCCGGTGATCGGCAGGAACCGCAGCGACGATGCGCCCGCCTCGAACTCGTTGACGGTGCGGCGCGCCGCCGAGTTGATGTTGTCGAGGTTGGCGAATATCTCCCGGTAGTCGCCCCGTGACAGGTAGTCGGCCAGCGACGAGTCGAACGCGTCGCGTTGTAGGGGGGAGGTGGTGATGTTCTGGTCTGCGATCTGGTCGAACAGGTCGGCTACCACGTCGAGGGCGGACCCCTGGTAGAAGGGGATGAGGGCACGGGTGATGGTGCCGAGGTTCCCGAAGTCGACGTCGGGTCCGAAGGTGAGGGTGGGGGACATGTCGTTGAGGAAACCCCGGACCGCTTCGGCCATCTCTACCAGGGGGTGGTCGGGTTCGTCGTCGGGGGACGGCAACATGCGGATGATCGCAACCGGGATCGGTCCCCACGGTGGCCCCAGGTCGATCGCCAACGAGGTGCCGTCGGTCAGGTCGGGCAGGAACGTCGTCTCGTTGAGCAGGTCGATCGGGGTGGTCCCGTCCCAGTCGTCGCGGTCCGCCACCTTGGCGAACGCAGCGGAGTATTCACCGGCACGGGCCATGAGCCGCAGGTTCAGGCCCATCGCGTTGGTCTTGCCGCGGCCCACCATGTTCGCCAACGACGGCACCTGGAAGTGTTTCCCGAACGCCCCCACCGTCGCCGCCTTCCGGGCCTCATGCGACCACCACTCCATGAAGTCGTACTGTGCCGGACCGAACGGGAACACCCCCTGGAATGTCTTGCCCAGCATGGATGTCGCACCCGGCTGGTACATCAGGTATTTGGCTTGTTTGCGGGCGAAGCGGTCGGCTTGGCGTTCCAGGCTCATCGGGGTGTGCATCCCGTGCTCGGTGGCGATCCTGGTGACTTCGTCGGGTTGCTGGATGAACATGCGGCGCGCCCTGGCTATGTCGTCCACGTAGCCCAACTCGACGAGTTGTTCGGGTCGTAGTACCCGCAGGTTCCCGGCCGCTTCGGCGTCGCGGTACACAGAGAGGCTGCGGTCCATGAAGTCGGTGTGGATCAGCCCGAAGCGGTTCTCGCCGGGCTTGCCGTAGAACAGGTGGAAGAACCAGTCGGTTGGGCCGCCACCCATCGCTCCGGCCATGTCGGCCGGGACTGGCCCAAAGTGGCGGATCAACCACTCAGCGTTGTCGTCGTTTGGGGTGGCGTTGAGGATGTTGCGGTCCCTCACCCTGGCCAGGAAGTCGTCAGCGAACCGTGCCCGCTGCTTCTCGGGGACGTTGTTCAACAGGACACGGAAACTGTTCCGCATCGTCTCGGCGGCCTCGTCGAGACCGGCCATCCGCAGGTTGCCTTTCCCAGCGATCGCGGTCCCGCCGCGGGCACGGCCGGTGGTGGCCCACCACTCCCGCATCGGCTGGAGGTCCCACTCGGTGACGGGGACGGTGTTGATGATCTCCAACACCGAGACGCCGCGCTGTTCGGCGGTGCGGAGCGCCGCTTCGGTGAACGGCCGCACGTTGGGGTCGCCCATAAGTGTCCCGTTGACCCAACGTTGGGTCGCTTCACGGTGGAGACGGTCGCCACGCCCCACGACCTCCCAGGCGGCGGCATCGACGTTCCACGGTGCGGAATGGTAGGCGCGCATCTCCTGGCGGGCCGCCATCCGTGACACGTCCGGCAAGTCCAGACCAGGACGCATCTGTGAAGCGGTCCCCAGCATCGGGCCAGGGATCAACACGTCGTCGGCCGCGTCGAGAGTCACCGACCCGGTGCGAGGCAGGATGCGGCCACCATGCAGCGCGTACCTGATCTGCTCATCTACGACGGACCGGAACGCGATCTTCGGGCCGAACAGCACCAACTTGGCCCACAGGTTCTGGATGGACCGCACCGCGCCCTTGACCGTCTCCGCCCACGGTGCCCGCTCCCCGACACCCTTGGCGGCGCTGCCCCGCACGAACGGCTTCTGCCACCACTCACCGTCCTTCAACACCACCCCCGCCACCAGCTCCTGTGGTGAGCCGGGCAGGAAATGCTCGGTGGGGGTGGTCAACATGCGGGCATCACGCATCTCGGCGATCCGTTGCGGCCACTCCACCTCGTCCACCCCGACCAGGAACGGGGCGTACCGTGACGCGGCCTCGTTGTAATGCGACGCGGCCCGGTCCCCCACCAGCGGTGTCCAATCCAACGCTCCGACACCCTCATCCGCCAGGTACGGGTTGAGTTTGCCGGGGACCTCCTTCAACCCGGCGACGTTGCGGCCGAAGTCGTCCAACATGCGGGCATAGAGACGGTCGAACACCTCACGGGACGGTTCACCACCCGACGCCACCAACTGGACCGCCTTCTCCTTCGCCTTCTTCAACTTCGCCAACTCGTCCACGAACGTGGCGTGCCGGGTCGCCATCTCGGTGTACAGGTCACTGTTGCGGGCCAGGCCCCGCATCCGGGGCTGGCGGGCCATGCGGGACAACTCGCGTTCGATCTCGGTGATCCGTGCCTTCGACTCGGCGGACCGCACATTCTCTGGCACCACCTCCAAAGCGCGGCGTTCCCGCACCAACGACTCGTACCGTGTCCCCGACTCTGAGATGGCGGCCTTCTGTGCCCGTAGGTCATCGACCCGTGCCAGGTCCTCGGCACTCAACGTCCTTTCCAGCTCGTCGAAGTAGGTGAGCTCGGAGTCGATGGCCCGTAACGTCTGGTCCACCACGTCGGTGTCGTCGATGATGCGGCGAACCTGGCGTGCCGCACCCTTGGGCAGTCCCCGCACATCCACGTCGCCCAGCGCCTTACGTGCCCACGCGCCGTGTGAGCGCTTCAAGCGGCGGATCTGTGTGGCGATGTCGGTCAGGCTGGCAGCACCGACCGTGCCGGCCGATTTTGCCTCGTCCAAGTAGTTGACGACGGTGTCGGTGATCTCATCGAACCATTTGCGGGACAGTTCGGGGTGATCGACGAACAGGTAGATGGCGAGATCGGCGGCGTCGTCCATGACAGCCGACGGTGCCAACGACACGGCACGGTCCTTGCTGTGGCCCCGCAGGATTTGACGGAACCAGGTTTGCACCTCGCCGGGGGCCTTTTGGGTTTTGGTGGCCATGTCCTTGACCCGCAACGCCGTGTTGCGGGTGATGACCCGACCCGACCATTGCGGTATCCAGTTCCCACCGTTGGCGGGGAGCGCTTCACCAAGTGCCCGCAACACCTCGTCAACGTTGTCCAACTCGCGGATACGCTGAAAGAACTTGGCGTCCATGCCGTCCAACAGACCGATGAGCGGTATCCGGTTCCCTGCCTTGTTGGCCTCCACCACCGACTCGGCCATGAACCGGGTGGTGCGCATCTTCAACCACTTGTCGGGGTTGCGGGCCGCCATGTTCGTCCAGTTCCGGATGATGGCCTTTTGGCCCGGCAGAATCCACGTCAAAGGGTCGAAGAAGAAGTTGGCACCGATATCGACCCACAGTCCGGCGGTCCCTTCGATATCGAAGTATTCGGAGACACGGTTCTCCTTCGTCCAGTCCCAGGTGCTACCGAACGCACCGAACCCGACCGGACCGTCGTAATCGACCATGCCGCCGAGCCCGACAGAGGCGAGGGTGCCCTGCCCGACATCACCGAGCGTGTCGACAACGTGGACGGCGAGCCAGTCGAGCGCCATCCCATACACCGCGCCAACCGTCACGATCCCATCAACCGTCGTGTCCAAGAGGCTCTTGAGGCCCGACTCGTCACCTTCGACGGCTTCGAGGGTGAGTTTGCGGGCCTCTTCGGACACCAGGAAGTTCGACTCCACGGCGTCGCTGAGCGCAGCGATGTCGGCGGGGTCCTGCAACGCGAAGAACTCCACCGTCTCCGACGCTGCGTCCAGCGGGGAGAGGTCCTTGTTGGTGCGGTACAGCTCGGTAGCGGCAGCGACAATCAACGCTTCGGGGGTGGAGATGCCGGCTGCGATCTGGCGATGCAACTCTTCGGCCTGCTTCTCGCGGCGTTCCCTCCGGATCGTCGCCGAGTTGCGGCCCGTCACTGTCGCCTCAGATTCCTCCGATCGCCCCAGGGGCCTTCCCATCACGGTGACGGAGTTGCCGCCACCCCATCGCAGCTCCTCTAGACCCTCTCCGGCCAGCGCCATCGCGTAGTTCCACCACCCGTTGTTCTGGTCCCACAGGTTCCCTGCCCCGTTCAGGACCCTGCCGATCCCCTTCATCAACCGGTTGTCGCCCCCCATCGAGTCCTCTAGGAGCACTTGGTGTGCCAGGCCAAGACGGGCACGGGCAGTCTCGACGAACACGTCGTGGGTGTTGTTGATCTCGGTGCCCTCATCGAACACCACGTCGAGGACACGGTCTTCGCCGTCGCGGGGACCGGGGAAGTTGATGACCATGCGGCGACCATCGACCCGCACCTGTGGGGTGGTGTCGACCCCGGCGAACTCGCCGACGAAATCGGCGGAACGGTTCCACACTTCGGCCCATTCCCCGGTGAGGGTCTGTGTAATGGAGACTGGGACATCCAACCGTTCAGCGATCTCGGTGAAGTCGGTGGTGAGGCGTTGCGACAGGTCGGCGTCGGCTTCGATGTCCCGCATGAACGTCTCGGTGGTCCGGAACGTGTTGCCCATTTCGTCCAGCATGTCGAACGCGGCGCGGATGAACCCACCCATGTCGGGTTCGGTGCCGGTGAGTTGCCCGATCCCCGAGATGATCCCTTCGAGGGCGGTCATGGCGGCGGCATGGTCGTAGGACTCCGACGCCAACTCGACTAGTTCTGGATAATTTCGGGCGAGCCGAACAATCGCTTCGGCGATCCGGCGGGTCTCGGGGGAAGTGGCGGACCACCGCATCGGGTCGTACACCTCGGCGGCGGTCAGCAACGAGTCGACCATGAGTTCTTCGTCGGGACTGAACGGCTCGGGCGGCGGGTCGGGTTGGGGTGGGGGGAGCGGGTTGAGCGATTCGGTGACGGACGGGAACGGGTGCGGCGGGATGGTGATCCCGCCGGGAAGCCCGGCCCCCAACCCGGCGAACGGCGGCAACCGCAGCGGGGTGGAGTACGACGGGACCGGTGGCGCTTCCGGCTCTTGTTCTTCGAGGTCGGCGGGGTCGATCCCTGCCCCCCCCAGCAGGACCCGGTCGGAGGGGTCGAGTGTCACGTGTCGCCCAACATGCGTTCGATGATGGCCCGCACCAGCGGGTTGTTGGCCTGGTCACGCATCCCGGCGAGCCGTTCGGCGCGTGTCACCGGCGGCGGCGCGGCGGGCGGGTTGAGGAGGGTGTTGATGTCGGGGGCCTGGCGGGGCGCACGGGCTTGGAGCATGTCGGGTACGCGTGATGGGCCACGGTTGGAGGGTTGGGGGACCGCAGCACCATCGGCGGGAGGTGAGGCGGTGCCGAGCGGTAGTTGTGCTTGACGCATCGCTGCTTCGGTGTCTTGGCGTTCACCGTGCGGTTGGCCGAGGGGGATCAGGTCACGTTCGGTCGGTTCAGCCACCGCCACCACCCGCCGCCTGCAACGCTCTCGGTGCGCCGGGTGGCAACAGACCCGCCAACGCGCCACCGACCCTGGCCGGTGGCAACCCCTCAGCCTGGCCCGGTATCCCACCCGCCTCCAACGACGGGCCCGGACGCAGCGCCGCGTCCAACGGGTTCGGTTCCGGACCCGGTGTCCCGCCACGCACCTGGCCCTCGGTGTCGATCAGACCCATCTCGCGTGCCGTCTCGATGATCGCCTCACGGTTCGACTTGGAATCGTCATCCATCTTGTCCAAGAACGTGACCAACGGCTGCGGGTTGCCCTGCATGGCCTGTTGGTTGATGATCCCGATCAGACCCATCGCGACCGCCTCAATGTCACGGTCGCGTTCCTCCGCCAGATAGTTCTCGACCATCCCCGACTTTCGGATCAAAGTGCGGGTCGAGATGCCACCCATGTTCTTCATCAGGGCCAGGCGGGTGAGGTGTTGGTGTTCCTCCAACCCGACCCGCTCAAAGATGACTTCGACCCGGAAGTCGTCCTTCCAGAACGACCCGGCATCGTAGGTGTCGGTGTACATCTCGCCTTCGTCCCAACCGTTGATCTCCTTACGGACCCCACCACACCACACCTGATCAAAGTTCGCGGTCCGTTCCAGCAGCCACCGGTAGAAGAGCCCGAGGTCGCGTTGCGACCAGGCCAACTCGCTGTTGAACGCCCCGATCGATTGTGCGATCCCGGCTGCGGACACCACACTCGCGCCGGGGTCGCCGGCACGTTGCTGGGGGTAGCGACCAACGTTACGTGCCGCGTCGATCGCGCCTCTGGCGTGTTGCATCGCTTCGAAGTTGACCGGGAAGTTCGGGATCACGATCCGTAGGTCACCTTCCCCGGTGCCTCGCAGTAGGCCACCGGGAACGAAGTCTTCGGGGTTGGCGACGTTGTCGAGACCGATCGGTGCGCCGGTCTGGAAATCGACCATCTCCAACATGCGTGCCATCAGGTTGTTCGCGACCCGCATCGTTGGGATCATGTCGTCCAGTGCGCCACGGTACTCACCGTCAGCGGTGCGGCGACGCTTCTCGGTGATGGGGCAGCCTTCCAGGCCGTGGGGATGCAAGGGGACGAGCCAATCAACGAACGGTGCCCCGGTGGATTGGTGGAGCGGATCGACGTAGCGGAACATGTCGGGGGTGGGCCGCTCGGTGGCGACAACGGCGAGACCCCACATCTTGTCGTCGGCGTAGAAGATCTCCTCGACGGTGTGTGGCTCATCGAAGTTCTTCATCTTCGCCCACCCCGAAAGGTTCCGTAGCGCCTCGTTGTCGATCCCGTAGTCGCGGCGCAACTCGAACACCTTGCGGTACCGGAGGTTGAACGCCGAGGTCAACAGGTCACGGGAGTCGTGTGACAGCGGGTAGTGGTGGCGGGGATCGATCCGGATGATGTAGGGATGCGACGAGCCGTGCCGCCAGTCCTTCCACGGCATCCCCACCATCGTCCCCGCTTGGAGCCAGTCCATGACCCACGCCACCTGTTTGTCCTCGATGTTGGAGTCCCGCAGGAACGAGTTGAACGCACGGCGACGCTTCTGTGCCGATGTCTCACCCCGATCGGAGCGTGTGCCCCGCACCGGGGCGACTTCGACGGACGGTTTGATACCCCCCGCTGTTGCCGCCTTGTCGTACAGGGCCTCGTTGTACACGTTCTCGACCAACGGTTCGTGGCGGTCCATTGTGTCGTCGGGCCATTCCCGCCACCATTGGCCCCGTGTGATGTGGTCAGCGGTGCGGAGCCGCACCTTCCACCCGTGGTGGGCACGGAACCCGTACTGTCTCAGATCCAGGAGGTCCTTTGGTTCCACCTAGTCGTCTCCTCCCCACCCACGATACGCGGCCCACAGGTCGGTCTCGACCGCGGCGCGGGCCACCGCCGCTGGGGTGGCTTGGCGATACCCCCATGTTTTCGCCACCGACCGTGCCACCCCTCTGGTCGGCATCACGTTAGCGCGCCGACCCGCCAACTCCTTCACCTTCACCCACCCGATCCACGCCGCCATCGCGATGTCGTCAGCGATATGGGACCGCACCGACCCCTTGTGGTTACGGATCTCCTGTTTCTGGTCCCACGCCAAGAAATGCTCCTTGATCTGATCGGACCGTTTACGATCCTCAGCCGTTTGGGCGGGCCAACGGATCACACCCGACGCCATGTCCAACGACATCGCCGCGACACGCAGCTCACCGATCCCACGGTTCATCATGTTGGTGTTGCGGCCCCTCAGTTCGGTGCGGGCCGATTTGACCGCTTCGAGCACCTGGGGGTGGACCAGAGCGGACGCTTCACGGTTGTCCTCATACACCGCGTAGCGGGGCCCCCACGTCAGGATCGGGTCCACCAGGAGGCGTTCCCGCATCCCGTTCACCCCCAGGTTGGTACCGAAGAAGTAGTCGACGACCCGTGCCGTCTCACCGTCCCACGACCACAACACCCACGCTGCGCCCCCGGTCCGGGCCGGGTCGATCCCCACCACCAGCGTCGACCCGGCCCGGTACTGCCCATAGGTGTGGTCGAAATCGTCGCACCGGTCCAACAGTGCAAGAGGGAACTCACCGTCACCGGCCGCACCCGGGTTCTGTTGCTGCATCGTCTCGAACAGCTGCGGGTCACGGTCACGGATCTCATACAGTCCCCGGTACCGCACCCATCCCTGTTTGGCGTAACGGTCCATCTCCTCGGTGGTGAGGGAAGAGATGTAGCGACGTGTCTTCGTCTTCGGTTTCTGGAAGTAGGACTCCAACTCGAACCTCTCGGGCCAATACACCCTCTCTCGGCCTTCGTCGTCGACACCGATCGCTTTGGTGATGATCACACAGATCCCGTTGGAATACTTGGTCACCGAGGTGTGTGTGGTTTCGGAGGTGGCCATGATCGGGATGTCGGCCGTGACCCGCTCGATCAACCGTCCCCAGTTGTCCCACGGGCCGACCCTCGTGCCAAGGAACAGGGCACGGCCGGCGTCGTCGAGACGCGACATGAACGTCCCGAACAGCCAGTCCATTTGGGTGTCCCTCACGCCGGGTGTCGCCTGGTTGCGTTGCGTGAAGATGTCCGACAGGACGGCGACATCGATCCGCGACCCGTACATGGCCCCCTCGATGGAGGTGGCCCAGATGTTGGGGTCGGCTTCGTTTTCGCGGCCAACGAAGTAGATCTCGTCCTGGGTCCATTTGGTTTGCGGCACCGGGGTCCCGTCGGGATATTTGAGACCCTTTTTCCACCGGAACGTGCCGTAGTCCTCCATCAACATGGCTTGGGGGTCGTGGGTGTCGGGACCTTCGGGCCTCGTGTAGGCAGTCATGTCCCAGAAGTAGCGTTCCATGCGTTGCACCCGGCGACGCGAGAACGTCTGGTTCTCCATGACCCACGCCACCCGGGTGCGACGATCCAACGATTCGGCAACGACGAAATCCCCGGCGGTGGTGTCTTTACCTGCCCCGGTCGGTGCCAACCAGATCACCATCTGGTTGGTTTTGTCCTCCCACGCGTCGAAGACGGGTTGCTGATGGGCGGGGATGGGGCGACCAACGTAGCGGGCACGGAACTCCGACGGGACCGGTTTATCGACCCGGATCAACGCAGGGTTGAAGGTGTCGCCGCCTTCGATCTCGGCGAGGCGGCGGTTCTTGCGGCCGATCTCGGCCGCTTGGTCCATCAACGCAGCGAAGGTGAGGTCGCTGCTGCGCCAGTCGTACACCGTCTTGGTGCGTAACGACAGGGTCTCGGTGGCGTGGGTGACGATCCCACCGTTCGACTTCAATTGGGCCAGGAACGCTTTTTGGCGCTGTTGGCGTGCCTGGGGGGAGCGGTCCCCAGCGTCGGGCATCTGGTTGAGCGGTTTCGTCATCCGGGTGGTAGGCTAGTGGGTGCCGCCCTCGCCACCGAAGTCGGCCGACTCTGGACCGACTACAAGGCTGCCTCCCAGGTGACATCATGATGCTCCAACCCAGCGACCGAGTCTGCGACCACCGCGTGTGGTGGTGCGGGAAGTACGACGCCCCTTTCACCGACCAGCGGACATCCACGACCCCACCCAGCGAGTGCGTTGCCCTCGACATCTTCCGTGGGCCGTGTGAGTGTTGTAACACCCACGAGACCGACCGCCACCCCGCCAGCCATCACGGCTGCGGATGGTGGACGATGGTACGGGAGGCGACGCCATGAGGTGCGACCACGTCATCGCCCACCGCACCCGCACGACTCCCGAGAAGATCTGTGGGCGACCCGCCTTCTTCGGCCCCTACTGCGAGCGCCACATCATCGCCCACCCCCACGAGTTGGCCCGCCAGGTCGCCATGGGCCGGCACGGACTTCCCCTTTTCCTCCCGGCATGGCTGCGGTTCCTCGGCGGGGTGGGTCCGTGAAGTTCCCCACCCCGCCGAGCCGCGTCCCCCCAAGGATGCTTGCCTCTGGGGTTGAGTGGCCGCTAACGTCGCGGCGATGCGACGAACCCGACGCCGCCCGGATGGGAACAACCCCACCTTGAAGCAGCGCCACTTACTCGTCGCCCTCATGACAGCCGCCGGGGACGACCCCACCTTCGCGTGGAAGATCACCTCCCGCACCGACATGAGCGAAGCGATAGACGCCTACCTCAGAGCCCCCAACAAGCGGAGGGTTCCAGCCAAATAACCGAAGGGCCACACCTGCGTGAACGGTCCGCCACCCGGCCAAAGGTGGAAACGCAGCCCGGTTCACAACCGTGGGATATCCTCGTCGTGGAGGGCGTGGCCGCCATCTCGGGTGGCACCGAGCCGCCAAAGCGCAGAAACAGTGCTGCGAACAGGCGCGAAGCCCCCGACCAGCTTCGAAAGTGGTCGGCAGGTCCGCGGGAGAGTGCGAAGTCAACAAAACGACTGAGGGACGCCAGGGAGACCTGTGCCCACAACACGCCTTCAGCACTAAAAGCAAACTGGGCCACACACAGACCACGGCACACACGCGCCAACCAAGCTCGACCCCGGCCGCCCCACGCCAAGAGTGATTAAAAAATCACCCTAACAAGACCCGGCCCAGCCCCACCACCACCACACACAACCACGACCAACTACCCACAACCCCACACAACTACACCTAACTGACGGTAACCGCACACAACTAGCCCTAACAGTGCTCGTGATCCGCCAACCGACACCAACACGACCACCCACCCCACCCAACCGCCACACAACGTCACCACCCTGCACAAACCGTAATCCCTTACACCCTTGGGGGGTGCCGCCCTGTGAGCGTGGGGCGGTTGTTGCGTTACGGTCCCCTTGGCCCCTCGTGTTCGGTAACGGGTTTGTGAAACACTTCACAAGGGGGGTGGGGGGGTGTTGGGTGGGGGGTGGAGTGTTGTGGGCGCGGTGACGCCCGGCACGGTGTGTTCGTGCCGGGCGTCTGTTGTTGGGTGGGTTCCCTCAGTCGATGATGATGAGGCCTGAGCGCTTGCCGAACGTGACGTTCGATCGGTCGCTCATGTCGGGGAAGACGGCTCGAGTTTCGCTCTTGTCGTCGTCGTCGTAGTCCTCGAGACGAGCCCACTCCCTGCCGCCCCACGACACCCAGGTGGCACCGTCGTCCCAGGTGTAGGCGTAGTCCGTCGTGGCCGACGTCTCCCACGGCCAGGGCCAGCCTTGGGCGGGGAGGGTGCCATCCGATGCCCAGCCGTCACACCTGTGATTCGTGCCAGGCGTCCATCATGGTTTGTGCGAATCCCCACGCCTCGGCCACAAACTTGCGTAACTCGGCGGCTTTGAGGTCCCTCACATGTCGTGCGCCACGCTTGGAGAGCGCCAAATGCAGAGCGTCAGGCGACGTGGCGTCGATCAACCCTGAGCCTTCGAGGTTGCGGAACAGCATCCGTAACGCTGCTTCGTTGTCGTCCATCTTCCCGTCGGGTGGCCCGTCCAACAGTTGGTCTTGGAGCGCGTTGAAGTGGGTGCGGGTGGCACGATCCGCCAGGTCAGTGATGAACGACGGGACCGAAAGGGGGGGGCCCGGTGGTGAGTCGGCATGTAGTTCTTCCCCTACACCCGAAACAGGCGAGGCA
>Ga0214472_10005477_pt1 | contig 13351 bp, 8 predicted proteins | sample RVTome_6_FD_207662 | JGI IMG/M metagenome (GOLD analysis project Ga0214472, IMG submission 207662) | Soil microbial communities from uranium-contaminated site in the Upper Colorado River Basin, Wyoming, United States - RVT140D175 | ecosystem: Environmental > Terrestrial > Soil > Contaminated >... | reverse complement strand
ACCTGGGGGTTCTGGGCGTGCAGACACTTGGTGATGGCGGCCGTGAGCGTCGTCTTGCCATGGTCGATGTGGCCGATGGTCCCGACGTTGACGTGCTCCTTGGTCCGTGCGAATTTTTGCTTGGCCATGCCCAGTTCCTCCCGCCCCTACGCCGTCGAGCCCCGGCCGACGACCCGGCCGATGATCTCTTCGGCGAGGCTCGCCGGCAACGGCTCGTAGCGCGCGAACTGCATCGTGTACGTCGCCCGGCCTTGCGTGGCCGACCTCAGATCCGTCGCATACCCGAACATGGTCGCCAGTGGCGCCTCCGCGCGCACCACGTGGGCCGCGGGCCGCATTTCGACGCCGACAACGCGGCCGCGCCGCGCGTTCAGATCGCCGATCACCTCGCCGAGATACTCCTCCGGCGCCACCACATCCACCTGCATGATCGGCTCGAGGAGAATGGGGTCGCCCTGGCGCACCGCCTCCTTGAACGCCATGGATCCCGCAATCTTGAAGGCCATATCGGAGGAGTCCACCTCGTGATAGGAACCGTCGACGAGCTTCACCTTGACGTCCACGACGGGATATCCGGCCAGGACCCCGCTCCCGGCCGCCTCCCGGACCCCTTTCTCGACCGCCGGGATGAACTCCCGGGGGATCACCCCGCCCGCGATCTTGCCCTCGAACTGCAGCCCCTCGCCCGGCTTGAGGGGATCGACCTGCATCACCACATGGCCGTACTGCCCCCGGCCCCCGGTCTGGCGGATGAATTTCTTGTCGACCTCCACGGGGCGCGTGATGGTTTCGCGGTAGGCCACCTGCGGTCGCCCGACGTTGGCCTCGACCCTGAACTCCCTCAGGAGGCGATCCACGATGATCTCGAGGTGCAGCTCCCCCATGCCAGAGATGATGGTCTGCCCGGTCTCCTCGTCCACCCGCATGAGGAAGGTAGGATCCTCGTTGGCGAGCGCCTGGAGCGCCGTGGAGAGCCGGTCGGCGCCTTCCTTGGTCTTCGGCTCGATGGCCACCGACAGCACCGGGGCGGGGAACTCGATAGCCTCGAGGAGGATCGGGTGGGCCTCGTCGCAGAGCGTGTCGCCGGTCCGCGTATGCTTCAACCCGACGGCGGCGGCGATGTTCCCCGCCTGCACGCTCTTGACCTCCTCCCGCTTGTTGGCGTGCATCCGGAGGAGCCGGCCGATCCGCTCGCGGGTGTCCCGCGTGGGGTTATGGACGTAGGATCCCGATTCGATCGTCCCCGAGTAGACGCGGAAGAAGCAGAGCTGGCCGACATAGGGGTCGCTCATGATCTTGAAGGCCAACGCGGCCACCGCTTCCGTGTCGAGCGGCGCGCGCCGCTCCTCTTTGCCCGTCTTGGGATTCACGCCGGTGACCGGTGGCAGATCCGCGGGCGAGGGGAGAAAGTCCACGACCGCGTCGAGCAAGGGCTGCACCCCTTTGTTCCGGAAGGCCGCCCCGCAGAGGACCGGTGTCACCTTCAGGGCCAGGGTCGCCTTGCGAATCGCCGCCCGGATCTCCTCCTCCGAGATCTGTCCGCCTTCAACATACTTCTTGAGGAGGGATTCGTCCTGCTCCGCGACCGCCTCGAGGAGCTTCTCCCGGTACTGCAGGGCCCGATCGGTTAACGCCGCCGGGATCTCCTGCATCTGGATCCGGGCGCCGAGGGTCTCCTCCTCCCACACGACGGCCTGCATGCGGATCAGGTCGATGATCCCGGCAAAATCGGCCTCCTGCCCGAGCGGGAGCTGCAGCGGGACCGGCGAGGCCCCCAGGCGCTCGGCGATGGACGTCAGCGACATGAAGAAGTCCGCCCCCACGCGGTCCATCTTGTTGATGAAGGCGACCCGCGGCACGTGGTACTTGTCCGCCTGGCGCCAGACCGTCTCCGACTGCGGCTCGACCCCGGAGACGGCATCAAAGACGATCACGGCCCCGTCCAGCACCCGGAGCGACCGTTCCACCTCGACGGTGAAGTCGACGTGGCCGGGCGTATCGATGATGTTGATCTGATGATCGCGCCAGAAGCAGGTGGTGGAGGCGGCGGTGATGGTGATCCCGCGCTCCTTCTCCTGCTCCATCCAGTCCATCTCTGTGGACCCGGCATCCACCTCCCCCATCCGATGCGTCCGCCCGGTGTAGTAGAGGATCCGTTCGGTGGTGGTGGTCTTGCCCGCATCGATGTGGGCCATAATGCCGATGTTCCGAATGTGCTCCTTGGAGACCTTGACCGTCACCGTCTGCTCGCTCCGTTGTCCTTCAGCATGGATGCCCGCGCGCGATGCCGGCGCGCCGACCGCCGGGAGGGGGACTGTTACCACCGGTAATGGGCGAAGGCCTTGTTGGCCTCGGCCATACGATGCGTGTCTTCCTTCTTCTTGACAGCCGTTCCGCGATTGCTGGCGGCTTCGATCAGCTCAGCCGCGAGGCGTTCCTGCATGGTCTTCTCCGACCGGTCGCGGGCGTAGCCGATCAACCAGCGGAAAGCGAGGGAGAGCCGCCGGTCGGCCCGGACCTCGACGGGGACCTGATACGTCGCCCCCCCGACCCGTCGGGACTTGACCTGCACCACCGGTTTCACGTTATCCAGCGCCTGCTTGAAGACCGCGAGCGGATCGGACTTCATCCGCCCCTCGATGATCCCCATGGCCCCGTAAAAGATTCGCTCCGCCAGCGATTTCTTCCCGAGGCCCATCATGCAGTTGATGAATTTGGCCACCACCCGGTTGTTGTACACCGGATCGGGAAGAATCTCTCGCTTCTCCGCGACGCGTCGCCTTGGCATCCGAACTCCCTCACCCGCCTTCCGAAACGAAAAGCGGCACCGAGGGTTAGGGGGAGAGGAACCTCAGTGCCGTCTTCGGTCAACTCGACTTGGGACGCTTGGCCCCGTACCGGGAACGCCCCTGCCGCCGATCCTGGACCCCCGCCGCGTCCAGGGTCCCTCGGATCACGTGATACCGGACACCGGGAAGATCTTTCACCCGTCCTCCGCGGATCAGCACAATGGAGTGCTCCTGCAAGTTGTGCCCGATGCCCGGAATGTAGGTGGTGACCTCAATGCCGTTGGTCAACCGCACCCGCGCCACCTTCCGAAGGGCGGAGTTGGGCTTCTTCGGGGTGGTGGTGTACACGCGGACACAGACCCCCCGCTTCTGGGGCGATCCTTGGAGCGCAGGAGCCTTCTCCTTCTTGTGAATCTCCTGTCGCCCTTTGCGAAGCAGCTGGTTAATCGTCGGCACCGACAGTCCTCCGCACAACCTCTCCGACTCTCCAAAACGCTAAATTGTGGTCGATAAGCCTCGGATTGTCAAGGAATTTCTGGCGCTCCCGCCCCCCGTCAGATGTCGGCCTCCATCGGCTCCACCGTGGCGGTCCCCTCTTCGGGCGCCTGCGGGCTCTCCTTGGCTTGTGCCGGCACTTCCGGCACCCGGATGTCCGTCTCGCGATACCACGCCATCCCAGTGCCGGCCGGAATCAGGCGGCCCATGATGACGTTCTCCTTCAACCCCCGGAGCTCGTCCCGGGCCCCATTGATGGCCGCCTCGGTAAGGACCTTGGTGGTTTCCTGGAACGACGCCGCAGAGATGAAGCTGTCGGTCGAGAGCGAGGCCTTCGTGATCCCCAGGAGGAGGGGCTTGGCGGTGGCAGGCGCGCCCCCGGCCGTGAGCACCCGCTGGTTCTCCTCGAGGAAGACGTATTTGTCGGCATGTTCCCCCACGAGGAAGATGGTGTCGCCCACCGTCTCGATCCGGACCCGCTTCAGCATCTGGCGGACAATCACCTCGATATGCTTGTCGTTGATGTTGACCCCCTGGAGGCGATAGACCTCCTGGACCTCGTTCAGCAGGTAGCGCTGCAGCTCCTGATCTCCGAGGACATCCAGGATATCGTGGGGATTGATGGGCCCGTCCATGAGCGGGTCGCCCGCCCGGATCTCGTCCCCCTCCAGCAGGTTGATATGCTTCCCCCGGGGGATCAGATACTCCTTGCTCTCGCCGTTCTCCGCCTCGATGACCATCTTGCGCATCCCTTTGCTCATCCCCGCGAACTTCACCCGGCCGTCGATCTCCGAGATCACCGCGGCCTCCCGCGGGCGACGCGCCTCGAAGAGCTCCGCGACGCGCGGCAGGCCTCCGGTGATGTCCTTCGTCTTCGTGGTCTCCCGGGGGATCTTGGCAATGGTATCCCCGGCAGCGAGTGCCTGGCCATCCTGCACCATGAGGTGGGCCCCCACCGGCAGGAGGGTACGAAACACGGTGACCCCCTTGTCGTCCTTCACCGAGATCCGCGGCTGGAGCTCTTCCTTGCCGTGCTCGACGATGACGCGCTGGGCCAGCCCCGTGACCTCGTCGACCTCCTCCTTCATGGTCACGCCTTCGATGACATCCTTGACCACCACGCGCCCCGCCGCCTCGGAGAGGATCACCGAGGTAAAGGGGTCCCACTCGGCGAGCGTCGTGCCGGGCTCGACATGCTGGCCGTCGCGCACCTTGCCCCGCGCCCCGTAGACCACCTGGTAGGTCTCCTTCTTTCGCCCCTTGTCGTCCACGATCGCTAGCATTCCATTCCGGTTCATCACCACCAGGTCCCCGGCCGCATTGGTGACCGTCCGGAGGTTCTGGAACTGCACCGTGCCGGCAAACTTATTCTCCAGCGTGGTCTGCTCCGCGAGCCGCGTGGCGGTCCCGCCGATGTGGAAGGTCCGCATGGTAAGCTGCGTCCCCGGCTCACCGATCGACTGCGCCGCAAGGACGCCGACGGCCTCGCCGAGCTCCACCATCTGACCGGTCGCCAGATGCCGGCCGTAGCACCTGATGCACACCCCGCGCCTCGCCTCGCACGTGAGCACCGACCGAATCTTCACCCGGTCGATGCCCGACTCCTCGATGCGGGCCGCCAGCGGTTCCGTGACCTCCTTGTTGGCCTCGAGGATCGTCTCGCCGGTGAACGGGTCGATGACATCATCCAGCGCCACGCGACCCAGGATCCGGTCCCGGAGGGGCTGGATGATCTCGCCCGCCTCGACGAGCGCCGTGACCCAGATCCCGTTGGGGGTGCCGCAGTCCCTCTCGGTCACCAGGACATCCTGGGCCACATCCACCAACCGCCGGGTGAGATACCCGGAGTCGGCCGTCTTCAACGCGGTATCGGCCAATCCCTTGCGGGCGCCGTGGGTCGAGATGAAATACTGCAGGACGGTCAGCCCCTCCCGGAAGTTGCTCGTGATGGGGGTTTCGATGATCTCGCCGGAGGGCTTGGCCATCAGGCCGCGCATACCGGCCAGCTGTCGGATCTGCTGTTTGCTCCCGCGCGCCCCCGAGTCGGCCATCATGAAGACCGGATTGAACTCGCCGTCCTTCATGCCCTCGATCTCGCGGAAGAGCTCGTCCGAGACCCGTTCCGAGACCTGGGTCCAGATGTCGATGATCTTGTTGTACCGCTCCCCCTTGGTGATCAGACCGTCCAGGTATTCCTGCTCGATCTTGATCACTTCCTTCCGGGCCGCTTCGATGATCTCTTCTTTCTTGGAGGGCACGTGCAGATCGTCGATGCCGATGGAGATGCCGGCGAGGGTGGCGTACCGGAAGCCAAGATCCTTCAGGTTGTCCAGGAGTTTCACCGTCTCTGCATTGCCCAGGATGTACGAGCACTGCGAGACCAGCCGGGTCAGCTCCCGTTTGTTCATCTCCTGATTGATGAGTCGGAGCCGAGGCGGGAGGATCTCGTTCAAGAGGACCCGCCCCACGGTCGTGTCGATCATCTCCCCATCCCAGCGCAACTTGATCCGCGCCAGGAGGCCCACTTCTTCGGCGTCGTAGGCGCAGCGAGCCTCCTCCATGGACCCGAAGACCTTGCCTTCCCCCTTTTCTCCCGCGCGCGCCTTCGTGAGGTAGTACAGGCCGAGCACGATGTCCTGACTCGGAGCCGCCAGCGGCATCCCGTTGGCCGGCGAGAGGATGTTGTGGGGCGCCCACATGAGCACCCGTGCCTCAAGCTGCGCCTCGAAGGAGAGGGGGACATGCACGGCCATCTGGTCCCCGTCGAAGTCGGCGTTGAAGGCGGCGCACACGAGGGGATGAATCTTGATGGCCTCGCCTTCGACCAGGATCGGCTCGAAGGACTGAATGCCGAGCCGATGCAACGTCGGAGCGCGGTTCAACAGGACGGGATGTTCGCGGATCACCTCTTCGAGGGCATCCCACACCCCGGGCCCCTGCTTCTCGACCAGCTTCTTCACGCTCTTGATGGTGGTGACACTCTCGTGGAGCTGCAGCAGCCGGCGGAAGACGAACGGCTTGAAGAGCTCCAGGGCCATCTTCTTGGGGAGACCGCACTGGTGGAGCTTCAGCTCCGGGCCGACCACGATCACGGAGCGGCCGGAGTAGTCGACGCGCTTCCCCAGGAGGTTCTGCCGAAACCGCCCCTGCTTCCCCTTGAGCATGTCGGACAGCGATTTCAGCGGGCGGTTGTTCTGGCCCTTCAGCGCCCGCCCCCGTCGGCCGTTGTCGAAGAGGGCGTCCACCGCCTCCTGCAGCATCCGCTTCTCGTTGCGGATGATGATATCGGGGGCCTTGAGCTCCATGAGACGCTTCAGACGGTTGTTCCGGTTGATGACGCGCCGATAGAGGTCATTGAGGTCCGACGTGGCAAAGCGCCCGCCGTCCAGCGGGACGAGGGGCCGCAGTTCGGGCGGTAGGACCGGGATCACCTCGAGGACCATCCACTCGGGCTTGTTCCCCGACGTGAGAAAGGCCTCGAGGATCCGGAGGCGCTTCACGATCCTCTTCCGGGTCTGCTGGGAGTTCTCCCGCAGCATCTGGTCCTTGAGCTCCCTGTCCAGCTTGCCGATGTCCAGCCGCCTGAGCAGGGTCCGAATCGCCTCGGCCCCGATCTCCGCCTTGAAACCGTCTCCGTACTTCTCCTGCAGCTGCCGGTATCGCTCCTCGTTGAGGAGCTCCTTGAGTTTCAGCGGCGTGTTCCCCGGGTCCACCACCACGTGCTCTTCGAAGTAGAGGACCTTCTCCAGGTCCCGCAGGGACATGTCGAGGAGATAGCCGATGCGGGAGGGAATCGATTTGAAGAACCAGATGTGTACCACGGGCGAGGCCAGCTCGATGTGGCCCAGGCGCTGGCGTCGCACCTTGGACCGGATGACCTCGACCCCACACTTGTCGCACACCACGTTCCGGTGTTTGATCCCCTTGAATTTCCCGCAGTTGCACTCCCAGTCCTTGGTCGGGCCGAAGATCTTGGCGCAGAAGAGCCCGTCCCGCTCCGGTTTGAAGGTCCGGTAATTGATCGTCTCCGGCTTCTTGACCTCGCCGTGCGACCACGACCGGATCTTCTCCGGCGACGCCAACCCAATCCGGATGGCCTTGAAGCTCGTCGGGTCGATGGGTTTCTCGTCGAAAAACCCGAAAAACTTATCCACGTGCCCCTCCTCCCTCTTCGAGCCCCTGGCTCACTTCTTGTCCACGATCAGATCCACGTCGAGCGCGAGACTCTGGAGCTCCTTGACCAGCACATTGAACGACTCCGGCAGCCCCGGCTCGAGCGTGCAGTCACCCTTGACGATCGATTCGTACATCTTCGTGCGGCCGACCACATCATCCGACTTGACCGTCAGGATCTCCTGCAGTGTGTAGGCGGCCCCGTACGCCTCGAGCGCCCAGACCTCCATCTCCCCGAAGCGCTGCCCGCCGAACTGCGCTTTCCCTCCGAGCGGCTGTTGCGTGACGAGGGAATAGGGGCCGATGGACCGGGCATGGATCTTATCCTCAACCAGATGCGCCAGCTTCATAAGGTACAGGTACCCCGCGGTGACCGGCTGATGGAACGGCCTCCCCGTCCGCCCGTCGTACAGGGCCGTCTTGCCGGACACGGGGAGACCGGCCTTCTTGAGCAGGTCCTTGATCTCCTTCTCCGAGGGCCCGTCGAAGACCGGCGCATCGACCTTGAGGCCGAGCGCCTGCGCCGCCCACCCCAGGTGCGTTTCCAGGATCTGCCCGACGTTCATTCGGGACGGCACCCCCAACGGATTGAGGACCACCTCGACGGGGGTCCCGTCCGGCAGATACGGCATGTCCTCTTCGGGGAGGATCTTGGAGATCACTCCCTTATTCCCGTGCCGGCCGGCCATCTTATCCCCGACGGCCAGCTTGCGCTTCATCGCCACATAGACCTTGACCATCTTGAAGACGCCCGGCGCCAGCTCATCCCCCTTCCGGAGCCGGGCAATGCGGTTATCGAGAAGGGTCTGAAGGACGTGGATCTGGTTGTCCGCCCCCGTCACGATCCGCTCGACTCGCTGCGCCGTCGCCTCGTCGAGCGCCTTGCCGATCTCCTGGAGCTCCTCCGCGGCGAACGTACCGAGCAGTTCCTCCGTCAGCTTCTTGCGTTTCGGGACCAGAACCTTCCGGCTCCCTTTCACCTTGACATCTTTCCCCACGATGCGGCCGGTGCAGAGCTCCCGGATCCGCCGGTCTCGCTCTTTACCGATGATGGCGATCTCGTCGTCAAAGTCCTTCTGGAGTCGGGCGACCTCTTCGTCCTCGATCGACTTGGCCCGCTCGTCTTTGTCCACGCCCTTCCGCGAGAAGACCTTGACTCCCACCACCGTGCCCTGGATCCCCGGGGGGACGTAGAGCGAGGCGTCGCGGACATCCTCCGCCTTCTCGCCGAAGATGGCCCGCAGGAGCCGCTCCTCGGGGGTCAGGACGGTCTCCCCCTTGGGCGTGACTTTCCCGACCAGGATATCCCCGGGCCGCACCTCGGCCCCGATCCGGATGATCCCGCTCTCGTCCAGGTCTTTGAGTGCCTCCTCGCCCACGTTGGGGATATCCCGCGTGATCTCCTCCTTGCCGAGCTTGGTATCCCGGGCCTCGACCTCGAACTCCTCGATGTGAATCGAGGTGAACCGGTCGTCCTTGACCAGGCGCTCGCTGATCAGGACCGCATCCTCGAAGTTGTAGCCGCCCCAGGGCATGAAGGCGACCAGGACGTTCTGCCCGAGCGCCAGCTCCCCGTGGTGGGTCGCCGGGCCATCGGCAATGACCTGGTTTTTCTTCACCCGCTGGCCCACGGTTACGACCGGCTTCTGGTTGATGCAGGTGTTCTGGTTGCTCCGCTCGAACTTCAGGAGCGTGTAGATATCGACGTTCGGCACCTTGAGCTGCTCGTCCCGATCCGCATCCACCCGAATGATGATCCGGTTCGCCGAGACGGACTCCACCACGCCGGATCGCCGGGCCGTCAACACCGCCCCGGAGTCCTGCGCCGTCACAAACTCCATGCCGGTCCCCACAATGGGGGCCGTGGGGCGGAGCAAGGGGACGGCCTGGCGCTGCATGTTGGCCCCCATGAGGGCCCGGTTGGCGTCATCATGCTCCAGGAAGGGGATCAGGGCGCTCGAGACCCCGACGAGCTGCTTGGGGGAGACATCCATGTACGCCACTTGTTCCCGCGGGGCCATGATGAAGTTGCCGCCGGAACGGGCCTGCACCCGGTCGTTCACGAAGCGCCCGCGGGCATCCAGCGGCGCGTTGGCCTGGGCGATGATGAACCGCTCGTCCACGTCGGCCGTCAGGTACTCGATCTCGTCCGTGACCCGACCCTCGCGGACCTTCCGGTACGGCGTCTCGATGAACCCGAACTCGTTGACCCGGGCATAGGTGGAGAGGGAGGAGATCAAGCCGACGTTGGGCCCCTCCGGTGTCTCGATGGGACACATCCGGCCGCAGTGGGTCGGGTGCACGTCCCGCACCTCGAATCCGGCCCGCTCCCGCGACAGCCCTCCGGGCCCCAGGGCGGACAGGCGGCGCTTGTGGGTGAGTTCGGCAAGCGGGTTCGTCTGGTCCATAAACTGGGAGAGTTGCGAGGAGCCGAAGAACTCCTTCAGCGCGGCGGTCACGGGCTTGGCGTTCACCAGGTCGTGGGGCATCAAGGTTTCCACTTCCTGGGTGCTCATCCGCTCCCGCACCGCTCGCTCCATCCGCGCGAGGCCGATGCGGAACTGCTCCTCGAGCAGTTCGCCGGCCGAACGGACCCGGCGGTTCCCCAGATGATCGATGTCATCCGCCTGCCCCTCGCCGTGCTTCAAATTGAGCAGGTACCGCATCACCGCCACGATGTCCTCCTTTTGCAGGATCCGGACGTCGCGCGGCGTGTTCATCCCCAGTTTGCTGTTGAGCTTATACCGACCCACCTTCGAGAGGTCGTACCGGCGTGGGTTGAAGAACATATTGTGCAGGAGCGCCCGCGCGCTCTCCAGCGTGGGCGGATCGCCCGGGCGCATCCGGCGGTAGATCTCTACCAGGGCGTTCTCCTCCGCCTTTGTCGTATCCCGGAGAAGGGTCTCGCGGATCTCAAAGGTCTCGCGTTCGTCCGTGCTCCGCAACAGCTGGATCTTCCCCACCTCGCGCTCGACGAACCGCCCCAGCATCGCTTCCGTCACCTGCTGCGCGCACTCCGCGAGGACCTCGCCCGTCTTGGGATCGACCACATCGACGGCCACCACCCGCCCGACGATGTCTTCCCGGTAGATCGGCACCTCTTTCACGCGGGCGGACTGGAGCCTCTTGACGATCGCCGCTGCAATCCGCTTCCCCCGCTGCAGGATGACCTCTTTCCCCTTCGGTTCGACGAGATCCTTGGCCGCTCGCCACCCGGCGCTCGCCCCCTCCAGGACCGCCTCCCGGCTCCCCTCGAAGCGGACCGTGTCCCGCTCGTAGAAGAGGGCCAGGATCGCCTCGTTGGATCCGTAGCCGATGGCCCGGAGCAGGATGGTGACGAGAAACTTCCGCCGGCGATCGACCCGCACGTGCAGGACATCGTGGGTGTCGAATTCGAATTCGAGCCACGACCCGCGGTTCGGGATCAGCCGGGCGTGGTAGATCACCTTCCCGCCGCTGTGGGTCTTCCCCCGATCGTGATCGAAGAAGGCGCCGGGGGAGCGGTGAAGCTGGCTCACCACCACCCGCTCCGTCCCGTTGATGATGAACGTCCCGTGCTCGCTCATCACGGGCATCTCCCCCAGATACACCTCCTGCTCCTTCACATCCCGGATGCCCCGCGTCCCGTTGCCCGCTTTGTCCCAGACCACGAGCCGCAGGGTGACCTTCAAGGGAACCGAGAAGGTCATCCCCTTTTCCCGACACTCCTCCGGGGTGTACTTCGGTTCGCCGAAGTCGTACTTCACGAACTCGAGAGAGGCGGAATCCTCGTAATCGCTGATCGGGAAGATGCTCGTAAAGACGCCCTGGAGTCCCATGTCCTCCCGCCGCTCCGGTGGGCTCTCCTGCTGCAGGAACTGCACGAAAGACCCCCGCTGAATCTCGATGAGATTGGGAATGGCGATGATCTCAGGAAACTTGGCGAAACTGATCCGCCGCTCAGGGTCCCTGGTCTTTGGCACCGCCATGCTGCTTCGTCCTCCTCCCGCTCACGGCCACCACGCCTCCCCCGAATCGGCGGAGGCCACTCTGGGGTTCCGGTCTCACCGCTGTGGTGAGCGCCGCCCCGCTACTTGATCTCGACGCCCGCCCCGGCTGCCTCCAGCTTGGCCTTGATCTCCTGAGCCTCCTGCTTGGAGACCCCTTCCTTCACCGGCTTCGGTGCGCCGTCGACCAGGTCCTTCGCCTCCTTGAGCCCCAGCCCGGTGAGCGCCCGCACCTCCTTGATGACCTGGATCTTCTTCTCGCCGATACTGGCGAGGACCACGGTAAACTCGGTCTGCTCCTCGGCCGGCGCAGCGGCGGCCGCCGCTGGCGCCCCTGCCCCCACCGCGGCCGGCGCCGCCACCGCGGCGGCGGAGATGCCGTACTTCGTCTCGAGCGCCTTGACCGCCTCGTGCAGCTCCCGGACCGTCCATGCATCAATGGATTCGATGAAATCCTGGACCGTCACCTTTGCCATGGAATCCTCCTCTGCGTCCGATATGCGGGCCCTGGCCCGCTGCCCGGATTACCTTCCGCTCCGCTCTCGCTTCTGCCGCGCCTGATCCAGGCAGATCATGAACCCCCGGAGTGGCCCGGAGAGGACGGCACCGCATCGGCCCAGCGGAGCCACCATGAGCCCCAACAGGCGGGCCACGAGGACCTCCCGGGGGGGAAGCTCCGCCATGGCCAGGACCTCCTCTCGAGGGAGGATCCGGCCACCCACCAGCCCCGCCTTGACCTGAAGGACCGGCGTCCGCTTCGAGAACGCCGATAGGATCTTGGCCGTCGCCACCGGATCCCCGGAGGCGAAGGCGACGGCCGTGGGCCCCGCAAGATACGGCGTGAGCCCCTGGATCCCCAGTTCGTCCGCCGCCCGCCGGGTGAGGCTGTTCTTCACGACGCGGTACTCGGCCGCACCTTCTCGGAGCGCCTGGCGCAGCTCCGTGATCTCCGCGACGGTGAGTCCCCGATACTCGGTGAGGATCACGCTCTTGGCGCTCCGCAGGCGTTCCTTGAGCCGCTCGACCGCCTCGATCCGCGCCTGCCGCTTCGCCGAAACCCGATTCATCATCCCTGCCCTTTCTCGTCCCGCTGGTCCGGGGTTCACGCCTTGTCCAGACTCGCGACGGCGTCCACGTCGACCCGGACGGAGGGGCTCATCGTGGCGGAGAGCGCCACTCCCTTCAGAAACTTGCCCTTGCTGCTCGCCGGCTTCGCCCGCAGGAGTGCCTCGAGGAGGACCGTGGCGTTCTCCAGCAGTTGCTCCTCCGAAAAGGACGCCTTGCCAAAGGGGGCGTGGATGATGCCGGCCTTGTCCACCCGATACTCGATCTTCCCCGCCTTGAACTCCTTCACGGCTCGCGCGATGTCGAAGGTGACCGTCCCGGTCTTGGGGTTCGGCATGAGCCCGCGGGGCCCCAGGATCTTCCCCAGCTTCCCCACCTGACCCATGACATCCGGGGTGGCAATGGCCCGATCAAACTCCAGCCATCCCTGTTGGATCTTCTCGATGAGATCCTCGCACCCGACGACATCGGCCCCCGCGTCCCTCGCCTCTTTCTCTTTCTCCCCCTTGGTGAAGACCAGGAGCCGGATAGACTGGCCGGTCCCATGCGGCAGGACGACCGTCCCCCGAACCAGCTGGTCCGCCTTCCGCGGGTCCACGCCGAGGCGGACCGCCATCTCGACCGTCTCGTTGAATTTCGCCGACGCGACGGACTTGAGCACCGCGATCGCCTTGCGGAGCTCGACCGGCTGCGGCGCCTGCTCGGCCACCACCGTCTTTGCCTTCACAAACCGCTTTGATTGCCCCACGCTCTCGGCCTCCGCTGTCCAGTCAGCTCTCGCGTCACCCCACGCCGTTCAACGTGCAACGTTCAACGTTGAACTTCGAACGTCGAACGCTTCCC
>Ga0214472_10005476_pt1 | contig 13353 bp, 9 predicted proteins | sample RVTome_6_FD_207662 | JGI IMG/M metagenome (GOLD analysis project Ga0214472, IMG submission 207662) | Soil microbial communities from uranium-contaminated site in the Upper Colorado River Basin, Wyoming, United States - RVT140D175 | ecosystem: Environmental > Terrestrial > Soil > Contaminated >... | reverse complement strand
CCGAGCCGGTCTTGATCTGGCCGGCGTTGGTGGCCACGACCAGGTCGGCGATGCTGGTATCTTCCGTTTCGCCGCTGCGGTGGGAGACGACGGCGGTGTATCCGGCCCGTTTGGCCATTTCGATGGCATCGAGGGTTTCGGTCAGCGTTCCGATCTGGTTGAGCTTGATGAGGATCGAATTGGCGATACCCTTGTCGATCCCTTCCTTGAGAATACTGGTGTTGGTGACGAACAGGTCGTCGCCGACAACCTGGATGCGTTCTCCGAGGCGTTCAGTCATCAATTTCCAGCCGTCCCAGTCATTTTCCGCCATGCCGTCCTCGATGGAGATGATCGGATAGCGGTTGACCAGGTCTTCGTAGAAGTCGACCAGTTCCGTGGCGGATTTTTCCGGTTTGGCTTCGTTTGCCAGCAGATACTTGCCGTCCTTGTACAGTTCCGAAGCGGCCACGTCCAGAGCCAGCAGGATATCTTCGCCCGGTTGGTAACCGGCGGCCCTGATGGCTTCCATGATCACCTCCAGGGCTTCCTCGTTGCTTTTCAGGTTGGGGGCGAAACCGCCCTCGTCGCCCACCGAGGTACTATAGCCGCGCCCCTTCAGAACGGTTTTCAGGCAATGGAAAATCTCCGTCGCCATACGCAGACCCTCCCTGAAGGATCCGGCGCCGGCCGGCATGATCATGAATTCCTGGATATCGACGTTATTGTCGGCGTGGGCCCCGCCGTTCAGTATGTTCAGCATCGGCAGGGGTAGTTCCCGGGCATTGGGTCCGCCGATATACTGGAAAAGGGAAATCCCCAGATCGTCGGCGGCGGCTTTGGCGCAGGCCAGGGAAACCCCCAGCAGGGCGTTGGCCCCCAGGTTGCACTTCGTCTCGGTGCCGTCCAGGGCAAGCAGTTTTCGGTCGATGCCGGCCTGGTCGGTCACTTCCCAGCCGATCAATTCTTCAGCGATGATTTCGTTGACGTTCTCTACCGCCTTCAGAACCCCTTTGCCGTGATAGCGGTCCTTGTCGCCGTCGCGCAACTCCAGCGCCTCCCGTTCTCCCGTCGACGCTCCGCTCGGAACCGAGGCCCGACCCATGACGCCGCTTGCGAGATATACTTCCACTTCGACGGTGGGATTTCCCCGCGAATCGAGAATTTCCCGGGCATAAATATCAACGATTTCACTCATGTCAGCCCCTCTTTCGGATAAGATGATTGGTGCCGGAATCACCAGCTTCGCAAAGGGGTACTTATAGCATATCCGGGAAGAATTGGAAGCCCATTTCCTGTCGGAAATACCTGTTAAAAGTCGAAAAGGGATTGCTTTTGCCAGAGGAACAGTGGTATTTAGTCGGCTACGGAGCACAACAATAAAGGGACGATTTTTGAATAACAGTAATACCCGCGGGAGATTCAGCGCCGACGACCAGCAGCTGGCGAATCTCCTCTTCGGTCAGGCCAATAAAAATCTCAAGCAGATCGAGAAAACCCTGGAGGTGTGCCTTAGCTCCAAGGGTTTCGATCTATTCATCCAGGGCGACGCCGCACAGGTCGATTTTTGTCAGCGTCTGCTGGGAGAGTTGTATTCTCTGCTCCGGGAGGGATATCCCCTCTATCCGGTCGACATCGACTACGCGGTGCGGATTCTCACTGCCGATTCCAAGGCTCATCTCCGGGATATTTTTCTCGACACCATAGGCGTTTCCGCCCGCAAAAAAACCATCGCGCCGAAAAGCCTGGCGCAAAAAAGCTACATCGATGCTATTCGTGTCAATGACGTGGTATTTGGCATCGGGCCGGCCGGCACCGGGAAAACTTATCTGGCCATGGCCATGGCGGTTTCGTTTCTTCTCAAAAAGGAAGTCGCGCGCATCGTATTGGTCCGGCCGGCGGTGGAAGCGGGGGAAAGACTCGGGTTTCTCCCCGGAGATATCGCCGAAAAGGTCAATCCTTACCTGCGCCCCCTATACGACGCCCTGTTCGATATGGTGGATCGCGACCGGGGCCAGGAACTAATCGACAAAGGTGTGATCGAGGTGGCTCCCCTGGCCTTCATGCGGGGACGGACCCTTAACGACGCCTTCATCATCCTGGATGAGGCGCAGAATACCACCGCGGAACAGATGAAGATGTTTCTGACCCGGCTGGGGTTCGGCAGCAGGGCGGTGATTACCGGGGATGTCACCCAGGTGGACCTGCCCGCCGGCCGGATTTCGGGACTCAACGAGGCGCTCAAAATACTAAAAGATATCAAGGGTATTAATTTCAACTATTTCACCGATCGTGACGTGGTACGACACCCCATCGTGCAGGCCATCGTGCAGGCCTATGACAGGGCTGAAGGTTCGGGCCGCCGGCAAGCCGACCGGCGGGTCGAGGAAAAACCAGCTGATGATCGGCAGAAGTGAGCACCGATGACCAGCAAAACTGAACGAAAATCCGATTCCGCTCCGCGCCGCCGGCTCCGCCGCTTCCTGGCGCTTTTTCCTTTCTTCGAGCGGTTTCTCAATGAACAGAACCAGCGCTACCTTCTCATTGGGGCGCTTGCCCTGGTGATGACGGCCATCATCATCCCCAAGGGCGGTTTTGTGCCTGGATATTACTCCCCCGGTGACATTGCCTCCCGGGATATCAAGGCCTCACGGGACATGCTTCTGCCTGACCAGCCCCTTACCGAAAAAAAACAGCAGGAAGCGGCAACGGCGATCCTGGCCCTGTACGATTTCGATCCCCGGGCCGGAGATGAGATCGCCAACCGATTTTCCGAAATCCTTGTCTCCATACGCTCCGCGGTTCAGGGGGGAGTCCCGCTGAAAAACCTTTTCCAGGGGGAAGAAAATTCCCCGGCAGTCGGCCTGTCCGGCGAAGAAATCGAGCTGCTGGCAGGCCTTGCCGAAAAAGAAGATCTGGAGCGGGATATCCGCAATCTGCTGCTGGGGGCCATGGAAAAGCGTATCGTCGGCAATCTGCAGGTTTTCCAGACCGGCTGGGACCGGGGGATCATTGTCCGCGACCTGGTCAGTCATGGTGAACAGGCCGTACTCGAATCCCAGCAGGTGACGGGTATCGGCGAAGCGTTCGACCAGGTGGTGGAGGGCCTGGTCAAGGCCAAGGGGGTTTCTTCCGGCCAGCGCAAGGTGCTGGAGAAGCTTTTCCGGAAAATGGTGCGGCCCAATCTGACCTTCAATCAGAGCGAAACGGAAGAACGCCGCAGGTTTGCCAGAGAACTGGTCAAGCCGGTGCTGTTTCAGGTCAAGAAGGGCGAGATGATCGTCCGCGAAGGGGAGCGGGTCAGCGAGGAGCAGATCAGGAGGCTCAGGGCCATGCGGGTCGCGAGCGGAGGCTACAACAGCTTTCGTACCGCCCTGGGGTTGCTTCTCTGCATCCTTCTGCTGGTATTTGTCGGCCACCAGTTCGCCCGTTCCAACATCAGCAAGTATCGACCGAAGACCAGCGACCTGCTCGTCCTGGCCCTGTTGCTTGTCGGTCTTTTCATCCTGGTCAAAATAGCTATTTTTATCTCGACGGCGCTGGAAAGCACCTTTCCCTACATTGAATCCACCAGTTATTATTACGCCATCCCCTTCGCTGCGGGGGCGATGCTGGTCCGGATCGTGCTCAATTCCGAGGTGGCGCTGGTGTTCGCCCTGGCCTTCTGCGCCTTGATCGGGGTGCTGTTCGGCAACAACCTGTTCATTCTCCTCTATGCCTTGATCGGCAGCCTGGCCGGCGCCCACTGGGTGCGGCAGTGCCTCGAACGGGCCACTCTCTACCGGGCCGGACTGCGCCTGTCCCTGGTCAACCTCCTGTTAGTGCTCAGCCTCCACCTGATGGCGGGTCACGGGATCGACACCCAGTTTTTCTACAAGGCCGGTTTCGGCCTGGCCGGGGGCTTTTTCTGTGCCCTGCTCGTCACCGGACTGATTCCCCTGATCGAATGGCTGTTCAAATACACCACCGATATCAAATTGCTCGAACTGGCCAATATGAACACTCCGGCACTGCGCGAACTGATGATTCAGGCGCCGGGTACCTACCATCATTCCATCATCGTCGGCAATCTTGCCGAGTCCGCGGCCGAAACGATCGGCGCCAATCCGCTGCTGGCCAGGGTCGCCGCCTACTATCACGATATCGGCAAAGTTCGCAAGCCGCTCTACTTCGTCGAGAATATCGGGGTTCAGGAAAACCGTCACGATAAGCTGGCCCCGTCCATGAGCGCCCTGATTCTCATGTCTCACGTCAAGGACGGCGCGGATCTCGCGCGGGACGGCAAACTCGGACAACTGCTGGTGGATATCATCCGGCAGCATCATGGTACCGCACTGATCAAGTTCTTTTTCGACAAGGCCAAACACAACTCTGATCCCGGGGTTCAGCAGGTTGACGAGCGGGACTACCGTTACCCCGGGCCCAAACCGCAGACCCGGGAGGCGGCGCTGATCATGCTGGCCGATGCGGTGGAAGCGGCCAGCCGCACCCTGACCGATCCCACCCCGGCTCGTATCCAGGGCATGGTGCAGAAGATCATCAACAATATATTTATCGACGGACAGCTCGACGAATGCGAACTGACCCTCAAGGACCTGCATAATATCGCCAAGAGTTTCAACCGGATTCTTTCCGGTATTTTCCATCATCGAATCGATTATCCCGAACCGGTGCACAAGGAACGGGAAAAAGAACCGCCCAAGAGGAAAAATGGTGAGGATTCAAATCGAGAACCGGCAAACGAACCGAAAGATAAAGACGGCGGCGCTGCAAAAAGTGGCACGGAAGATCTTAAGCGTCTTGGCATGTCCTGACGACAGCGAACTTTCGGTGGTCATTACCGACGACGAGCAGATTCGGGAAATTAATCGCGACTATCTCCAACGGGACCGGCCCACGAACGTCATTTCTTTCGCCATGCAGGAAGGCGAGGGCGTCGGTGTGCAACCCAACCTGCTTGGTGATGTGGTGATTTCCGCCGACACTGCGGCAAGGGACGCGGCAGAGGCCGGCCTGCCTTTCGAAAGCGAACTCTACTTTCTCTTGCTCCACGGAATCCTGCATCTGGTCGGCTACGATCATGAGCGGGGCAGTGCTGAAGAAGCCTGTCTCATGGAAGCGAAAGAGGCGGAGATTTTTGCTATGATAGAGGACCAGTTTTTATCCTCGTGACTGCATTGCGGAATCTTTCATGAAACCCAAAGGTGTGGCTGCCAGCTTCAACTGTGCCATTGAAGGGATCTTGTGGTCGGTGCGCACGCAGCGCCACATGCGCTACCACATGCTGGTGGCGGTGGTGCTGTTGCTGGTTGCACTGTTTTTTCACGTTTCGGCCCTTGAATTCATACTGCTGGTGTTTGCTGTGGTGCTGGTTTTCATGGCCGAACTGGTGAACACCTCCCTGGAAGTGGTCGTCGACCTGGTTTCTCCCGAATACCACCCTCTTGCCCGGCGGGCCAAGGATGTCGCGGCCGGAGCGGTCCTGGTGGCTTGTATCGGGGCTGCCGTGATGGGGTATCTGGCCCTTTCCCATTATTTTTTTCCCATGGACCAAAACGGTCTGCCGATATTGGCCAGGCCTCCGGGAGAGCTGGCGGTCGTTTCGGTGCTGACCGTAACGATCCTGGTGGTATTGCTCAAGACCGGCGCCCGAAAAGGCCGGCCGCTGCACGGCGGCATGCCGAGCGGTCATGCCGCCTTCGCTTTTTCCGTGGCTATTTCCGTCGTTTATTCCGAAGCCGGCCCGATCCTTTCTCTGCTGGCTATCGTTCTTGCCGCCATGGTCAGCCAAAGCCGGGTTTTTCTTAAAATTCACAGCCTTGCCGAAGTGTTGGCCGGCGCCACGCTTGGCGCGGGGGTGACGGCCTTACTTTACCTCTGTTTCGGCTGAAAGCCGGAGGCCCCTTTCGTACCATAACCCACCGAGGAGAATAAATTTTTGGACGCAGACAGTCCCAGTGAAAAGATACCTTACAAATCCAGCCTGTTGCGACGGTTCCTTTTCGGTAGCCCCCGAGTCCGCTCCGAAGAGGAACTTCAGGCGGTTATCAACGCCTCCGAAGAAGAAGGAATCATCAACGAAGAAGAAGGGGACATGCTCCATTCCATCTTCGAATTCGGCGAAACCATCGTGCGGGAGATCATGGTTCCCCGCACCGACATTGTTTCGTGCAGCACCGATGCAACGGTAACCGATCTGGTGAAGGCCATCATCACTTCCGGTCATTCAAGGATTCCCGTCTACGAAGGGAACAACGATCGTATCGTCGGCCTGGTTTACGCCAAGGACCTGTTGAAATACTGGGGCAGCAGCGATGATGAGCTGAAGGTACCCCAGGTCATGCGCCCGCCTTTTTTCATCCCAGAAACCAAGAAGATCGAGGAACTGCTCAAGGAATTCCAGACCCGCCGCATGCATATGGCCATCGCCATCGACGAATATGGTGGCACCTCCGGGCTGGTCACCATCGAAGATCTGCTCGAGGAGATCGTCGGGGACATCCAGGATGAATACGATCTGGAGGAGGAATGGCTCAATGCGGGGGAGAACGGTTCCACATTGGTCGACTGTCGATTGAACATCGAGGAATTCGCCGAACATTTCGAGGTCAAAATCCCCCGGGACAAATTCGATACGGTGGGGGGCTGGCTTTTCGAGGTGCTCGGACATGTTCCTTTGCAGGGCGAGCAAACCATTTACGGCAACCTGACCATCCAGGTCGTGGAATGTGATGAACGGAAAATCCGCTTGGTCCGGGTCAGCCCAATCGCTCCCGCCCACGGGGTCGAGGAAAACGGTTGATGGGGTTGCGCAGGCTGGTTCCGGACCCTGCCGCGGGGTGGTCCCTGGCCTCCGGGCTGTTGCTGGCCCTGGCTTTCCCGCGCCCCGACCTGGCCTCTGTGGCCTGGTTCGGTCTGGTACCGTTGTTCCTGGCCATACCCCAACGGCCCTTCCGCAACGGGTTCCTGGCCGGGCTCGGCTTTTTCGGCCTGGTGCTGTACTGGTTGAATATCGTCATGACAACTTACGGCCGGCTGCATCCCTTGCTGTCGGTCGTCGCCTACCTGCTGCTGGTCGCTTATCTGGCCCTGTTTTTCGGCGCGGCGACCTGGGCGGCCTGCCGCTGCAGGGAAAAACTCGGTCTTTCGCCGATTGTTACCCTGCCGGTTTTCTGGGTGGCCCTGGAATTTATCCGCTCCTTTCTGCTTAGCGGGTTTCCCTGGGCGATCCTCGGTTATTCCCAGCAGTCCCATCTGTCCCTGATTCAGAACGCCGATCTGTTCGGCCCCTACGGCCTCAGTTTCCTGCTGATTCTCTGCAATGTTACCCTGGCCGAAACCGCCCGTGAAGTGCTGCGAAAACGCTGGCGGAGCCTGCCCCGGACAGCCCTGCTGGTGACGGCAATCCTCTTTGCCGCCAACCTCGGTTACGGATTCTACCGCCTGAGCGGGCAACCGGAAGATCGCAGCAGGACTTTGCGCACGGCGCTGGTTCAGGGCTGCATCGATCAGTCGGTGAAATGGGATCCCGCCTACCAGGCCCGGACCGTAACCATTTACCGCGACTTGTCTTTCGGCCGGGAAGGGGAAGCACCGGTCGACCTTGTCATCTGGCCGGAAAGTGCCGTGCCCTTCTATTTCCAGGACGGGGGCCCTCTGACCAATGCCGTGGTCGGGGTGCCGTTGCGGACCGGGGCTCACCTGCTGTTGGGCAGCCCCGCCTACGAGGTGATCAACCGCAGGGAACATTATCTGAACAGCGCTTTTTTGCTGTCCCCGCAAGGGGCGGTGCTCGGGCGCAGCGACAAGGCGCATCTGGTTCCCTTCGGCGAATACGTGCCTTTCGGCCGTTTCCTGCCCTTTGTCGACAAACTGGTGGTCGGCATCGGCGATTTTTCTCCCGGAACGGTCAGTCCGCTGCCGATGAACGGCGCCCGGATCGGCGTATTGGTCTGTTTCGAGGGGATTTTTCCCGAACTGGCCCGCGATTATGTGCGCAAGGGCAGCGACCTGCTGGTGAACATCACCAATGACGCCTGGTTCGGCCGCTCCTCCGCCCCTTATCAGCACCTGGCCATGAGCCGCTTCCGGGCCGTGGAAAACCGTGTCTGGGTCGCCCGCGCGGCCAATACCGGCATCTCCGCCATCGTCGCCCCTTCCGGGCGGATCGTCGCCCAATCGACCCTCTTCGAGCGCCTGGCCCTGCGCGGCACCGTCGGGCTCGGTGCCCGGCCGACCTTCTACACCCGCTACGGGGATGTCCTGCCGACCCTGTTCCTGATCGTCGCCGCCTGGTGGCTGGTGCGTGCCCGACGGCGCCTTCCCATGAAATAGAGTTTTCTGCGCCCAGTTGCCTTTACGACCTTGACCGGTTTGAAAGGTTTTTACCAACAACACTCATAACGCAAATTTCGAAAGAGGAAAAAGGTTGTTCATGTCACGGAACAGTCGAAAGGGGTAGAAGGCCGCAGAAACCACTGGCGACATTCATTCTGCTCCTCAAGAGTTGCTTGCTGCCCGTATCGGCCCACTGCAAGTGCAAGGCCCTTTCTTTGGTTACTTTCTTTTGGGCCTTGAAAAGAAAGTAACCCGGCTGCCGGCCGGGACCGGCGAAGTTAAGGTTTCAGGTTTGATTTTGCATTTTAGGTCGCATTATTTGGCTTTTTGGCCCTAAACGATGCGCTTCGTTCCTCAGCACATCCTATGCTGCTAGTGAGCGGAGCGAACGTGTGGTGAAATGAAGTTTGAGCCAGGATAGAGTTTTTCCCGCCCCTGAAGTTTTCATGCCCCCCTCCCGGTAATTGACAATCCCCCATTTGACGCCAGAATTTAATAAAGCCGCTGTCTTGCGTGTCATTGACGACGATGCCTAAGGAGGGTCGAATGGAAAACGTCTTTGCATTTGCCGATGAATGGGGGCCGGCTAAAATCATCCATGTCTACGAACCGGAAATCGGCCTGAAAGGGATTCTGGTGGTCGACAACGTCGCCGTCGGGCCGGCCATCGGCGGGTTGCGTATCGCCCCGGATGTCAGCGTCGGCGAATGTTTTCGCCTGGCCCGGGCCATGACTCTGAAAAACATTTCCGCCGGTCTCCCCCATGGGGGTGCCAAATCGGTGCTTTTCGGCGATCCGAAGATGCCGCTGGAAAGGAAGGAACGTCTTGTTCGGGCCATGGCCTGTGCTTTGCGGGACTGCCGAGATTATATTTTCGGACCGGACATGGGTACCGATGAAACCTGCATGGGCTGGGTCAGGGATGAGATCGGCCGAGCGGTGGGTCTGCCGGAGGCTCTCGGCGGCATCCCGCTGGACGAACTGGGCCTGACCGCCTGGGGTTTGCGTCACGCTGTGGAGGTTGCCGCGCCGATGGCAGGTTTCGAGTTGGCCGGTGCGCGGGTGGTGGTCCAGGGGTTCGGCGCCGTCGGTCGGCACGCCGCCCGCTTTCTGGGTGAGCTTGGCGCCGTGCTGGTGGGGGCCGCCGATTCCCGGGGCACCCTGTATGATCCGGACGGTCTCGATGTCGGGCATTTGATCGCCCTGAAAAAAGCGGGTGGAAGTCTGCTGGATGCGGAAAAGGGACAAAAACTCGATCAGGATGCGGTTATCGATCTGGAGTGCGAGATCTGGATCCCCGCGGCCAGACCCGATGTCGTCACCGAGGAAAACGTGCATCGCCTGCGGACCAGACTGGTCGCCCAGGGGGCCAATGTTCCCTTGACGGTGGGCGCCGAAGGGATTCTGCACCGGCAGGGGGTGCTGAACCTGCCCGATTTCATCGCCAATGCCGGTGGAGTCATTTGCGGTGCCTTGGAGTATCGGGGGGCCAGCCGAAAACAGGTATTCGATACCGTTGAAGAAAAGATTCGGGGCAATACGGAGAAAATGCTTCAAGGCGTGCGGAAGGATGGGCGGATGCCGCGAGAGGTGGCCACGGACATGGCCATGGAGCGGTTGCGGCAGGCCATGAACACCCGACGTTGGAAGGTATTTTAATACCCCGACCCGATTCACTTGAGCGAAGTGCATAAACCGAATGGGCAATCCCATGTGTGGCATGCCACAATAGTGGGGCGGCCCAGGGTGGGGCATGCCACGGTTTTTCAGGGCAAGGAGTGTTGGACGAGGGTTGTGACGTCCCTCGTAGGTCCGCCCGGCCGGCCCGAACCATCGAAAGCGGCAGGCTGTTGAATAATATTCCGATTAATAAAATTTTCTCTGCATTTCCAGGCGGCTGTCTCTCCGCCTGATCTTTGGTTTCCCCGCTTTTTCCTGAACTCTTCCCTTCAAGAAGTCTGCCGGTTGCCGCTGGTTTTTCTCCAGGGTTCTCTCTTCTCCGGTGTTTGAATTCAGCGGCACAGCCTTTGCTTTATCAGAAATTGAGAATGTTGTGAGGCAGCACCCGAGGGCCGTGGTGCGTAGGATGTGGGATACCCCCTTAAGGGGAGGGCGTCCCATTGAAACGATGGTGATCAGATTGGGTTTCGCTGCCGGAGAAAGAGGAGGGGGTATTGCGTTCAAGCCAAAAAATAGCGGCATTGCTGCTGAGTATCTGCTTATTACTGGTAGCGGATAACGGCTGGGCACTATCCGATGAGGACCTCATGGCGATGAGCCTTGAGGAATTGACCAGTCTGCAGGTCACCTCGATCAGCCGAAAACTGCAAACGGTCAGCGAGTCGGCCGCGGCGGTGTTCGTCATTACCCGGGAGGATATCCGCCGCTCCGGTGTGACCAGCATTCCCGAAGCCCTGCGCATGGCCCCGGGGCTCAGCGTCGCCCGCATGGACGGCAGCAAATGGGCCGTCGCCTCCCGTGGGTTCAACGGGCGGTTCCTCAACAAGATGCAGGTGCTGATCGATGGGCGCAGCGTCTATTCACCCCCTTTTTCCAATACCTTCTGGGACATGCAGGATACCCTGCTCGACGATATCGAGCGGATCGAGGTCACTCGTGGCCCGGGTGGAACCCTGTGGGGGGCCAACGCCGTCAACGGGGTGATCAACGTCATCACCAGGAACACCCGCGATACCCAGGGCGTGCTGGTCAAGTCAGGCTACGGCACCGAGGAAGAAGGTTTCGCCGCCCTGCGCTACGGTGGCAAGAGTGGCGACCAGGCCTGGTATCGGGGGTATGTCAAATATTTCAATCGCGGCCCCCTGCAGGACCATGGCCTGGGGGAGGCCAATGACGACTGGAACGCTTTCCGCGGCGGCTTCCGCCTGGACGCCACGCCGGGCGGACGGGATGAATTTACCTTGCAGGGCGAGGCCTTCAGCGGCACCGCGGGTCAACAGGATCGGCTCTGGGTGTTGAATCCCGCCCCCGGTACCATTTTCGACTACATGAACCATCAGGTTTCGGATACCCGGTTTGGCGGCGGGCACCTGTTGGCCCGTTGGCAGCATCAACTGGCCGATGGCGGCGATTTCGCCCTGCAGGCTTATTACGATCGCAGTTACCGCGACGAACAGGTGCTGATGAAAGAAGTCTGGGACGTTTTCGACGTCGACTTCCAGCACCGCTTTTTTCTGGGTGAACGTCACGAGTTGTTATGGGGCGCAGGTTACCGGCTGATCACCGACGATATCGAGGACGGTGAACTGATCAGCTTTGATGATGGCTCCCGCAGCGATCAATTATTCAGTTTCTTTGTCCAGGATGAAATTTCCCTGGTACCGGAAAAACTTCGGCTGCTGATCGGCTCAAAATTCGAGCATAACGACTACACCGGCTTCGAATATCAGCCCAATATTCGCCTGGTTTGGACCCCCGATAAACGCCACACCCTGTGGGGAGCCGTCTCCCGGGCGGTACGCACCCCCTCGCGGATGGAAAACAATGCCGATATCTTCTACGGCATTGCGCCCCCTGACTTCATTTTCCCCGGTCCGTGGCCGAAGAAACTGGTCGTTTTAGGGTCGGAGGATTTCAAGGCGGAAAAGAGCCTGTCCTACGAGCTCGGCTATCGATTCCGGCCGATCCCGAGAATCAGTTTCGATACCGCCCTGTTCTACTCGCGCTACTGGGATCACCGTTCCGGGGAATTTACGTCATATACCCCGCAACCCGATCCGCCGGTTCCCCATTTCGTAATTACCCAGGTGGAGGGCAATAAGCTGCAGGCCGAGACTTACGGACTGGAGGTGACGGCCGACTGGCATGCGCTGAGTTGGTGGCGTCTGCAGGGCACCTACAGCCTGCTCAAAGTGAACACCTGGCTGGAAAGCGACAGCTCCGATATCTTGAGTGCCATGGTTCTTGAAACCTCCAGCCCCCAGCAGCAGGCGTCCCTTCGCTCCTCCTTCGATCTTGGCCGCGACTGGGAACTGGACCTCTGGCTGCGTTATGTCGATCGTATTTCGATCTATGTCGCCGAAGCCGACGACTATATTTCTCTCGATATGCGGCTGGCCTGGCGGCCTTCGGCAGGCCTGGAATTGGCTCTCGTCGGGCAGAACCTCCTTGAGGACAGTCGTGAGGAATTCCACGCCGAATTCGGCACGGTGTCGACGGAAGTGCCGCGAGGATTCTACCTTCAGGCCACCTGGCAGTATTGATGGCGTCGCAAAAAGTCCGCCCTGCGGCGTTACGGCGTTTTTTCAGGATCTCGACATACTGGATGTATGCCTTCGCCCCTGAAAAACCACCAAGCCTTGCAGGACGAAATTTTTGCATAACCATCGTAAGGTTTTTTGCGAAGGCATCGGTATTTAATCCGGGAAATAAATGATAAATTTCATGGACTTCCATAAAAATATACTTCTAATCTGGCTGGCGGTGATGCTGGTTTTCCCGACCGTGCGTCTGGCCCATGCCCGGGAACCGGCAGTCGAAGAGGGGGTCAAGGCGGCCATTCTTTTTAATTTCATTCGTTTCGTCGATTGGCCCGAAGCGATTATGCCGGAGCCGCCCCCTCCCCGAGTGGTGGCCATCATCGGTCGGGATGCTCTGCAGGAAAGGGTCGTCGCTCTGGCCTCCTCGGACGCCCTGGCTTCTCGGGTGTCGGTCCTTGTGGTAAAGGATCTGGATCATTTGGCGGCCAGCATGGAGCAAATCCAGGTTCTTTACATTGCCCGTTCGGCTAAAAAGGACATTCCCCGGATTCTCGACCTGTTGCAGGCGCGGCCGGTCCTGACCGTCTGTGATGACGAGAATTTTGTCAGGCAAGGCGGCATGATGAACTATGTCAGGGATGACAGCCGGATCCGGTTCGATATCAATCTTGACGAGGCCGAAAAGAGCCGGTTGAAGATGAGCGCGAAACTGTTCGGACTGGCCAGAGTGATTGTCCGGAACGGCGCGGCGAGGGAAGGGCAATGAAGCCTATCTGTCAATTCATCTGCAGACTGTCGATTGGCAACAAGCTGACGA
>Ga0214472_10005474_pt1 | contig 13354 bp, 15 predicted proteins | sample RVTome_6_FD_207662 | JGI IMG/M metagenome (GOLD analysis project Ga0214472, IMG submission 207662) | Soil microbial communities from uranium-contaminated site in the Upper Colorado River Basin, Wyoming, United States - RVT140D175 | ecosystem: Environmental > Terrestrial > Soil > Contaminated >... | reverse complement strand
TCGGAGCTCGGGTCCATGCGCATGTCCAGCGGCGCGTCCTCCCGAAAGGAGAAACCCCGCTCGAAGCTGTCGAGCTGGTGGGAGGAGACCCCCAGATCCAGCAGCATGCCGTCCACCCCGGAGATCCCCAGGGACGCGAGCACGGAGGCGGCCCGGGAGAAATTGCTGTGCACCAGGCTGACCCGGTCCCCATAGGGCGCCAGCACCCGGGCGGCCTTGGCCAGGGCCGCCGGGTCCTGATCCAGCCCGATGAGCCTGCCGGTGGGACCGCAGGCCTCCAGGATCAGCCGGGAATGACCCGCGCCGCCCAGGGTGCCGTCCAGATAGATGCCTCCGTCTGCGGGCGCGAGGTACTGGAGCACCTCGTCGGGCATGACGGAGAGATGAACGAATTCGCTGCATTGCGATGCCATGGCTAGAATCCGATCTCGTAGGCGTTCTGAAGGCTTTGCTTGAGTTCCGCCGCATCCTGGGCAGAGCGCTCGGCGTGACGGCCCTGGCTCCAGATCTCGATCTTGTCGTGCATGCCGACGATGACCACATCCTTCTCCAGAGCGGCATAGACCCGAAGGGACTGGGAGAGCTGAATGCGGCCCTGGGAGTCGAAGGTGCAGTCGATGGCGGGGGAGATGAGGGAGCGCATCATGGATTCGCGCTGGGAACCCGGAGACAGGGTCTGGAAGGTCTCCTCGATGCGTGCCCAGACCTTGAGGGGATAGGCGCGAAGCCCCGGACCCGCCACGTTCTTGGCGACCTTGAGGACCTCGCCCTCGTAGACGGAGAACAGCATCTCGCGAAAGGCCGCGGGGATGCTCACCCGACCCTTGGCGTCGATGCTGTTATGGAACTCCCCCTTGAAGTGCACATGGCCCCCTTTGGCCCCGAATAACACTAAATAACACCAATTGGCCCCGATAATATCGGCGCCCCAGGGGGGTGTCAAGGCATATTTACCGAAAATTAATGGGTTCAGGACCGCTCAAGGGCGCAAAAAAAAGGGCCCTTTCGGGCCCTTGGTTCCTGTCGTTTTCAGCGGCGGTTTTCAGGGTGGGGACGGGTGGGGAAGGCTCAGCTCCACCTCCTCGATGCGCCTGCGACGGACCTTGCGCACGGTGAAATGCACCCCCTGCACCTCGCAGACCTGCCCCTCCTCGGGAATGGACCCGATGCGGCTGAGCAGGTAGCCCGCCAGGGTGTTGACCTCCTCCTCGGCCAGGGCCAGCCCCAGCCGCCGGTTCACCTGCCGAAGCGAGGCGCTGCCGTCCACAAGCCAGCGCCCCGGACCCAGCTCCCGGAAGAGGATCTCGTCGATATCGTATTCATCCTGGATTTCCCCCACGATCTCCTCCAGCACGTCCTCCAGGGTGATGATGCCCTCCACCCCCCCGTACTCATCCACCACCACGGCCAGATGCACCCTTCGCCTGCGCAGGGAATGCAGCAGCGACTCGATGGGCATGGATTCGGGCACGTAGTAGGGAAGCCGGGCCGCCTCCCGCAGGGAGAATTTCTCGGGACTGTCCACGAAGCGCAGGATGTCCTTGGAGTGGATGATGCCGATGATGCGATCCAGGCTGCCCTCGAAAACGGGAAAGCGCGAACAGCTGGCCGCCCGGGCGAGCTCCATGGCCTGCTCGAAGGAGGTGCCCACCTCCAGGCCGATGATTTCGGTGCGCGGGATCATCACGTCGCGCACGCAGGTCTCGGAGAGCTCGAACACCCGAAGCAGCATCCGGTGCTTCTCCTTGGCCACCAAGCCTGCGCGCTGCCCTACGGAGATGGCGGTGCGGATCTCGTCCAGGGAGATGGAGGCGGGCGTCGCCCCGCCTCCCAGCAGGCGGTTGATGAACCGGGAAATCAAGATCACCACCCAGACGACGGGGGCAAGCACCCGCATGACGAAGCGGATGGGAGGCAGGGCCAGAAAGGCGATGCGCTCGGCGAAGCCTGCGGCATAGGTCTTGGGGCAGACCTCGGAGAAGATCAGCAGAAAGGGGGTCAGCAGCAGGACGGTGAGATACTCGCCCTGCTCGCCGTAGAGTTGGACGAAAAAGCCGGTGGCCACCACCGTCGCGGCGATGTTGACCAGATTGTTGCCCACCAGGATGGTGCCCAGCAGGCGATCGGGCTGCTCCAGCAGGATTTCAAGGCTTTTGGCTCCCCGGCGGTCCTTCTCCGCCAGATGCTTCAGCCGCAGCCGGTCCAGGGCCATGAAGGCCGTCTCGGATCCCGAAAAAAATGCGGACAGGACGAACAGGATCCCGAGGATCCCGAGCCTGATCCATTGCTCTTCACTCATGCGTTGTTCTTCCGACCTCCTGCGGCAAACCGGGAAAATTCCGGTAAATTTGTGAACTCTACCCCAACTGCCCCCCGGATTGAAAGAGGGTAGGCGTCCGGCGGGGCGCCGTGGTATAAATCTCAGCTCATTTTTTCACCCTCCGGGCGCAGTTGCGGCCCGATTCCCCATGAGGCACCGCCATGAACATCCAAGAGGCAACGCAGCGCCACCTTGAGCTTTGCGAACTGCTGCACCGCCACAATCACCTCTACCACAGCCTCGACCGTCCCGAGATCTCCGACAGCCGGTACGACGCCCTCTTCCGGGAGCTGCTGGAGCTCGAAGCCCGATATCCCCGGCTCCGGACCGAGACCTCGCCCTCCCGGCGGGTGGGCGCCGCGCCCGTTGCCAAGTTCGAGCCCGTCGCCCACAGCGTCCCCATGCTGTCGCTGGAGAACGCCGGCAGTCTCGAGGAGCTGCGGGAATTCGACGCCCGCATCAAACGGGCCCTTGGCCGCCGGGAGAATCTGACCTACGTGTGCGAGCCCAAGATGGACGGGGTCGCCGTGGAGCTTGTGTACCGCGGGGGGCGGTTCTCGCTGGGCTCCACCCGGGGCGACGGCACCACGGGCGAAAACATCACCGACAACCTGCGCACCATCGCCCAGATTCCCCTGAGACTCCAGCCCCCCGCCCCCGAGCTGCTCGAAGTGCGCGGCGAGGTCTACATGGAGCTGGAGAACTTCCGCCTCCTCAACGAACGGCGCACCGAGGAGGGCGAGACGGTCTTCGCCAACCCCAGAAACGCCACCGCCGGAAGCCTGCGCCAGCTCGACTCGAAGCTCAGCGCCCGGCGCCCCCTGTGCATCTTCTGCTACGGCATCGGGCGCATGGAGGGCGAGGCCCCCGACTCCCACGCCGAGATGCTGGGGCATCTCCAGAGCCTGGGCCTGCGGGTCAACGCCCCCATGACTCTCACCCGGGATTCGGTGGAGGGGGTCTGGGAGTATTTCCGGCAGCTGGAGGCCCGGCGCGACAGCCTGCCCTTCGAGATCGACGGAATGGTGGTCAAGGTGGACTCCCGCGCCCTGCAGCAGGAGCTGGGAGAGAAATCCCGCACCCCGCGCTGGGCCGTCGCCCTCAAGTTCCCCCCCCGCCAGGCCGTCACCCGGGTGGAAGACATCCGGATGCAGGTGGGCCGCACCGGGGCCATCACCCCCGTGGCGCACCTCAGCCCCGTGGAAGTGGGCGGAGTCATGGTTTCAAGGGCCAGCCTGCACAACTGGGACGAAATCGAACGCCTGGGGGTGCGCATCGGCGACCGGGTGGTGGTGGAGCGGGCCGGGGACGTCATCCCCGATCTGGTGCGGGTGCTTCTTGAGGAGCGCACCGGGGATGAGCGGGAGCTTCCCGCCCCCCAATCCTGCCCCGCCTGCGGCTCCCCGGTGAGCCGCCTGGAGGGCGAGGTGGTGCCCCGCTGCCAGGGGCTCTCCTGCCCGGCCCGGCTCAAGGAGGGCATCAAGCATTTCGCCTCCCGGCGGGCCATGGACATCGAGGGCCTGGGAGACCGCTACGTGGACCAGATGCTCGCCCTGAATCTGGTGCAGAGCGTCGCCGATCTTTATAAACTCTCCAGGGAGGATCTCTTTCAATTCGAGCGCATGGGGGAGCGTCTGGCCGACAAGCTCCTGGCCGCCATAGGGCAGAGCAGGAGCCGCCCCCTGGAGCGCCTGCTCTTCGCCCTTGGCATCCGGCACGTGGGCGAGCACGTGGCCAAGATCCTGGCCCGGCACTTCGGCAGCCTGGAGGCCCTCTCCGAAGCCACAGGCGAGGAGCTGTGCGCGCTGCACGAAATCGGCCCCCAGGTGGCCCAGAGCCTCACCGGCTTCTTCGCCTCAGCCCGCAACAAGGAGATCCTGCGCAGCCTGAAGGAATCGGGCATCGATCCCGAATCCGATACCAGAATCAGCAGCGACCTGCTTGCGGGCCGGACCTTCGTCTTCACCGGAACCCTGAGCCGGCTCAGCCGCCAGGAGGCCCAGAGCCGTGTCGAGGCCCTGGGCGGCCGGGCCTCAAACTCCGTGAGCAAGCGTACCGGTTTCGTGGTGGCCGGCCAGGACGCCGGAAGCAAGCTGACCAAGGCCCGCGAGCTGGGCGTGACGGTGCTCAGCGAAGAGGAATTCCTCAGACGCATCAGCGAACTTGAAAATCTGTCATAAAGGGGGGCGCAAGGAATGAAACCGATGAGAGCCACGACCCGGATTCGGGGACGGGTACAGGGGGTCAGCTACCGCTACTTCACCCGCAGGACGGCGCTGGAGCTTGGCCTTTCGGGCTGGGTGCGAAACCTTCAGGGCGGAGACGTGGAGGCGGTCTTCGAGGGCAGCGAGCAGAACATCCGCGCCATGCTGGAGTGGTGCAAGCAGGGCCCGGCAGCAAGCCGGGTGGACGAGATCCTGGTGGACTGGGAGGACGGCACCGGCGAATTCGACGGCTTCGAGGTGCACCGCTGACCCCAATCCCCCCTGCCTGCCCTACCCCCCTTTCCGCTTAGGCTCCCTTCCCCCCTGTGGAACAGGGGGGACCGAGCCTAAGTATCCCCCCTGCGAAGTAGGGGGGACCAAGGGGGGGCGCCGTCGAGCCTTAAAGCCTGCCCTCCTCCTTGAGCCGCAGGCGCAGCCGGTAGACCTCGGCGGTGGAGAGTCCGAACTGGGCGGCGGCCTGCTTAACGGCCTCCTTGGGGCTTAAGCCCCCTCCGCGCTCGAAACTCACCAGGGCCTCCTCCAGGCTCAGGGCCGGTGCCTGGGCCTGCCCCGGCCCGACGAGCAGCACGATCTCCCCCCGAGCCCCTTCGCGCTCGAAATGCTCCCGCACCTCGGCGACGGGCCCGCGAAGAATCTGCTCATGAATCTTGGTGAGCTCCCGCGCCACGGCCACTTCCCGCTCGGGCCCCAGCACCTCCTCCAGATCCTTGAGCGAGGCCTGCAGCCGGTGGGGCGACTCGTAGAAGACGCTGAGCAGCTCCCGGTAACACAGGGTCTCGAAGAGCGCCATCCTCGCCATCTTCTTGGGCGGCAGGAACCCTCCGAACTCGAAGCGGTCGCAGGGCATGCCCGCGATGGAAAGGGCCGTCACCACCGCCGAGACGCCGGGAACGGAGGCCACGGGGAGCCCCTCCCGGCGGCAGCGGCGCACCAGCAGGAAACCCGGATCGGAGATGGCCGGGGTGCCCGCGTCGGAGATGAGGGCGATGGACTTGCCCTGCTTCAGCATGGCCACGAACTGCTCGGCCCGCTCCGTCTCGTTGTGCTCGTGGCAGGACATCAGGGGCGTGCCGATGCCGTAATGGGTCAGCAGCTTGCGGCTGTGCCGGGTATCCTCGGCGGCGATGAGATCGGCCTCCTTGAGGATGCGAAGGGCCCGCAGGCTGATGTCCTCCAGGTTGCCGATGGGCGTGGCCACCACATACAGGGTTCCGGCGCTCAAGGTTCACAGCTTTCCAGCTCTTCGAGCCAGAGCGCCGCGCAAGCGTCGCTGGGCATGCGCCAATCCCCCCGGGGAGAGAGAGCGATGCTGCCCACCTTGGGACCGTCGGGCAGGCAGGAGCGCTTGAACTGCTGGGAGAAGAAGCGGCGGTAGAAGACCCTCAGCCAGCGCAGGATCTCGGCGCGCTCAAACTGCCCGTCGAAAGCCAAGGCGGCCAGATGGAACACCTTGGCCGGAGAGGCACCCATGCGCACGACCTGAAAGAGGAAGAAGTCGTGTAGCGCATAGGGTCCGACCTGCTCCTCGGTCATCTGGGCGATGCCGTCGCTTGAATCGGGCGGGAGCAGCTCGGGCGAGATGGGGGTATCGCAGATATCCTCCAGCACCTCCGCGGTCTCGCCGGTGAACCGGGTCTTGGCGCACCAGTCCACCAGGTAGCGCACCAGGGTCTTGGGCACGCCGCAGTTGACGGCGTACATGGACATGTGATCCCCGTTGTAGGTGCACCAGCCCAGGGCCAGCTCCGAGAGATCCCCGGTGCCGATGACCAGCCCCCCCACCTGATTGGCCACGTCCATGAGGATCTGGGTGCGCTCCCTGGCCTGAGAGTTCTCGAAGGTGACGTCGTGAGTCTTTCCGTCGTGGCCGATATCCGCAAAATGCTGCCTCACCGCCGCATCGATGGAAACCACCCTCAGGCTCACCCCCAGCAGCTCAGCCAGCCGCTGCGCATTGGTGCGGGTGCGGCCGGTGGTTCCGAAGCCCGGCATGGTCAGGGCATGAATATTCCGGCGCGGAAGGGACAACGCATCGAAGGCCTGCGCCGTCACCAGCAGGGCCAACGTGGAATCGAGCCCCCCCGAGAGCCCGATGACCACATTTTTTGTCGCGAGGTGGCGCAGGCGCTTGCGCAGGCCCGTGGTCTGAATCCGGAAAATCTCGCTGCAGCGGCTGTCGCGCTCTTCTAGCTGAGCAGGGACGAAAGGCATGGCGTTGACCGGTCGAAGCAGGGGAGCCTCCATGGAAGCGCCGGGACCGCAATGAAACGGCAGCATCCGGAATTGCCTACCGGGCCTGCCTGCGGCGAAACTGCTGTTCTTGAGCCGCTCGCAGCGCAGCAGATCCAGATCCAGATCCGCCAGGGTCAGGCCGGTTTCGAAGTCGAAGCGCTCGGTCTCCGAAAGCAGACGGCCGTTTTCGGCGATGAGGCTGTGGCCCGAGAAGACCAGATCGGTCGTGGACTCCCCCGGACCGGCTCCGGCGTAGACATAGGCCGCGAGGCAGCGCGCCGACTGGGACTGCACCAGGGAGCGCCGGTAATCCACCTTGCCCAGCACCTCGGGACTGGCCGAAAGGTTGAGCAGCACGGAGGCGCCGGCCAGGGCCTGGAGGCTGCTGGGGGGCACCACGGACCAGAGGTCCTCGCAGATCTCGATGCCGATGAGGCAATCGCTGCGGTCTTCGGCCCGAAAGAGCAGATCGGCTCCGAAGGGCACCGGCTCGCCGTCCCAGTCCAAAAAGGAACAGCCGTGCCTGTCCCCCGAACAAAACCACCGGGCCTCGTAGAATTCCTGGGTATTGGGCAGAGAAGTCTTGGGGACGACGCCCGTCAACTTGCCGCAGGAGATGAAAAAGGCCGCGTTGTAGAGCCGTTCATCCACCAGCAGAGGAGCCCCCGCCACCAGCGTCACTCCCAACTCGCCGCTTCGGCGGATGAGGGTCCGCAGGGCCGATTTCGCCCCCTCCAGAAGACGCGGCTGGAAAAAGAGATCGCCGCAGCTGTAGCCGGTGATGCCCAGCTCAGGAAAAAGAAACAGACGGCAGCCCCTGGCAATCCCCTGCTCCATCGCCTCCAGCATAGAGCCGAGGTTGAAAACGGGATCGGCCACCCGGTGCTCGGGCGAGACCGACGCGATGCGCAAAAAGCCCAGATCCGACCATTGCTTTTCCATCAAAAACGACTCCTTGCACTCTGCCTCCGCGAAACGGAGGGTTCAAAAAAACGCAGGGACAGGCAAAGCCCTTCAGGCGCCGAAAGCTCCGGGGATGTGCTCGATCCGAGCACCCGCCCTCCCGAACTGCACGGCCACCACGTCGAAGCGCATCAGGGGCTCGCCCAGTTTGCGGCCGGCCAGATACCAGAGGGCCGAGCGCAGAATCTGTCGCTGCTTCCTCGGGCCTACCGCCTCCTGGGGCACGCCGAATGACGTCCCCCTACGCGATTTGACTTCCACGAACACCAGGGTCCGGCCGTCTCGCGCCACAAGGTCCAGCTCCCCCAGGGGGGTGCGCAGGTTGCGCTCCAGGATGAGCAGCCCCTTGCCTTCCAGATAGCGGGCCGCCAGCTCCTCGCCCTGCCTGCCGGTGCTCAACCGCTCGAAGGTCAAGGCTTCACGAACTCCCGGACCCGCCCGAAGCTCTTGCGGTGGATGGGACAGGGACCCAGGCGCTCGATGGCCAGGCAATGGGCCCGGCTGCCGTAGCCCTTGTGTCCGGCAAAGCCGTAGCCGGGGTAGAGGCGATCGTACCCGTCCATCATGCGGTCCCGCACCACCTTGGCCAGCACCGAGGCGGCGGCGATGGAGAGGGAACGACTGTCGCCCTGCTTGAGGGTTTTCTGGGGGATTGGCAGGGGAACGGGCGTGATGCCGTCCACCAGCAGATAATCGGCGGGGGCGCGAAGGCGGGCGATGGCCCGTTTCATGGCGAGCAGGGTCGCCTGAAGGATGTTGAGCTCGTCGATCTCTTCCGCCGTGGCCACCCCGAGGCCGAAGCCCGAAGCCGCGGCGCGGATTTGTGGCGCCAGTCTTTCGCGGGTTTTGGCGCTGAGTTTCTTGGAGTCGGTGAGGCCGGGAAGATTGACGGTTTCCGGGAGGATGACGGCGGCGGCCACCACGGGGCCGGCCAGGGGGCCGCGGCCCACCTCGTCGATACCGGCGATGGAGGAAAACCCCTGCGCCCTGGCGAGGACTTCGAAATGGAGGGTCGAGAGTTCGGGTTGTGCAAAGAGTTCCATGCCCTGACTCGTTTCGCTTGCGCGCAAAAGACAAAAAGCCCCGGACTCGGCCGGGGCTTTTTGCAAGCGGGTCACATCAGGCGGGGCGCTTTTCGCGGATGCGGGCGGCGCGGCCGCTGAGGTTGCGCAGATAATAGAGCTTGGCGCGGCGGACGCGGCCCACGCTGAGCACCTCGATCTTCTCGACGTTGGGGCTGTGCAGGGGGAACACCCGCTCGACGCCCACGGTGCCGGAAATCTTGCGCACGGTGAAAGAAGAAGCCAGGCCGTTGTTCATGCGGCCGATGCAGACGCCCTGATAAATCTGGATACGCTGCTTGTCGCCCTCGACGATCTTGACGTGTACTTTCAGGGTGTCGCCCGCCTTGAAGAGCGGGAGATTCATTTTCATCTGTTCCATGTTGATGCGGTCAATGATGTTCATGCCATCCTCCTTGCTATACGGTGCAATGCCGTTATGGTTTCGCGTTGTCGGTCATCCCAGGAGCCTGTCCAGAATGATGGCCACTGCGGATCGGACCGAAAGATGATTGTAGTCAGCGCCCCCGGCGATGGGAGCCAGAACGGGCCAGCCCCGTTCAAAAAGCATGGGATGCAGGCCATGGCCCGTCCCGAAAATAATCAATCCCGGCTCAAGCGCCAGCTGCGCTCTAGCCGAAGGGTAATCCAGCTCGCCGCTTCTGGCGCTGGTGAGATAGGGCCGCACCGGCTCTGCGCAGCGCATCGTCCAGTCTTCGAGGGCCGCATCCAGAGTCGGCTGCACGTCCACCAGCGCAAGCGCCGCGCCCCGGGCGGGATTGTAGCTCGCCCCATGCCCCTGCCGCCAGTGCGCCAGGATGCTCGATACCAGCTTCTGCTGCTCGGCGGCCGGCGTCACCAGGTAGTAGCGGCTCACCCCGTAGGTGCGGGCCGCCCGGGCGATATCGTGGATGTCCAGGTTGGTCACGGCCGAAGCCACGACATCCCCCCGGCGATCCAGCACCGGCGCATGGACCAGCGCGATGGCCAGGGGCTTCATGGCTCTTCCTGATTCCCGGAGGCCATGAGAGCCGCCAGATATTTCCTGTCCTGCTCCGTCAGCGGCGCCGTCTCCAGCAGATCGGGCCTGCGCTTCAGGGTGCGTTCAAGCTGCTGCTGCCGCCGCCAGCGGGCGATGCGGGCATGGTCCCCGCTGAGCAGCACGTCGGGCACGCGCATGCCGCGAAACTCCGCCGGCCGGGTGTAATGCGGATGCTCCAGCAAACCGTCGGAGAAGGAATCGCTCGAAGCGCTGTCCGGACCTCCGAGCACGCCGGGAATCAGGCGACTGACGGCATCGATCATCACCATCGCCCCGAGCTCCCCGCCGGTCAGGATATAGTCGCCGATGGAATATTCGCGATCCGCCAGGTTCTCGCGGATACGCTCGTCGAAGCCCTCGTAGCGGCCGCAGAGCAGGATCAGCCCGGGAGCCTGCGCCAGCTCCCTGGCCACCGCCTGAGTGAAGGGCTTGCCCTGGGGCGTCAGCATGACCACCAGGGAGGCGGGGGATTGCTCCCGAATCGCCTCCACGGCCCGAAAGACGGGCTCGGGCTTGAGCAGCATGCCGTCTCCGCCGCCGTAGGGGGCATCATCCGTCACCAGATGACGCCCCTGGGCCCAGTCCCGAAGGTAGTGGGCCTTGAAACGGATCAATCCTTTTTCGACCGCCTTGCCCAGGATGCTCTCCCCGAGGGGGGAGTCGAACATGGCGGGAAACAGACTCAGAACATCAAACCTCATTGCCGAGACCGACCAGCCCTTCCGGCAAATCGACGTGCATGCAGCCATCGTCGGCCAGCGTCTCGATCACCAGCTGGGGCACGGCCGGGATGAGCACTTCCCCCGCATCCCCCTCGACCACATAGATCTCATGGGCCGGGGTCTGCATGCGTCCGGTCAGCACGCCGATATCCCCCAGGTGACGGTCGATGACCCTCACCCCCTCGATCTCGAACCAGTACCGGCGGCCCCGCCCGAGAGCAACGAAGTCCTTCGCCGGGAGCCGGACTTCAGCCCCCAGAAGCGCCCGGGCCTGATCGCGGCCCTCCACCCCCTCCAGATGCATCAGCACCGCCCCCTTGTGGGAAGCGGCGCGAAGCACCCGGCAGCTCTTAAGCAGGACCCCGTCACGATAGAGATGGAGCACCTGTGCGTTCAGGAGGTTGTCGGCGATGTCCTCGAACCGGGCGACGAGATCGCCCTTGAGGCCATGCACCGTAACCAGAACCCCTGCCGGATACATCGGTTCGGCCGGACTCATTACTCCACGATCTGCAGGGTGGCGCGCTTGTTTTCCCGGGTGGCCTTGGCGTTGAGCAGGGTGCGCATGGCCTTGGCGGTGCGCCCCTGCTTGCCGATGATGCGGCCCATGTCCTCCTGGGAAGCTGCGAGCTTGATGAGCAGCGTGCCGTCGGGCTCCACCTCCTCGGAGATGGTGACCATATCAGGGTTGTCGACCAGGGACTTTGCGATGAATTCGATGAGTTCTTTCATAAAGCCTGTCCTCGCCGGCCTGGAGGCTGATGGTTAGGCGGCGGGCTGTGCCTTGAACTTGGCCCATACGCCGTTCTTGCGCAGCAGGCTCAAGACGGTCTCGGTGGGCTCGGCGCCCTTGGTCAGCCACTCCAGAATCAGCTCTTCCTTCAGGCCGTTGATGACGGGGCCCTGTGCGGGATCGTACTGACCCAGCTTGGCGATGAAACGGCCGTCCCTGGGACAACGCTCATCGGCAACGACGATGGAGTAGATTGCTTTTTTCTTGGCGCCACCACGGGCAAGACGGATTTTCACGGACATGTTTTTTGCTCCTTCTGTCACTTTGCACTGATTTTGAACCGACAAACCATAAGCGGAACCGAGACGGATTGGCTCGATTGCTGACTAAAACGGCATACGCGGCATCATGCCTCGCAGCCCCTTGGGGCCCATCTTCTGAAACTTCTTCATCATCTTCTGCGCCTCGGTGAAGCGCTTGAGCAGCTGATTGACATCCTGCACCGTGGTGCCGCTGCCCTTGGCGATGCGAAGCCGCCTGGAACCGTTGATGATCCGGTGGTCCCGGCGCTCATTGAGCGTCATCGAGTTGATGATGGCCTCGATTTTCTTCATCTCCCGATCCGCCATCCCGAACTCGACTCCCTTGAGAGCCTTGCCCGCACCGGGAACCAGCTTGAGAAGCGACTCCATGGAACCCATCTTCTTGATGGATCGCATCTGGTCGCGAAAGTTTTCCAGCGTGAAGCCTTCCTTGCGCAGGCGGCTCTCCATGGCCAGAGCGTCTTCCCGGTCGATGGCCGCTTCGGCCTTCTCGATGAGGGAGAGCACATCGCCCATGCCCAGGATGCGCTGTGCCATGCGATCGGCATGGAAGACCTCGAGGGCATCAAGCTTCTCGCCCAGGCCCACGAACTTGATGGGCTTGCCCGTCACCGCCCGCACCGACAGGGCGGCGCCGCCCCGGGCATCGCCGTCGAGCTTGGTGAGAATCACCCCCGTCAGCTCCAGCCGCTCATCGAAGGACCGGGCCACATTGACGGCGTCCTGTCCGGTCATGGCATCGGCGACGAAGAGGATCTCCCTGGGCTCCAGGGACTGCTTGATGCGCACCAGCTCCGTCATGAGCGCATCATCGATATGCAGACGCCCCGCCGTATCCAGGATCAGGGTGTCGTAGCCGTGATTCTGAGCGTAAGCCCGGGCAGCAACGCAGATATCCACCGGATCCTGATCCGCGCTGGAATCGAACACGGGAACGTCCAGCTGCCGTCCCAGGACCTTGAGCTGCTCGATGGCCGCCGGACGATACACGTCCGCGGGCACCAGCAGGGGTTTACGCTTCTCCTTGCGCAGGCGAAGGGCCAGCTTGCCGCAGGTCGTCGTCTTGCCCGCCCCCTGAAGGCCGCAGAGCATGATGGGCACCGGGGGCCTGGCCGAGAGGTTGAGCTGATTGGACTCGCCCTCCCCCATCAGGCGGCCCAGCTCGTCGCGGACCACCTTGATGACCTGCTGGGCAGGCGTCAGGCTCTTGAGGACATCCTCGCCCACGGCGCGCTCGTGCACCGCAGCCACGAAATCCTTGACCACCTTGAAGTTGACGTCGGCCTCCAGCAGCACCAGACGCACTTCACGCAGAGCGTCCTTGACATTCTCCTCGGTGAGTTTTCCCCGACCGCGAAGCTTGCTGAAAACCGAATCAAGTTTTTCCGAGAGGGTATCGAACATTCCAACCTGACGATGAATACACACAGGGCCTGACAAAGATGGGAATGCTACGAAAAGCCCCCTCCCCTGTCAAGCAAAATAAGGGCGGCGACGCTCAGCCTTCAACCGGCTCGAACCCCTCGCGCAAACGCCTGTAAATTGCCGACGGCAAAAGATTTTCCTCCTCCAGGCGCGCCCGCACCCCGGGCCAGGCATCCCGGGCGCACCGGATGGCCAGCCCGCAATCCGAACTGAGCTCCCTGGGCACCGGAATGAGCAGAATCTCCAGCCGGGCAAGCTTCAGCACCCGCTCGGCCTTCATCACCCGATGGATGGAGTTGAAAACGGTG
>Ga0214472_10005473_pt1 | contig 13355 bp, 7 predicted proteins | sample RVTome_6_FD_207662 | JGI IMG/M metagenome (GOLD analysis project Ga0214472, IMG submission 207662) | Soil microbial communities from uranium-contaminated site in the Upper Colorado River Basin, Wyoming, United States - RVT140D175 | ecosystem: Environmental > Terrestrial > Soil > Contaminated >... | reverse complement strand
CCGACGGCGTCGACCTCGCCGGCCTCCCCGGCGGGTTCTCCTACGGCGACTACTGGCGGGCCGGGATGCTGGCGAGCCAGGAGCCGGCGGTGCGCAGCCTGCCCGGCCTCGTCGCCGACGGAGGCCTTGTCATCGGGGTCTGCAACGGGTTCCAGATACTCGTCGAGGCGGGGCTCCTGCCCGGTGCCCTCGGCTACAACGATCCTGCAGGTTTCCGCCACGAGTGGGTGGAGGTGCGGCGCGTCGCCGGCGTGGACAGCCCGTGGCTCGGCGACGTGGCTCCGGGCTCGGTGCTGCGCCTGCCCATCGCCCATGGGGAGGGCCGCTACTTCCATCCCGAGGGCCCCGATGCCGTGGCAGACCGCGTGCCGCTGACCTACGAGGTCAACCCCAACGGCTCGATCGGCGACGTGGCCGCCCTGCTCGACGCCACGGGCAGGGTGCTGGGCGTCATGCCCCACCCCGAGCGCGCCTCCGACCCCGATCTGGGCAGCGCCGACGGCCTCGCCCTCTTCACCGGGGCGTGGCGCTCGATCACCGAGGACGAAACCGGCGCCGACCTGGCCGTCTCGGGCGCCGCACCCTCGGGGCGCCGGGCGTGAAGGGCGTCGCCGAGCCCGTGCACGATCTCGGGCTGGCGATGGGGCTCACCACCACCGAGGTCGACGCCATCGTGGCGGGGCTGGGTCGGGAGCCGAACCACGTCGAGCTGGCCGTGTTCGCCGGGATGTGGAGCGAGCACTGCTCCTACAAGTCCACCGCCGGGCTGCTGTCGACCCTCCCCACGTCGGGCCCGGCGGTGTTGGCCGGGCCCGGCGCCCACGCCGGGTGTGTCGATGTCGGCGACGGGTGGGCGGTGGCGTTCAAGATCGAGAGCCACAACCACCCCAGCGCCGTCGAGCCGTACCAGGGTGCCGCCACCGGGGTGGGCGGCATCCTGCGCGACGTGGTCGCCCAGGGGGGGCGTCCGGTGGCGGTGATGGACGCCCTGTGCTTCGGCGATCCCGCCTCGGCGGCCACCCGCTGGCTGGCCGACGGGATCGTGTCCGGCATAGGCGCCTACGGCAACTCCTACGGGGTGGCGAACGTGGGCGGCCTCACCGAGTTCGACCCCCGTTACGAGGGCAACCCGCTGGTCAACGCCCTGGCCGCCGGCCTGGTGCGGCACGACGGGATGCGGACCGCAGCCGCGACCGGGCCCGGCAACGTCGTCCTCTACGTCGGCGCCACCACCGGCCGCGACGGCATCCTCGGCGCCGCCTTCGCCTCCGAGGAGTTGGCCGACGAGGACGACCGCACCGCCAGCCGCTCCCACGTGCAGGTGGGCGACCCCTTCATGGGCAAGAAGCTGATGGAGGCCGTGCTCGCCTTCGGCGACGGCCTGATTGCGTGCCAGGACCTGGGGGCCTGCGGCCTGGCGTGCGCCACCACCGAGATGGCGGCGGCGGGTGGCACCGGCATGGACCTGCATCTCGAGGCCGTGCCGCAGCGCGAGGCGGGCATGGATCCCATGGAGGTGCTGCTGTCCGAGTCGCAGGAGCGCTTCCTCCTGGTGGTGACACCGGGGTCGGTGACGTCGGCCGTCGAGCACTTCCGCACGGCAGGCGTGCACGTCGCCGTCTGCGGGCAGGTCACCGACACCGGGCGGCTCCGGGCCTTCCACGACGGGAGCCTGGTGGTGGACGTGCCCGCCGCACTGGTGGCCGACGGCGCTCCTCCCCGGCGTTGGGAGGCGGTGCCGGCATCGCCCGCACGGCCCTATCCCGACTTCTCTCCCGCCCCTGACCCGGGGGCGGCGCTTCTTCGCCTGCTGAGCCGCCCCGGCATCGCCGATCTGTCCCGCGTCTACCGGCGCTACGACCACACCGTCGGCAACCGCACCGTGCGCGGCCCCGGACAGGGCGATGCGGCCGTGCTCAAGCTGCCCGGCTCCCACGCCGGCTTCGCTCTCACCCTGGTCGGCAGGGGGGATGGCTGTGCGATCGACCCTCGCCGCGGTGTGCAGGCACTCCTCGGCGAGGCGGTCCGCAACCTGGCGTGCGTCGGCGCCTCGGCGCTCGCCATCACCGACGGCATCAACGCCGGCTCGCCCGACGACCCGGTGGAGTTCTGGCGACTCGCCGAGATGATCGGAGGCCTCGGCGACGGTCTGCGGGCGCTGGGTCTGGCGGTGACGGGCGGCAACTGCTCGCTCTACAACGAGTCCCCGTCGGGCGCCATCCCGCCCACCCCGATGATCGGCATGATCGGTCGCATCGACGACGTCCGCACCATCCCCGCCCCGACGCTCACGGCGGGAGACGACCTGTTTCTGGCCGGGTCGCTGCCCGCCGCTGCGACCCATTCGGCCTACGGGGCGATGATGACCGGGTCCCTGGACGGCCCTGCCCCCGATGTCGACCTCGCCGCCGATGAGCGGCTGGCGGCGTTCCTGGTGCGGCAGTCGTCACTGGGCCGGGTGAGTGCGGCCAAGGACGCCGGGCGCGGCGGTGCGCTCACGGCCCTCGCCAAGCTGTGCATCCGGAGCGGTGTCGGCGCCGACGTCGCGCTCGATCTCGGCGCCCGTCCCGATTGGCGGCTGTTCGGCGAGTCCTCCGGGATCGCCTGGGTCGCCGCCGACCCGGCGCACGGTCGCGGGTTGGAGGAAGCGGCGGCGGCGGCCGGCGTGCCCTTCACCCGGGCCGGCACCGTCGGCGCCGGCCACCTGGCGGTGGAAGGGGCGTGCCGCCTCGCCCTGTCCGATCTGGCCTCCGCCTTCTCGGGAACGGCGGTGGCGGCGTGATCACGGTCCCGCTCGACAAACTGGGCGAGGAGTGCGGCGTGGTGGCGGTGTACAGCAACAGCCGCGCCGCACCGCTCGTCCACCGCGCCCTGTTCGAGTTGCAGCACCGCGGCCAGGAGGCGGCGGGGATCGTCTCCACCGGGCCCGACGGCGACTTCCACACCGAACGCGGCCTGGGGCTCATCGCCGAGAGCCTCCCCCTGCATCGCATCGAGGAGCTGCCCGGCGGGCGGGCCATCGGCCACTGCCGGTACTCCACGGTCGGTCCGGAGCGGAACATCCAGCCGTTCCTCGCCAACACCCCCTACGGGCAGCTCGCCATCGCTCACAACGGGAACATCAAGAACGCCGCCGAGCTGCAGGCCGGGCTCCAGGCGGACGGCGCCCTCATGTCGACCACGCTCGACACCGAGTTGCTGGCGCATCTCATCGCCCGCTCCCACGCCCCCGACTTCCCGAGCGCGCTGCAGCACATGGCGGCGGCGGCCATCGGCGCCTACTCGCTCACGATGCTGTGCGCCGGGCGGGTCTATGCGTTGCGCGACCCCAACGGGCTGCGTCCCCTGGTGCTGGGGGAGATGAAGGGGGGCTGGGTGATCGCATCCGAGACCTGCGCCCTCGACGTGCTGCACGCCGACTTCGTCCGTGAGGTGGAGGCGGGCGAGCTGGTCTCGATCGGCCCCGAGGGCGTCACCTCCACCCAGCTGCTTCCCCAGGCGGCGCCGAGCCCCTGCGTGTTCGAGCTGGTCTACTTCTCGCGGCCCAACTCCCGCGCCTTCGGGCGCTCGGTGAATGCGGCCCGCATCGCGATGGGCGAGGAGCTCGCCATCGCCGACGAGGAGGCCGGGGTCGCCGGCCCCGCCATCGTGGTGCCCGTTCCCGACTCGGGGGTGCCGGCGGCGATCGGATACGCCCGTCGCAGCGGCCAGGTCTACGAGAAGGCGATCCTGCGCAGCCACTACGTCGGCCGCACGTTCATCCTGCCCGACCAGGACCTGCGCACCGCCCAGATCGAGCTGAAGCTGTCGGTGATCGACGAGGCAGTGCGCGCCAAGCGCGTGATCCTGGTCGACGACTCGATCGTGCGGGGCAACACCTCGCGTCAGATCGTGCAGATGCTGCGCGACGCCGGCGCCGGCGAGGTGCTGATGCGGGTGGCGAGCCCGCCGCTGGCCTGGCCCTGCTACCTGGGCATCGACACCCCCGATCGCGAGGACCTCATCATCAACCGCGCCGGGTCGGTGGAGCGGGTGGCCGACACCCTGGGCGTGGACGACCTGCGCTACCTGTCGGTGGAGGGCCTGCGGCGCGCCGCCGGCGGCGGCCGGTTCTGCATGGCGTGCATGACGGGGGAGTACCCGGTGTGACCGGTCCCCTCACCTATCGCGGCGCCGGGGTGGACATCGATGCCGCCACCCGTTTCCTCGATGCGATCGGTGCGGTGGTGCGGTCCACGCACGGTCCCGGGGTGGCGGCGCACGGCTCGCAGTTCGCCGGCCTGATCCGGCCCGAGGGGTGGGAGCAGATGGGGAGCCCGCTCATCGCCGCCACCTGCGACGGGGTCGGCACCAAGGTGCTCCTGGCGCGGCGTCCCGAGGACTTCGAGGGGCTGGGGCGCGATCTGGTGGCGATGAACGTGAACGACCTGCTGCCGGTCGGGGCCACGCCGCTGCTGTTCCTGGACTATCTCGCTGCGGGCAGGCTCGACCCGGAGCGGCTCGAGGCGGCGGTGCGGGGCATGGCGGCGGCGTGCCTCGAGGCGCACTGCGCCCTGCTCGGCGGCGAGACCGCCGAGATGCCCGACGCGCTGGGTGACGACCAGCTGGAGATGGCGGGCTTCGCCGTGGGCCTGGTCGACGGGGACCGCCTGCCCACCGCCGCGCTCCGTCCGGGCGACGCCGTGCTCGCCCTGCCCGCGACGGGCCTCCACGCCAACGGGTTCTCACTGGCGCGCCGCGCCCTGCTGGAGCGGGGCGGGTTCGGGCTCGACGACCACGTGCCCGAGCTGGGCAGGACCCTGGCCGAGGAACTGCTGGTGCCCACCCCGATCTACGTCGACGCCGTGGCCCACCTGCTGGCCGGCGTGGAGGCGAAGGCGATGGCGCACGTCACCGGGGGCGGCCTGCAGGGCCGCGGCGCGGCCGTGGTCCCCGAGGGCCTGGCGATGCGCATCGACCCCGGATCGCACCCCGTCCCGCCGGTCTTCGACCTGATCCGGGCGTGTGGCGAGGTGGACCCGGCCGAGATGGCGTCCACCTTCAACATGGGCCTCGGCTTCCTGGCGGTGGTGCCGGCGGACCAGGCCGCCGTCGCCGGCTGGCTGCACGTCGGGGAGATCGTCGACGGGGAGGGGGCGGAGCGTGTCGCGATCGGCTGACGGGGCCTCCCGCCCCGCCTTCGCCATCCTCGCCTCCGGCCGGGGCAGCAACGCCGAGGCGCTCATGGACGCCTTCGAGAGCACGCTCCACGACGCCGACCTGGTGCTGGTGGTGAGCGACAACCCCGGCGCCGCGGTGGTGGCCAAGGCGCAGTCGCGGGGCTACCCGACGGCTGTGGTGCCGCTGGGTTCGCGTTCGCGGAGGGAGCACGAGGCGGCCGTGCTCGAGGCGCTGACCGCCGCCGCAGCCGCCCACCTGCTGCTGGCCGGCTACATGCGGGTGCTGTCCCCGTGGTTCCTGGGGGAGTGGGAGGGCACGATCCTCAACATCCACCCGTCGCTGCTGCCCGAGTTCCCCGGTCTCCACGCCCCCGCCCGCCAGTGGGAGGCTGGGGTGGCGGCGGCCGGGGCGACCGTGCACTTCGTGACCGAGGAGGTGGACGCCGGTCCCGTCCTGCTGCAACGGGCCATCGCCGTGCGCGGCGACGAGGGGCCGGAGGGGCTCGCCCACCGCATCCTCACCGAGGTGGAGCACCGCATCTATCCCGAGGCGGTGCGCATGGTGGTGGACCGGTTGAGCGCCACCCGCCGGGCGCCGGGGGAGGTGCGGCGGGCGCTGCTGAGCGTCTCGGACAAGGAGGGCGTGGTCGAGCTGGCCCGCCGCCTGGCAAAGCTGGACGTGGCGCTCGTCGCCTCGGGCGGCACCGCCGCCGCACTGGCGGAGGCGGGCGTCCCGGTGACGCCGGTGGAGGCGGTGACCGGGGCGCGGGAGGTGCTCGGGGGTCGGGTGAAGACGCTCCATCCAGCCGTCCACGCCGGCATCCTCGCCGACCGCCGCGACCCCGCCCACATGCGCGAGATGGTCGTCGCCGGGTACGAGCCGATCGATCTGGTGGTCTGCAACCTCTACCCCTTCGCCGGGACGGTGGCGGCGGGGGCGGTGGAGGCGGAGGTGATCGAGAACATCGACATCGGCGGGCCCACGCTGATCCGTGCCGCAGCCAAGAACGCCGACGGGGGCGTCACCGTGCTGACCGACCCCGCCGACTACCAGGCGCTGGTCGCGGTTCTCGAGGACGGCCCCGTCGTGCCGCTCGAGCACCGCCGCCGCCTCGCCGCCCGCGCCTTCGGCCTCGTGACCGCCTACGACACCGCCATCTCTGCCTGGATGGACGGGGCGGACGAGTACCCCTGGAGCGACGGCTTCACCGGGTCGCAGCCGCTGCGCTACGGGGAGAACCCCCACCAGGAGGCGCGGCTGCTGGTCTCCGCCCGGGCCGGCGGCGTGGCGTCGGGGCGGCTGCTGCACGGCAAGGAGCTGTCCTACAACAACCTGCTCGATCTCGACGCCGCCTACCGGGCTGCATTCGGCGGTGAGGGGCATCGCTGTGCGGTGGTGAAGCACACCAACCCGTGCGGCCTGGCCGAGGCCGTCGACCAGGCGGCGGCGTTCGGCGCCGCGCTGTCGGGCGACCCGATGTCGGCGTTCGGGTCGGTGATCGGGTTCAACCGCCCGGTGGAGGAGGCGACCGCCGCGGCCATCGCCGGCTCGGGGCTGTTCGTGGAGTGCATCGCCGCCCCCGGCTTCGACCCCGGGGCGCGCGCCGTCCTGGAGCGCAAGCGCAACCTCCGCCTGTTCGAGGTGCCGCCCGGCGACCCCACCCCGCCGTGGCACTTCGTGCCGGTCGGGGGCGGCGTGCTGGTGCAGCGGCCCGACCCCGGCCCCGGCGACCCTGCGGAGTGGCAGGTGGTGACCGAGCGCACCCCGAGTGCCGACGACCTGGCCGAGATGGCCTTCGCCATGAGCGCCGTGTCGTTCCTCAAGTCCAACGCCATCTGTGTGACCAGTGATCGCACCATGCGCGGGGCGGGGGCCGGCCTGATGAGCCGGGTCGACGCCTGCAGGCTGGCGCTGGAGAAGGCGGGGGGCCACGCCGCCGGGGCGGTCCTCGCCTCCGACGGGTTCTTCCCCTTCGACGACTGCGTCCGCCTCGCAGCCGCCGCCGGCGTCGTCGCCGTGGTCCAGCCCGGAGGCTCGCGCCGCGACGACGAGGTGATCGCCGCCTGCGACGAGGCGGGTGTGGCGATGGTGCTCACCGGCCGCCGCCACTTCCGCCATTGAGGCCGCCATCGAGGCCGGTGACGATCCGGGGATGGTGTCCATGAAGGTGCTCGTGGTGGGCGGCGGGGGCCGGGAGCACGCCATGTGCCGCGCCCTCGCCACGACGCCGGGAGTCGAGATCCTCGCCGCCCCCGGCAACCCGGGGACCGCCGGCCTGGGCCGCAACCTCGCGGTGGACACCGGGGACGTCGAGGCGGTGGTGCGCTGCGCCCGCCGGGAGGGCGTCGACCTGGTGCTGCCCGGGCCCGAGGCGCCGCTGGTGGCCGGGATGGCCGATGCGCTGGCGGCGACGGGGATCCCGTGCTGCGGACCGGGTGCGGCGGCCGCCCGTCTGGAGGCTTCGAAGGCGTTCACCCGCGAGGTGGCCGCCGCCGTCGGCGTGCCCTCGCCGTCGTATCGCATCGTCGACGACGCCGGGGAGGTCGAGGCCGCCGTCGCCTCCTTCTCGGAGCCGCCCGTCGTGAAGGCGGACGGCCTGGCGGGCGGCAAGGGGGTCTCGCTGCCGCAGACCGCGGCGGAAGCATCGGCCGGGGCCCGGGCGCTGCTCGACGGGCGTCTCGGCGCAGCCGGGATGCGGGTGGTGCTGGAGGAGCGTCTGTCGGGTTCCGAGGCGTCCCTGTTCTACGTCTGCCGCGGCACCGAGGTGATCCCGCTGCCCCACGCCCGCGACCACAAGCGGCTCGGGGACGGCGGCACGGGGCCCAACACCGGCGGGATGGGGGCGGTCAGCCCCAACCCCGACATCGACAGCGCTCTCGAGGGACGGGTGCGCCACGAGATGGTCCTCCCCGTGCTCGATCACCTGGCGGGGAAGGGGATGCCGTACACGGGGTTCCTCTTCGTCGGGCTCATGCTCACCGGGGACGGGCCCCGGCTCCTCGAGTTCAACGTGCGCCTCGGGGACCCCGAGGCGCAGGCGATCCTGCCCCGCCTCCCGGAGGGGAGGTTCCTCGAGATGTGCCTGTGGGCGGCCGGGGAGGGCGAGCGCCCGGTCCCCGCACCCGACGACGCACGCCCGGTGTGCGCCGTGGTCCTCGCCGCCGCCGGATATCCCGTCGATCGGCGGCGGGGCGACCCGATCACGATCGACGACCGGCTGGCCGGCCCCGACCGCTGGTTCATCCACGCCGGGACCCGCTCCGACGAAGCGGGCCTGGTCACGGCGGGCGGCCGGGTGGGGGCGGTGGTGGCGCAGGGCGCCACGGCGGAGGTGGCGCGCCGACACGCGTACGAGGGGGTGTCCCTCGTACGATGGGACGGGATGATCCACCGCACCGACATCGGGCTGCCCACGGATGGCTGAGAGCTCGCCACTGGTCGTGCTGATCGTCGGCTCGGCCTCCGACGCCGACCAGGTGAAGGGGTGCCGCGAGGCCCTGACCCGGTTCGGCATCGAGCACGAGGCCCGCGTGCTGTCGGCGCACCGCACCCCCGACCAGCTGGTGGAGTACGTGTCGGGGCTCGAGGAGCGCGGCGTCGAGATCGTCATCGCCGGCGCCGGCATGGCGGCCCACCTCGCCGGTGTGGTCGCCGCCCACACCACCCTCCCCGTGCTCGGCGTGCCCATGGCGTCGGGCCCGCTCGCCGGCGTCGACGCCCTGCTCTCCACGGTGCAGATGCCGCCCGGGGTCCCGGTGGCGACGCTCGGCATCGGCTCCGCCGGCGCCCGCAACGCCGCCTACCTCTGCGCCCGGATCCTCGCCCCCCGGCATCCCGAGGTGGCGAAGCGCATGGCCGAGGTGCTGGCCGAGGACCGGCAGCGGGTCCTCGACTCGGAGATCTGAAGAGTCAGGGACTCCGGGACTCGGGACTCGGGAACCAGATCGAGCCGTGAAGAATCGGGACTCGGGCCGTAGCGGTGGCGGTAGCGGTCGCGTCCCGATCTGCCCGTGGGCGTCCGTCACCCCCCCGCCTGGTGCTCCTGCAGGCTCCGCACCCGGGTGATGGCCTCCCCCGTCCGCAGGCTGCGGGCGACGGCGCCGCCTCCCCGCAGCGAGGTGATGCACGGGATCGAGCAGGCCTGGGCGGCGGCGCGGATGAGGCGCCCGTCGCCGCGCGCCTTGCTGCCCAGCGGGGTGTTGACCACCAGGTCGATCTTGCCTTCGTGGATGAGGCGCACCGGATCCCACGGGCCCTCCCCCACCTTGTCGACATGGCTGACGGCGATGCCATGGCTCGCCAGGTGGGCGGCGGTGCCGGCGGTGGCGAGGAGCCGGAAGCCGAGCGAGGCGAAGATGCGGGCCACGGGCAGGCTCGCCTCCTTGTCGCGGTCCGCCAGCGAGAAGAACACGGTGCCGTCGGCGGGGAGGCGGGTGCCGGCGGCGAGCAGCGCCTTGGCGTAGGCCGTGCCCAGGTCGGGGCCGATGCCCATGACCTCCCCGGTGGCCCGCATCTCGGGCCCGGGCACGGCGTCCTGTTCGGGGAAGCGGGACCACGGGAGCACGGCCGCCTTCACGGCCACGAAGCCCGACGCCGCCCCGGCGTCGACGCGCAGCCCGGAGGTCCGCAACTGCTCGATGGTCGCACCCATCATCACCCGGGTCGCCAGCTTGGCCAGGGGGACCCCGGTCGCCTTGGAGATGAAGGGGACGGTGCGCGACGCCCGGGGGTTCGCCTCCAGCACCATCACCTCGTCGTCCCGCACGGCGAACTGGATGTTGATGAGGCCCCGCACGCCGAGGGCGGCGGCGAGCGTCTCGGTGTGGCGCAGGATCAGCTTGCGCGCCTCCTCCGACAGGGTCTGGGACGGGACCACGCAGGCCGAGTCGCCCGAGTGGACGCCGGCCTCCTCGATGTGCTCCATGATCCCGCCGACCAGCAGCTCGCGGCCGTCGAACAGGGCGTCGACGTCGACCTCGACGGCGCCCTCGAGGAAGCGGTCGATGAGCACCGGCGCTCCCGAGGGGTCCACCTCGGACGGCGCCGCCCGGTACAGGTCGCGCAGGTAGCGGCTCAGCTCGTCGCTGGTGTACAGCACGCGCATGCCGCGGCCCCCGAGGACGTAGGAGGGGCGCACCAGGATGGGGAAGCCGATCCGGTCGGCCACCTCCTCGGCTTCCAGGACCGACGTCGCCGAGCCGTGGGCGGGCTGTGGCAGCCCGAGCTCTGCGCACAGGCTGGAGAACCGGCCCCGGTCCTCGGCCAGGTCGATCGCGTCCGCCCCGGTGCCTGCGATCGGCACGCCGGCGGCGGTGAGGGCGGCGGCGAGCCGCAGCGGGGTCTGGCCCCCCAATTGGACGATCACGGCCTCGGGCTGCTCCCGTTCCAGCACCGCCAGCACGTTCTCGACGGTGAGCGGCTCGAAGTAGAGGTGATCCGAGGTGTCGTAGTCGGTGGACACCGTCTCGGGGTTGCAGTTGATCATCACCGGCCGGTACCCGGCCTCGCGCAGCGCAAAGGAGGCGTGGACACAGCAGTAGTCGAACTCGATGCCCTGGCCGATGCGGTTGGGGCCCGATCCGAGCACGACCACGGTGCCCGGCTGCGGGGGCGGTGCCTCGTCCTCCTCCTCGAACGTGGAATAGAAGTAGGGCGTGACGGCCTCGAACTCGGCGGCACAGGTGTCGACGGTCTTGAAGGTGGCGTTCACGCCCCACTCACGGCGGCGCCGCCGCACCTCCTCCTCCGTGACGTCCCACAGCCCGGCGATGCGGGCGTCGGAGATCCCGAGGCGCTTGGCGCCCCGCAGGCCCGCAGCCGAGGGCTCGGTGGCTGCGAGCCGCGCCTCGGCCTCGGTGATCTGAGAAAGCTGGTCGAGGAACCAGGGGTCGATGGAGGTCGCCGCGGCGATCGCCTCGACCGTGACACCGCCCCGCATCGCCTCGAGCACCATCTCCAGCCGGTCGGGCCGGGCCCGGGAGCACGCCTCCAGCAGCGCGGCGGGGGTGGCGCCGGGGGACGCCGCCACGGGCTCGCCGGTCTCCAGGCTGCGCAGCGCCTTCTGGACCGCCTCGGGGAAGGTGCGGCCGATCGCCATCACCTCGCCCACGCTGCGCATCGAGGTCCCGAGGCGATCGTCGGAGGCGGGGAACTTGGCGAAGTCGAACCGGGGGATCTTGACCACGACGTAGTCGAGTGCCGGCTCGAAGGAGGCCGGCGTCTTGCCAGTGATGTCGTTGGCGATCTCGTCGAGGGTGAAGCCCACGGCGAGCAGCGCGGCGATCTTGGCGATGGGGAAGCCGGTCGCCTTGGAGGCGAGTGCGGAGGAGCGGGACACCCGAGGGTTCATCTCGATGACCACCCGCTCGCCGCTGGCGGGGTCGACGGCGAACTGGACGTTGGACCCGCCGGTCTCGACACCGACCACCTGCAGGCAGCGGATCGCCTCGTCCCGCATCTCCTGGTACTCGCGGTCGGACAGGGTCTGGGCGGGTGCCACGGTGATCGAGTCGCCGGTGTGGACGCCCATCGGGTCGAGGTTCTCGATCGAACAGACGATGACGGCGTTGCCGACCCGATCGCGCATCACCTCCAGCTCGAACTCCTTCCAGCCCGTCACCGACGCCTCGACCAGCACCCCGGCGACGGGCGACGCCGCCAGGGCGGCGGCGGCGGCGCGCTCCATGCCGGCGGCGTCGAGCACCGTGGCGGCGCCGCCTCCGCCCAGCGTGTAGGAGGGGCGCAGCACCAGCGGGTACCCGATCTCGGACCCGGCGGCCACGGCCTCGGGGACCGTGGTCGCCAACCGGCTCGGCGGGCAGGACAGGCCCGCCGAGGTCATCAGGCGATGGAACGCCCCCCTGTCCTCGGCGGCCTCGATGGCGGCGAACGATGCGCCGATGACCTCGACCCCGGCCGCCTCGAGGGCGCCGGAGCGGTGGAGCTGGGCCGTGACGTTGAGCGCCGTCTGGCCCCCCAGGGTGGGGAGGAGGGCATCGGGCCGCTCCCGCGCGATCACGGCCGCCACCAAGTCGGGGGTGATGGGCTCCAGGTAGGTGGCGTCGGCCAGGTCGGGGTCGGTCATGATCGTGGCCGGGTTGGAGTTGACCAGGACCACGCGGTACCCGATGGTGCGCAGCGCCGTGATGGCCTGGGTGCCGCTGTAGTCGAACTCGCTCGCCTGGCCGATCACGATGGGGCCCGACCCGATCACCAGGATGGTCTCGAGGTCGGTGCGCCTAGGCATGGGCGCCCGCCATCAGGGCGAGGAACTCGTCGAACAGCCCGCGGGCGTCGTGCGGTCCCGGGGCGGCCTCGGGGTGGTACTGCACCGAGAAGGCGGGGATGTCGAGGCATCGCAGTCCCTCCAGCGTCCCGTCGTTCAGGTTCTGGTGGGTGGGCGCCACCTCCCCGAAGGGCGTGGTGGTGACGCCGGGCAGCCAGTCCGGGGCGGGCAGCCCCTCACGGCGCGGCGGGTGCGGCAGGCCGGTCAGCGACCACGGGTCCACGGCGAACCCGTGGTTCTGGGAGGTGATGGTCGTGGCGCCGTCGGCGAGGCGGCGCACCGGGTGGTTGGCGCCGTGGTGCCCGAACGGCAGCTTGAAGGTACGGGCGCCCAGTGCCTGCCCCATCACCTGGTGGCCCAGGCAGATCCCGAAGACGGGCACCGTGCCCAGCAGGGCGGCCACCGTCTCGGTCTGGTGGCGCAGCGGCTCCGGATCGCCGGGCCCGTTGGAGAGGAACACGCCGTCGGGCCGGAGTGCTGCGATGTCCGATGCGTCGGCTCCGGCGGGGACCACGATCACGTCACAGCCCCGGGAGGCCAACTGGTGCACGATCTCGCGCTTCATCCCCAGGTCGATGGCGACCACCGTGGCCCGCCGCTCCCCCTGCGCCGGGACCAGGTACGTCCGGTCGGTGGTGACGTCGGAGACCAGGTTGCGTCCCGTCATCGGCGGCGCCGCCTCCGCCATCGCCCGCAGCTCGGCGGCGTCGGCGTCGGTGCCCATCGCCGCCGGCATCGCACCCAGGGATCGCACGTGCCGGGTGAGGCGGCGGGTGTCGACCTCGCTCATGGCGACCACCCCGGCCGACCGCAGGTGCTCGTCGAGGCCGGCGGTGGCGTGCGGCCCGGTGCTGATCCGGGACATCGACCGCACCACCAGGCCGCAGCAGTGCGGGGCGTCGGCCTGGGC
>Ga0214472_10005472_pt1 | contig 13357 bp, 9 predicted proteins | sample RVTome_6_FD_207662 | JGI IMG/M metagenome (GOLD analysis project Ga0214472, IMG submission 207662) | Soil microbial communities from uranium-contaminated site in the Upper Colorado River Basin, Wyoming, United States - RVT140D175 | ecosystem: Environmental > Terrestrial > Soil > Contaminated >... | reverse complement strand
GCCCCGCGCCCAGTTCCTCGGCCAGTTGCCGCACCAGGGTGGTCTTGCCCACCTGCCGCGGCCCGGCCACCACCTGGATAAAGCGGCGCGGCTCCGCCAGCCGCCGGCGCAGCTCGGCGGCATGGGGCGCCGGTAGGGCGTTGACGATTTACTCAACATGTTGAGTATTTTTACTCAGCGTGCTGAGTGGTGCAAGGCGAACCTCCCTACGGAACTGGGTGCCACGCTTCGAATTGACCCGTTAGCAGACCGACAGAATGGCGTCGAGGTTGAAGTGCTCGATCTCGCGGACGACCTCCCGGCCGCCCTCGCATTGAACCGTTGCTTTTTTTGCAACAACTACCCCCCGCTCCAGCTCCCCGCTCCGGAAGACGTTCCGCAAGTGCCTGGAAATCACGGACTTGTCACGTCCGAACAGCTCCGCCATCTGCGTCAGCGAGAGCCAGACCGTCTCCCGTTCGAGGCGCACATCGACCCGCACCTCGCCGTCCGGCGCCTCGTAGACGACGACCTCGCCGCGGGGGAGATCCGCTTCGCGATGGTTGGCCACTACCGAGCCTCCTGCAGGCAGCGTTTGGATGCGCTCGCCAACGAGCCGCTCGCGATCATGCACGTGGGCCAGAGCCCCTCGCGGGCCCCGCTCATGATGCCAGCGCCTCGAGATAGGGCCGCATCACGCGCTGCACGCGGCAGATGCGAGCGTAGCGGTCCAACTCATCCATCGTGAAGCGGCGCGCGCGCCAGGCCTCGCGCAGCGCCTCCACCCCGATGTCGAGTCCGATCTTGTTGCGATACTTGAAGCAGTCGGCCAGGGTCCTGGCGACGCCGTAGATGCGCACCGTCCGACCCGCGTCCTCTCGTCCACACATGTCACCGGTGATCGCGCCTTCGCCTCCATCAAAAAAGTGGCCCGCGCACCATCACAATGCGTGACCACGCTCACCATCATGGATGTTCCAAGCCAGATCACGGGAGATACCCCGCTTCCGCTGCTCCCGGTAGCGGCCAGATCTCCCACGGCGACACCTTCCACGCCGACCGCGACCCCGACCTCAAGGCCGACTTCATCCTCGTCCCACGGCGTTGCGGCTCGGCCTATCTGTTGCCCCGCCTTTCGGGAGCGTGTGCCATTCTTAGTGGGAATCGAAACGGTCCCAACCGCTGTGGTTTGATGGAGTTGCAAGACAACCATGCAACCACCGAAGGAGGAGCCGTTCGATGAGCAGTGTTCCACGATTGGTGCGTCGAAGCAAGAAGGTGAAGCGATTGGGCAAGGCGCAGGTGGTTCGGAGGGACGAGGTTCCAGAGCTGGAGCTGGATGCCCGGATGGAGCTGATTCGAGCCTTGGTTCCACCACCTCCGCCTGGCCGGACGCAAGCAACGCCTCTTCACCGACGAGGCCACCCTGCAACTCTTCGTCCAGTCCGGAGGCATCCCCCGCGCCATCGGAAACCTCGCCCTCGCCACCATGGTCCACGCCGCCGCCCGTAACCAGGACCTCGTCGAGCTCGACGACATCATCGCCGCCGCCCACGAGGTCCTCTCGTGATCTCCTACAACCCCCACGACTCCTACGATGCCGGGATCGGACACCTCACCATCGTCACCCTCGTCCTCCTCTCCCGCGAAATGGACGATATCTTCCAGGACCTCGTCCATGCCTCTCCGGGGAGCTTGCCTCCCTCCCCCTACTTCGACATGGCCGAGGCCGCCAACTCCATCGTCGTCCGATGCCGTCACCTCGTCCGGGACATCCGACGCTACGAACACTTCAACCACCTTCGTAAACAGCAGGAAGACAAGCCGCCCGATCCCGACGCCCCGGGCGGGGAGAACCACCCCTGGTGACCGGTCGCGTCAGAAAACAATCTGCCCGGACTCGGGACTTCACGCAGCGCAGCGTGTACCGGAAGACCCCGCCGTCACGCTCTTCTGCAAGCCATCCTCGGTTCCTTCTCGCAACTCTTCATGATGAAGGGCGTCAGAATAATCTGGCAGGTTACAGTGCCCACCTCGGCCGAGCGACCGCGCCCCCGAGCAGGGACTGCACGCCGATGATCCCGCCCTCAAATACCGTGGCGGAAGTACCCTCAGTTATCGTGAGCACGCTCACAAGGACCATCAGAACCCCCTCAAATCACCCACCAAAGCCGGCAGAGCCTCGGAGAAGAACAACTTTCCGTCGCAGTTCGGTTCCCGGTGCCGCGAAACGGATAAAGTACACACCGCTTGCAGCGGTCCGACCTGTATTTGTAACACCGTCCCAGTAGCGGGTGAAGCTTCCGGGGGCGCACATCTCGTCCACGATCGTCCTCACCCGCCTTCCCCGTACGTCATAAACCTCGAGCAGGACATTCGCCGCATGGGGAACCACAAAATCAAGCGCCACCCTCCCGCGTGAGGGATTGGGTCGCGGCAGGCCGAGCACGAACTGTAGGGGGTTGATTGACGGGGGGTCGGGATCTACGGAAACTGTCTGGGGAACACCAGACACCGGAACCACAATCCCGAGACTGTTGTCCGCCAGATCTAACTCGGAGAATCCCAGTAGAGACACGGAGACGTTCAAATGGTACTCACCCGCCACGACGGGGGTCCAAAGAAAGTGAACCGAAGTCGAGTCCTGCGCGGGAATGCCGACCCGCACGGTCCCCAACGTGTCCCCGGAGGTAACCTCCATGGCCAGAACGTCTACTGAGTCGGCTGGGGCAGGCCCGATGTTTGCAATCCTAACCCGCAGCTCACTCAATCGATTGACCTGGGTGATCACGGGGGCGTGTTCTACCTCCTGAACCACCAACTCGGGAGTGGCAACCACATGGAAGCCGGTCTCGACCGTGCGCAGGATACCCTCGGGACCAGGAACTTCAAGTCTTCCCTCCACCGTTACGTTGTGGAATCCATCCGCAGACGTGGCGTCGAGTAAGCCGGTGTAGATCAGATCGCCGCCAACCTCATCCCCTCCGGTGCCGTCGTCGTGCAAGGTGATCGTCATGAACTCCCCGTTCGGATCCTGCACAGTGGCAACCACGGATGCCAGAACCGAAGCGCCTCCCTGCATGAGCGACGCGTGGACCGGAACAGTTTCTCCTGGCCGGGCAACCTCACCCCCCATCCAGGCGAGCAGTCGATAGCTCCCGTTCACGATGACCCAATCCAGCGTGAAGGGGAGTACCGGAGATCCCGGTTCCCTCGTCACCACCGCAGTCCAAGGCCCCGGTTCCGGATCCCTCACGAGAAAGGAGGAGTAACCCCATTCCATGTCCACCTCGTACTCCAACCAGGAGTAGAGAAGGGTATCGCCTGCGGAGTAGATAACCGAATCCGGACTCATGATGCTCAGGGTCGCTTCCAGGTCCGGCCAGCCGGCAAAGAGCACCAGGCTTCCGCACGAGTCAATGCTAGCCTCGTGGTGGCGGACGTCACCATGGACGGAGTCGACGACGGACGAATGATGAACCACGGAATCCGGAGAAACTTCCTGGACCGCTTCGTAAAACTCGACGCCGAGTGCGCCTGCAGGATCCACCGGCCTCGAAGCCGCGGTCTCGTCGGGCAAATCGAGAGTATCCAGCCAATCCAGGGCCGTGTTTACAACGACTGGCGACTCCAACAATGCCACACTGCCGTTACTTCCCGGCATGCTCAGGAGGGCGTTGTGAGCATGTCCTGAGAGCGTCACCAGAGGCGTTCCTGAAGCCCGCAACCGGGCGCTCTTCCAGGTAACCACGCCATCTCCCTGACAACCTTCCGGATCCACCGGCCCGAACTTCGCTTCCCGAGTCAGGCAAAGTAGATTCTTTGGGGGTATGCAGGAAAGCTTGCTTGGCCCCAGCCCGGCAATGGATAAGTATCTTGCGCTGCCACGTCGGCTATTGACAATCTCCTCAGGCTCATCCCAACAGTGGTCGTCCTTAGTGGTGACGTCCCCAAAGTTCAACTCGCGGAGGTGCGGAGAGTTGGCCTGAAGAGCCTCAACCCCTTTCCGGCACAGGAGAGCATCGCTGAGGCCGGGGCCGAAGGTAAGCAGCGTACTGAACCTCCCGCCGTGATTGGGCGTTCCGATCATAACCAGACCACGAACGAAATCCAAGTCCGATGTCTCGATCAGGTGGCGGCTTGCGAGCCCTCCTTGGCTGTGTGCGATCAAGTCGACCTTTTCATCCGTCTGCCAATCTCCTTCCAGGAGTGAAGTGAGTATGTGTTTGAGTTCCTTGCCCCAGTCATACCAGGTCCCACACCGCTGCTGGAACTCCGCTCGCTTAACTCCCTCGGCGGCATACTCGCGACTCGCGAAGCCGTCATCCCAGACGCTGCCCCAGTTGTCGGTACTTCCGGAAATGCCATGAATCAGCAAAACCGGGGGGGGCGATGGGCGAACCGGCTGCGCCCCAGGTTCGATTGTCTCCGTGTTGTCGCCCGCGCACTCGCTGGCATTGGACACACGGAACCAGTAGTCCGTGTCTGAGCTTCCCGAATAGTAGTGCTCCAGCACCCCCCCACCCTCCGGCGGGGCAAGTACGATGACCTCGGGTTGGTCAAACTCCTGGTTGGTGGCAACCCAGAGCACGACACTTTCCACTTCTCCCCACCCGGACTGGTTGTCGCTCGGCGGACGGATTCGGACAAGAATGTCCCGCGAATTGCCGATGCTCTTGGCAGTGATCCCTGCCGGCGGAGGTACATACCCCGGCAGGAGACTTCCGTGAGTGGCCATTGCCTCGTTCGTGTATGCGGACTTCGATAGTTCGCGGACAGCCCGAACTCGGTAGGTCACCGGCAACCCGTAGAGTTCGATCGGTCGTGCGTCATACGAGGTGGTTCCCTCGGGCAAGGTCACCAGCCGTTCGTACCAAATGTCGGAAAACCCTGAATACTTTGCCTCCACTTCGAATCCGGTCTCGTCCGGTGAGTTGTCGAACCAGGTAAGCCTAACAATGTCGGTGCACGCTTGTGGGTTAGCAACCAGATTGGTCGGGGCAATGACACCTTCCGGTTCGTCGGCACGGGTATCCAGGGGAAAGACCAGGCTATTCGCAGCCCGCTGCTTCAGAACGCCCAGGTACAGCGCGAACGCCTCGCCGGCATTCGCCGAACCCACTCCTCCCGGGGAGGGCACGACGAATCCCGACCCCAGGTACAGCGCGAACGCCTCGCCGGCATTCGCCGAACCCACTCCTCCCGGGGAGGGCGCGACGAATCCCGACCCCAGGTACAGCGCGAAGGGGGGACTGCTGTCCTCAGCGATCCCCGCGAACCCGCCTAGAGCCGAAGACGACGACATCGCCAAGAGAGACATCGCCAAGAGAAGCGCAACCAGAACGATCAGCCACAACTCTGGAAAGCGGGTGTGGACCCTGGGGAGCAGTTGGCAAGAAGACAAATCGGGTCGCCAGGCTTCGGCAACACGCCTACCACGGGGCGACCCGTCTCTCACTGTTCGGCCCTCACGGACCGGGAGCGGGCCGTGGACGTTGATCGCTCTCCCCCGGTCGCCGCGGCGACCGAAGCTCCGGCAGGTAACGTCTTCGCGCAACGGAACCCGTTGTTGCTGTTCCGGTTCGTCGGGTTGTTGTTGTTGCGCTGCGCGCACCGCAGGTTGCTCGTTTCGTTGTTCCATGAGCCACCGCGAAGCACACGGGCCATATGCGGCCCGCCCCCCTTTCCGCACCGGACGAGGCGCGGCAAGATCTTTTTTCTGAGACCGCTCGTGTCACCGAAGGAGGCATGCGCGACCCAGGCGCGGACGGATTTGTCAACCGCCGCAGGGTCGAGGTTCCCCCGTTCGACGGCCCGGATCCGCCGCCGTGTCCGGCGCACGAAGCGGCGAACTCCACCGGCAAGCAGCAGTCGCTTCCCCCGGAACACGCGAAAACCCAGAAAGGGCACACCCAGGTCCGTGTGCAGGATCTGACACTTGGTCGGGTGCGGAGTGAGCCGAAGCGGCTCCAGGATGGCAGTGATCTCCTGCTTCCAGCCGCGCAGGGTTTCGCGCTCGCGCGCAAAGAGCAGGAGGTCGTCCATGTACCGGAGGTAACCATCGGCCTTGAGCGTCCGTTTCACGAAATGATCCAGATCGGACAAGATCAGGTTTCCGAAGAATTGGCTGGTCAAGTTGCCGATCGGGATGCCGCGTGGTCTCAGAACCGAGAAGAGGTCATCCCCCGGGAAAGCCCGGTAATACTCCGGGCCGCTTTCCCAGGACCCGACGACGTCCTTGACCACAGCCTGGAACCTGGCATCCCGGATGTTCCGATCAAGGATCCCCAGTAGGATTTCGTGATCGACGGAAGGGAAGAACTTCCAGAGATCGACCTTGAGGCACAAGGGATACCTCCGCACAAACTTCTGACACCGCAGCACCGCCCGGTGGGTTCCGCGCCCTACCCGACAAGCGTAGGTGTCCCGCACGAACCGCGGTTCGTACACACGATCGAGGACCCTCACCAGAGCGTGGTGCACAATCCTGTCACGGAACGGCGCCGCAGCCACGAGCCTTTCCCTCGGCTCTTGTACGGTAAACGTACGGTAGCGGCCGAATGCGTACTCCCCGTCGATGAGTTCCCGCCGAAGGTCCAGGATCTCCTTCTCGCAATCGATTTCGAACCGGGCCACGTCGGATCGGGCTCGCTTCCCCCGCCGTGCCGCGCGCCACGAGGCGTGCAGGTTGTCGAAGGAGACGAGCTGCTCAAAGAGTCGACCATACGTCTTCACGAAGCTCCTCCGGTGCAGAGGCCGCCGAGCGGGCACGTTGCTGGCGGGACCAGCCCCCGATCATCCGGCCTATCTCCTCGACCCTCTCCGAGAAATGCTCATAGCGCCGCGCCCCCAAGAGGTGGAGATCGTTGGCGAGCCGCACCAGGTGCCGAAGTCGAACAAGAACCAGGTTCGCTCGATGGAGAAGGTGGCGCTTCTCGCGGCTGAACTGGGCCTCCACGAGAAGGTCCAGCAAATCCAGAGCCGCCGTCTCGATGCGATCTCCCAGCACGAACCGCTGCGTTCGCGGGAAGCCGTTTACCCGCGGAATGAGCCACAGCGCCAGATCGTAGGCCTTGGGCACAACGGTGACCCGCCCGGCCGTCGCGGTGCTCACTTGATCCGTCCCAATCTCGACGTGAGAGAAAAGGGTAAGAGAGTCCAAGTACAAAGGGTCACGGACCCGTCCTCGCGCAACGGAACCCGTTGTAGCTGTACCGGCTCGTCGGGTAGTTGTAGTAGCGCTGCGCGCACCGCAGGTAGCTCGCTTCGTCGCTCCATGAGCCACCGCGAAGCACACGCGACGTCCCGGAGATCGGACCCGGAGGATTCGTGTCTGGACTGGACCCATAGTAGGTCGCGCTATACCAATCACGGACCCACTCCCAGACGTTGCCGGCCATGTCGTACGCGCCGTAGGGGCTGGGGGAGTCCGTGGTCTGGAAAGGGGGGCTCGGATGCAACCGTCCGTCATAGAATCCGACGGGGGTGGTACCGCTCTCGTACGGATCTCCGCTTCCCGAGTAGTTGGCCCGGCTGTTGTCGATTCCCTCTCCCCACGGATAGCTACGGGCGTCGGTTCCCCGCGCGACCTTCTCCCACTCCGCTTCAGTGGGGAGGCGCTTTCCGGCGAAGTTGGCGTAAGCCTCGGCCTCATACCAGGAGACCCCATTCACGGGGAAACCCGGCCAGCCGGGGCCGCATCGATTGGCGTCGCTCCCCCATGTAGCGGGCTGTGTGTGGCCGCCTCCCGTCCGCCAGCTCCACCCGGCATCGCTCCAAAACGCCTGCATCGTGTAGCCTCCCGCCGCCATGAACTGTTCGAACTCGGCGTTGGTCACCTCGAATTTATCGATGTAGTAGGCGTCGAGAAAAACCGTGTGCTGCGGTTTCTGGTTGGAGGATCCAGCGGCGCTTCCCATCGTGAAGTTCCCCGCGGGGACGGAGACCATCTCCCCGCTCGTCGCCGGCCCGTCGCTGACCAGCACCTTGGCCACGACCTGCGCCCAGTAACGGCCGGGATAGTCCGCAGCAGCATCCCAGATGATCTCCTTGCCCGGGCCCGGGGACATCTGGCGGTTGATGTCGCCAGAGACCGTTACCGGCAGCAGATCGAAGGTCACTCCGTTGTCCGAGGAACAGATGAGCCTTGCGGCCACCGAATCGCCGTCCGCGTCAATGACGTCGAACGTCACCCGGACCAGCCCGGTATTGGCGATCTGGGAGGCCGCCACGTTGGTCACCACGGGGGCAGAGTTGGCCTGCCCCGCTTCCGGAAGGGCCATTCCGGCGCCGACGAGGAGTGCAACGAGCACGAACTGACGCATGGCATCCTCCCATACTGAATAGGCTAAGAAAGGGCGGTTACGATGATGCAGCGGAGAACCAGATCGTCTGAGAACCAGGTCAGTTAGAGTTAGACTGAATTAGCCTTGATTCGTCAAAAGATCGTGGCACCATGGGCTCAGGCCCCGGGGACCATGCGCCGCCGGCGACGTCCTCGCGAAGAAAGCCGAGGTCACCCGGAGTTGGGGTGGGTCGCTGCGGGTTGTCGCCTGCAGCGCATGGAATCCCCGTTGCCTTCGCCCGGGATGCCGTGCGGCTTTTGACGGATCAAGGTTAGCTGAACTCGTGTCCGAGGTGCAAGTCTTTTGTAGCCGCCTCCGGATTGCACTACCGCGACTCGACGCCAAGGTGACTTCTCCTCTCCTTCAAGCCCCTCTCGGGGCACTGTTCGGGCCTTCGTCCCACGGCGTTGCGGCTCGGCCTATCTGTTGCCCCGCCTTTCGGCTTCGGGGTGCCTCAATAGCCCCACCTGCCACGGGCATACATTGCCCTCTGCTGACTCCTCCCGGCCGATCGGTGACGGTTGCCCACCACCCAGTGATCTTGGACAACCGGGAGATCTCCCAGGGTAAGACACAGTTCGTTCCGCGCGATTTCACCACTACGGGCTTATACCGGGCCTGCCGCGGGCTGTGGACCCGCGACCTCGTGAGGTCTCCCGTGTTGCCCTGATGACTCTCCCGGCATTCCGCTCCCCCTACGCCGGCGGGTTCTTCGAGGCTGCGTTTCCAGAATCTTCGCCTCTTCCGTGGCCTTCGCGATGCATGAAACGCTCGGCTCCCGCTCGCTCCCCTTGTCGGGCCTAACATTTCGACACTGCAGGACTCCCTTCATGGTACGGACTACCGAGTTGCTCTCCTTTCCCAGGAGGTTACCGCGCTTCGCCACACCCGGTCGCCCAGGTGTTCGGCCGTCTCATCGCAGGACCTCCACCAGCTCAGCGACAACCGATACGTTGCCCTCGTCGATGTCCGCGAGCACGATCGGCTTGAAGTCCGGGTTCGCGGGCAGGAGCCGGATCACCTTGTGGCGCCAGCCGTCGCCTTCCTCCCCGCCCGGCTCCTTCTCGCTCTCGTAGCGCTTGACGGTGTAGCTGCCGCCGACCTCGGGGTCCTGGATAGACTGGTGCTGGACCAGCAGGATGCGACCCTGGCGCGATCCCGTGACCGGCGAGCGGAAGAGGCACCAGGCGCCGTCGGGGATCCGGGGCTCCATCGAGCGCCCCACGACCTGCGCCACGAACATGCCCTCCGACAGCGGGCGCAAGGTTCGCGGCACGACCCAGCCGTCGGGTTCGACGTGCTGGTCCTCGCCGAATGCGCCGGCGGCGGCCTTGAGCGTGTAGAGCGGCACGCAGGTGCGGAACCGGTCCGCCGCCTTCGGGTCGACGCGCTCGAAGGGCTCGCCGTCGGAAGTCGCGGCCCGCGCCTGCTCGCTGCGTGCCTGCTCGTAGACCTTCTTGAGCAGGTGCTTGCCGACGACCTCCTGGAACTCCTGGTCGTTCATGAAGCGGGCGGTGATGTCCTCGTTCTGCTCCATGCGGTCGATGAAGAGGCCCTCCAGCGCCTTGAGGAACACGTAGCCGAAGTTCTCCATCGTGTTCGCGAGGGCGGCCTGGCGGATCTCTGGATCGGCGAGGGCGTCCTCGCGGATCGACTCCAGGAAGAGCTGGTCGCCCGGCTTGAAGTCGGTCCCGAAGCGCTCGTTCAGGATGTCGATGAGCTGGGAGAGCTCGATCAGCGCGCCCTGGGTGGCGCGGCTCCCGACCGCCACGGGACCGGCGACCTCGCCGCCCTTGCCCGCCTCGAGGGCGATCGAGCCCTCGCTGATCTTCTGCAGCCTGTAGTACTTGAGCGCCACCTCGTCGTCGAAGTCGTAGACCGGGCCGCGGTTGCCCTTGGGCAGTTTCGTGAGCAAGAACCGGATGAAGGAGTAGAGCTTCTCAAGGTCGGAGTCCTGGAACGGAATGACCTGCGAGAGGAAGGCGTAGAGGTTCCGGTAGGCGACGAGCGTCTTGCGGAACTCCTCTCGCTCCTCCTCGGCGAGCTGCGAGTAGCGATGCACCGCGGGATCGATGCACGCGTTCATGCGCGCGTGGTCGGCGGGCGTCTGGTTCTGCCGGGGCTTGTAGAAGACCTTGCAGAACTCCTCGACCTCGCCCTTGTGATAGATCTGGTACCCGTCCAGCTTCGCTTGGATCTCGTAGAGCTGGCTCGGCTCCGCGCGCTCGCCGACGAGCGTCTGCTCGTAGTAGGGCTGGAAGGCGGCGAGGATCTCCTCCGGCTCGTTCACGAAGTCGAGGACGAAGGTGTCCTCCTTGCCCGGGCACGTCCGGTTGAGGCGCGAGAGCGTCTGGACGGCCTGGATGCCGGCGAGCCGCTTGTCGACGTACATGGTGTGGAGGAGCGGCTGGTCGAAGCCGGTCTGGTACTTCTCCGCCACGAGGAGCACCTGGTACTCCTCGGAGCCGTAGCGCTCCGGCAGCTCCTTCTCGCGGATGCCCTGGTTCATCCCGACCTCGGTGTACTCGCCCCCCGGCGCATCGGGGTCGATCACCGTGCCGGAGAAGGCGACCAGCGTCTTGATTCCCTGGTAGCCCTTCTCGGAGATGTACCGGTCGAAGGCCTGCTTGTAACGGACGGCGTGGAGCCGGCTGGAGGTGACGACCAACGCCTTCGCCTTGCCGCCGATCTTGTGCATCGTGACGTGGCGGAAGTGCTCGACCATCACTTCCGTCTTCTGCGCGATGTTGTGCGGGTGCAGGCTCATGAAGCGCGCAAGCGCGCGCGCCGCCTTGCGCTTGTCGACCTCGGGGTCATCCTCGATCGACTTGATAAGCCGGTAGTAGGTCTTGTAGGTCGTGTAGCTGGCCAGCACGTCGAGGATGAAACCCTCCTCGATCGCCTGGCGCATGCTGTAGAGGTGGAACGGCCGCGGCTTGCCATCGACAGCGGGCTCGCCGAACACCTCGAGGGTCTTGTACTTAGGCGTGGCTGTGAAGGCGAAGAAGCTGATGTTCGGCTGCCGGCCCCGCTTGGCCATCGTGTGCAGGATCTCTTCCTCGTGGTCGGGGAGCCCCTGCTCCTGGGCCTGCTCTCGCGCCTCCTCGCGGATCGCGGCGCCGCCGAGCACGCCCTTGAGTTCGGTCGCAGTCTCGCCGCCCTGTGAGCTGTGGGCCTCGTCGATGACCACCGCGTACTTCCGCCGCGGCAGGTCCCCGATCTTCTCGGTGACGAACGGGAACTTCTGGAGCGTCGTGACCACGATCGGGACGCCGGTGCCGAGGGCCTGGGCGAGCTGCGCCGAGTCGCGGTCGATCTTCTGCACGACCCCCTGCCGGTGCTCGAACTGGTAGATCGTGTTCTGAAGCTGCTGGTCGAGGACCACGCGGTCCGTGACCACGACCACCGAGTCGAAGACCTTCTCGTCGCGCGCGTCGTGCAGCGTCGAGAGACGGTGCACCAGCCAGGCGATGGAGTTGGACTTCCCGCTGCCGGCCGAGTGCTGGACGAGGTAGTTGGCGCCCGCCCCGCACTCGCCGGAGTCGCGGACGAGCGCCCGAACGCAATCGAGCTGGTGGTAGCGCGGGAAGATCATCGTCTCCCGCTTGACCTTCTTGTTCCCGAGGCGCTTCTCCTCGACCTGCAGGTGGATGAACCGGGCCAGGATGTCGAGCAGGCTCCGCCGTTCGAGGACCTCTTCCCACAGGTAGGCGGTCTTCCAGCCGCCGGGGTTCTCCGGGTTGCCGGCCCCGCCCGCGCGGCCCTTGTTGAACGGTAGGAAGTGGGTGTTCCGGCCGGCAAGCCGGGTGGTCATGTAGACCTCATCCGGGTCCACCGCGAAATGGACGAGGGCGCGTTTCTTGAACTGGAAGAGCAGGTCGGCCGGATCGCGGTCGTGCTTGTACTGGCGCAGCGCGTCGCGCCAGGTCTGCCCCGTCATCGGGTTCTTCAGCTCGGCGGTGACGATGGGAATGCCGTTGAGGGACAGGACCACGTCGAGCGTGTTCGCGTGCCGCGGGGAGTAGCGCACCTGCCGCGTGACGGTCAGGCGGTTCGCCGCGTAGCGCCGCTCGGCCTCGGGGTTCATGCCGCTCGCGGGCGCGAAGTAGGCTGCCCGGAAGAGCTTCCCGAAGCACTTGAAGCCATGGCGCAGGACCGAGAGGCAGCCCTCGTGCTCGGAGTCGAGGGCGCGACACAGGTCGTCGATCAGCGTCTGCGCCGCCTTGCCCTTCTGGAGGTTCTCGAGATACGCCCACTCGTCCGGCTGTGTCTCCTCGACGAAGGCAAGGAAGGTCGACGGGTGGATGCAGTGCTCGGCGTCGAAGGCGTCCCTGTCGCCAGTCGTGTACCCGCCCGAGGCGGTGAGGTAGGCCTCGATCGCGCCTTCGAAGGCGGCTTCGGTGTGGCGGCCGGGCATCAGGCTGTGGCCTCCTTGGAAGAGTGCGGGGTCTGCACGCGGCGGCTCTTGTGGCGACCGTGGCACAGCCCCGTGTCATAGCTCGTCACAGTAGCCTGTCGCAGCTTGTCACAGCCGGTTCTCATGCGAGGGCCTCCCCGGGAATGTAGCGCCTCGTCGGATCGGTCGGTCCGGACCCCCGCTCAGCCAGCAACCCCTTCTCCACCAGCAGCTTGAGATCCCGCTGGAGCGTCCGCCGGTTGGCTTCCGGACACAGGACCTCGTACTCCTGGATCGTCAGGCTCCCCTGGTCCAGGACCTGGCCCAGCGCCATCGCCTGGCGGTCGGACAGGCCGTGCTCCTTCACCAGGACATCCCGCCGGATCACCCGTTCGCCTCGCTCCCGGACCTCGCCAAGCTGGCTCGCCAGCCCTTCCGCGAAGTACTCGAGCCAGGCGGTCATATCCATGCCGCGTTCGCGTACGCTCTGAATCGCCGCGTAGAAAGCCGGCCGGTCGCGGTCGTAATACTCGCTGATCGTGAACAGCCGCTTGAAGTCGTAGCCCGCCCGGTAGAGGCACAACGTCGAGAGCAGGCGCGATGTCCGGCCGTTGCCGTCCAGGAAGGGGTGGATGTG
>Ga0214472_10005471_pt1 | contig 13357 bp, 9 predicted proteins | sample RVTome_6_FD_207662 | JGI IMG/M metagenome (GOLD analysis project Ga0214472, IMG submission 207662) | Soil microbial communities from uranium-contaminated site in the Upper Colorado River Basin, Wyoming, United States - RVT140D175 | ecosystem: Environmental > Terrestrial > Soil > Contaminated >... | reverse complement strand
CCGAATTCCACTCCGACATCCATGGCTCCCGGCACTTCGAGCAGGCTTGGTGCCACATGCCCGTCAAAGGTTATCTTGGCGTAGGCAAAGTCGTTAATGACCATAAAATTATATTTTTTAGCCAGCTTGACCACTTCAATAAAAAACTCCTTGGAAGCAAGAATTCCAGTCGGATTATGGGGATAGTTGAGCATAAGCAGCTTCGGTCCGGGATACAGTGACTTGCACATCATGACAATCTGCGCCAGCATGGTATCCTCTGCACTCAATTGAATACGCAGGACATTGGCTCCGGCAATCACCGCGGCATACACGTGGATGGGGAAAGCCGGCGCCGGGGTCAGAACCGTATCTCCCGGTCCGAGCAGAGCCAGGCAGAGATGGGAAATACCCTCTTTTGAGCCGATGGTACATATAACATCGTCTTCACCGCTCAAATCCACTCCATAATTTCGCTTATAATAGAGGGCGATTTCCCGCTTAAGGTTCTTCATACCGCCCGCCACCGGATAACGATGAGCTTTCGGGTCAATGGCAACCTCGCAGAGTTTATCCGTTACGGGTCCGGGCGTCGGGTCAATGGGGTTGCCCATACCCAGATCGATCACGTCATCGCCCTTCCAGCGCTTTTCCATTTTCATCTTGTTTATCATGCCGAACAGATATGGCGGTAACTGATTCATGCGGTCGGCAAAGCGTATCTTAAATTGTTCTTCCATGGGTATCCTTTGGACAATCCTTTAGGCTATTGTTTTGGTTATCGTTTTGGTTAATTGAATTTCAGTGAGCAGGTCTGATTATCGTACCATTTTCCACAAACCTTGCCAATCCGGCCATAATTAATTTATCTCTATTATTTTGAAATACTACATAAAATCAATGGTTCGCGGAAAAATGAGGCGAGCGACGCTCGGGCACATCAAGGCACAATAACTGATACTACAGAGATAGAGGTATAACAATTTTCTAAAAAATATACTATCCTTTCGGACAGTTGCTGCAACATTTACCGCCGTTTTTTTTCGCTTTGCCGCAACATTTTTTCTTCTTCTTTTTAGCCATAACGCTCTCCATGTTGTGATTCATCCCATTCCTTAGCCATTCCGTTTAGGAAGAGAATTTCTAAGGTACTAAAAACATATAAGCAATACTTATGATTCGTCCAGTCCATAAAAACTAAACTTCATTGACGAACGACCGAAATGTAAGGTAAGAAAAAGATATACGCAATTCCAATAAGATAAATTAAGCACGGTCCGAAATACCTATTCATGAAGCAATTCTTAAGGATTCATTTTGACTCAGAACTCCTCCGCACGGTTCAGGAAGAGGTAATCTCCGAGACGTACACAGCTGAAATTATACATAAAGGCCAGATACTGGCATCAATTGAATCATCCGGTATCTCGAACAATACCGAGCCCATCTACGCCAAGGAAGCTGAACTGATTCCTGGCGAAAACACCAGCCTTTCCGATGATGACAGTACCATAACATCGCTTGTTGCCGGCTATCCGATCCTGGAGCGCAAACAAAACGGCCCTGTTCTTTCCATTCAGGTTAAATTAGTGCCCTTGGTGCATATTCAGGCGGATAAGATGGAGGCATCACTTACTCTTTACCCGGCTCTTTCAGGTAAACAGCAGTTACAACAGGAAGAACTCGAAACGATCTTAAAAGAAGAAGGAATCTCCTATGGCATAGATAAGGCTATGCTTAATGAAAGTGTCGGTAAACTTGCAACCCTCAAAGGCCCATGGACCAACATACCTGTCGCCCGAGGAATACTGCCCATGGACGGCAAGGACGCCTATCTCCGTTTCGAACTGGAAATTGGCCCTATTCCCGGTACCATCTTGCGAGACGGCACAATTGATTTTCGGGAACGTAAAATATTCACAGGGGTTGATGAAAATCAGGTTATTGCAGTAAGAGTGCCGCCAACAACCGGCAGTCCGGGAATTAATGTTTTCGGAGAACCAATTCCTCAACAGCCGGGCAAAGAGATTAGCGTGAAAGTATCCGGCGATGCCGGCTATTTTCCGGAGAACGGACAAGTTATCGCCACCGCGGCGGGTATTCTCTCCATTGTTAAAGGCACCGAAGTAAAGGTAAGTGCCAAACAGACAATTTCCGGAGATATCGACTTTGCCGTGGGAAACATCGAATCAAAAAATAGTGTGGATATTACAGGCAGCGTTCATCCGGGGTTCAGTGTCAAAACGAAAGGTGATCTTCGCATAGGCGGCAACATCGAAAGTGCCTCCATCGCCTGCAAAGGCAATGTGGTAGTCAAGGGAGGGTTATTAGGTGCGAATTCCCGTTTGGAAACCGCAGGAGATGCCGATCTCAACTTTATGGAACGGACGGAAATGATCGCCGGCGGCGGAATTATTATACGCAAAGGTTCGTATTACAGCAAAGTAAGCGGAGACAGCGATATCTTCTGCAGCCCGGAAAGCAAAACGATTGGTTGCGTGTTTTGCTGCGCCGGTAATTTTGCCGGTGGTGACGTGGGGACGCCTCATTCCATTGCAGCCACTATTAACGCCGGGGTTGATGGTAAACGCTATGCTAAATATATGAACATGAAACAACAGATCCTGGACATAGAGCACAAACTGGAAATTCTCCGCGCCCGGAAAGGAGAAAAGAGCATAGCCGATGAAAAATATCGAAAATGCGAAGGTGAACTGCAAAAACTTCAAGCCGCGTTCAGAAAGTTGAATCTCATTCCGAATACACCGGAATACTCAGTCAATGAACCGGAATTTAATTACAGTGAGGCCCGAATTACCATCCATGGAACGGCTGCGGCCGCGACAAACCTGCGTATCGGCAATTTCACCAAAACCCTTAAAGATGAATGCACTGCTGTAGAATTTTTCATTGATGACAACCTTGGGCAAATCGTTGCCAAACCACTTGCCGTTGTTAAAAAGTAATATGGCCAAAGGTAAACTCAAAACGATATAACGAGCCGTAACGTCGTGGATACAAATGGCCGGATGGCCTGGTTATTTAGTAACGGCTCCTAACAGGATAAAGAAATATGTTTGTAAAATCGTGGATGCATGAAGCAATTTTTACCATCCGACCGGACAGCACCATCGCGGAGGCGGAAGAATTGATGTCGCTCCATAAAGTCCGAAGGCTGCCGGTTATCGACGAGGAAAATCACCTTCTCGGCATCCTCAGCAAAGAGGATATTAAAAACGCCCTGCCTTCGATCATTGACGCAAATTTTAATGAAAGCTCACGAGCTCTTGCCCACCAGGTGAAGGTTGAAGCTTTCATGACTAAAAATCCCATCACCGTTCAACCGATGGAACCATTGGAAAAAGTTGCCGCCACCATGCGCAAGAATAAAATCGGCGGAATCCCTGTCGTTGTCCAGGAAAAACTTGTGGGTATCATTACTGAATCGGATATATTTCAAGCATTTATTGAAATCATGGGTGGCAATAACGAAGGTGTCAGAATAGAGCTGTCAATCGGCACTGAAGCCGAGGCCATTTACAAGACCCTGGATATTTTCCAAGAGCACGGAATGCTCCTCCTGACAATAACCGTCTGCAACGATTTCAGTACAGAGAACCGCCTTCTGACTGTTCGGTTTCGAGGCGAAGATATCGATTCGCTCATTGATGATCTCTGGAGCTCCGGCTCTAAGATTAACAGCATCATCAGAGAGTAGAGCAATTGGTACCTTACAGAATGACCGATTCTCAGGTCATTTTTGGTGAAAATCTACGCCCGCGATGAGGGTGCGAGAACGGCTTAAACCTTATAAAAGCGGCGGATGAAAACCCGCAATCGGGTCAGGAGGTCGGCAAGATAGATTTTGATCAGCCGGGCGGCACGCTTTGCCTTGGCGGGTATGGAAAGGCCGCCGTCGGTCGAGTCTGCGCCATGTCCGATCCGTACTTCGCTCCCCTTCACAGAGGTTTCGGCTTTATCCGGAAGCGGTTGGATGGAACGGCCCGATTGGTCCAGCCCCCGGCGGGCCAGCGCTGCGGTAATCCCGATTCGTAAACCGGTAGGTTGGGCCTCCGTCGGCTGATAGCGAGCGACGATGGCCTCGACCGCATCCCCAATTTTTTCCGGCGCATAGACCGCGACGATACAGTCAGTGAGCTCATCTATGAACTCAGCCTGGGGCTGGTTCAGGCGCACAAGCTTGCCGTACTCCTCGATGGCGGCCTTGTAGAGCCCAACACTGCTCAAAGCTGACGCACAGGTGCTGATATCGGAAGGACTAAAGGCATCACCCCAGCCTTCGCGCAGGATGTTCATCTCCCGTTCCGAAACAACGTCGGAAAGATCGATCTCCAACTCGGTCACCTCGGTCAACTCTTTATCGAGCTGGCCGATTTTCTCCTGCAGAGATATCGCTAGGCTGGACCCCACGGTGGTGGATTCATCGAGCACTTCCCGGTAAAGCTCGTGAGCCTCCTCAAGAAGTCCGTGGGATCGGTAGAGCTCGGCCTCCCGGCGCGTGAAAGCAATGGTCAATTTATTCGTCATACGTCATAGGCCTGTCGGGTGATTTCCATCTTTATGGAATACACCGATATCCCCTTAAATGTCAATGGGCATACCGTCGAAATTCCAGTGATCACGATAAAACATCGCTCTATTAACCCACCTTAGCCGTTGTCAAAAAAATAACATGGCCAAAGGTAAACCCGGAACGGCATAAAGAGCCCTAACGAAATGGATAAAAATGGCCTGGTTATTTCGTAACGGCTCCTAAACTTTCACACAGGCTTTTGCCAAAATTCAACTCATCTCCAACAACCTATCATTTTTTTTGCTGTCCCATCAAGTAATTTTAGCTATTCAACGTGTTATGCAACATATTCAGTTAGTAGAGCGGGTCCAGAACCCGTAGCTACCCCTTCCCATCGGGAGAAGTATTATAATGAATCCGGGCGAGCTCCAGACGTTGTCCCTGACATACGCCCATTTCTGCCATCTTTTCCCGCAGAACTTCGCTCAGACTACTGGCCAGGACATTCCATTGAGGAGCAATAAGCAGATCGGGGTGGGCAGTCGCCCATAGTCTGTGAATGGTCACTTGAGCAGGAATAAGCGGTAGAACTTTCAGCAACAGCTGCAGGTACGTTTCCAGGGAAAATACAGCGACCTTCTTCTGTTCATAGAGTTGCTGTAAAGGAGTATCCCGGATCACCTGCAGATGATGCAACTTCAGCGCATTCACCCCGAGCGCACAGACCGTCCCGACGGAATAAAGCATGTCCTCCTCACTCTCACCGGGGATACCGAAAATCAGATGAGTCCCCAGCTCAAAACATCCAGCTCCCTTAATCAGCCGGACAGCATCCTGAAACTCTGCAAAACCATGATTACGGTTGAGCAATTGCAGGCTACGTTCATGCACAGTCTGCAAGCCAAGTTCAAAAAGACACTCCTTGCCTGTTTTGTCGATGAGTTCGGCCAGCGGCGCTAAAAGCTGTTCGCTTATATAATCGGGCCTGGTGGAAAGTATCAGGCCGACGCAATCGGCATCGGCCAGCAGCAGATGAAATGCCGGCAATAGCTGAGCCACAGGAAGTGCTGTACAGGTTTCCTGTTGGAAATAGGCAAGGTATTTAACAAATCTCCCCTTCAGCAGATGTTTTTTACCTGCAGTCACCTGCCTTAAGAGATCATCCGTGCCATCTGTATTACGAAGGTAGGAAGGGGTAAAACTTGCGGGCCGACAGAAGATGCAGCCGCCACGGAGCCGATTTGGGCATGGCTGCCCCATGTCCACGGGGATCTTGCCCACTCCATGACCATACTTTTTCCGGTAATGATAGCTGAAAGTGCGGATAATAGGAGAGGACATCGGACAGCATAGGAAAAGGAAAAGAATTAGTTACGGTGAGGTAGGAGTTCGAGCAAAAAGGGTGCTGTCAATCATGTACGTACAGTGGACAGACACTAACTATGATTTGCTCTTAACGTAACTCCATATCGACCAGACAACTCTCCAGAGATCGTTTCGGCACGTGATGTACTCCGTGTTCATCCCGCCAGTACCGAATATCATCCTCATTTTTACATTCTTCAATGATGACAGTCTCTCTCGGCTTGCCGAGTGCTATAACCAGTGAAAGCTGCAAGTGATCGGGAAGTTTGAATAGAGATGCCAGCTTGGGGTTAAACGCACCGATCCGGCATCCTCCGATCCTTTTTTCCATGGCCCCGAGAAGCAGATTCTGGGTCGCTACCCCCAGGTCAAACTGGGCCTCGCTCTCCGGGCCCTTTAGTCGATTTTTGTTCAACAGACAAAGGACATAGGCGCAGGGACGCTCCCCCTCAATCGGTCCTTTCCAATCGGTCAGATAGCCTGCCCAGCCGAGATAGGGGAAAATTTTCTTACATAATTTCGGACTATTGGCAATCATATATTGCCATGGCTGGCCGTTGCGGGCAGACCCTCCCAACCTGGCCAGGTCAATCAGTTCGTAAAGAGTGGCATCACTTATTGGATCTTTCTCCACAAACCTTCTAAATGTTCGTGTTCGTGCTATAATCTCTTGCATGGTGCACCCCAGCTGAAAATATCTGCATTATTATTCACATCGCTGCAGCGTATAAATACCACCTTCAGGTTATTAATTTCAACTGGAATGAGGGCAAGAAAACCCATAGCTGAACACCAAGCACGAGTTTTCTTATATTTTCAGAACCAATTGTGCAGGCTGTTGTCTCAGTTTAGCCCCAGACTGGCTTTTCCCTCTGCGGTAATTCCGTACTTGCACCGTACAGGACTATCCACCAGGCCTTGCTTTTTTAAGGCAGTAATCTGGTCACTTACAACTTTTTTATCGAGCCCGGTTGCCTCGGCTATATCTTTTGAACCACACGGGCCGGCACATTTGGCCAGCGCCTCGAGCACCTGTCTGGATCCATCACCTGCTTCTTTCGTCTTGCACGCACAACCACATCCGCATCCACTCATGAGTTTTTCTCCTTACTCTTATTTTTTTTCTGACACTCCGGGCAGATACCTATAATTTCCACCCTATATCCGGTTATCGAATACCCTGCCGCAGCACCAAGCTGTGCCGAATCCACATTCTTTCGCTCGATGTTAAGGTTGTCAACCCTATGGCACACAACACAATAGATGTGATCGTGATCAGAGACATCAAAATCGAATCGTTTCTGCCTGCCGCTTATTTCCAGTTTGCCGATCAGCCCAGCTTCCGAGAGTATCTCGAGGTTACGATAAACCGTAGCTAGGCTGATACGCGGCATACCTTTCTTGACTATATCGTAAAGCTCATCTGCCGACAGATGCCGCTTACTTTTTTTCAACTCGCGCAGGATAATTTCCCGCTGATTAGTCATTCGAAGCTGCATGCGGATCCTTTATAAGTAATAATCAATCCTAAATGTAATTAATTATCGTTAGCTAGTCAAGATTTTTTATGTCCTTTTGCTTAGCATTAAAGTGGCCACAGCGTTACCGCAGACTGCATCCGCTTAAAACCGGCCAGGTTGATTGACATCTATCCAGTCGCAATTATTTTAGTACCTTAGGTTCTTATCTCCCCTTGTGGGGTGTTGGATTTTATTGCAGAATCATGCGTCTGGTAAAAAGGGAACAGAACTCGATTTCAAGAGGATAGTGGGACCATGAAGAAATCAATTATCCTGACCATTTTAGGCCTGCTTATTATAGTTGGCGTTCTGGCAGGCATCAAGACCTTACAGATTCGGGCGATGATCGCCCAGGGTGAACAGTTTTCACCACCGCCCGAAATCGTCACCGCCGCGCCGGTAACTTCCGATTCATGGGAAACCTTATTGACATCCGTAGGCTCGCTGGATGCGGTACAGGGTGTAACCGTGACCGCCGAGATAACCGGCAAGGTGGTGGAGATCGCCTTTGAAGCAGGCTCCCGTGTCATGGCCGGCGACCTGCTGGTTCAACAGGACATCGGAGTCGAAAAAGCTCAGCTTCGATCGGCTGAATCCGTAGCCGAGCTGGCCCGGATCGAATACAAGCGATCCAAGAAATTATTCGCAGACAATGTCATCTCCCAATCCGATTATGATAACGCCCAGGCCCAACTCACCCAGGCATTAGCCCAGGCGGACAATATTCGGGCGGTAATCGCCAAGAAAACCATCCGCGCACCGTTTGCAGGCCGTCTGGGGATTCGCCTGGTCAATCTTGGCCAGGTTATCAAAGACGGCGAGGCTATTGTCTCCCTGCAGTCTCTGGACCCTATATTCGTCAACTTTCTCCTTCCTCAGCAACAGTTGGCCCAAATCCACACGGGCCTGTCGGTCCGGGTAACCTCCGATGCCCTGCCCGGTCAGGTTTTCACGTGCGAAATCACGGCAATTAATCCTGAGGTCGATGCCGATACCCGCAACATTCGTCTGCAGGCCAGAATGGCCAACGCAGACGAGCTGCTGCGTGCCGGCATGTATGTCAACGTGGCCGTTGTGTTACCGGCAAAACAGGAGGTACGGACCATTCCGGCCACGGCCGTGCTCTATGCGCCTTACAGTGACTCGGTTTTCGTCATTGAAGAAAAAAAAGGTGAGGACGGCTCACCTGCAGGCAAAACAGTCCGTCAGCAATTCGTCCGTCTCGGAGAAAAGCGTGGCGATTTTATTGCGGTGACCTCGGGACTCAATACCGGCGAAAGCATAGTGAGTACCGGCGCGTTTAAACTCCGTAACGGCCAGGAGGTCAAGGTTGATAATAAACTGGCCCCTGAATTCAAGCTGGCTCCTCACCCCGAGGAGAGTTAGCCCATGAAATTTACCGATATTTTCATCCGCCGGCCCGTGCTGGCGCTGGTGATAAACCTTTTGATCATTATCGCCGGCCTGCAGGCCATCCGTTCCCTCAATGTTCGCCAGTACCCCCGCAGTGACAACTCCGTCGTCACCGTAAGCACCGTTTATGTGGGTGCCAGCGCCGAGCTTGTGCGGGGATTCATCACTACTCCCATGGAACGGTCCATTGCCGCCGCTGACGGCATTGACTACCTGGAATCTCAGAGCGTTCAGGGACTGGCCACCATTAAAGCCCGTCTGAAACTCAACTACGATCCTATCAAAGCCCTGTCGGAGATCAGCGCAAAAGTGGATCAGGTACGAGGAGACCTGCCCCCGGAAGCCGAAGTACCCACCATCAACGTGGAATCGGCCGACAGTCAGTTTGCCTCCGCATACTTAAGTTTTACCTCGGATGTGCTCAAGCAGAATGAAATTACCGACTATCTGGTGCGCATCGTCCAGCCCCGGCTTTCCGCTCTGGAAGGTGTTCAGCGGGCTGACATCCTTGGGGCGCGGACTTTTGCCATGCGCATCTGGCTCAAACCCGACCGAATGGCTGCTTTCAATATCAGCCCCGTACAGGTACGCGAGGCCCTGGCGGCCAATAATTTCCTGGCTGCCGTGGGCAACACCAAAGGATCGCTGATTCAGATCAACCTGACTGCCAACACCGATTTGCGTTCGGTCGAAGAGTTCAAGCGTCTGGTGGTCCGGCAGGCAAATGGAGCTATTGTACGGCTTGAGGATATAGGCGATGTCGTTCTGGGTGCGGAAGATTATGAATCCGAGGTGCGTTTTTCAGGCCAGACCGCGGTTTTCATGGGGATTTGGCCTCTGCCGAATGCCAATTCCCTGGACGTCATTAAACGCGTTCGGGTGGAAATGGACGCTATTGACAAGCAGCTGCCTAATGGGCTGGAGGGCCGCATCGCCTACGATGGCACCGCCTATATCGACGACGCCATTCATGAGGTGGTCAAGACGCTGAGCGAAACCCTGCTCATCGTCATTATTATCATTTTTCTCTTTCTGGGCTCGATGCGATCCGCACTCATTCCGGTCGTGGTTATTCCTCTTTCTCTTATAGGTGCCGTTTTTCTCATGCAGGTGTTCGGTTTTACCATTAACCTCCTGACCCTGCTGGCAATCGTGCTTTCCGTAGGGCTGGTAGTGGATGATGCCATCGTGGTGGTGGAAAACGTCGAACGTCACTTAAGCGATGGCCAATCCCCCATGAGGGCGGCCCTGTTGGGTGCCCGTGAACTGGTGAGCCCGCTGATATCCATGACCATCACCCTGGCGGCGGTCTATGCGCCTATCGGCTTACAAGGCGGCCTGACCGGTTCGCTTTTTCGGGAGTTTGCCTTTACCCTGGCCGGGGCCGTGACCATCTCCGGCATCGTAGCCCTGACCCTGTCGCCCATGATGGCCTCACGACTGCTCAAGGCGGGTATGACCGAACACGGTTTTGCCGGCAAAATCGAACGCGATTTCAAAAAGATCCGCAACCTCTATGGCAGATTACTCAATAACACTCTCAATGCCCGGCCGGCAGTCTACACAGTCTGGATCCTGGTAAGCCTGCTGACTATCCCCATGTTCACCATGTCGGCCAAGGAACTGGCACCCACCGAGGATCAGGGGGTCATTTTCGGCATCCTGGACGCAGCCGCCAATTCCACCCTCGACCAGACCAGCCTGTATGCCGCAGCGGTCAACGAGGCTTTTCTGAGCGTTCCGGAAACCGAATTTGTCTTTCAGATCACCAATCCAGCATCCGGTTTTGGCGGCATGGTGGTCAAACCATGGAAGGAGCGTGAGCGCGATATTTTTCAAATTATGCCCGAGGTACAGCAGAAATTGCACGGTATCACCGGTATTCGTATGTTCCCGGTAACTCCGCCGGCACTACCCGGAGGTGGCCAGTTTCCTGTTGAATTCGTTTTGGCTGCCACCGCGGAGCATGAACTGATCCTGAATTTCGCCCACCAGATCCAGCTGGCCGCCATAAAAAGCGGCATGTTCGCCTTTCCACCGATGATCGATGTGAAAATTGACCAGCCGCAATCGGAACTGGTGGTAGACCGGGATAAGGTGGCCGATCTGGGTCTCAACCTGCAGCAGGTGGGTGCCGACCTGGCCTCCATGGTGGGTGGCGATTACGTCAATCGCTTCAACATAGGAGGCCGCAGCTACAAGGTCATTCCCCAGATCCAGCGGATGGATCGCCTCAATCCGGATCAACTGCGCGATATCTATGTAACCGGTCGTAACGGCAAGCTGGTTCCTCTCAGCACCATCGCCACCATCAAGAACAGCACCGTGCCGCGCTCCCTGAACCGTTTCCAGCAGCTCAACGCAGTGAAAATCAGCGGCGTGGCTGTACGGCCTCTGGACGAGGCGCTGCGATTTCTGGAAGACGAAGCCGCTAAAATTCTGCCCCAGGGATATGTGCTGGATTATACCGGCGAGTCGCGGCAGTTACGTACTGAAGGGAATAAATTCATTCAGGCGTTTAGTCTGGCAGTTATTTTAATCTTCCTGGTGCTGGCCGCCCAATTCAACAGTTTCCGCGATCCTTTTGTAATCCTGGCCGGGTCGGTTCCCCTGGCCATGTTCGGCGCCATGATTTTCACCTTCCTGAAAATGCCCGACCCCAGCGTGCCGTTCTGGACACATGGCTGGACCACCACCATGAACATCTACTCTCAAGTGGGGCTGGTCACCCTGGTGGGTTTGGTTTCCAAAAACGGCATACTGATTGTGGAATTCGCCAACAAACTCCAACTTCAGGGACTGGGCAAACGGGAGGCCGTGTATGAGGCCGCCATAACCCGTCTGCGTCCAATCCTGATGACCACCGGAGCCACCATCGCCGGTCATTTTCCACTAACCCTGGTCACAGGCGCCGGTGCTGCTGCGCGTAACTCGATCGGCCTGGTATTGGTCGGCGGCATGGCTATCGGCTCGCTGTTTACTCTTTTCATCATTCCTTCCATCTATATGCTGATCGCCAAAGATCATAGCCAAGACCGGGTTCGCGAGGAAGCCTCCGCAGATATGGAAGAACCCGCCAACCAACCGGTACCGCACGGGAGTTAAAGATCGACCGAATCAGTGTCTATCCGAATAATTTTCATATCACAACGGCAATTATTTTTGATATACTTCTATCCATTGCAGATGGATGAGTTAATTCCTGATGCGCCGATACTCATGCCTAATTTCTCATACCTAATTTTTCTATCAGGCCGATTCTTTGTTACAATTCATAAAAAAGCTGCACGTAAGATACCACCTCATGTGGTGGTTTTTGCTTCTCTTCACTTTGGCGCTTGCCGTTGCCGGCTGGGTGATATATTCCCTTGTTCGTGAAACTCTCGAACATAACATTCGCAGTGAACTCACCACAACCACCGAAGCAATCCGAACAATGGTACAGACGACGGCCGATGTATCGATCCGTACTCACCTCCAGGCCATCGCCTCAAATAATCTGGGAATTTTGACAGGACTTGAACAACAGGTTGTGCGTGGGGAGATTACTGAAACAGTTGCCAAGGCCCTGAGCGAAAAGATCCTTTTAAGTCAGACAATAGGAAAGTCCGGATATACCTACGTCCTTACCGGCAAAGGGATACTGGCAGTTCATCCGAATGGACAAATGAAAAATCGGGATATATCCTCCTTCCAGCTCTTTAAAACACAACAGGCGAAAAAAGAAGGATACATTGAATACGAATGGAAAAACCTCGGGGAAGAACAGGAGCGCTCCAAGGCCATTTATATGGTCTACTTCAAACCCTGGGACTGGATAATATCGGTCTCCTGCTATCGCGATGAATTCAAATCACTGCTCAATATCAATGATTTCAAGGCCGGAATCGAATCGTTTGGTTTGGGAGCAAGAGGCTATGCGTATATCCTCTCCGGAAAAGGAGAAATCATCCTCCATCCCTGGCTCACCGGTACCGTTCAAGATGCCAAAAACATTCAGGATCAGCCACACTTTTCCGAGATGCTGCAAACGAAAAATGGTCAGTTGAACTATCAATTGCAAGATCCCGGGGAGACACATATACGGGAAAAAATTGTTATCTTCGGACAGATACCGGAACTGGACTGGATTGTAGCATCGGCAGCCTATCTCGATGAAATACATAAGCCGTTGCACAGGCTGCGCAATATTATTCTCTCAACTATTGCAGTCACCCTGTCGTTGATCCTGCCGCTTAGCCTCTATCTGGGAGAGGCTATAATGCGGCCGATTACCCTGCTCACCAGAAGGATGAGTGCGGCGGCAGAGGGTGACTACGGGGTGCTGGCGGAAGAGGATGCTCTTGGCGAGGTCGGTATTCTCGCTAAACATTTCAATAATTATATTGCAAGGTTAAAGATATCAACGGAAGAATTGGATAGTGAAATCAACGAACGGACCCGTGTCGAACAACAACTCAAACTGTTCGCCAAGGTGTTCGAAAATGCAATGGAAGGAATAAGCATCACCGATGCGAAGGGCAATATTGTCGCAATCAACCAGTCT
>Ga0214472_10005470_pt1 | contig 13363 bp, 3 predicted proteins | sample RVTome_6_FD_207662 | JGI IMG/M metagenome (GOLD analysis project Ga0214472, IMG submission 207662) | Soil microbial communities from uranium-contaminated site in the Upper Colorado River Basin, Wyoming, United States - RVT140D175 | ecosystem: Environmental > Terrestrial > Soil > Contaminated >... | reverse complement strand
GTCACGTCCACGTCACTTAAGGTCAAGGTGTCACTTGCGGTCAGGCCGGCATTGGTTTCAGCAATACTCACGCTGGCACTGTCACCGGTGCCACCGGTATTAATGTCCGGCGCATCGTTGGTGCCATTGATTGTAATTGTTAATGTCGCGGTATCGGTAGCCGAACCATTAGAAGCAGTGTAGGTAAAAGTTTCTGTTAATGTTTCACCGCTACCTAAAGCTTGCACAGCAGTGAGTGCATTATTCAAGTTGTAGCTGTAACTACCATCACTATTAAGAGTCAATGTGCCGTAGTCACCGTTAGACGACCCACCAACAGTGCCTGCACCTTGGTTACTGTGGCTAATCGTTGTTACGGTTAATGAGTTACCTGATACCGCATTAAAGTTATCCTGAACTTCACTCGCGGATAATTCATCATTATAAAAACGGAAAATAGATATCTCACCTTCAAAATTTTGCAAACCACCTGTAACCGCATCACCTGACACTGTGCCCAATGCCATGTCATCTGCTGTATCAGTCCAGTCAACCATATTACCGGCATCCGTTTTGCCATCGACTAATACACCATTGATATAAAGTGATAAGCCTTCGGTTCCGTTTACATTTATTGCAAATGCTATTTGAAAAAATTCAGATGTGGGATCAAGCACGGGAATAGAACCATCACCGGCAAGATCATCTAAATCTGCCGCCATCGTTTGATTAGTACCATTACTATCATCTTCATAACGCCAAACAACATCGTTATTGTCCGCATCATAGTAAATAGCCATGCCATTATCATCGGAACCCGTTTCCCAGATAACGTAATTACCACTGCCTCCACCGCCGGATGTAATTGCAGAATCTACCTTGGTCCAGATTTCAAACGTGACATCGGTACGTGAATAGTTGGTTCCAGTTTGCAGATCGGTCGCGGTCATACCACCACCGCCATTGAAAGTGTATGAACTATCGATGCCATCATGACTGCTGGTAGCAGCAGTTTTATTTACATTGGCGGTGCTGTAGCTCCAATCACGATTATCCGAACCCGTATCATCATCCCAGTCACCATCATTATCGGTATCATTGGCCGCATCAAACGACAAGACAAGATTTCCCGGTGTGATTGGTGGAAGAACAGAAACATCGTTTGATAATACATTTCCGGAAGTTGACGTTGGGCCATCTTCAGTAACGGAATTCGTATCTGCAACTGCATCAACATCACCGACTCTGACGGTGACTGTTGCAGTATCTTCTGATCCTTCGACAAGGACACTGGATCCGGCTAAATTTGCAAAGGTTCCCAAGCCGCCAGTGTCTGCGCCACTATAAGCAACAGTAAGACTATCACCACCAAAATTTTCGTAGAACTCAATGATAATTCGGTGTGTTCCTGCTGTTAAAAATGTGCTGCCACTGGTTACTTCTGCATAAGCATGATCACCATCATTATCAACCAGTTCATTACCATCAATATAAAGTTTGGATCCATCATCCGATCCTGTTCTAAAGTTATAATTTCCTGCGGTTGTAATCGTGATATACCCTGTATAACGAACACTGTATGTATCACCGCTGCCGGTTAATGTATTTGCTAAACCATTCACATCAAAATCAGTAGCGCTTCCAGTAAAGTCAGGGCCGGTTACAGGAATATTATCAACAGTTAAACCCGACGGAGCGCCATCATAAAACTCATAAGTAAGACCGGTAATATCGGTCGGAGTACTTGCTCGATAAGTAAAGGTGTCTGTGCCGGTAAAACTTGTATTAGGCGTATAAGTAAATGAACCATCGGCGTTCATTGTCACTGAACCATTGGATGGTGTTGAAACAAGCGATGGATCGACTGTAATTGGTGAATCATCCGGATCGGTATCAACACCTGAACCCGTATCATCTGTAATAACATTACCGCTCACCGCATTATCGGTAAGCGTATCATAAGAATCATTAGTCGCGTCTACTGGATCATCTATTGCATTTACGGTTATTGCAACGGTATCGGTATCGGATAGTGGCGTACCGCCACTGTCAGTAGAAAGTACTGTTAAGGTATCACTGCCACTAAAATTTAAATCGCCTTGGTAAGTTAAGGTTGCGAGCGCTGCATTAATTTGTGCTTGTGTGCCACTCAAGGTTAAGGTGCTACTGCCATTGGCACCTGCACTAATGGTTGCACCACCGGCCAGACTCACATTCAAGTCACCATTGGTTACCGTTAACTGCGTCGTCGCAAGGTTATCGTCGGCATCGTTAACACTGATACCGGTTAAGTTTAATAAGGTATCTTCATTAACTGTTTGCGCACCCGGTACTGTATTAACCGGTGCAACGTTTGCAGTCAAATTGATCGTTACGTTATTAGTACCCTCTTCTGATGTCGCTGTACCTGATGTGCCTGGATCAGAACCGGTATTACCTTCATCGTTTACTGTGACGGTAAAGACGGTCGAGGCGCCTGGTGAGGCTAACGCTGTATAAGTAATCGTTCCTGTACCACTGCCAGTTAAAAGATTATTAACCTGTGCAACTGTGCCGGAAATAACAACAGTGGTTCCACCATTTCCTGAATCAATTGTTACACCGGAATTACCGACACTTACATTAATAGCGCCTTCACCAACATTCAATGTCAGTGTTGCGCCTGCACCTGCTTCATCAACATCCGTTACAGTGAAACCGCTACCATGAATATTAATCGGGTTTGTGTCTGGAGCTGATAAGCCTGTTGGTGCAGCTACGACTGGTGCATCGTTAACTGGAGCGACATTAATTGTGACTGTATCTGAATCAATTAAAAATACACCCGCACTATCAGTCGAAAGAACCGTTAAAGTATCTGTTCCATTAAAATTCAAATCACCCTGATAAGTTAATGTAGCTAACGCTGCATTAATCTGCGTTTGCGTTCCACTCAATGTTAATGTGCTGGTTCCGTTGGCACCTGCACTGATGGTTGCACCACCGGCAAGACTGACATTGAGATCACCATTGTTTACCGTTAATTGCGTCGTTGCCAAATTACCATCGACATCATTCACACTGATGCCCGTCAAATTAAGTAATGTATCTTCATTCACATTTTGCACACCGGGAACGGTGTTCACAGGAGCATCATTAACTCCTATGACATTAACTGTACTAACTGCAGCGTTACTATCACCGTTACCATCGTTTGCTGTAATGGTGAACGTACGTGCTGTTCCCGTACTTGGGTTTTCGGAATCATTTTGATAAGTAATAGCTTCAATAACTGAAACTGCTTCTGCTAACGTTAAAGCTGAGCCGGTACTATCAGTAATGGCAAAAGTTTGTGTAGCTGCTGTATAAGTCACATCAATAACAACGCCACCAACAGTGACATTATTAAGTGAAGCATTGTTAGTTCCATCCATTAAAATTTGGCTGGCACCAAAATTTAAATATTCACTTGTTGTATCCGCTATATTAGCGGCGACAATTTGTAAGGTTACATCCTGATTTTCGACATCGGTCAATGTCGTGTCTGAATCGGCAATATTTACCGCCGGATTATTTTCGGTATAGCTTGTGGTATATCCTGTACCGGCAGCACTGCCATCAAGATCAAGTGCGGGAGGCGCTTCTCGATAAGCCACTTCACTGGTATCACCTGATTCATTAGATAAATTGGCAGAGGGATTATTAACAACACCATCTGGATCAGAATAACTGGCACCGATGCTGGCATTGTCATCAATACCATCGCCATTGGCATCGGTACCACTTAAAGTCAGACCCGACTCTGCACTATCCAGGAGTGTGTCATTATCACTGTCGGTATCGAGATAATCAGCCGTACCATCGCCATCCGTATCTTCTGGAGCAGTAAACGTTCCACCGAAATCACCTGTGGTGCCATCGTTACTATCGAATTGATCAATAACACCATCGCCATCAGCATCATTGTTGGTAACGTCGCCATCATTCGTTGTGTAACCTGCTGTAGGACGAGCTTCGATAGTGTCGGCAATTCCATCACCATCGGAATCAAGATCAACAAAGTCGTTTACAGAATCGCCATCGCTATCAACCAGTGTTGTACCATCGGTCGTTACACCGGTATCGCCGAAGAAACTCCAGACACCATTAGTTAATGTGCCACCAGCGGCAGTACCTTCCGCTAAAGAGATCGTGCCATCGTTGTTTGTATCGTAGGCTATAACTGTCGATGAGGCTCCGCTCTCACGCAGATCAGAAATACCATCGTTATCACTGTCTAAATCTATCCGGTTGTCTACGCCATCACCATCAGTATCAGTAACTGATGTTGCTACATTCACCGTTCCTGTAATCGTTAAGGAGCCATCTGCCCCATCAACTCCCGCACCGCCAGTGGTCGCTCCAGAGGCACCTGCAGTGATTGTGCTACTGACATAACCTGCTGCACTGGTGTTAATATATGAACCACCACCGCCAGCTTGACCATTTGCACCCGCTGCACCGCCACCGGAATAACCGCCACCGCCACCGCTGTAGCTACTATCTGCACCACCACCAGCAGCAAAACCACCGCCACCGGCCGATCCTGTTCCTGCGCCCGCACCACCAGCAATAAATGTCACACCATCTGAAGCATTCGTATCTGCCGCGCCACCACCTGTAGCTGCGCCGCTGCCGCCAGCGGAATTAATACCGCCACCACCGGCACTATCACCAGGATTACCGCCACCACCTGCACCGGCCGTACCACCTGTCCCAGCATCAGAACCAGATCCATCAGAACCTGATGTTGTTGCTGAACCACCTAAACCAGATTGACCGGTAGAGTTATCACCACCACCACCACCACCGGCAACCATGACCAACACATCATTAATAAAGACACCGGTTGCACCACCACCACCTGCGGAGCTGCTACCGGCAGCACTACCTTCAGCGACAACATATTCAATCACATCACCTGCCGTCACATTGAAAGTTGCGGTTACCGTTGCGCCCTCACCACCTCGTGTCGTTGAACCACCACCGCCTTCACCACCGACGATGGTTATGGTGACAGGACCGCTACCTGTTGCCGTATAGGAATATGCACCTGGTGTTGTTTGAGATACATTTATGGCAGTAGGAGTAGTGGTGGAGCTATCTTCATCAGTATCCAGGATGCCATCGTTATCATCATCAAGGTCAACGTTATCAGCCACGCCATCACTATCGGTATCCGTACCTAGCGTTATTGTACTGACTGCGGCATTGCTATTAGCCACACCATCATTTGCTGTAACGGTAAAGGTTCGTGCCGCTGCAGTTGTTGGTGCACCTGAATTATTTTGATAGGTGATTGCTTCAAGTACGGCAACTGCTTCGGCCTTGGTTAAGGCAGCACCTGTATCGTCAGTTATAGTAAAAGTTTGTGTTGCTGCGTTATAAGTTACATCGACAACAATACCGCCGACAGTAACATTATTAAGGTTTGCGTTCGTTACACCATCCAATTGAATTTGGCTTCCACCGAAATTCAGAATTTCATTTGCACCATCAACAATACCGCCGGCAACAATTTTAAGTGTGACTGCATCATCACCTTCTATATCTGTCAGTGTGGTATTTGCACTGACGATGTTAATAGCCGCTCCACCCGTGGCGTAGAAATTAGAATATCCGGTCGCCACTGCTCCATCACTTGAATTCAGATCCAGTACGGGTGGATCGTTCACTGGATTTACGGTAATAGTGACAACATCAGTATCGTTCGGAGTACCACCGTCGGCATCGGCTGACACCATGGTTAATGTATCCAAACCACTGAACTCCGGATCGCCCTTATACTGTAATGTTGCGAGGGCTGCATTAATCTGGGTTTGGGTGCCACTTAAAGTTAAGGTACTGGAGCCATTGGCACCTGCGCTAATGGTCGCTCCACCGGCGAGACTTACTGTTAAGTCACCATTAACGACTGTTAACTGAACTGTGGCTAAATCACCATCCGTGTCATTAACACTAACTCCCGTTAATGCTGTCAGCGTATCTTCATTAACTGTTTTTGCAGCAATGATATTCACCGGTGCATTTTCAGTATTTGTTAAACTAATCGTACTGACGGTACTGTTACTGACTACGCCATCATCTGCGGTGATAGTAAATGTTCTAGCGGGTGTAAGCGTGGCTGAACCATCATTATTTTGATAGGTAATACCTTCTAACACATCGGTTGCTTCAGTAAGCGTTAAGGCATTGCCATTATTATCTGTGATTGAAATTGTTTGCGCTGATGCATCATAAAAAACATCGACGACAACACCGTTGACAGTCACATTATTCAAAATGGCATCGTTAGTTCCATCTAACAGGATTTGACCGCCCCCAAAATTCAGAATTTCATTGGCACCATCAGCAATATTGCCAGCGACGATTTTTAAGGTGACATCATCCAGTTCGGTATCTGTGAGATTCACATTGCCACTGGTGATATTGACTGCACTCCCACCCTCAGTGAAGGTAGCCGAATGTCCTGTTCCACCTACGCCTGAATCAAGATCTAGAACGGGTGCTACATTACCTGCGGAACTAATGGTGACGGAGTTACTGCCAGTAAGATTGCCACCACCGGTATTGCCCATGTCATTGACGCTGACTGTAAACGTGTCATCGCCCGCTACAGCACCGGCTGTCGTATAAGCGATAGTGCCGGAGGTAAGCCCTCTCAAAAAGTTATCGATTTGTGTAATCGTGCCGGTCAACGTAACCGAAGATGAGCCATTACCTGTTACAGAACCTAAGCCTGAGTTGCCCGCAGCGACCGTGATATTGCCGTCATTACTCGATAAGGTTACGACAAGATTAGATCCCGTCAGAGCATCAATATCTGCCGCGGTAAAACCTGTTCCTGTAATTTCCATTCCTGCTGAGTAAGCCAATTGCAATACGGGTGCGCCAACTACGGGAGCATCATTCACGGGAACAACTGTGACTGTTTCACTAATTGCCAGCGCCGTTGTGTTGTTGCTTGCGCCACTATCCGTAATGCTGGTAATTGTTACAACGCGATTACCTGCAGTTGGTGTATCGACACGATTATTTTGATAGCTCATGCCATCAATCACAGTTTGAATATCTGTACTACTTGCGCCGGTGGTGGTGAGTGTAATGGTTGCGGTAGTCCCTGTTACAGAAACAGAATACGTATGACTCGTTGTCGAACCGGTATTGCCATTGGTGAGTTGCACTGCAACGCCATCAATATTGAGTACTTCATTACTGCCATCTTGAAGCCCGCTAACAGTGAACGTTACTTGTTCAATGGTTTGAGTGGCTTCGATCGGGTCGATCACAACTGAATCAAATAGATCTTTATTGGTATCACCTTCAGTAAAGGTGGTCGTACCATCCGGGTTTGCAGTTAAGGTTGGTGCATTTAATGATTCATAAATCGCCGTGTTTGTTGTATTGGCCGTGGTAGAGACTGTACTCGTGTTTGTACCGGTACCTGCTGTTAACGTTAGATCATAGTTTTCTGTTCCTTCAGAAACAGGTGCTGTAGTCGTCGTTACATTAATGGCTAAGTCAGTAAAAGCAGCAGGTGTTGCCGGTGATGTATAGACCAACTGAAAACTACCCGAGACATAACTAAGTTCAGGTCGGGTTGCTGCCGCATTGATCAAGGCCTGGTTTAAATCGTAATCAGAACCTACTGTTGCTGTACCCGCTGTATTAAACACCACCGCTATTGTTTGTCCCGTTGCCAGTGATTCTGCGCCGGCAAGACTTAAGGTATAGGAAGCGGTACCACCTTCAAGTACATCTATATCGCCTGTGAATGACCATTCAGGGTTTAGAATAATTCTCACTTCATTAGTAGTTTGATCAATAACCGTGCTGGTGCCATCGGTAGTTGTTACGCTAACGTTATAAGGTGTTGAAGGTGCGACGGCTAAGGTTTGTCCAGCCGTGCTTAAGTTTAATGACCAATTGCCATTGACATCAGTTGTTAACGCGGTACCAGTTCCTAGTGTATAAGTCACACCATCGACAGTCACTTGTAATCCCGTGGCCGAGCCATTGTTAATATCCCAGGTACCGGTAATGGTTGGTTGTGTATTCGTTGTGGTTTGGGTATCTACTGTTGGTGTGCCAAACACATCTATAGTTGCCGTTGCTACCGGGCTATCGATGTCACCATTATTGACGGTGACTTCTATCGTTCTATCTACACCACTTATTGTTGTCGGGTTGGTATTTGAAAAAGTTATCGCTTTTAAGGCGTCTTGATAATCAGCAATGCTGGCAACACCGGACAAGGTAATCGTATCTGATCCGCTACCTGATGCAGTTATTCCGGCGGGTAAGGTACCGACTGTTAATATGTCCCCTGCTTGTGCATTGGTGAGTGTAATGCTGGCAGATTGCATGTCTGTTGCACTGGAGTCAGAGTCGGTAATCGTGACATCGGAATCGACAATCGATATGCCGGCATCACCTGCTTTATAGCTTGTTGTATTTTGATAATCTAAATCTGTTGCACCAGAGCTGTTATTTAAGTCCAGATCAACGATTGGCACACTGAGTATACTTGGTGTAGTAAATGTCACTTCAGTAAAACGAAGAGCACTTAAACGCTCTTGAGATACTCCCGAACTATCAGTAATCGTTTTTAATTCAACGGTAAAAATATTTGCGTCTTGTACTTCAAAGGTCGCCGCATAGAGTGGATCTTCATTAATTCCATTAAAAATATTGACTGAATCAGATTGCTCTAATGCAATCGTCGTTTGACCATTTTCATGAGTAAGAGACGTGTTCAGTGTCGTTGGACTATTTTGCAGAACTGAAACAATGGGCGCAGTAATTGATACGGCTTCTCTTAAACCATTAGTAGTCCCGGAACCATCAATATCAAGCGGGGAAACAAAAGAAGAAATTGTTAGCGGAGTTGAACCACCCGATACGACATATTCAACAGTCAACGTGACCGTCCATTCCTGATTAGCGCCCGGTGTAGCCGCGGCAGACGCATCCTGTGGTTCACCTAAACTAGGCTGCCAGGCATCTGTATAACCAGCACCACTTTGTACATCAATATCCGACAGTATAGGTAGGTTGGCTGCGTTGCCTTCCGATAAATCATTTCCCGCACTATCGGTCCAGGTATAACCTGTAATAGTAATGATGGCATCAATGTTATTAGTGCCATCATTACCGACATTAGAAAAACGATACGACTCACCAACGTCATAGCTTTCGCCTGCTGCACCGACGTCATTTTCAACTGTATGGTTGTTAAACGTTAAGCTCGGAATCGGGGCAAGCAAACCTGCATAGGCTTCGGCACTAATCGTTACCGTACCAACATCACCGGAAATAAATTCGAGATCCCAATCACCGCCTAAGGACTCATGTCCGGTAAAATCTTCCGACGCAGCAACATCTGCACCTGTTAGTTCGGCCAAGGTATTAGCAGCTTCTTTACCTGATTCACCTTCGGCAAAATTACAACCGTAAATCAGAATATCGGCAGAATCAGTTAATGCGTTTTTAATTGTCGCTAATTCATCAGCGTGTTCACCTTGCATGGATTCTTGTGTGAGTGTGCTATTACCGAGAAAGAGTTCACCACTGTCACCATGCGAAATAATATGAATAGCTTCGATGTCAGTTCGCGATTGCAAAATATTGGCGATTTGTTCAACGCCATCAGAATTCGAATCTATAAAAACCAGTTCAGCATCACTACTAATGGCAGCGAGTAAGGATTGATAATCTTCAACACTCTTATCGATAAAGACGAGTTCGTTGCGACCCGCTGGTGGAACCAGATCAGCTAGTGCAGCAACAAGTTCATCAGATTGTTCATTTTCCTGATTGACCGCTTGAGCATGGAGGTTTTCCGGAGTGAGAGCATGCTCCGCCTGATCTTCTGCTACATTATCCGCAGCGACTTCTGCGCCGGTAACCAGGCCGGCAGCGTCGAACATGATCCGCGGTTCGAGTGCCTGAAGAGAATCGGCAACGCTTAATTTCTGCGAACCATAGCTATCATGCGCTCCGTCATAAAAAAGCTTGGAACGATTCTGTTTTGGATGATCAGTTCTTCTTTTTAAAAAATTAAACATCTCTTCTATCAATTGATAACTTATCTCTAAGCATCACAAAGCTCCTATCTTTTGGCTCAAATATCACTACATACAGCGCAACTTTTATACCAAAATTCCTATAAACCTCGTATGTAACGACCACAATTGGTTAATTGTGATGAAGAGCACGTTATTCCCTGGTTTTACAGGCATTAATGTGATTCCATTCAGATTTGTACAGCCAGGAAACTTATTTTATTACTAACTTTTTATTACTTTTTATTCTTAAAAATTTAAATACTAATTAAATACGATATAAAAAAGTGCATTAGAGTCGTTTATTTGAGACATTTAATATTAGCACTAATTCTACATAAAGATATATCGGCAAATTGTTACACATTGTTAACTTTTTCGTTTATTTCTAAAATTAACCATCGATACACTTTTTTCACTTCCACATCCAGGCTTTTTATTTAAAATAAACCATTAAATTCAAATAGTTAAAAATAATTCTTATATTTTTATATTACTCATTGATTCTGCATTTAATTAGCAGGAAAAAATCCTTTTATATGAGTTCTCAAGCGAATTTGAGCAAAGTGATTTTTAGAATTTTATTATCGGAAAACAAATAAACTTAGCTTCATGAAAGAATCCTGCCTTTTTGAAGATTTTAGGGACTATATCAACGAAGATATTGAAATATTTATTTTTTTAACTTCACCCTCAGGATGCTTAATGTCGCCAATTACAGTCATAAATTTTGCGGGAAATTAAGGAAAAACAGAAAAGATGTCGCGAAAAAAATGTTGCCTGGATAGTTAACTATTGCGCCACAAGAATAGTTTTTATTAAACGCCAGTCATCACGTTGGATATGAACATACCATTTACCAGCACTTAATTTTGATAAGTTGCCGCGATAAGTATTATCTTGAGTGAGTATCATACTCACCTCTTTATCCTGGCCTGCACGGGTTGAATGCAAGAAGGTAACGGATAAATTTTCGGGATACACAAAGCTTGAGTTTGCATTCAATGTGATACTCGCTTCTTCTAACACTTCATTTAGTTTTATATCCGCTTGTAGTTGATAATCGACAGCTAACTGATCACGTTCAAGCGTGCGATTAATTTCCAGACCTTCTTTATAGTAATCATCAACAACCAAACCATCGTCAGATTGAATTGCCAGAATCGTCGTGATAATCCCACCAACGACTGCAAGCAGCGGAAAGAAAATAATCATCCAGACATAATGTTCTTTATACCAGGAGAGGTTTTTATTTTCGTTATTAACAATACTCATTGTAGAGGCCCCAGAAATTTAGCTTCTTGTTTAATACTAAGATCATTTTCATCTTTTGCCGAAAGAGTAAAATGAATAACAGTGCTGCGTCCTTTTAAATTTTCTTCTGTAGCGCGAATACGCACGGGCAAATCAAAAACACTTCCTCCTTCAACGACAATATTCTTTTTATCAACCAACAAAACCATATCATCAATGCCTTCTACTTCGAGATTAAACTCATGCGCTTCGTCATCCATGTTAATTAATTTCAACGTATAAATATTTTCGATTAAACCTGAAGTTTCACGATACAACTGATTTCTATCGCGAATAATATCCAGGCCAATATCAGTTCGCTGACTTAAGGTATACAAAAACAGCGCGCTAAAAAGCAAAAGAATAATGAAGTAGATAGCAATACGGGGGCGAAGGATATGACCAGGCTCACCATCCATTGCATTTTGTGTTGTGTAACGAATCAAACCTTTTGGGTAACTCATTCTTTCCATTACATCATTACATACATCGATACAGGCAGAACAACCGATGCATTCATATTGCAAACCATCTCTAATATCAATGCCTGTAGGACAAACCTGCACACACATTGTACAATTTATACAGTCGCCCAAACCTTCTTTTTTGTAATCCGTATGTACATCTGAACGTCTTGAACCACGAGGCTCACCCCGTTTTTCATCATAAGAGATAATCAACGTATCATTATCAAACATCGCACTTTGAAAACGTGCATACGGACACATGTATTTGCAAACCTGTTCACGCATCCACCCCGCATTGATATAAGTCGCCATGGTAAAAAAGAAAATCCAGAACATTTCCCAATTACCTAATTGAAACGTAAACAGGTTATAACTTAAAACAGCTTCAGAAGAAAAATATGAAACAAAAGTGACGCCGGTTATGCCGGCAATCAATAGCCATACTCCATGCTTGATACCTTTTCTAACTACCTTGTTTAGCGATAAACCTGATTTATCCAGCTTCATCTGCTTAATGCGACTTCCTTCTATCTTTCGCTCTACCCAGAGAAAAACTTCTGTCCAAACAGTTTGCGGACAGGCATAACCACACCAAAGACGCCCAGCCAATGCTGTGAAGAAAAAAAGACTAAATGCTAAAAGAATCAGGATGAATGCAAGGAATAAAAAATCCTGTGGCCAAAAAGTTAAACCAAAAACATAAAATTTTCTGGCAGGCAAATCGAACAAAATAATTTGTCTGCCATTTAACTCTATCCAGGGTAATATGTAGTACAAACCTAATAAAACAAATATTGTCGTTACACGCAGGCGTGCAAACATCCCTTTAACCTGACGCGGATAAATCTTTTCCTTCCTTTCATAGAGCGACTGCTCTATTTCACTTCTGGCTGAAGGTGACGAAGACTGTTCTGCTTCTGGAGAGTTTGTTGTCATTGTGAAGTTATAGCCTGGATGTTGTCTTAGCCCTGTTTATCCTGTTGATCGATTTCTTTAGTTGGATAAAGAAAAAAAACAGCCACCAGGCTGGAAGACGCAGTTAATAACCAGAAAAGAAAAAAACCAATTGAATAGGCAGCAGTACGACTTACTTCAGGAAAACTGACACAATATTTTAATTCCAATGGATCAATTACTGAAAAAAAAGCACCTGTTGCAATGCCCGCCATAACAAATGATAACCATAACACTGTAACAATTCTCTGTGTCACAGAAACTGTGTCAATCCTGGCCATCAACTGCATAGGCTAAGTTCCTTAATTATTCAGATAAACTGAAAATATAGGCAGCAAGAATATGTGCTTTTGCTTCGCCTAAAAATTCTTTATGTGGTGGCATTTTGCCATTTCGGCCTAACTGAACTGATTCCATTATTTTCTTTTGCGAACCGCCATAAAGCCAAATATCATCAGTTAAGTTCGGCGCACCAAACATGAAATTACCTTTTCCTTCGGCACCGTGACATACAACACAATTTTTATTATAAACCTCACTACCCAATGAAGCATGCATATCATCGACTGTACGACCACCTAATTGTTC
>Ga0214472_10005469_pt1 | contig 13364 bp, 14 predicted proteins | sample RVTome_6_FD_207662 | JGI IMG/M metagenome (GOLD analysis project Ga0214472, IMG submission 207662) | Soil microbial communities from uranium-contaminated site in the Upper Colorado River Basin, Wyoming, United States - RVT140D175 | ecosystem: Environmental > Terrestrial > Soil > Contaminated >... | reverse complement strand
GCCAGTTCCGGGGGCAGGTCCTGTTGGTGCAGCCACGCGTTGCGTAACAGGGCCGCGATGTCGTGAGCCGATGCGCCGGTTTCCAGCAGTGCGAGCAGGGCGCGCTGGCGCGCCTGCGTGTACGCGAGCCAGCGCGCGGCGTTGTCGGGCATGGTGTCGCGGACCTCACGCACCAGCGCGCCCTGCTCGGGCCGCAGCGGTCCGGTCCAGTCCTCGATCCGCTCCACGGTGCGCTGCGCGCGGCGCTCCAGGCGCTGCTCGCGCGGCGCGTCCAGCGCATGGCGCTCGCGGTACTTCGCGTTGCGCTGCGCGAAGCGTTCGGCCAGGTGCGCGCGCTGCCGCGGGCTCAGATCCGCGAGTGTGGCGCTCAGCGGCGGCACCCCGAGTTCGGCGCTGCGCAGCGCCAGTGCGCGGACGCGCTCGATCCCCGCCCGCACGGCGGCGTGCTCGAGCCCGTCGCGGGCGTGCGCGGCGAACGTACGCAGCGTGGCGGCGATGACGGGCAGTTCCTCGACGCGATGGCGCCGCAGCCCGGCGGCGATCGCATCGGCGAGCTGCGTGGATTGGGCCTCGTCGAGGTCGAGGTAGTGATCGACCTGGCGCAGTAGCAGCCAGTCGGCCTGGCCATAGATCAGCTTCGGCATGCTGCATGCCGCCAGCAGCAGCGTGCACGCGCACAGCGTTGCAGCGAGGCGTCGCGGCGTCACGGCGATGATCATGGCAACGCCCGGGTGCAGCAGCCAGCCCCGATCATCCGCGCATGGCGCGGCGTCGGCGTGCGCGGCATTCAGGCCTTGAGCAGGCCTGCAGGCACCTCGGTCCCGTGCGAGGACAGATCCGTGAGCAGCACCTGTCGCGCCGAGACCGGTTCCACGATGAGGTGGTTGCGTGACACCGCGCGGCATGCCGCGTCGACCACCACGTCGCAGCCGGAGTGGCGTCCCACCAGGTTCTTGCCGGCGAGCAGGGGATAGGTGTTGTTGCCGTCGTCGGCCATGTAGAACTCGCGTCCGGTGTACAGGCGCATCCGATTGCCCGCGAGCATGAGTTCCATCTCACGGTTGTCGCCGAGGTCGATGCGCACGGTTTCTCCCTTGGGCAGCGGCTTGAAGGCCCTGGCGTTACCCGGCTCGGCGCGCTGCGCGAGATCGAAGATCGCGGTCTCGCCGTGTGCGATGGAGACGGTGTCCTCCGGCTCGCGTCCGGCGTGCACGCAGGCGTCGGTGTCATCGCGCGTCTTCTCCATGAACACGTTGCGCATCACTTCCTGACGTGCACGCAGGTACTGCATGTACTTGACCAGGGCGACCCGCTTGTAGGCGTCATACTCGGGGCTCAGGCGCACCAGCCCGTCCATGATTGCGCGCCAGCCGTGGTCCTGGGAGAAGGACTTGAGCTCGATCTCGCGCAGGAACTCTCCGATCAGTCCTGGCTCGCTCACCGAGCGCGTGAGCACCGATGCGAGCGCGCGCTCGGCTTCGCGCATGTGCGTGGCGGCTTGCTCGATCTGGGCCGGCGAGAGCGCGATCAGATCGTGCATACGCGCGGCGGGAAACTCGGCCCGGCTCGCGAGCGCGAATTCGAATTCGCGCATGCCGCGAAACTGCACGAAGCGGTCCGGGAACTCGAGCTGCAGCGGCGGCGCCTTGCGGGTACGCAGCCGGTCGAGCAGCTCACGCAGCCGCATGAGCGTGCTGGCCATAGGCCCGAAGCGTGCTGGCCGCGGCTTGGCGCGGGATGCCGCAGACATCGGAGCGACGCCGCCGAACTCGTGCTTGGTGAGGATGCTTCCCATAAGTTTATTTTCTAAAAACAGTAGGTTACATGACATTCATCATCTAGTGTCTTAAATAATAGACGCCATCATCTTGATAGGCAAGCGTTCGTGGGCACGGGAAATGCCCGCTGGTTCACAGTTCTGCAATCTCGTCAGCCGTCGCGACGCAACACGCTGGCCAGCGCGTCGAGCAGGCGATCGGCGTCGGCATCGGTGTTGTAGACGTGGGGCGTGACGCGCATCGAGTCGCCGCGCAGACTCACATGGACCTGGTGCGCGCCGAGCGCCTCGAGCAGGCGCGGCGGCGGCCCGGCGGCAAAGCGCAGGCCCAGGTAATGGCCGGGACGCTCGGCTTCGGGCAACGCCGTCAGCCCCAGCACCGCGGCGCGCGCGGCAATGTCCCGGGTGCGCGCCGTCAGGGTCCGGGCGATGTTCGCAACGCCCCACTCGAGCAGGCGCGTCATCGCGGCCACCGCCATCGGCATCAAGTGGAAGCAGGAGCGCTCACCCATGTCGAAGCGCACTGCCCCGGGCTGGAAGCCGTCCTGGTAATCGACCAGGCGCGCAAAGTCCTCGCTGCCGGCGCGCGCGATCCAGTTGTGCTCGAGCGGTTGGCCGGTGTGCCAGCGCGGCGCCACGTGCAGGAAGCCCAGGGTGTAGGGGCCCATCAGCCACTTGTACGAGCCGGCCACCAGAAAGTCCGGGTCCACCGTCGCGGCATCGAAGGGCAGCGCGCCGGCGGACTGCGTGACGTCCAGCACCAGCGCGGCGCCCACCTCGCGGCAGCGCGCGGCGATCGCCTCCAGGTCCAGCAGTGCACCGTCGGTCCAGCGGCAATGCGGCAGCGCCGCGACCGCGGTGCGTGGACCGATGTGTTCGAGCACGCGCTCGCTCAGCGCTGCGTTGCCGGGCGCCACGGTCATCACCTGCGCGCCCTGCCGCACGGCCAGCTCGCGCCAGGCGTAGACGTGCGACGGGAACTGCTCGCTCAGCACCACAATCTGCCCGCCTCTCGGTACCGGTACGTTCGCCGCGGCGACCGCGATGCCGTAGCTCACCGCCGGCACCACCGCGACGTTCGCCGCCTCGCTGTTGATGATGCGCGCGAACAGCGCGCGCGCGTGGTCGGTCTCGGTGAAGAAATCGCGCGCGCTGATGGTCCAGGGACGCGCTTTGCGTGCCACGCCGGCCTGACCGGCGGCCACCACCTCGTGCATCAGCGGCGACATGTAGGCGCAGTTCAGGTACGCGACGTCGTCGGGAATGTCGAACAGGTGGCGCTGCGGAGGAATGATCATGATGCGGGAGTTTCCTGGTGTCGGGTTCGCCGGGGTGTCGGTGCTACCGTTGCTGTCTGCGACGGGCATTATCGGGCACGCGCGACGGATCCACGCACCCCCCGTGCGTCGGGCCGGCTGCGATTCCTTGTAGGAGCGCCAGCTCGCGAATGTTCCAACCGTGTCGACGCGGCACGCGTTCGCGAGCTGGCGCTCGTTCCTACAGGACGCATCGGCGGTTGGTGCTGCAGGGGGCAGATTCGCGAGCCGGCCTTCCCTGCTGTATGACACGATGACCGGCGGGAAACTCGAGCCCGAGGGCAGTGGACCATGCGAGAAACGACGACATGAACCGCGAACCGCGACGCTGCGCCTGGTTGAACGACGATCCGTTGTACATCGCGTACCACGACACCGAGTGGGGCGTGCCGCAGCACGAGCCGCTGGTACTGTTCGAGAGCCTGCTGCTCGAGGGGGCGCAGGCGGGGTTGTCCTGGTACACGATCCTGAAAAAGCGCGAGGGCTACCGCAACGCGTTCGCGGGATTCGACCCCGTGCGGCTGGCGCGTTTCGATGCGCGGCGCATCGATCGTCTGGTGCTCGATCCCGCGATCGTGCGCCACCGCGGCAAGATCGAGGCCTTCGTCGGCAACGCGCGGGCGTATCTCGCGATGCGCGACGCGGGTGAGGACTTCGCGTCGTTGCTGTGGAGCTTCGTCGACGGGCAGCCGCGGCACAACCGCTGGCGGGACACCTCCGAGGTGCCGGCCAGCACGCCGGAATCGGCGCAGTTGAGCCGCGAACTCAAGCGCCGCGGCTTTCGCTTCGTCGGACCGACCACCTGCTACGCCTTCATGCAAGCTGTCGGCATGGTCAACGACCACACCGTTTCCTGCTTTCGCCACTGCGAGCTTCCCGCAGGCTGATCCGCGGCCCATGCCGTGCCCGGATGTGACGCGGGGTTGCGCCCGTACCGGGAGCGCGGTGCCGGAGCGAAACGTGTGGTGGTGCACGGTCGCAGGGCCGATACTGTGGCACTTTCGACCCTGATCGATGCCGGCGGTGAAGCTGCCGGGTCCGGCGTTGCGGGAGATTCGCCGCGAACCGGGTCGTCCGGCGCCGTTCACACGCCGGGCTCGGGTCGATCCGGCCCGTCCGCGAGCCGGGCGGAAGTGGGCGCCGGCAGGCCGTTGAACCGTACCAGCGATTACCTGAGGAGAACCACGATGCAGATTCAATCCATGAAGCGATTCTTCAGTGCCATGCTGATCATCTCGCTGGTCGGGATTACGACTCCGATGCCGGCCTTCGCGGCGATGGTCGGTACCGAGCGGGTGATCGCGACCGAGCAGAATCGCGAGCACATCGACCGCGTGTCGGAGTTTCTCGCCCGCGACGATGTCGCGCAGGAACTGCAAAAATACGGCGTCGAGCCGGCGGATGCGCAGGCCAGGGTCGAGGCCATGACGCCGCAGGAGCTCACGCAGTTGAGCGCCGAGATCCACCAGCTTCCGGCCGGTTCGGGCGCGCTGGCGATCGTCGGTGTCGTGTTCGTCGTATTGCTGATTCTCGAGCTGGTCGGCGTGACGAACGTCTTCAGCGCGATCTGAGAGCGCACATCGCGCGATGGGTGGCGCGTTTCTCCACACCGCCGCAATTGCGGCGGTGTTTCTGATCGCGGGCTGCACAGGTCCGCAAACGCGCCTGTCCGAGCACCTGCCGCGGGCAGCGGCGGCGTCCGCCGTCGAACTGCGGCACACGCCCTTCTTCCCGCAACGTGACTACCAGTGCGGTCCGGCCGCGCTGGCGACGGTGCTCGTCGCGAGCGGTGTCGAGGTGTCGGCCGACGCGCTGGTGGAACAGGTCTACCTGCCGGCGCGGCGCGGCTCGCTGCAGGCGGAGATGATGGCAGCGATGCGCCGCCATGGCCGGCTCGCGTACCGCATCGAGCCGAAGCTGGCGGCGCTGCTCGCGGAGCTGCGCGGCGGCAGGCCGGTCGTGGTCCTGCTCAACCTGGGCCTGGACCTGATCCCGGTATGGCATTACGCGGTCGTGATCGGCTACGACACCGCGGCTGAGGCGATCATCTTGCGATCCGGTACGCAGCGCCGGCGTGAGATGCCGGCCGGGCGCTTCCTGCAGAGCTGGCGCAGAGCCGATTCGTGGGCGCTGCTCGCACTCGAGCCCGGCGCGCTGCCGGCCGCCGATTCCCCGCAGCGCTATCTGCAAGCAGCCGCGGGACTCGAGCACGTCGGCGCCTTCGACGCCGCCCGGGCGTCGTATGCCGCGGGGCTGCAGCGCTGGCCCGATCAGCCGACGGCATTGCTCGGACTTGCCAACAGCGAGTACGCGCTCGCCCGCTACGATGCCGCCGAGGTGAGCCTGCGCCGCCTGCTCGCGGCGCGGCCCGGTCACGTCGCGGGCTGGAACAACCTCGCCAGCGTGCTCCTCGCGCAAGGTTGTACCGAACCGGCGCGGCAGGCGATCGAGCGTGCCGTCGCGCTTGCCGGCGACACCTCGGCGCACGCCGACGTGCTCGCGGCCACCCGCGACGAGATCGCGGCCGCGCGCCGCGCCGCGGATCGCGCGCCGGCGCGCGGCTGCGACGGTCTGCCCTGACCCGCCGGCGGGGCCTCGCGAGGCGGTCGCCGGCTTGCTCCATCGCTCACGCACTTGCGTGCTTGAACGCTGCCGCCACAGCCGTGTGCCGGACACAGGCGGGCGAGAATGGCGTCGTTGACCAGCGTGTCAGCGCCGCGCGTACTGCGCGTCGCCGAACATGTTGCGGCGTGCCTCGTCGGTGAGCGTGCCCGTGCTCTGGTGCTCGGCGAGCACCTGCACGCCGCGCTGCACCGCCGGGCGTGCTGCGATGACCTCGAACCAGCGCATGAAGTTCGGATACTGCTCGCGCTGCACGCCCTGACGCTCGGGGCGGCGCAGCCACGGCCACACCGCGATGTCGGCGATGGAATAGTCGCCGGCCAGGTACTCGTGCGCGGCCAGGCGCCGGTCGATCACGCCGTACAGTCGATTGGCCTCGTTGCGGTAGCGGTCCATCGCGTACGGGATCTTCTCCGGGGCGTAGCCCAGGAAGTGGTGCGCTTGACCGAGCATCGGTCCGACGCTGCCCATCTGGAACATCAGCCACTGCACCACGTCGTAGCGCGCCCGCATCTGCTCGGGCAGCAGCTTGCCGGTCTTGTCCGCGAGGTACATCAGGATGGCGCCGGATTCGAACATTGCATATGGCGAGCCGCCGGGCCCGTCGCGATCGATGATCGCCGGCATCTTGTTGTTGGGGCTGATCGCGAGGAACCCGGCTTCGAACTGATCGCCCTTGTGGATGTTGATGGGATGCACCGTGTACTCGAGTGCAGTTTCCTCGAGCATGATGTGCACCTTGTGGCCGTTGGGGGTCGGCCAGGTGTAAAGGTCGATCATCGTGCGTCCTCGGTGAGCGTTGCCGCAGGCGGATGGCGCAACGGTAGCAGCCTCGCGCCGGCCGGCGGTCCCGGTTGCCTGCCTACCAGTCCAGTTCGCAGGCCCGCCACAGGTACCAGCTCGCGACCGATCGGTACGGGCGCCAGCACTCGCCCTCGGCCTCGAGTTCCTTCGGCGTGGGCATCTGCGCGTGGCCGCGATGCAGCATGAAGCCCTTGCGCACCCCCAGGTCGCCCACCGGCAGCACGTCGGGGCGGCCCATGTTGAAGATGAGCAGCATCTCGACGGTCCAGCGCCCGATGCCGCGAATGCCGGTCAGGCGCTCCACCACGGCCTCGTCGTCCATCGTCGTCAGCGCCCGGCGCGCGGGCACCACCCCGGCAACGCATTTCTCGGCCAGATCGCGTACCGAGGCGACCTTGGATCGTGACAGGCCGACCGCGCGCAGCGTCTCGTCGTCGAGCGCGAGCAGGCGCTGCGCGCTGGGCCGGTGGCCGGGAAACAATGCCTTGAGGCGACGCTCGATGCTGCCGGCGGCGAGCCCCGAGAGTTGCTGGTAGACGATTGCCCGCAGCAGCGCCTGGAACGGCGTGAGATGCGCCCGGCTCTGCATCGCGAACGGGCCCACGCGTGCGATCAGCGCGGCGATGCGGCGGTCGCGCCGGCGCAAATGACGTACCGCGGCGGCCGGCTCGTAGCGGTACATCGGCCTGCTGCCGTGGGTGCCGAAGCCGGCGTCGCCGCGCGCCATCAGGGTTGGCCCCGTGCACTGCCGCGTGCGCAGACATTGCATCGGTGCACTCGTCGGCCGCGACTTGCCTGCACTGCCATCGATCCTCCCGTGCCCGGACACCGTGCGCGGCCTGCACCGCCGCGGGCGCATGATATAGGATGCCGGCGAACACCTGGCACGCCGCTACGGAGGAATCCACATGGAGCGGTTTCGCGCCTACCGCGTGCATCAGCAAGACAAGAAGATCGTCTCGCGCCTGGAGACCATATCGCTCGATGATCTGGGCGCAGGCGACGTGGTGATCCGCGCCTGCTGGTCTGACGTGAACTACAAGGACGCCCTGGCGGCCACCGGTGCGGGGCGCATCATGCGCCGCTTTCCGATGGTTGCCGGCATCGACGTGGCCGGTTACGTGGCCAGTTCGAGCGACTCGCGCTACGAGGAAGGCGATGCGGTGCTGGTCACCGGCTTCGGGCTGGGCGAAGAGCACGATGGCGGTTTCGCCGAGTACGTGCGCGTGCCCGCCGACTGGCTGGTGCCGTTGCCCGAGGGGCTCAGCTTGCAGCAATCCATGGCGCTCGGTACCGCGGGCTTCACCGCGGCGCTCGCGGTGGACGCGATGCAGCACAACTTCCAGACCCCGGACAAGGGCCCGATCCTGGTCAATGGCGCCACCGGCGGCGTGGGCAGCTTTGCCATCGACATGCTCGCGGCGCTCGGCTTCGCGGTCACCGCGTTCACCGGCAAGCGCGATCAGAAGGACTACCTGAAGCTGCTCGGGGCGAGCGAGTTGCTGGTCCGCGGCGAGGTCGAACTCGGCTCGCGCCCGCTGGAGAAGTCGTTGTGGGGCGGCGCCGTGGACAATGTCGGCGGTGAGGAACTGGCCTGGATCACGCGCACCGTGCACCCCGGCGGCAACATCGCATCGATCGGCCTGACCGGCGGCATCAAGCTGGAGACCACGGTGATGCCGTTCATCCTGCGCGGCGTGAACCTGCTCGGCATCAACTCGGTGTACGTGCCGCACGATCGGCGCGTGCGGGTATGGAACCGGCTGGCCAACGATCTCAAGCCGCGCCACCTCGAGCGCATCGTGACCCGCACGGTGGACCTGGACGGACTGGGCGCGGTGTTCGACGACTACGTGGCCGGCACCGTCACCGGACGCACCGTGGTCCAGGTCGGCGACGAGTAGCACGCGCACACCGGGCGCCACGGCCGCGATGCTGCCCATCGTGCTGACCCCCGCCGAGGCTGCCGTGCGTACGGCGACCGGCGCCGTGCGGGTCGTGGACATGCGCAAGCCCGAGGCCTTTGCCGAGGGTCATGTGCCCGGCGCCGTGGCGCTGGACTACGCGGCGCTGGTGCGCGAGGACAAGCCGGTCGGCGGCCTGTTGCCGGACGACGTCACGCTGTCGGGCGTGTTCTCGCGTCTGGGAATCGCGCCCGGGCAGCCAGTCATCGCCTACGATGACGACGGTAACGGGCGGGCCGGTCGGCTGGTGTGGACGCTGCATGCGGTGGGCCACGAGGCGGCCGCGATCATGGACGGCGGCTTCGGCGCATGGTGCAACGCCGGATTGGCGGTGGAGCGCGAGGCGCGCCCGGTGACGGCCTCGCACTACGAGGTACATGCGCGCGGTACGGTGGTCGCGGATCGCGTGTGGCTGCTGGCGCACCTGGGCGATCCGAACGTGGTCGTGGTGGATACGCGTTCGGCGAAGGAGTATCGCGGCGAGGACGTGCGCGCCGCGCGCGGCGGGCACGTGCCCGGTGCGGTGAATTTCGACTGGCTGCGGGCGATGGATGGCGAGCACCACAGGCGGCTGTGGCCGCGCGAGCGCCTGCTCGCCGAACTCGCCGCGCTCGGCGTCACGCCGCAGCGCGAGGTGGTGGCCTATTGTCAGACCCACCACCGTTCCTCGCACACCTACGTGGTACTCAGATGGCTCGGCTTCGAGCGCGTGCGCGGCTATCCGGGCGCCTGGTCGGATTGGGGCAATCGGCCCGATACGCCGGTGACGGTGGGCGATCGCCCCTGACAGGCTTCGATACGGCAGGCGGCGGCGCCTACTTCGCAGCGAGCGTCGCCTTGTGCTCGCGCGCCGCGAGCGCATCGGCCACCTGCACCATCTGCTCGTAGCCGCCCGCAAGGCTCGCCGAGACGCGGTACTTGCCGTTCACGATAACGGATGGCGTGCCGCGTACCCCATAGCGGGCCTGCATTACGGTGGACTTGCGCAGCAGGGTCTCCACCGCGAACGAGTCGAAGGTCTTGTCGAAGGCCTCGCCGTCGACACCATGAGCGACGAAGAACGCGCGCAGCGATTCACGCGAGTCCAGCGGCAGCTTCTTGACATGGATGGCCTCGAACAGCGGCCGATGAATGCGATCCACCACCTTGAGCAGCATCGCGGTGTAATAGGCGCGGGCGTGCGCTTCCCAGTTCTGCCGGAAGATGGCCGGCATGCGCCGGATCTCCACGTAGTCGGGCTTGTTCGCCTCGTACGCCTCCATCGCCGGCAGGAAGCTGAAACAGTGCGGGCAGCCGTACCAGAACACGTCTACCACCTCCACCTTGCCCGGGGTATCGGTGGGCTGCGGGGGATCGATCAGCTCGTATTTGCCTTGCGGATCGATGCTGTCCTGGGCGCTGGCGGCAACAGAACCGAGCAGGGCGAGTGTGGCGATCAGCAGCAGGCGAAGCAGGGAAATCATCGGCATCTTCCTCCGGAGGCGGGCCGGGCGGCGGGCCCGGCGTGCGTGCGTTCGGTGCTTGGGCGGGCGGCGACGCCGGAAGTTCCCGCCACGCGACTATCGCCTCGGCGCGATGAACGCCGGGTTAATGCAGCCCGCCGATATAGGAGGCCACGGCAGCCATCTCGTCGGGCGTGAGCTTGAGTGCGATGTCGCGCATCATGCGCTGCGGATCGGTGCTGCGGGTGCCCAGGCGGTAGCTCTCGAGCTGCGTCCTGGTATAGAGCGCATGCTGTCCTGCCAGGCGCGGGAACCGGGCGCGCGGATCGCCTTCCCCGGCCGGTCCGTGGCAGCTCATGCAGGCGGGCACACCGGTGGCCGGGTTGCCGCCGCGGTAGATCTTCGCGCCCAGTTCGACGAGTTCGGCATCGGCGTTGCCGCCGCTTGCCGGCATCGAGGAGAAGTAGGCGGCCAGATTCTGCATGTCCTGTTCGGACAGCGGTGCGACGATGCCTGCCATCAGTGCGTTGCTGCGGTGCGTGCCTTCCTTGAAGGCCTCGAGCTGCGCCTGCGCGTAGGCGGCGTGCTGGCCCGCGATCTTCGGCCACTCCGGATTGACGCTGTTGCCGTCCGGGCCGTGGCATGCGGCGCAGGTGGCGGCCTTGGCCTTGCCGGCGGCCGCGTCACCGGCCTGTGCCCAGGCCGGGGTGACCGAAATGCACACAAGAAGGGCAAGAAGGGGTCGGATGCTCATGGTGCTCGCTGTCGTGGTTGCGCCGCCAGAGCCTGGCAGGCGTGGGTTCACCGGATCTTCCGGCCCGCTGGGCGTGCCGCGCGATCATGTACCTGCTGCCCGCTCCCGTGCACGCTGCGGGGTGCGCGCGGTGCGGTGGGGGCGTGCACGTTGGAGTCTCTCCGCGGGCACGAACCCGGCGGGCAGGGCGCGTCGCGGGCGTCGTATATTACCGTTGCACCCGGTCGGGTCAACTTCGCGCAACCGTGGCCGGGCTGCCGCAACCGTTCAACCCGGAGTTTGCGCAAGGTGGTGCAACGTGAGCAATGTCTACAACGCGCTGAGCTTCCTCACCGGTGCCGCCTCGATGCAGGGCTTGCCGGAGGACGCCGGGCTGGAGGTCGCCTTCGCCGGGCGTTCGAACGCCGGCAAGTCCAGCGCGCTCAACACCGTGGCCGGTCGCCGCGCGCTCGCCCGCACCAGCAAGACCCCGGGGCGCACGCAGCAGATCAACTTCTTCGTGCTCGATGAGCGGCGCCGGCTCGCCGATCTGCCCGGCTACGGCTTCGCGAAGGCACCGCTGGAGGTGCAGCGGCGCTGGTCGGCGCTGGTGGAGTCCTATCTGAGCCAGCGCCGTTGCCTGGCCGGGCTGGTGCTGCTGATGGATTCGCGCCACCCGCTGACGGCGCTGGACGAGCAGATGGTGCACTGGTGCGTTGCGGCGGGGGTGGCCCTGCACATCGTATTGACCAAGTCGGACAAGCTCGGGCGCGGCGCGGCGTCGCAGGCGCTGGCACACACCCGGCGTGCGCTGGCGCCGCTCGGTGACGGGGTCGGGGTGCAATTGTTCTCGGCGACGCGCGGCGACGGACTGGATGCACTGCGCTCGCGCATCGACGCCTGGCTCGAGTTGCCGGCGCGCGCGGCGGCCGGGGAGGCACGTTGAGAGGCCGGATGCTCCGCGCCAGGCCGAGGCCGGCGGTTGCCGGCTGCAGGCGGCGTGGTGTGGGGATGCTGAGTCAAAGAAAAAGGGGCCCCGGCCAAGCTTAGGGGGGGAGGGGGGGAGGCTGGCCGGGGCAAGGTCCCGGCAACAGCCGGGAAGCAGTTCCACCCAGGGACAGGCGGTGGCTCGTGTTCCGCTCCGCTTCGGGGTCGGCGCAGGGACGCATACGGCGTTGTGGGCCTGAGGCATCAGACTGAGCAGGCGCCGCGAAGTTCCGCGCTGGCGATTTGCCCGGCGAATCATGCACATCCTCGAAAATTACTGCAGTGCACCGAAGCCAGCGGCGCAGCGGATCGGTGACAAACACGTAATAAACAGCGCAAGGCGCTGAAATTAAAGAATAAAGTACCTTCGTACAAAAAATATCACGGGCCCGGAAAGGCTAATGATGGCGAGCATTTGCGATGCTTACCGGCGCTCCGTCCACAGCTTTATCCACAGTTTTTGTGGATTGGAGGGCAAGGCGTCGGCGGGACAGGGGTTTACGCGGCTGTGCTGAGCGCGGACTTCATGATCGGCGGCTAAGTGAGACCGCGCAGCGGTGTCCGCGGGCGGACTGTGCGGGGTCGGGCGCACAACCGAAAACGGCGCCCGCAGGCGCCGTTTCGAAGTCGCTCGCGTGGGTGCTCAGCCGTAGCGACGGCGGAATTTCTCGACGCGGCCCGCGGTGTCCATGATCTTCTGCTGCCCGGTGTAGAACGGGTGGCACGATGAGCACACTTCGAGGTGCACCTCCGGACCGCTGGCGGTCGAGCGAGTGGTGAAGGAGTTGCCGCAACTGCAACTCACCTTGACCTCTTTGTACTCGGGATGGATGTCGGCTTTCATGACGGTGCTCGGGCCCGGAGGGCGTGGCGAGTTGAAGGGCGCGGGATTATAGAAGCCAGGCGCCTGCTTGCATAGGCTGCACTACAGCCCCAGCTCGCCCCACAGGACATCCACGCGCGCCTTGACCTGCGGATCCATGCGGATCGGGCGGCCCCACGCGCGGCTGGTCTCGGCGGGCAGCTTGGCGGTGGCGTCGAGCCCCATCTTCGATCCCAGACCCGGTTGCGGCGACGCGAAGTCCAGGTAGTCGATGGGCGTGTTCTCCACCAGGGTGACGTCACGTGCCGGGTCCATGCGGGTGCTCAGCGCCCAGATCACGTCACTCCAGTTGCGTGCATCGATGTCGTCATCGGTGACGATCACGAACTTGGTGTACATGAACTGGCGCAGGAACGACCACACCCCCATCATCACGCGCTTGGCATGCCCCGGGTACGCCTTCTTCATGGTCACCACCGCGACCCGGTACGAGCAGCCCTCCGGCGGCAGGTAGAAGTCCACGATCTCGGGGAACTGCTTGCGCAGCAGGGGCACGAAGACCTCGTTCAGCGCCGCGCCCAGGATCGCGGGCTCGTCCGGAGGGCGGCCGGTGTAGGTGCTGTGGTAGATGGGGTCGCGGCGGTGGGTGATGCGCTCGATGGTCAGCACCGGGAAGCGCTCGACCTCGTTGTAATAGCCGGTGTGATCGCCGAACGGTCCTTCCGGCGCGTCGTCGCCGGGATGGATCCGGCCCTCGAGGACGATCTCTGCATGTGCCGGCACCTCGAGGGTGCCGCCCAGGCACGTCACCAGTTCGGTGCGCGCGCCGCGCAGCAGACCCGCGAACGCGTATTCGGACAGCGCATCGGGCACCGGCGTGACCGCGGCGAGCGTGG
>Ga0214472_10005468_pt1 | contig 13365 bp, 13 predicted proteins | sample RVTome_6_FD_207662 | JGI IMG/M metagenome (GOLD analysis project Ga0214472, IMG submission 207662) | Soil microbial communities from uranium-contaminated site in the Upper Colorado River Basin, Wyoming, United States - RVT140D175 | ecosystem: Environmental > Terrestrial > Soil > Contaminated >... | reverse complement strand
ACCTCGGTATTGACAAACACCTTCCAGCGGTTGTCGGTCTTCGCGCCTTTGATGATCGATGCCGGCAACAGGGGAGTTCTTACCGGCATTTCCTGTTTGACATACCGGGCCAAAGGTCCACTGACCTCGCCAGCTTCGACCATATCCAGGAGGTACCCAAGCCGTTGTGACCAAGCGATAGGCGATAATTTGGCGATCTCCGGTAATTTTTCCGCCTTCAGTTTTTCGGACAGCTCTGCCAGCACGGTCGCCACATTATCCAAACCGCCGCATTGCTTGCCATAGCCTACAAGGTCAAAGGCAGTCGATTCCGGGGTCGAATACTTCAGGACACCGGTGGGGGTATTTCGGACCTGGGTCGGCATATCCTGAATGTTATTCCTGACCACAAAGTCGACTTTAACTTTTCCGCACCGAATTGACCGCCGTGGCTTGGCTACCACGACCTGAAACACCTGGGGTCGATGGTGCGCTGCGCCATGATAAGCCGCCGCAGAAAGCAGACCCGCATAATAGACCTCGTCCAGATGCGCCATCAGATCCGGAATGAATTGCTCTGCGGGAAGACACCCCAGGGAACGATACTCGGGGGGGACAATGACATAGAACCCCCGCAGGGGCATGGCAACGTCGCCCTTTTTCAACAAACGACGAAGAGCGGCCTTAAGCGCGTCCGGCGACGAATCAACCCGTTGACTCAAGACATCAAAACTGAAACAGGATCTGCCCTGAGAGGCTAATTTTGAGATTTCTTCAGAAAGCATACAAGTCCTTGTATTGATTACTTGCAGAACCTAACACTTTTCGCACTATTCTGCAAATAATACATACAGTACTTGCAGTACGTTGAAGCGCAAGGAACGAGCACGGCTTGAGATGGTGTGCAATTGGCGGTTGCAGTAGAAGTCTTCATGAATGATGCGGGCTTAGTTCAAGGAATCCGCTCTGAAGGAATGGAAAAAACTGGATGGTGGGATCCGAGAGCAGTTCAAGAAAAAACTCGCGGAGCGCCTGGGCAGGCCTCATGTCGAAGCTGCCAGTCTTAGGGGAATGCCTGACTGCTACAAGATCAAGCTGAAAAATGCCGGTTACCGGCTGGTTTACCAGGTGGACGACAACCGAGTGGTGGTTATCGTCGTAGCAGTGGGTAAGCGGGAAAATCTATAGGTATACAAAACGGCGGAAAGGTGGGTAAAGGATTGATTCTTTGGCCGCCTGGCCTCCCCCAACCTGGCCTAAGGGCTCATGGTTAGTTAAGGTTTTAAGAACGTCCCCGCGAATACCCTGTTGACCTGTGGTCGGCCATGGAAAAACAAGTCAGCGATCTCGCCCATTCCATTGACATTGCTGAGGTGAGGCCGGGGCCCCCCTTATCCTTCAAAATCGCGGTAGAGGCGATGAGCCTCGAAAACCGTCAAGATCTCTATCGAATCCGCTCTAACCCGATAAACAATACGGTAATTTGCTTCAACCAGTTCACGCAAACTGCTTTTGGGTACCTCTGGAACCCGGCGACCGGCTAGGGGGTGGTCTTTTAGAATATCTGTCCGAGCAATCAGGTTTTCCACCAGGAGAACCGCAGCAACCGGATCGTCCTGCGCAATAAAATCTTCGATCTCGGCCAGGCAAGCCAACGCATGCTCTGTCCAGAGAATTGTCATCGAGAGCGCCTCTGCTCACGGGCCGCGGCCAGTCTCGCCTTCAATTCCTCGGTGTCCATAACACGCCCGTTCTGTGAATCATCGAGACCCGCCGTTAACGATTCGATGAACCGCCACTGCTCCCGGATCTGATCATATTCCCCAGGGGAGATCAAGACAGCCGCAGGACGCCCATGTTGAGTAATCACAACGGGGCCATCCAATTGTTTCAGGTATCGGGATGCATGAGCCTTAAACTCCCCGAGCGGAACGACACCTTCGGAAATACGAATATCTTTCATAAAGAACCTCTCTTCCTGGCGTTTCTTCTAAAAACGTATCCGTATTTTGACCCGAATTCAGGTTTGTTTTCAAGGGAAATTTTAGAGAGGCACTTTTGAATAGTCTGGAATTTAACCCCAGGCCTAAGGGCTCACGGTTAATTAAGGTTTTAAGAACGTCCCCGCGGACCCTCCCAAATACCTGCAAAATGGTTGGTGGCAGTTTAAGGCAACATGACAAGTTTCAGCATCCTTCCAGGGAAATTAAAAAAATATTCTCAAGACGTGCGAAATGTAAGTTTTAAGACTGATTTTAGGCCTGATTTCCAAGGATTTTATCGAAAAATCAATAACTTGATTCGGTCCGACCCGGGAAAACGGAAACAGTAAAAAAGTCGGAAGTCCAGGCATTTACAGCTGCAACACCACTTGGAGCACTTTTAGGAAAATAGCTTTGACCAGACTACTGTCCTGAAGTAGATTTGATATGGTGATCAGCAGGCAACAAAACTCCTTGGGTGAATTTCAACATGGCTCAAGAATAACAGGAAAGAATAATAAAATCAGACTCTTGTAAAAAATCAAAGCTGGTTTATGTACAATAACTCACGAGTTCAAGTATACCTAAGGGATAAATGAAACATATTTCAAAACTTCAGCAGCAAATCTTTGGCATTGCCACAATTCTTGCCATGTTTATTATTTTGCTTCTTGGCATTACTATATCCATTGTTCTGTACAACCAGGGAATTCAAAATGCTGAAGCGGTCCTCCAAAATAAAAACAAAACAGTGACAACCCTTATCCAGGGCTACTTCGCCCCCCTGCGGAAGGCCGTTGAATATGCGGCGGGGGATGGCACAGGCATTGACCACGGGAGGTTCCAGGAAGCCGAAACCCGGCAGGCAATACTGAATATGTATACCTTCCTGCAGAACACTATCCCGAACATTAACTTTGTATATTCGGGATACGAGGACGGGTCGCTTCTTATAAATAATTACACCCCACCAAAGGGGTTCGATTCGGTTCAACGGCCCTGGTACCAGGCTGCCATTCAGGCTCACCCCCTTGCCTCAGACGGCATTCCCTACCAGGACATAATTACCAAAGAATGGCTGGTATCAATTGGAAAAACGATGACAGATCAGAATCGTCAGGCAGTGGGGGTACTTGCCATTGACGCCAGCATGGACACGGTTGTTCAAGCCCTGTCTGCCCGGGACGATGCCTATCCCACGGCACATAACTATGTCCTGGATAACCAGGGGATTGTTCTGATCCACAACGATCCAACTCTCCCGGGCACCTTCCATGAGAAGGTTTTTCAAAGCCTGCCCCCCGCAGAAATCAGCGAGGGAAACTTCAGCTACCAGGTGGCTGATACTCACACTATTGCCCACTTCAGCCGCCTGGATGACCTGGGATGGATTGTCATTACGGGGGTCCCCCGGGCTGATATTCTCAGGCCCATTCTGGTAACCATATTTTCCAGCCTGGGAATTATTATTGCCGTCTCCCTCATTGCAACCTGGCTCGTGAGTTTTCTCCTGAGCAGGAAAATCATTAATCCCCTCATCCATCTCCAAAAAAGGGTTCAGGAAATTGCCGACGGCCGCAAGGCCTCTATTTCCTCAGATTTCCTCCCGAATAATGAAATAGGCACCATAGCCGAAGCCATTGAGACCCTGACAGAAGATGCTCTTTTTCAAAAAACTATTGAACTGCAAACCAAAAACAGTCTCCTGGATTCCCTGTCCAAAACGGATCAGTTAACAGGAATTGCAAACCGCCGGAGGACCCAGCAGGTCATTGAGCAGGAAATTGACCGGTTCAACCGGTACAAAAAGCCCTTTTGCATTCTCCTGTTCGATATTGACCACTTCAAAACCGTCAACGACACCCACGGCCATGAGGTGGGAGACCAGGTGCTTGTGGAACTTGCGGGGCTTGTTCAGTCGGTAGTTCGCCGGACCGACACCTTTGGCAGATGGGGAGGGGAAGAATTTATTCTGGTCTGCCCCGAAACACCTTTGCATAAAGCCCAAACCATTGCCGGAAAAATCTGTACCATCGTTCGGGATCATGAGTTTGCCCAAGGCCTGGGCGTTACCCTGAGCATTGGCGTTTCGGAATTCCAAAACGGCACAACCTTGAAGGAGATCCTGTCTGAGGTGGACAGGAAAATGTACCTGGCAAAACAAAAGGGCCGGGATCGGGTGGAAGCGTGAGGCATACCCCGCAGAGAGTAAGGATTGCCCGCGCCATTGCCACCCGCAAAGTCCAGTCCAACACCGACGGCGAAATCAAGGCCCCTTACTTCACCGCCATCGAAGTCTACCCCGGCCGCTCCCTGGACCTCTATTTCGTTCCGATAACCCGGGGGACCTATCCGTTGCGCTGCACCATCCCTGGACATGCCGAACTCGGGATGAAGGGAGAGATCCGGATCGAATAATGGAGAGGCAGGGGAAATCAAAGACTTTCCTTGGACCCCGAACATTTGAGACCACCTTCCGCAATTTTGACCCCGAAAAGTGGCTTATAAGCGTGTTCTTGGTGGGGAATTTCAAGGTTTTCACCGGAAAATCAAATGGTTACTTTGGTCCGATCCCGGCCTCCACCCCGGCCACCATCCCATCATCTGTCACCTCGCCCTCTGATTGGGGGTCCTTAAAGCCGCAATTTCAGGGTCAAAATGGGGCTTTTAAGACTGATTTTGGCCCTGATTTTCGAGGAATTTATCGAAGAATCAATAATTTGATTTGGTCCGACCCGGGAAAACGTCCTGGGAAGGGAAAAGAAAATCCTCCCTTTTGGGCAAGATTAGGCGGAATTGCATAGCTTCATGGGCGCCCCGCCCAGTGCATAATTTATAAATTTCAAGGACGTCCCTTCAGAGGTTAAAGGACGTCCCCTTAGGGGTTAAGCGCCGTCATTCGAAAACTCGAAATCATCGGCGAAGCCGTCAAGCAACTGCCGTCTCCCCTCCCTCAAGGCAACCATCCAGCAGATGCTGGAACATGGTACGCACCTCTAGCGCCGACCAATTCACCCCGGCCAGGACTTATCAATTTAGTAATTTAAGAGCGTTATCTTGGGTCCGCATATTCAGGCCTGCTTCGTCCTGACCAATTCAAAAAGACACTCCCGCGATGCCCTGGTGTTATTGGCAATGTCACGGCCCAAGGTGAGGGCACCCGAAATCGCCAGGAGGATACCGACAGAGATGGCATCGGAGAGAATGATCGCGGCCAACAGGACAAACTTGTTTTGGGCTGAAAAAAAAGAGAGTTGGGTGAGGAAACCCCAGAAATAAATTGTGCCCACGATGCATGCGACCCCAACCAGGGACGCTGCAAAGAGGAAAAAAGTACTCAGAAATTCGATAAATGGATAGGATTCCCTGTCGTGCAGGGCCTCATTTTCCCGGTGATACAAGTCCTCGTCCAAAGGGAAATTTCTTGTCAATACCCTCTCAATTTTGTGGTTGATGGCTGCTTCATTTTGGAGGGCGGCCCGTTCGGTGGCTCTTGCCTGACCAACTTTGGCGAAATTCACGCCACACTTCAGGCAGTCCGTGGCGGGCATCGCATTACTAAACCCGCATTTCGGACAGGTTTCCATTTCCCTTCCCTTCCCTTCCATCTGAAAAGACCATTGCACTAAAATTGACAAGAAATCCCTTAGATCCGCAATTCTACCGCCAAAAAGAGGGCTATAAGCCTGCTTTTGACTTATATTTTGAAAGTTTTTCTTGTGAATTCGAGGACTTATCCTGGTCTGACCCCACACCATTTGAATTCATTTATAGCATGCAGGTTTCGAAGGGAAAAGAAAATCCTCCCCTTAGGGCAAGATTAGGCGGAATTGCATAGCTTCATGGGCGCCCCGCCCAGTGCTGAATTTATAAATTTCAAGGACGTCCCCTTAGGGGTTCCTAAATTTCAAGGACGTCCCCTTAGGGGTTCCTTTTGGGCTTGACAGGGTTACTATAGAATGTCCCCTTAGGGGTTCTTGGAGCTCGGTGCTTTCATTTCCACTAGACCTAATGCATGCCCTTGTGTGGGATCTGCTGGACTTACTCATCCTATCAGGCACGGTTGCACCTATTTCTGCTAGGTCGGGACGACGATATTTTTATTGATAAAGTCCATGATCTCAGCCTCCTCCATCGCATTCAGTAGCTTGATGCCACCATACAAGTTAAGCTGCTTCATCAGGGGCCGAAATACATCACGGTGAATCCCATCCCTGTTGGTAAGGTAAAGCTCATGCAGCTTTTTCACCAGCGCACAAAAAACATTGATGCACTGCGATGTCGTTGGCCTTTCGATGATCCCCGCCCTAACATCGGACTCGTGAAGGAGGCAGTTAAGGGCGTCCTCTATAGCAAGATCTTTCACCCGGCTACAAAGCGTTGCCTGCCACCAGAGCCGTGACGCAGCATTGTCGCGTTCAATTCCACGCTTGTCCTTAACAAAAAAATGCGTTGCAATGTGCTTGATCGCTTTTTCATCATCTCCAGGGATCTTCCATCGTTCCCTGCTGTAATCCAGCAACAGGGAGTGCGTCATGTACGTCCAGAGCCTTTCGTCCCTTGCCATGTACGGCGATAATATTCCGAGCACCTCAAGCATGACCTTGCAATTATGAACTTCGCTGGTGCTAGAGTTATCAGGAATAAGTTCCCCAAATTTGCTTTCATCGATTTTAATTTCGCAGTCGAAGAATCTGGAGTAGTCGGAAAATATATAACCAAAATTTCCAGTTCGGTAGCAGTCCAAATTTGTCTCGATATTTGCCCTCAACTCTGCAACTGTCGAAGATTTTAGCATCCTAAGTTTCATCATTCGGCTCCTTTTTTGAAGACGTATGCGTCAAGCATCGACAAAGGATGTTGCATCAACTTTTCAGCTACATAGTAGGAGTCGTGCGACATTATGTCAATGGAGTTATTGTGAGCAGATTGCTTTATGATTGTCGCCCACTTATAGTCATCATATACCCCATCACGTTCTTTGATCTTTTCGATTGATTGCATTACGGCAGCAAACAGTATTGAATTCACAAGAATAACTTTGTTGACAGGACTATTCCTTGCACCATCTATCGATTCCTTCATTGCTGGACTAACTTCAATTTGAACATGGTCTTGATCGTACCGTAGCTCCCATGAACCGCCACTTAGGCCTTCTCTTTTTACAAGATCAAACACTGACGACACTGGTTTGAAAACATCCCGGTCAAAATAGAAGACAGCTGTTTCATCCTGTGCAATTACGTCACCCTTGGTGTACTGGAATGGTCCTGGTCCGAAATCTGGGTGGATTTCTTTCGACGTCAGTGGCAGTTCTTCGATAATGAGAATATAAGACTTAATCTCCACCTGTCCTCGGAAAAGTCCGCTATCAAATTCCTTCCTAATCTGTTTTTCCGTTGTCTGTATTGAGACGCTAAAGTAAGTGTCCCTGCAACTGATGACAGAAACATAGATGGCCTGATTGTTTTTTATCAGCTCGGCAATGTCGTCTGAGGAAAGTGCATAGCTGATCTCAACGGTAACGGTATTGGCCTCGATTTCAAAATCAGCTGTCGCCTGAAACTCTCGATCTACAAAATCATCGTTGTAGGGGCGAAGCACTGGATATGGGAACGCTTTATTCTTGTCAAATTTCATTGGCCACCACCTTTATTGCGCCGGTGAAATCTTGCGATAATGTGACATTTAGGGCCAGACGTTCACCGGATACCGCATCGAGAATTATCGCTCCTCCTTCTACCATACCAACGTCGCTGTTTTCGACACTTGCGATGTAGTCGTTGTCTGCTCCCGCCTCAAGCACCGTGACAGCTATTTTGCCAGTGGTAGTTGGGGTGAATAGGAGCTTTCGTACCCTTGATCCCGAGACGATTGCCCTGATGTTAGTGATTTCGACTGGCTTCTTTTCTTTGCCACCACTGCCGGCACCACCCGTGCCAACACCCTTCCCCCCAGACCCCCCTCCGCCTCCTTTTCCGTCTTTACCCCCTCCGCCTGTACCATCGTCGCCCTCTCCAGCATCCCCTTCACCATTTGTAGTTGTTGTAACCTTCGAGGATGTTGGTTTGACCGGCTTTGCCCGGAAAAAAAGACGCCCCATTGGGTTCATTTCTTCAGTGGCGGTTCCTGTTCCCTCGCCACCTTCGTCTCCAAAAAAGTCCTTCAGCTCATCAAGAGGGGTAACATCTGAAACTGGGTCGCGAGCGTGCTTTTTAAGCATATCTCTGATCCACGTTGCTATTGCTGTGAGAGACTTCCGGCCCTTGACCTGCTCCTCTTTGGTCGGGAGAAGGTTAGGCTCAAAATCGTCATGCCGTGGTGGTTCCATTAGGCGAAGTAGCTTGTTCCCCTTTTCGGACCGGCACTCTAAAATAGCGACGAACTCCTTGTAATCGGAAAACTGCCTAAGTCTGTTGATGCTGTCAGAAATGAACATCCCATTACGGAGAGCACAGACCTTTTTCGGGAGATCGTCTCCAACCATAATGCGAAGTGAGCATAGGCCGAGGTGAGCGTGTTCCTTGAACTCCTCAATGACCTCGGGTGACGGCTGGAGCGCAGTGTAGTAGTGGTACGCGTTCCCAAATTGCTCCGGCTCGCCTTTCAGCTTTGAATCATTAAGAAGCTGTTTCAGCTCTACATTCGTGAAAAAGTCATTTATGCTCTCGCTGTCCAAGATGTACTTCTCGTCTATTTCGACGCTGAGCTTTTTCTCCGAGATTGCAGCGAAATAGTTTTCGGCCACCGAAACAGCCAAGTACTCCTTCCAGTGCTTCTCCTCGCTGAAGCAGAGGATACTAATTTTTGATCCTTTGAGGGTGCAATACTCGGCTTCGTTCGTAGACCGCAAGATCCATTCTGGAAGACTAGAGGAGCCTTCAACTGGTTGACATTTATTTTTTATTCCCCAAAATCCAATTCCATTTTTCCTTTTCCCATCGACGTCATGGGACATGAGAATGGCTTTGCCTTGGCTTAATTGCCTGCATACCCCTTTTTCGTCTTTGTAGATGGTAGAGACAAACACCGTTCGCAAATCAGAAACGGAGTACGGTGCAAATTTCCCTATGCCATAGGAGCCTGACGCATGATCCCCATCTTTCTTGCTTTGACCCTTCGCTTTCATAAACGCGTAGTAAGATGTCCCATTTTTGCAGGGGCCGCGCATCCCATGGGTGTTATAGTCTGAGGCTTCAAAAACCTTTATCTTTGGGCGGGAGAGCTTGTCTAGCGCATTTGCAAAGAAGACTTTGGCCTTCTCGCTTTCCTCATCGGCAGCCAAAAGACAATGCTGAAAGTTGGACTTCAATTCATCAAGGTGAGGTATTGTCGTCGTGTCGACCTCTTTAAGTCGAAAGCACACCACAATTTTGTCGTCGGAATCTGCCGCATCGATTGAATTTTGAATAATTTCGCGCGCGAGGTGAACGAGTGGGTTGCTTCGAAAATGTTCTATGCCGGATTCGTTAAATCCATCCCATTGGTCCGATTCGTCTGTAGGATGGTGCCAACCGATTGTCATATCAGCTCTCCTTCTCAAATTTTTCAGCAACGCCCTTCGCCAACAATTCCGCTATCGGAACACAGACGGAATTTCCGATCTGGACGTATCTTTTTGCACGAGGGACATCATCAGGAAACACGAAATCAGGAGGAAATCCCTGGAGGCGAAGGCATTCATATTCCGTCAGCTTCCTCAGCCCTTTTGCATCGTGTATGAATGGGACATTATGTCCCCCAAGTCCCATGTTAGCCGTTAATGTAGGGCACTCACCGGGGGATTTCACGCGAACCAGAAACTTTCGAAGTTGATAGATGCAGTATTTGTCGTCCGTCTTATCCGTGATCATTTTGTGATACTTGTTTTCATCATGGAGGTAGTAGGAGTCATCCTCAAGGGATCCATCAAAATCGATGTAATCCGCAAGGTTTTTTATATTGGTGTCCCGAGTTCTTGGGAAAAAAAACTTGCTGCTATTGAAGACATCACTCGACAAACCGACCATGAATAAACGGTTTCGTTTCTGTGGAAGCGACGTGAGCACAAATGGATCAAGCTCTGCATAATTGGACTCACGAAACCAATACCCCGCCTTCCTGATCTCCTTAAACACTTCAAGAAACCAGCTTCCCCCATCTCCGTAGCGCAGATAGGGGGAGTTCTCCAAAACTATAATCGCTGGTTTTTTGTCTTTGAATTCCTTTATTATCCTGATGACCTCATAGAAGAGCTTGCCCCTTGGGTCCTCAAAGCCTTTCCTTTCTCCAGCCTGTGAAAAGCTCTGACAAGGGAAGCCCGCATGAAGGATATCAACGGGTTCGAGATTATGGGCGCCTACTTTAACGTCCCGCACATCTTCAACAATAAGCCTTGTTTTGCTGGTGTTTTCTTCATATGTCCGGGCGGCAAAGGCATCCATCTCGACTCCCCACGCTGTATGGATACCTGCCTTTTCAAATCCCAAGCAAAATCCCCCAATACCGGCAAATAATGCTCCTGCGTTAAGGTTTTTCTTCATGATGGTGGTGGTCCCTATCCTATAGTTTGAAAACGATCTCCTCGTCCGGGCGGGTGTTTTCAAATTTTTTGCGTATATTCTTGACCTCACTATCAAGCGTAGCGAGGATTTTTTTTGCATCCTCATCGGTATAGGCATAGTTTGTTTTATTAGCCAGGTTGCCAACAAGCCGCAAGTCTTTGATGGCCCTGGTAACTCTCTTTTCGGCCAGTTCAATGAATTTATCTCGATTTTTGCCCATGAATCACCCCCTTCATTTTTGATTTTTACTTCTATCATAAACAGGAATTTCCTGCAATAAAAAACTTAAATAAACTAGTACAGAAATGAAATGTACTGATAGATCCATATATAGATCGTACATTTGGCTAAGTGGTATGAGGGACACGGATGAGAGGGGGAAAGAACTCGGATGATGTTCCGGGAACAGCCATGGCAAGTAAGGTCAGAGGGAAAAAGGAGCATGAGCCCTGACCTGCCTTCGCAGTAGTGGACACGAGAAATTCCCTAAGCCGCCATTTTGAAATGCTCCTGCTCGAAACGCTCAGGAGACAGATAACCGATGGCGGAGTGACGCCTCTTGCGGTTGTAGAAGCCTTCTATGTAACGAAAAATCCGGCTTTGCGCCTGTTGCATGGTCAAGAAGGAACAGTGATGTATCAGCTCTCTCTTCAAAGTTCCGAAAAAGGATTCGGTGATCGCATTATCGTAGTAGCACCCCGTGGCGCTCATACTCTGGCACCCGCCACCCCTACCATCGCCCGAAATCTCTTGCTGCAATACTGCGACCGTGAGTTCCGGGGACACCTTACTTAATTCGTACCGAATTATCGCCGAAAAATTCCTCTCGATGCTCCTTCAAAAATCCCTCATTCGGCAAAAACTTATCCGGCATCTCAATCCTATTCCCCTCATAATCAAGGAAGTTCCGCGCCAAAGCCGCATTCGTAAAAAATTCTCGCAGATACGGGGATAAGACGAGACGGTAATCCTCATCCAAGGTTACCAACCCTTTGTCAAAAGCAGCGTCCTGGGTCTGGGCAAGACACAAGCCATTGCTTGGATTAAGGCGATGTTCCGGGTATTTGCCCCAGGGAAGAATATGACTTGCTACCAGCAGTTCAGGAATGGGAATTCCCGTAATACAGCATCGATTATTGTAGGAGGCGAGCACACTTTTCCGGAAAAAGCTCTGCCCAAGCCGAACCTTGAGGGAAGCGATATCTTCCGTGGGACCTGACGGTGAAACCAAGGGCATTTTTACAGGTTTTCGTTCACCTGTCTTTTCGTCTGCCTCGATTCTGCGTCCTGTTTCATCGGCCCTCGCAAGCAGTACCTGCAATTTCTCTTCGCTATTAGTTCCCAACCGCCCCCAATCAGCTTGGAATTCCTCCCAGATTTGCCTATCCGCCCGGCTGACACTGCTTAGACCTTTGACTCCCCTTGCTTGATGAATAGGGTCGAGGGCGGCGAGATTGCAGAGTTTCATGGAAAGGCTGCTTGGGGACCTGCCAAGTTTATCTGCAACTTCAATGACCAGCGGGTTCCCATGACGAAGCTGACCGAACGGTAATTTGCAATAAACGTTCATTGCCACCATGAGCTCGTCATGGGACCATGGTTTTCCTCTGGCCATCTAGCCTATCCTCCGAAAATGGAAAAAATGTGCATTAGCCAATGGCTTGAACCTTCCGACACTTCGGAAACGCCGAACAAGCCCAAAACCACTTGCCGGCATTCGGTCCTTTCTTAGCCAACCGTTTCACCATCGGAAAACTGCAGGCCGAACAGATGGGTGCTACCTGCTCACTTGCTTGGTCTTGCGGCATTTTAACAGTCACATTTTCGGCAATCATTTCGTCGACCGGCCAGGCCGCCGATTCCAGCGGCTCATGCACCACCGGCACAACACCCGATAAGGCCACAGGTTCAGATGACTCTGAACTCAAAGGCAAAACCTCCGCCAACTTTGCCGTAATCTCCTGCACCGAATATCCCTTGCATACAGCAAAATGCACGATGGGAATACCTGCGGTGCTTAGTGCCTTGTCGACAAACTCATCCCGTTCGGCCCGATCCTTACGCCGATGTGACGCATCGTCCAGCTCCACCACCGCAGCCACGTCCAGGGTATCCGGCCGGCAAAGGACAAAATCGACGTGTTTCTGGTGAATGCGATTCCAGGCGCCGGTTCGCTTGCCAGTGGAAAAGCCTTTGACCGGCTGGATCAGATCCCCCAGTCGGACTTTTCCCATAACGCGGAATTGCCCGGCAACCGCCTGTTCCAATACCCCGAGGAAGGACCGTTCGGCCGCACTGAATAATTTCCGCCGGGCTTCATAAGTCACATCTTCCGATGGCCCCGCGGACTGCTTCTTCAAAAGCGCAGCGATCACCGCCAGGACAGTGAACACAGCCAGCAAGATAAGTAAATTACTCATACTTCCTCAAAAACAAAAAAACCGCCCACGCCTCACCGGCGCAGAGCGGTTTTATCGATCGCTTTCGGTTATTCCCCAAACTCTCATCCCATCCTCTTAAAACCAAAAGCAGACAATACATGTTTTCAAGAAACCATCGCTAAATTAGCGTCATATCGGCCGGGAGGTCAAGGAATCTAATGTAAAAAACAGCGGCTGGTGGCTGGTGGCTGGTGGCTGGTGGCTGGTGGCTGGTGGCTGGTGGCTGGTGGCTGGTGGCTGGTGGCTGGTGGCTGGTCTCTGGTGGCTGGTGGCTGGTGGCTGGTCTCTGGTCTCTGGTCTCTGGTCTCTGGTCTCTGGTCTCTGGTCTCTGGTCTCTGGTCTCTGGTCTCTGGTCTCTGGTCTCTGGTCTCTGGTCTCTGGTCTCTGGTCTCTGGTCTCTGGTCTCTGGTCTCTGGTCTC
>Ga0214472_10005467_pt1 | contig 13366 bp, 16 predicted proteins | sample RVTome_6_FD_207662 | JGI IMG/M metagenome (GOLD analysis project Ga0214472, IMG submission 207662) | Soil microbial communities from uranium-contaminated site in the Upper Colorado River Basin, Wyoming, United States - RVT140D175 | ecosystem: Environmental > Terrestrial > Soil > Contaminated >... | reverse complement strand
CGTGCAGGCTCCCGGCAGCGCCGAGGGCGGAGCACGACGACGACAAACGCACCTTGTCCCGACAATCAGGCCGGAAGCCGGTGGCGCGGGCCGTGACCGGCGACGTCAGGATGCTCCGGCGCCGGGTCCGTCCCTTGTGCCGCGACCTCGGGCCCGACTGCTTCGCCCTGCTCTTCTGCGACGCGCTGCGCTGCGCGGTCGATCTTCGGCGCGGGCTCACGGGTGAGCTCGGCCACTGCCCGGTCTGCGGGATCGACGCCGTCGCCCACTATCCGGAATCGCGGGCGAGGCCCGGCCGGACGAGCTGACCGGGCCGGTCACCGAAACCAGCGCCAGAGCCAGTAGCGCTCGAAGGCGACCTTGGCGAGGTGCCAGCGGCGGCCGGGACGGCGCAGCCGCACCTCGGGTCCCTGCTGGGCGTAGAAGTCGCCGCTGGCGTAGGCGGCGCGGCCGTCCCCCAGCTCGAGGAAGCAGCCGCCTCTGCCGTCGAACACGGCGGTCGGGGTCTCGCCACGGAGCTCGGCGGCGATCCGCCGGGCGACCTGCTCGGCCTGGCCGTGGGCGAAGACGCCCGCCTTGGGCAGGAGCTTCCCGCCGGCGATCGGAATCGAGGCGGCATCGCCGATCGCGAAGACGCCGTCGACCCGGGTCGCGAGCGTCGCCGGGTCGACGGGAACGAAGCCGGTCTCGCCGGCGAGGGCGCTTTCCCCGCTCGCTGCAGGCGCCCGGTGCGGCGGAATGCCCAGCAGCAGATCGAAGGGGACGCGGTCGCCGTCTGTGAGCACGAGCTCGCGGGCGCCCGGCTCGATCCGCTCGACGGTGCGCTCGGGGTGGAAGCCGATCCCGCGGGACTCGAGGATGCCGCGCACGGCGCCTCCCAGCTCGGGGCCGGCGGTCGGCATCGGGAAGGGCTCGGGCGTGTAGACGTCGATGCTCGAGCCGGCGCGGACGCCCCGCCGGCGCAGCAGCGCCTCCGTGAGTAGCGCGGTCTCGTAGGGCGCGGCCGGACACTTGTAGGGGAGCCGCGAGACGAGCACGACCACGCGGCCGCCCGCGAACCGGTCGAGCGCGAGCCCGGCCGCGGTCGCCCCCTCGAGCGTGTAGACGCTCAGCGCCGATTCGGCGAAGCCGGGGAGCAGGTCGGGGGCGAGGTCGGTGCCGAGCGCGATCACGAGCCGGTCGTAGGGAACCGGACCTGCCGAGGTCTCGACGCGGCCGGCACCGGTGTCGAGCGAGCGGGCCTCCGCTTCGACGAGCTCGATCCCGCGGCGGCGGAGGCGGGTCGTGTCGGCGCTGATCTGCTCCGGCCGCCGGTCGCCGGTCAGCACCCAGAGGAACGAGGGGGCGAAGCGGTAGACCGGCCGGCGCTCGACGACGACCACGCGGTCGGCGGGGGCGAGCTCGCGCCGCAGCCGGTGCGCGGCGACGATCCCGCCGGTCCCGCCTCCGAGGATCACGACCGTGTTCCCTGCCATCCCGTCCTCCCGTCAGAAGGTCACGACGCGGTCGGCCCAGAGCGTCCAGTCGGCCAGCTCCTCGAGCGTGGAGCGGCGGGCGCCCTCGACGAGCTCGCTCTCGTCGATCGCCCGCGCGTCCATGCACGTTCCGCAGAGGCCGACCTCGGCACCGTGCCGGAGCGCCGTGGCGAGCATGCGGTCGAGGTGGTAGTAGCCGTTCGGGAGCACCTGCCCCGTCCTCGCGCAGGCGACAGCGTCCGCCATGAGGAAGCTGCGAACCTCCGTGCCCTCCCGCTTGGCGAGGGCGCCGGCGAGCCGCAGCCCGTTGTAGCAGCGCTCCGTCCCGTACGGGGGATCGTTGAGGAGGACGAGGACGTTCACGTCTCGCGCCCGCTTCCTGCGTCGGCGGCCCCGGTGCCCCTCACGTCACGACCTCGCCGGCGCACTCGAAGGCGGGGAAGCCGTGGAGCGGCTCGAATCGCGCTTGGAAGAAGCGCAGGCGCTCGGGCGGGTAGGCCATCTCCAGGCCGGGAATCTCGTCGCGCTCCGCGTACACCTCCGCGACCACGGCGGCGACGTAGGCGAGGTGCTCCTGGGTGTAGACGCGGCGGGGCAGGGCCAGGCGGACGAGCTCGAGGCCGTCGTAGGGCTCGTCGCCGTGCTGGCCGGAGACGATTCCGCGCTCCATCGCCCGCACCCCGCCGGCGAGGTACACAGCGGCAGCGAGCGCCTGCGCCGGGAACAGGCTCTGCTCCAGATGGGGCAGGAACCGCTTGGCGTCGAGGAAGGCGGCGTGCGCGCCGAGCGGGACGACGATCGGTACCCCCGCCCGCTGGAGCGCGTCGCCGAGGTAGGCGACCTGGGCGACGTGGTGGCGCACGAACATCTCGGCGGCCGACTCGCGGACCCCCTGCGCGAGCGCCTCCAGGTCGTGCCCGGCCAGCCCGCCGTAGTGCGGGAAACCCTCGTAGACCACGACGAGCTCGCGGGCGCGCGCGGCCAGCTCGTCGTCGTTGGTGGTCAGCAGGCCGCCGATCGGCACGAAATGATCCTTCTTCGAGGAGAAGACGGCCGCGTCGGCGAGCGAGGCGATCTCGTGGATGATCTCGGCGAGCGGCCAGTCCCCGTAGCCCGGCTCGCGGTCCTTGACGAAGAGGGCGTTCTCGGAGATCCGCGTCGCGTCGAGGACGAGCGGGACCGCGTACGCGCGGGTCAGCTCTCTTACCGCCCGCAGGTTGGCGAGCGAGAAGGGCTGGCCGCCGGCCATGTTCAGGCACGCCTCCTGGCGGACGAAGGCGACGCCGTCGCGGCCCGCCTCGCCCAGCACGAGCTCGAGCGCGGCGAGGTCGATGTCCCCCTTGAACGGGTGCGGCGACTCGGGGTCCTTCGCCTCCGGGATCGACACGTCCACCCAGATCCCGCCGGCGAGCTCGGCGTGGACGCGGGAGGTCGTGAAGTAGAGGTTCGAGGGAACCAGCTGCCCCGGCCGGACGAGGATCCGCGACAGCAGATGCTCCGCACCGCGCCCCTGGTGGGTGGGCACGAAGTGGCGATACCCGTACAGGTCGCGCACAGCCGCCTCGAGCCGGAAGAAGCTCCGCGAGCCGGCGTACGCCTCGTCGCCCAGCTCCATCGCCGCGCGCTGCTCCTGCGAGAGCGCCGACGTGCCGCTGTCCGTCAGCAGGTCGACATAGACGTCCTCCGAGCGGAGCAGAAACGTGTTGTGGCCGGCCTCGGCGAGCGCCTCCCGCCGCCGCTGCGGCGACGCGAGCGCGATCGACTCGACGACCTTGGCCTTCCACGGCGGGACGAGCATCGCTCCGGATCGTCGCCGCCGCGGCCCGGGCGGGCATCCGGATGTGCAGCGGATCGCTCTGCGGGAAAGTACGGAGCAGGGGCCCTGGGGCCGGGACTAGGTTCTCGCCCATGCCGACGCTCGTGACCGGGGCGACGGGCTTTCTGGGCCGGCACCTGCTCTCGCTGCTCGTAGGCCGACGCGAGCCGGTTCGCGCACTCGTTCGGAACCCGGCGGACGCAGAGGAGCTACGGCGCCTGGGTGTCGAGGTGGCGCTCGGCGACGCGCTCGAGGCTGAGGTGGTCCGTTCCGCCTGCGACGGCTGCGGGCTCGTCTACCACCTCGCCGGCCGCGTCTCGCACCGGCGCCGGGACGGCGCGCTGCTCCGCGCGGCGAACGTCGAGAGCGTCCGGACCGTGCTCGCCGCGCTCGAGCCTGGAGCGCGTCTCGTACACGTCTCCAGCGTCGCGGCGATCGGGCCCGCGCCCGGGCCGGAGCACGTGGTGGACGAGCGCCACGCCTTCCCCCCGTACGCCGCCGGCTACCCGTACGCCGCGAGCAAGCGGGCCGGCGAGCAGCTCGTGCTGGCGGCCGCCGGCCGCGGCACCGACGCGGTCGTCGCCAACCCGGGGTTCCTGCTCGGCCCCGGCGACGTCCATCGCGTCTCGACCTGGCACGTCGAGAGCTACCTCGCCGGGCGGCTGCGCTTCACCGCGCCCGGCGGCCTCTCGAACGTCGACGCGCGGGACGTCGCGGCCGGGCTGGTGGCGCTCGCGGAGCGGGGCCGGGCCGGAGAGCGGTACATCCTCACCAGCCGCGACGGCAACCTCGCCCACGGCGCGTTCTTTCGTCGGCTGGCGGAGGTGACCGGGGTCCGGCACCGCATGGTCGCGCTCCCGCGAGGCCTCGCCCTGCTCGCGGCCGGGGTCCCCGTCTCGCCCGTCCACCGCGACGAAGTCGAGGCGGCCTGCAACTGGTGGTTCTACGACCCGGCGAAGGCCGAGCGCGAGCTCGGCTTCGCGACCCGGCCGCTCGACGAGACGCTCGCCGAGACGGCCGCGGCGTACCGCTAGCTCATCGGCACCTGGCGGAGGAGATGCGGCTCGATCCGGTCGAGAACCTCGGTCAGCGTCGGCCCAGTGGCGGTGATCCCGTGGTTCCGCAGGCCGACGACCGCCTGCGCGGGATCCGGCTCCCGGCCGATCAGGTCGGCGACCCCGCGCGCGAGCTCCTCTGTCCCGCACGGGTAGTTGACGTCGGTGGCGGGGATCCCCTCCATCCAGGCGTGGACGTGGAGGATCGCGCCGACGTCCGGATGCTCGCGGTAGATCATCCAGTGCTCGATCGCGTCGACCGAGACGCGACGCGGCTCGACGTCCGGCCGGACGCTGACGACCATCCGCGGCGGCTCCGGCTCGTACCCCGCGACCAGGAGCACGTCGCGCCCCGGCACGTCGAGCTGCGTCTTGTCGACGCCGCTCGCGCTCATCCAGAAGCGACGCTCGTCCTTCCGCCGCGACAGGTTGCCGTACGAGAGCCCGCCGATCCCGTACAGCCGCATCACGTGCCGAAGGTCGCGCTCGTCCAGCAGCTCCTCGACCGGGAAGGGTGCCGGCAGCAGGCCGTGCTCTCCGAGCCTGACGCCGGCGCGGCGGATCTCCTCCGTCATCTCGTCGCCGGACCACAGCTCCGGCTCGAGATCGGGCCTGAACTCGTTGTCGATCACGAGCCGGGCGCGCGCGAGCGGCTCCAAGCGTTCCACGACGCGGGCGGCGAGCTCGGCGGGCGTCGACCCGTGGACGGCGTACGCGCCGCGCTCCATCGTCGTGAACCACACTTCGCCGGGCGGCACGAAGCAGAGGCCGACGTTCGCCAGCGCCCGCACGAGCAGCGGGTACGTCTCGCGCAGGACGTCGGCCGGGGGCTCCACCCGCTCGTGGAGCGCGGCGACGAACGTCCCCCGCGAGCGCCGCCGGAAGGGCCGGGGCTCGTCCGCCTCGAACACGTTGACGACGAGGTCGGCGGCCGCCGCGTCGACCGGGCGCGCGAAGCCGGCGCGGTCGAGCGCCCCAGCGAGCTCGAAGACCAGGCGCTCGAGCGAAGGCGAGGCGGCCCGGCCGGCGACGGCGTACTGCACGACGGGAACGGTAGGGCTCCCCGGGCCGCGGGGAAATGAGCAAGATTCGTCAGTCCGGTCGTCGCCGGCCCGGCTACGGCTTCCAGACCATGAGCGCGAGCACGGCGAAGGCGGCCACGGTCGCGCCCCAGTTCAGCAGGTCGGACACGGGGTCGCGCAGGAGTCTGCGGAGCTCCTCCGGCGCGTCGACCTCTGCGGAAAGCTGCTCCGCCAGCAGCCGCGCCCGCTTGGGCCGCCGGCCGCCGAGCGCGCCGAGCACGGCCGCGACGACGAAGAGCGCGAGCGCCCAGCCGAGCCACGCGTCACCGAGCGTCCAGCGTGTCAGCTCGACGAGCCAGAATCCGAAGCCGAGGAGCAGGACCGCGCCGCCGCCGACGAGGAGCACGCCCCACCGCGTCAGGCGCAGGAGCAGCGCGATCTCCCCCGCCCGCACCCGCCGCCGCGCCGCCGCGAGCGCGACCGCAGCAACAGCCGTCCCCGAGAAGAAGAGCACGACGCCGAGCAGGTGCAGGAAGAGCGCGAGCTCGTACGACACGGCGAAAGCATTACCGGATCGCCGGAGCGGGCTCCTGGCAGACTGGCCGGCGCGATGATGCGCGAGCTCGGTGCGGGCGAGATCGAGGAGCTCCTCGGCAGCCAGGTCGTGGGCCGGATCGGCTGCCACGCAGGCGGTGTCACCTACGTCGTCCCGGTCATCTACGCGCTCGCCGAGGGCTGCGTCTACGTCGCCTCGGTCGAGGGGCAGAAGATCCGGATGATGCGCGAGAACCCGCGCGTCTGCTTCGAGGTGGACGAGTACGACGGCGCCGGCAGCTGGCGGAGCGTGATCGCGGACGGGCTCTACGAGGAGCTCGACGAGGCGGGGGCCGAGAAGGCTCTCGCGCTGCTCGCCGCGCGATTCGGAGGCGGCGGCGAGGAAGGCCGCGGGCGCCGGCAACGCGCGGCGGGCGGAGCGCCGACGGTCTGCTTCCGGATCCGCATCGCGCAGGCCACCGGACGCGCCGTCGCGAGGTAGCCGGCAGGCGGGGCCACCTGTCCGCTCGTCACAGGGCGCCGCGCCGGCGGGCCTCCGCGACCGCCTCGAGCTGCGAGTGGCAGCGCAGCTCGATCAGAATCGCCTGGATGTGGTTCCGGACGGTGACCTCGGCGATCCCGAGCCGCGTGGCGATCACCTTCGCGGGGACGCCGTCGGCGAGCAGCCGGAGGACCTCCCGCTGGCGTGGCGTCAGGGACACGTCCGCCGGCTTGCCGTTGCCGACGACGTCGCCGTTCCTCAGCAGCTGGAGCACGATCGGCTTCTCGCCCGGGAGCCGCATCGAGATCGTCGACACGGCCACGGGCTTCCGGCCCTCCTTCGTCCGGATCAGCATCCGCGCGCACGGGACGGGCCAGCCCTCGCGCGCGAGGCGCGCGCCCGCGCAGCCAGGATGGCAGATCACGGCGCCCTGCTCGTCGACGCCGTGCAGGACGTCCCAGCACGACCGCCCGACTGCCTCGGCCGCCTGGACCCCGGTCAGCCGCTCGGCCTCCGCGTTCCAGAGCACGATGCGCATGTCCGCGTCGTACGCGAACAGCGCGTCGCCCGACCGGAAGGTCTCGGACATCCTGGCCCGCAGCGTGCGCGAGCCGGGATGCGGCCGAAAGGGGGGCCACCCGGATCGCAGGTGCGGGGAAGTACGGATCACACGCGCAGGGGATGGCCGTCGCCGAGCGCGAGCGGCAGGCGGAAGTGGGAGCGGAGCCGGAAGAAGGCGAAGGCGCCGAGCGTCGCGAACTGCTCCAGCGCCATGATCAGCCCGGCGAGGCTCTGGTCGGAGGCGGAGCCGTAGGCGTACAGCGGCCGGTAGCTGACGACCAGCGCCGCGACGAGCATCTGGGCCACGACCATCGCCGCGAGCGCGTAGCCGAGCGAGCCCCACAGCGAGAGGGTCCGGCGGCGGGCCGGATCGGCGAGCTGGTTCCAGAGCAGCAGGCCCCCGAGCAGGAAGCAGGTGTGCTCCAGCACGTGGAGCGAGGGGTGCGCGAGCGCGGCGTCGTAGATGAAGGGGATGTGCCACGCCCAGAGGAGGGCCGCCCAGAGGGCGAGGCTGGGGCCGGGACGGAGCACGAGGCGAGCGGGCCTCGTCGCCAGCAGCCGGCGCATGAAGCGGGGCACGACGGCGAAGAGGAGCGGGCCCCGCAGCGCGACGAGGACGAGCGCGGGCGCGAGGTCGCCGACGAGGACGTGCTGGAGCATGTGGGCCGAGGCGCGCTGCTCGGCGGCCTCGTGCAGGAGCACCAGGCCGCCGAGGCCGGCGAGGATCCCTGCGGCGAACAGCGCCGCCCGGTCCCAGCCGGCCTCCCGGAGGAAGCCCCGCCCGCGGGCGCGCGCGAAGCCGCGGGCGAAGAGGGCCCCCGCCGCGAGCGCGGCGAGGAGGGGTGTCAGGAGATCGCCCAGCGGAGCGCGAGGTAGGCGAACGCGAGCACCCACATCAGCCCGAACAGGCCCAGGTAGATCAGCATGATCGCGAGCGTGCCCGGCGTCTCGAATCGGTCGCGAACGGTCTTCGGCATCCTCCCTCCTAGGTCAGCGCTGACAGGGCGAGAGCGAGCAGGAGCGCGAGCAGATGCGCTCCGGAGAGCTTGAAGGTCAGCCAGGCCCGCTCCATCGTCGGCTCGAGGCGGAGCCGGTGGGCGCAGGCGAGGAAGCCGGCGCCGGCGGCCAGCGCGACCGCGAGGTAGAGCCACCCGGCGTAGACGGCGAGCAGGAGCGACGTCGCGACGAGCGCGATCGCGTTGGCGTGGACGGCCGCCGCCGTCCGGCGAGCTCCCGCGATCGCCGAGAGCGCGGGGACACCCGCCTCCCGGTAGTCGCGCTCGAGGACGATCGAGAGGCTCCAGAAGTGCGAGGGGGTCCAGAGGAAGAGGACGGCGGCGAGGAGCAGCGGCGCCGGCGCCCACGTGCTCGCGGCGATCTCCCAGCCGGCGAGCGCGGCGAAGCTGCCGGCCGCTCCTCCGAGCACGATGCTGTACGGGGTGCGCCGCTTGAGCCAGGCGGTGTAGACGACCGCGTAGGTGAAGGCTCCGGCGAGCAGGTAGAGGGCAGGGCCCCAGCCGAGCACCGGGACGGCCGCCTGCGAGGCGGCGACGAGCCCCAGGCCGAGCCACAGGACGGCGCGGGCGTTCCTGATGCGACCGGCGGGGAGGGGTCGTCCCGCCGTCCGCCCCATCCGCGCGTCCAGGTCGCGGTCGAGGTATTGGTTGAGCGCCGACGCGCCGGAGGCGGCGGCCAGGCAGGCGAGCACGAGGACCGCGAGGTCGGCGGCGCTTCGGCTCCCGGCGGCCACAGCGGCGGCGAGCGCCGTCAGCACGACGAGCGCGCCAATCCGCAGCTTCAGCAGCGCGACGAGGTCGCGCCAGGAAGGGACGACGACGGCGGGGGCCGCGAGGGCGGTCGCGCTCATGCGACGACCGCGCTCGGGACGAGGAGCTCCGGGTCGTCCGTACGGCGGCCGCGGACGAGGGTGAGCACCATGTTGAGGATGAAGAGGAAGCCGGCGGTTCCTGCGAGGGCGGCGCCGACGCCGACGAGGTTCATCGGCAGGTCCCAGCCGCCCGGGGCCTCGCCGCCGTAGGAGATCTCCGCGGTGCGGCGCGGGACGCCCACCGTCCCGGCCCAGCTCATGGCGAGAATCATCCAGAGGAGTCCGAAGCCGTAGAGGTATGCCTGCACGGACGCGAGCCGGATCGACCAGAGCTGGCGCCGGACGAGCAGCGGCACGAGGAAGTAGGCGAAGCCCATGAAGGCCAGCGTCATGCCGCCGACCACGACCCCGTGGAGGTGGCCGGGGATCCACATCGTGTTGTGGCTGATGAGGTTGAGCTGGAGCGCCGTCTGCGCGGTGCCGCTCCAGCCCCCGATTGCGAACAGGAGCAGGGAGCAGGTGAGCGCCGCGACGCCGGGGTTCCCCCAGCGCACGCGCCGCAGCCAGCCGAACAGCGAGGCCGGGCCCAGCTTGCGCAGTGTCGCCTCGACCCCGCCCATGACGGCCAGCCCGTGCATCAGGCTCGGGACGCCGAGCGCGAAGCCGAAGAGGCTCCCGCCGACGAGCTTCACCTCGGTCGAGAGAGCCGGGTCGACCAGGAAGTGGTGGCCCAGGACCGGCACCGTGAAGACGAGGTAGAGGATGAAGCCGATCCGCGTGAACTTCTGGTTCACCGGGCCGGCCTTGAACGCGAGCGCCGCGATGCCGTACCAGGCGACGACCATCGCGACGACGTTCACGTACTGGAGCGTGTGGCCCAACCCCCAGAACCAGCCGCGGTAGACGATCGGCTCGACCGCGCCGATCCAGCCCGCCGAGTAGGCGAGCGCGGGAACGAGGGCGACGAGCCCGGAGGCGATCGAGAACAGGGCGAGGATCGCGGCGACGGCCACGCCGTAGGTCAGCAACGGCAGCGAGCCGCTGTGCGCCCCGGTCGTCCGCGCGCTGAGCAGCGAGAACGCGAAGTTCACGATGGCCAGCAGGGCGCCGACCGCGAAGACGAGGTAGCCGACGTAGAAGAGCGGCGAGGCGACGAGCGGCGGGTAGGCCGTGAAGGTCACGCTCGAGTCGCCGCTCAGGATCGCCCCCTCGAGCAGCAGCGCGCCGCCCACCATCAGGCCGAACGCGCTCCAGCCGATCCGCATGCTGAACACGGGGGCGTTCAGCAGCACGCTCGAGGCGAAGACCATCGCGGCGACCTCGAAGAAGACCGGCCACAGGATCAGCGCGGAGACGCCGTGCCCGGTGAGCGCCAGGTAGTAGACGTCCGGGCTGAGCAGCTCGAGGCTGGGTGCTCGCGTGAGGCCGAGCGAGAGCCCGAACAGGCCGCCGACGGCGAGCGCGAGCACCGCGGCGACGGCGTTCGCGACGGTGAGCGCCTGGGCGCCCGCGAAGACGCGCAGGCCGGTCACGGAGCACGTGCGCGAGGCCTCCTCGCGCATGCCGGCCACGCGGGGGAGCGGTTGGACGTAGGCCATCTAGCTGCCCTCCTCGACGATGATCCGGCCCTTCATGCCGTGGTGGCCGAGGCCGCAGTACTCGTTGCAGACGATCAGGTACTCGCCCGGCTTGTCGGGTGTGAAGGTGGCGCCGTACGCGTGCTGCGGCGCGATCTCGAGGTTGATGTTCTGGCCGCCGCCGACGAGCGAGAAGCCGTGCAGCGCGTCCATGGACGAGATCCAGATCCGGTACTCCTGACCGGCCTTCAGCACGAGCTCGGGGTAGAAGATGTAGCGGCCGGCCATCATGTACGCGTCCTCGCCGGGCGGCACGTGCGCGCGGCCGTCCTCGCCGCCGTACTTCCCGATGAAGGTCTGCACCTGCTGGGAGAACGCCTCGGGCGTGATCCGGTAGGAGTCGGTGGGGACGTTCTGGCTGCCCAGGAAGAGCCAGGCGATCACGAACGTCGACATGAAGGCGACCGAGGCGGCGACCAGCCAGAGGAACACCTTCTCGTCGATCGGGAGCCGCCGCGCCCAGCCGGGCGCGGGCGAGGTGACCGAGGACTCGACGGCGGCCATCGTCAGGGCCCGATCGAGGGAATGCCGCCGAGGTACTTGCCGAGGATCTCGAGCGTCGCCCACACGAGGTAGAGCAGCCCGATCAGCAGCGCGACGACCGTCCAGGCGGAGAGGTTGTCGAGGATCGACTCAGTGAGATTGGTCCGTGCCTGGGGCTCGTCCGGTGCCCGCGGTTCCGTCACGGCGTTCCTCCTCGTCTGCATGACGACTTTGGACGAGTGTCGCCGCGAGAGGCGCCCGGCTCCTGATGAATCTTGATCAGGGGATCGGGCGCCGCGGCGGGTTCAATCGGTCGAAACCGATCACGGAGGAACCCCGGATGCCGCGTCTGCTGCTGGTCTTGGCCTGTTCCGCCCTCGTCCTCGCGGCCGGAGCGGCGCTCGCGTCGCCGTCGGCCACCGTGCTCAGGATCTCGGCCGACGCAAAGGGAGCGCTGCGCTACGACAAGACCGTCCTGAGAGCGAAGCCGGGCAGCGTCACGATCGTGATGAAGAACCCGTCGCTCCTCCCGCACAACGTCGCCGTCCGCGGCAACGGCGTGCGGAAGCTCGGGAAGGTCGTGCTGAAGGGCGGCACGTCGACCGTGACCGCAACGCTGAAGGCCGGCCGCTACGTCTTCTTCTGCTCCGTCGCCGGCCACGAGCGGGCCGGCATGAAGGGCGTGCTGATCGTCGGGTGACGGGGCGCCCTCCGCTCGTCGCCGCCTGGGAGCTCACGCGGGCCTGCCCGCTGGCCTGCCGGCATTGCCGCGCCGCAGCGCAGCACGACCGCCACCCGGCCGAGCTCACCTTCGACGAGGGCCGCGCGCTCATGGCCGACCTTGCCGAGTCGTTCCCCGGAGCCGTGCTGATCCTCACCGGGGGCGAGCCGCTGAGCCGGCCCGACACGCTCGAGCTGGCGGGCGTCGGCTCCGCGCTCGGCCTCCAGATGGCGCTCTCCGTCGACGTCGGCTGGCTCCTCACCCCGGACCTGTGCCGGCGGATCGGCGAGGCCGGGGTGAAACGAGTGTCCTTCAGCCTCCACTTCCCCGAGGCCGGGCCGAGCGACCGCTTCGCCTCCACGCCCGGCTTCCACGCGGCGGCGCTCGAGGGGCTGGCGAACCTGCGCGCGGCGGGCGTCCCATTCCAGCTCCACACGACGGTCATGCGCTCGAATGCCGACCTGCTCCCGCGCCTGCACGCCCTTGCGGGCGACCTGGGAGCGGCCGGCTGGGAGCTGTTCTTCCTCGTGCCGACCGGGCGCGGCCGCCTGCTGGCCGACGAGGAGCTGCCGGCCGCCGAGCAGGAGCGCGTGCTCCGCTGGCTGTACCGCCTCCAGCGCCACTCCCCGTTCCCCGTGAAGCAGATCTGCGCGCCCCACTTCCGCCGCGTCGAGGCGCAGAGCGCCCGCGCCCGCGGAGAGCGGCGGCCCGCGCGCGTGACCACCCGACTGACGACGATGTCGCGGGGCTGCATGGCCGGGAACGGCTTCGCGTTCGTCTCGCATGTGGGCGACGTCTGCGGCTGCGGCTTCCTGCCGCTCGCCGTCGGCAACGTCCGCGACCGCCCCTTCTCGGAGCTGTACGCTCACGCGCCGCTCTTCCAGGCCTTCCGCGACCCGTCGCGGCTCGGCGGCGACTGCGGCGCCTGCGAGTTCCGCGCCGTCTGCGGCGGCTGCCGCGCCCGCGCCTACGCCGCCACGGGCGATCCGCTCGCGGAGGAGCCGGACTGTGCGTACGAGCCCGCCGGCGTCGTCTCGGAAGGCGCGACCGCCAGCGCGTCCGAGCGGCGATGAAGCCCTGGGAAACGTCTTGGAAACGGCTAGGTGAAGCCCGCTGAAACGCTTTGGACCCGCCCGTCACGCCGGAGGTCGCGGGTTCGAGTCCCGTCGCTCCCGCTCTTTACACACCGCTCTTGCAGCGGTTCTTGATTCGCCCTCTGGAAGAAGGACGCGAGACGCGTGACGGCCGCGAACACGCCGCCGGCACGCGCCAACAGGTAGATCAGCTCCTCGATCGGTACGCCCGCGAGATGAGCGGTCACCTTCACGGATGGACGGTCGCTGCGGCGTCACGAAACGTCGCGCCGGGCGCCTGGCTCCTGTCGTGATCGCAGCTGGTCACCGCCCACCCGGGTCCCGCTGACGGCAGGTCGGGTCAGCCTTCGCGGTAATCGTCATGGCGGCGAAACCACGGGCCGCTTTCGTTGCGACCCAGCGGCGCCCGGTCGAGCCACTGGTACATCCCCCAGAGGACGTCGGCGCCGCGGGCATAGCTGGAGTAGGTGTGGTACACGACGCCGCCGCCGAGCGCGAATGCGCTGACCCCGTGCGCCTCGGCGGCGTCGACCGGCCCGACGCCCTGCCCTCCGCCGGGAAGGGAGCCGGGGTCGATCTCCACGACGCGGTAGTTGTGCTCAGCACCCTGCGCCAGCTGCTCCTCGGTGTACGACACT
>Ga0214472_10005466_pt1 | contig 13366 bp, 7 predicted proteins | sample RVTome_6_FD_207662 | JGI IMG/M metagenome (GOLD analysis project Ga0214472, IMG submission 207662) | Soil microbial communities from uranium-contaminated site in the Upper Colorado River Basin, Wyoming, United States - RVT140D175 | ecosystem: Environmental > Terrestrial > Soil > Contaminated >... | reverse complement strand
CAGTCGGGCAGGCCCCGCAGGTGCGGGAATCAGGTATGCAGCCCCCGGCGCGGCAGGCTTGGCATTGTCTTGCAAGGTGTTCAGGATGCCGTTCCTTTGGTCAGACCTGTGGCCGGGCGGCGTATTTGAACGGTTTACACTGGCCTGCGCAAGTGGTTTTGTTTCGCCGCCGATGCGGTGGGCAACAAGCGGCGCGGCGGCTTCGGCAGCAACGAAAGACTCGGTGATGACGGCATGATGCAGGCCCCCGGCAGGCGATCGACCCAGAGCCGGTTCCCCGGAACCCGGGCCATCGTGGCGCTGATGCTGCGCGAAATGGGCACCACCTACGGGCGATCGCCCGGCGGATACGCTTGGGCGATCATTGAGCCGGTGGCCGCGGTCGCGCTGCTGACCATCGTATTTTCGATCAGCTTTCGCTCGCCGCCACTTGGCAATGAATTCGCGCTGTTCTACGCCACGGGCTATCTGCCCTTTGTGATGTATTCCGACATCACCATGAAGATCGGGCAATCGATCCGCTATTCCAAACCTCTGCTGACCTATCCCCGCGTCACCTACATGGATGCGCTGCTCAGCCGCTTTGTGCTGAATGCGCTGACCCATGCAATGGTGTTCCTGATCGTCATGGCCGGAATTATCGTGCTGGATGACCTGAATCTGGTGCTGCGCTATGGTGCCATAGCGCAGGCATTCGGCATGGCGCTGGCGGTGGCGCTGGGGGTCGGCACGCTGAACTGCTATCTGTCCAGCACCTTCCCTGTCTGGGAACGAATCTGGGGCATCGCCAACCGGCCACTGTTCATCATATCTGGGGTATTCTTTTTGCTTGAAAGCGTGCCGGAACCGTTCCGCTCGCTGCTGCTGTTCAACCCGCTGACACATGTAATCTCGCAGATGCGCGCCGGGTTCTACAGCACCTATGATGCGCGCTATGTCTCGCCGCTGTTCGTTTACGGGCTTTCCGGGCTGTGCCTGTTCATCGGCCTGGTGCTTTTGAACCGTTACCACCGCGACATACTGAACGAGGGTGGATAGATCGCGCATTGTCCGCCGCAAATGCTAATGTCAAGCAAGCGTCGTGGCCGCGACTGACGGCACGTGGGTGGGAACAAGGTATGCGTCAAAGCCTTCGTGCGCGGCTGCGGCGGCTTGCGCGTTTCGTTTTGTTGAGCAGAATTTAGCGCCGATAGCTGCGCGCGGCGCGCCATGGTGCGCGGTTCGATGCGGTTTACTACCGCGGCGCCTATCCCAAAATGAACTCGGTTTACCGGGCCATGCCGCAGCCGGCGCCGGAATGGCTGATCAAGTGCACCGACGGGGCTTTCGAGGTCGAATACAGCGAAGAGGCGAAGTCTTGTCTGTTTTCAAAGGTCAAATTCGACCGGGTGAAGGCGCATTTTGCGCCGCTCAACGCTCGCCTGGCCAAACGGCGCGGACCGTCTCTGCCCGGCTTTGCCGTCAGCCCTGCCGCGCATAGCACGACCTGTGTCTGTCGCGACGCGATCAACGCATCGTTCTGGCTGCGCTGCACCCGCTGGATATTCGCGCGCCAGAATTAGCCCGCCGCCACAACAGCAAAACGGAGCGCAGGTGTTCGATCTGCCGGTGTAGCGTGGGCATCAGTTGAAGATGAAGTCGTCTGCCGACCATTGCGCCAGGCCGAGCGAGGTGCCGTCGGCGGTTTGCACCCGCAGCGACTCGCCCTGCCAGACGATATCGGCGCCGTTGGTTTTTGGCCGGATCGACAATGCCGAAATATCATAGATTCGGCCCCAGCCCTGCAGGTTGATCCGGTCAAGGCCTGGCTGAAAATCTTCGATCAGGTCGCGCAACCCGTCGGCGGCGAACACGAAGGTATCGGCACCGGGTCCGCCGCGCAGGCGGTCGGCGCCGGTGCCGGCGATCAGCACGTCATCGCCAGCGCCGCCGTTCAACGTGTCATTGCCGCCGTAGCCAAGAATCATGTCGGCGCCGTTGCCGCCGGCCAAAACGTCGTCGCCCGCGGTGCCCGAAACGCGCGACGCCAGCCCGGCCAGCGCGATGGAAAGCTGACTGAGCCCCGGCTGCGTTGCCGAGGCGACGAAGATCTGCACATCACCGCCCACTTGCACGACAGAAAGGCCAGAGATGTCAGCGGCAGTCCAGCCCGCCTGCTGCGCCACTGAACGGTGGTGGTAAAGCTGGCCACCGGGCAGCAGCTCCAGCAGGCTGATGCCGTCGTCGCTGCCCGCGGCCAGCACGAAACCGCGGCCCGCGATGCTGAAGGTTTCCAGCTGCGCCACATGCTGGAACCGGGTCGCCAGCGTATCGGAAAGCTGGTCGGTGATGAAGAACACGCCGAGTTCATTCAGCCGCAGCACCGCCAGGCTGGAAGACAGGGTCGAGCCGGTGATGACATAGCTGTGCGCGCCGATCTGCAGCGTTTCCAGCACGTCAAGCCCGTTGATCCAGAGCCCGTCCTTGATGCCGATCGTATCGGTCAGCGTCAGTGCGCCGTCGCTGCCGACCATGAAACTGGAAAGCCCGCCTTCTGCCGTGGCGGCGCTGAGCACAAAGCTTTGCGCCCCGACGCGCAGGCTGATCAGGTCGCTGACCCCGGCAAGCGCCGATTTCGGCGTGTCGCTGACTTCGGCGGTCAGCACCGGCGTGCCATCCGCCCCGATGCGATAAAGGTTAAGCCCGCTTTGCGCCCAACCCGCTGTTGCCAGATAATTCTGACCGTCAAGCACGAACCCGGTAACGGCCGTGACCGAAACGCCGGTCTGCGCGGTCGGCAGCAGCGCCGGCCGTGGCGCAAGGCCGCCCTGCGGCTCGATGGCGCGCACATCCAGATACGCGCCGCGATCAGCGGCGCTGACCAGCAACGTTTCGTTCCCAAGCGGCAGGATCGTCGCGTCCGACAGCGCGAAGACGCCGCCCGGCGAGGTCAGTGGCACGGTTCCCAGCCTGGTGGCCGCGGCGCCTTGCTGCAGCGAAAACCACTGATAGCCGCCGGTCGCCGCAGACCCCGCATACAACCAGACCGAATCGTCCTGCCAGACCGGCGCGAATACCGCGATGCGCGACCAGTGCCCGAATGCGTCGCCGGTAAACCCGGCGCGAAGGCTGAACTCGAACATTCCCCCGTGCCCTTACCCCAGAATGCGCCCCCACGCGAAGGCAAGTCTGGGCGGGCAGGGTTAAGCGAGGCTAAGCCGATTCTGGCCTGAATGCGGCGCTTGCCGACAATTTGCTGCGGCGCGATGCCGGGCGGTCAGAGCCTGCCGAGAACCGCGGCAAGCCACAGCGAGATGCGGCCGGGCAGCCCCTGGCGATAGAGCCCGAGCCTGCGCATCAGTCGCAGTCGGCGCCCCAGGCCGGCGCCGCGCATGGCGGCAAAGTCTGCCAGCAGCGCGCGGTTTTCCGGCGTGAAGCGGTGCGCCGAGGCGCGCAGGGCCACGATGTTGATGCTGTTCCAATATTGATAGCGCCGCCGCACCAGTTGTACGAAACGGCGCGACTGGGCCCCCAGGCCGTGGTTGGCGCCGATCTGATTTTCGCCGTGCTGGCGATAAAGCAGCAGCGGTTCGGTGTCGAACAGCACCGCGCCGCCCGCTCCGGCGACGATCTGATAGGCCCACCAGTCATGCGCAATCACCTTGCGGGCCTCAAGGCTGGCGTCGCGCAACAGGTGGGTGGCGGCGCGGTTCAGCAGCATGGTATTGCCGCCGGCGATGTTTTGCACCAGCGCGTGCCGGAACCCCGGCTGGCGCTGCGGCAGCGCCGAAAGCCGGCGCCCTTCAAGCTTGGCATCGCAGACCAGCGAACGCCCGCAGGCGATGGCGGGCTGATCCGGCGCGGTATCGCGCAGCGCCCGGGCGCCGCGCTGCAGCCTGTCAGGCATCCAGACGTCATCTTGGTCGGCAAAGGCCACCATGTCGATGCTGTCGGGAACCTGGCGCAGAAGATGCAGGAAATTCTGCGCCGAACCGCGTTGCGGCCCGTCGATCAGGCGCAGGTCAAGTTCGGGATGCGCCGCCGCAAAGGCGGCGACGATCTCGCGGCTGGTGTCGGTGGAACCGTCGTCACTGACCACGATCAGCCGCGGGCGCAGGTGTTGCGCGGCAAGGCTGTCAAGCTGCGCATGCAGGTGCCTGGCGCCATTGCAGGTTGCCAGCAGTATCGCAATGGATGGGGCGGGGTCTGACGCGGTCATTGACCTTGGCACTGCAAATAATTGCGCCTTCTACCCAGCCCTCCGCGGCGCCGCAACGCCGAACTTCCCGGGGTCAACCGCCGGTAGGCCGGATTTGGCGCCTTTCGGCCTTCGCCGCGACGCCGCGGCCTGCGCAGCGGCAATGCCGGCGATCAACGCGCTATTCGCCAAACAACGCTCATTGCGCCATTCAGCATAGTTCAATGTTTGAGCCGCACTGTTTTTCCGCGGTCACGTGCACCGGCTTCGGGGGTTGGCATGGTTACGGGCGATGGCACGGCGGTTGCCGGGCTTGGCGGCAGCGCCGGCTATGGCGAGCTTGCCTTGGCGCGGTCTGACGACGGCGCGATGCAGCAGGACTGGTCGGCGGTGTTCGAGGACGGGCTGCACTATTTCGGCCGGTGGTTCGATGCGCGCGCGCTGTTCGTGAACACCAATGGCAGCGTGTCGTTCGGCGCGCCGGTCGAGGCCTTCCCCACCATTGCCAGGCGCAGGACAGAATCGTGCTGCACATTGCAGGTGCCGAGTTCGACCTTCTGCTCTGAATCCGGGCCCGGGCATGCGCGGGCGCGCGGCGCTGTTAACCATTCCTTCACCAGGCTGCGCCACGATCGCGCCATGCCCCGCGCCGCCGCCTTCTTTTTTGAAGCTGCCCTGCCGTTGTTTCGCACCGGAACCGACGAGGCGGCGGGCCGCGTGCTGGAACCGGGCGGGCGGCTGCCGTCGTATATCCGCGACCACCGCCAGCGCCTGCGCGCGCGATTTGCCGAAGGCGGCGCCGCGGCGATGCCGGATTATGAACTGCTTGAACTGGTGCTGTTTCGGGCCATTCCGCGGCAGGATGTCAAACCGCTGGCGCGGCGGCTGCTGGACCGGTTTGGTGACTTCAACCGTGTGCTGGCCGCCCCCGCGGCGCGGCTGGCCGAGGTTGAGGGCGCCGGCGCGGCGGTGGTGCAGGAACTGAAGATCGTCGAGGCGGCGGCGCACCGGATGGCGCGTGCCAGGGTGTTGAACCGGCAGGTGTTGTCGGGCTGGGATGCGCTACTCGACTATTGTCACACCGCCATGGCGCACCGCGAGACCGAACAGTTTCGCGTGCTCTACCTCGACCGCAAGAACATCCTGATCGCCGATGAGGAACAGGCCCGCGGCACCGTGGACCATGTGCCCGTTTACCCGCGAGAGGTGGTGAAACGCGCGTTGGAGCTGAACGCGAGCGCGCTGATACTGGTGCACAACCACCCCTCGGGCGACCCGACGCCGTCAGAATCCGATATCGCGATGACGGCGCAGGTGCAGGATGCGGCGCGCGCGCTGGGGCTGGTGCTGCACGACCACCTGATCATTGGCAAGAACCGCGAGCTCAGCTTTCGCGCGCAAGGCCATATCTGAGCGGCCGCGTTTCAGTCGGCCCGTGCCAGCGCGACGGGCAGGCCCGGCAGCGGCATCAGCACCGCACCTTCGACCCCGTCGCAGGGCGGCATCGCCAGGGTCAGGCTGGTGCCGGGCGCGGGCTGACCGCCCATGATGCGCAGCACCGTCGCGGCAAGGTCAAGCCCGCAGCTGCCGGCGCCAAGCAGCGCCTCCAGCTCCAAAGCAACATCGGTTAGCGCCACTGGCGCCGAATAGACCTGGGCCAGCATGGGCGGCATCGCCGCGGCATCGCCAAGCTGCATCAGATAGCCGCCCGCGGTGCTTTGCGGGCTGCGTGGCGCCGCGGCGCTGACATGCCCGCCGCCGCCCCACACTGCGCCGCTTTCAAAGGCGTTCAGCCGCAGCGCGGTCGAGCTGCCCGCCAGCAGCACGACGCGGTTGACGGTTTCCAACCCGCTCGCCTGTGCCACGGCCTCGATTTCCCGCCCGCCCGGCAGAATCGCCCGCACCCGCACCTCGTGCGACAGTGCCGGCAGCCGCGTGCTGTAAAGGCCCTGTGCATCGGTGCGCACGGCAAATTGCAGCGCCCCCTGCCGCAGAATCGCGGTGCTTTCCCCGTCGCAGGGGGCAAGCAGCTGCAATGCGATCATCGCCCCGGGCTCGGGTTGCAGGGTCAGCTGCGGTGCGGCACAGCTGCGCCCGAAACTGTCGTAGCTGGCATCGGCGGCGCTGGCGGCGCGCCCCGCGCCAAGGTCCACCTGCGGCAGCCGGCCTGGCAGCGCGGGCAGCGCCGGAAGCGCTTCGAAAACCGCGGCCGCCACAACGGGCGCGGTTGGCAAGGACAGCGCCGCGGCAAACTGCGACGCGGTTGCGTTGCTGCCCGCGGATTGCTGCATCACGTGGCCTGTGGCGGCGGCGACCAGAAAGGCGGCCGCGACGGTGGCTATCTTGCGGATGCTGCGCATGGGTCACTGCCCCTGACATGCTGTCTGACCGCCGGTTTCTGGCAGATGAAAACGGCACTGCCGTGGCGATGAAAAGGCATTGTATTGCTGCAAGTCTGGCGCAGTGCCGCCACCGCCCTGCCACCCGCTCAGGCGGCGCTTTCGCCGCCCATGGCGGGCAGCGCGACGGCCGGGCAGTGTTCACGGATTTGCGCCAGGATGGCGGATTTCTTCAGTGGCTTGGTCAGGTAGCTGTCGATTCCGGCCGCCAGGATGCGCGCGGAATCGCCCGGCATCGCATGCGCCGTCAGCGCCACGATCGGGGTGCGCGCCAGCCCCTGCACCTGCTCCTGATCACGGATCCGGCGCGCCGCCTCGCAGCCATCCATCTCGGGCATCGAGATATCCATGAACACCAGATCGGGCTGTTGGTTCTGCCAAAAATCCAGCGCCTCGCGCCCGGTTCCGGCAAAGGTCAGCTCGATGTCGCAATCGCTCACCATCTTGCGGAAGACCAGTTGGTTGGTGCGGTTGTCCTCGGCCGCCAGCACCCGCATGCGACGAGGCACTACCGGGGTTTCTTGCGCCGGTTGCGGCACGTGCTGCGCGGCAAAAGGGGCCGACAGCGCCTGCAGCGAGCGAAACAGATCGGATCGCAGCACCGGCTTTTCCAGCAGCCCCGCCAGTTCGCCGCGCAGTGCGGTCAGGTCGGCCTCGTCGGCGTTTGCGGTCAGCAGCAGGATCGGCAGATCATGCCCCAGTTCGCGCAGCCGCAGCACCAGTTGCAACCCGTCCATGTCGCCGATCTGGTCGCTGGTCAACACCACGTCGAACTGCCCGCCCGCAGCAATCGCCGCCAGCGCCTCGGCGCCAGATCGGCACAGGGTGACCGCAAGCCCATAGGTCTGCAGCTGGCGTTCCAGAATTGCGCGGTTCACCACCAGATCGTCGATCACCAGCGCCGCGCGCAGCGTGATCGGCGGGGTTGGATCGGCACTGGATTCGCGCGGCTCGGCCACTGGCAAGGTGACGCGGAAGCCGAAGCACGATCCCTGGCCCGGTTCGCTGTCAACCCAGATCGTGCCGCCCATCAGTTCGATCAACTGGCGCGAGATCGCGAGGCCAAGCCCGGTGCCCTCGAACTTGCGGTTGGCGGCGCTTTCGACCTGGTTGAATTCGCCGAACACGTGGTCGATGTGCTCGGGCGCGATGCCGATGCCGGTATCTTCCACCGTCACGTGCAGCTCATAGGCGGCGTCGGTGCGTTCCACCCCCACGACGCGGGCCAGAACGCTGCCCGCGGCGGTGAACTTCACTGCGTTCCCGATGAGGTTGGTCAGCACTTGCCGTATGCGGCCCGGGTCGGCCAAAAAGCGCGTTGGCAGGAACATGTCGTAATCGACCGAAAGCTTCAGGTTCTTGTCGCGTGCCGAGGCGCCAAGCAGCACCATGATTTCGTGCAGGCAATGTTCCAGATCGAAAACCTCGGGGTAAAGGCGCAGCCGGTCGGCTTCGATCTTGGAATAGTCGAGCACGTCGTTGATAATCGACAACAGCGCTTCGCCCGACGATTTTATGGTTTCGGCGTAAAGCCGCTGATCGTTGCTCAGCGCGGTTTCGCACAGCAGATCGGCCATGCCCACGACGCCGTTCATCGGGGTGCGGATCTCATGGCTCATGTTCGCCAGGAAGGCCGATTTGGCGCGGTTTGCGGCCTCGGCCTTTTCGCGCGCCTCTTCCAGTTCGGCCTCGCGGTGCATCGTTTTGGTGATGTCCTGCACCAGACAGACAAGGTCGCCATCGGCGCCCCAACGGTCGATCAGCCGCAGGTAGCGCCCGCCGGCCACGCGCAGCACATAGGGTTCGATCGTGGTGCCGCGAATGCGGGCCACCATTTCGTGATGCCAGTCAAGCGGGTCGCGGTCGGCAAGATCCAGCATGCCGCGCTGCGCCACGATCTTCAGCACCGCGTCATAGGTGACACCTGCGGTCACGGCGACCTGGCCTTCAAAGAAGGCCAGGTAGGCGCGGTTCGCTGCCACCAGCCGCAATTCGGCGTCGAACACTGCGAAACCGTCGCGGATGGTTTCAAGCGCCTCCCACAGCCGGCGCTGTGCGATCTGGCGGGCCGAATTGGCACGTTCCAGATCGACCCGGACCTGACAGTTTTCGCCCTTCAAGGATTCGGCTTCCGAGCGGGCGCGCTCCAGTCCATGGCGCTGCGCCACGATCTGGTCGGAAAGCGAACGTGCGTGCAACGCCAGTTTCTGGTTGGCGGCAGACAGTTCCGCCTTCTTCTGTTCCAGCAATCGTTCGGCGGCCAGTCGCGCGCGCCTTTCCTGCGCCAGCTTGTCGGCTAATGACCCCTGCATATACGCGCCGCCCGCATCTGTCGTGACCCTGCTGCGCAACTTGCCGGGCCGAAGTGAAGAAGCCCTTAACCGCGATTGTCGCGGCAGCGGCCAGCTTGCCAGTAACAGGCGAAAGTGCCACGATCGCGCCATTCGCAGCCAGGGAGATTACCATGCGTGTTCTGTTGACCGCGGCGATCATTTGCACCCTTGCGCTGCCCGTTTCCGCCCAGGATTCCACCTTCGTTCCGGCGCGGCGGCTGGTGATGACGGAAAACCTCGATCTGGTCGGCACCGATCTGGCGCAGATCTTCGATACCACGCTTGAGGCCTGCGAGGCCGCCTGCATTCTGAACCCGGCCTGTCAGGCGCTGACTTTCAACGCCCGCACCAATTCGTGCTTTCCCAAGACCGATGTCACCGGGCAAAGCCCGTATCAGGGCGCCTATTCGGCCTGGGTGCGCCCTGCCGCGGCTGGCGCCGAACGGCGCGCCGCAGACCGCGCCGCGGATCTGGGTTTTCTCGGCCAGGACGATTTCGCCGCTGCCTACGAGCAGGCCGCAACGCTGGCGCATACCCATCTGACCGGCGACTGGAGCGAGGCCGAATTGCTGGGCGCCATGGTCGAGGCGCGGGCCGCGGGCGAATACGCCAAGGCGATGCTTCTGCAGGGCGCGGCACTGAACCTTTCCGACGCACCCGACCAATGGCTGGAATATGCCCGGCTGCTGCTGGCCATGGGCGGCAAAGATGGCGATCTGCGCGCACAGGCCGAGCGCGCCGCAAGTGCCGCGCTGAACGGCTATCTGCGCGCCGCCAGCGCCACCGCACGCGCCGAGGCGCTGCTGAGCCTGTCGCAAGCGCTTGAACGCGGCGGTCGCGGCGGTGAAACTGTGCAGGCGCTGCGGCTGGCAGCCACGCTGTCGCGCCGGCCCGACATCGCCGCGGCGCTTGCCGATGCTGCCGGCAAATACGGCTTTCGCATTGCCGAACATCAGGTTGAAAGCGACGGCGCCAACCCGCGCATCTGCGCCACATTCAGCGAAGATTTGCAGCGCGCCGGGGTCAATTACGCAAGTTACCTGAAACTGCCGCAAGGCGGGCTTTCGGTAGAGGCCGAGGTCAATCAGATCTGCGTCGCCGGGCTGGCACATGGCGCGCGCTATGCGCTGACCTTCCGCAAGGGCCTGCCCGCCGCCAGTGGCGAGGTGCTGGCCGAAGATGTGACGATCACCGCCTATGTGCGCGACCGCAGCCCCGGCGTGCGTTTTGCCGGCCGCGCCTATGTTCTGCCGCGCACCGCCGATGCCGGGCTGCCGGTGGAAACCGTCAATACCAGCGCGCTTGATCTGACCTTGCTGCGCATTTCCGACCGCAATCTGGTGGCGGCGATGCGCGACGACTATTTCGCGCGCGCGCTGGATTACTGGTCGCTGGCGTATTTTTCTGCCGAGATGGCCGAGCAGGTCTGGCGGGGCAGCGCCGAGGTGGCGATGCAGGTGAACCGCGACGTCACCACCCGGCTGCCGGTGCAAGAGGTCACCGGCGCGCTTGGCCCCGGCATTTACGCGTTGCAGGCAGCGGTGCCCGGGGCCGATCCTTATGACGTGCCGCCGGCCACGCAGTGGTTCGTGATCTCGGATCTGGGGCTCGCCACGCTTTGGGGCAGCGACGGGCTGCATGTGGTGGTGCGCGGGCTGTCCGATGCCGGGGCGCGCGAGGGCGTGACCGCCGAACTGGTGTCGCGCGGCAACAGCGTGCTTGGCCGCGCGGTGACCGATGCGCAGGGCCACGCGGTCTTTGCGCCGGGGCTGATCGCCGGCAAGGGCACTTCGGCGCCGGCGCTGGTCAGCGTTTCGCAGGGCGACGACATGGCGTTTTTGTCGTTGACCGACGCCGGGTTCGACCTGTCGGACCGCGGCGTCGAGGGGCTGCCGCCGGCGCCGCCGATTGATGTGTTCCTGACCACCGACCGCGGCGCCTACCGTGCCGGCGAGGTGATCAACGCCACTATTCTGGCGCGCGACGCCACCACCAGGGCGCTGCCCGGGCTGCCGCTGGTGGCGGTGCTGATGCGCCCTGACGGGGTGGAATATGCGCGCATGCTGGCCCCTGACCTGGGTGCCGGCGGCCATGTCGCGGCCTTCGCCACCGCGCCCTCGGCGCCGCGCGGCACCTGGCGGCTGGATGTGTTTTCCGACGTGAACGCCGAACCGCTGGCCTCGGCGCGGCTGCTGGTCGAGGATTTCCTGCCCGAACGGATCGACTTTGCCCTGGCGTTGCCCGAAGGCCCGATTACCGCGGATGCGGTGCCCGAACTGGCCATCGAGGCGCGTTATCTGTTTGGCGCGCCGGGCGCCGACCTCAGCCTTGACGGCGATCTGCGGCTGAGCGCTTCGCCCGGGCTGCAAGGTTACGCAGGCTTCCGCTTTGGCCTGCACGACGCCGGTTTTGCCCCGCGATACGAGTTCATCGAGGGCGCGCGCACCGATGCCGCGGGCCGCGCCGTGCTGCGCCCGATGCTGCCCGAGCTGGACGAAAACCCGATGGCGCCGCTGCAGGCGGCCTTCACCGTGCGCGCCTATGAGGGCTCGGGCCGGCCGGTGGAACGGCAGATCCTGCGCACGCTGCTGCCTGACACCCCGTTCATCGGCCTGCGGCCGCTGTTTGCAGACGAGGCGGTGCCCGAGGGCGGCGAGGCGCGGTTTCAGGTCATCGCGCTGGGGCCCGATGGCGCGCCCGCAGCGATGCAGGTGCACTGGACGCTGAACCGGGTGGAAACGCGCTATCAATGGTATGCGCTGCAGGGCAGCTGGAACTGGGAGCCGATCACCCACCGGACCCGCGTGTCTGAAGGCGATCTGGCGTTGGGCGCGGCCGGGCCGGCCGAAATTGCCGCCGCGGTGGATTGGGGCCGCTATGAGCTGAAGCTTGAAACCAGCGCGGGCGCATACAGCGCCACCTCGGTCGGTTTCGGCGCCGGCTGGTATGCCCCGGCAACGGCGGTGGAAAGCCCCGACCGGCTGGAACTGTCGCTTGACCGCACGATGTATCGCGCCGGCGATGTGGCGCGGCTGCGGCTGCTGCCGCAGGCCGATGGGGTTGCGGTGGTCTCGGTGCTTTCGAACCGGCTGATCTCGCTGCAGACCGTGGCGGTCAGCGCCGGCGAAAACCTGATCGAACTGCCGGTGACCGAGGAGTGGGGCGCCGGCGCCTATGTCACCGCCTCGGTGCTGCGGCCGCTGGCCGCGGCGGTGGCGGCAGGTGACCGGGCGCCCAACCGCGCGCTGGGGCTGGCGCATGCCGCGGTCGATCCTGGCGCGCGGCATCTGAAGGCCGCCTTTGAGGTGCCCGCCACAGCCGCCCCGCGCGCCGCCCTGCCAGTGGCGCTGCGGGTTTGGGGCGTGGCGCCGGGCGAGACCGCCTGGGCGACCATCGCCGCGGTCGATCTGGGCATCGTGAACCTGACCGGCTTTGCCGCCCCCGACCCCGCCGCGCATTACTTTGGCCAGCGCCGCCTGGGCGTTGGCCTGCGCGACCTTTACGGCCGGCTGATCGACGGCCGCGCCGGAACCCCTGGCCTGCTGCGTTCCGGCGGCGATGCCGATGCCGGGCTGAAACTGCAGGCGCCGCCGCCGACCGAGGAACTGGTGGCCTATTTCAGCGGCCCGTTGACGGTGGGCAGCGACGGGCTTGCGCGCAGCGAATTTGCCATGCCTGCGTTCAACGGCGCGGTGCGGCTGATGGCGGTGGTCTGGTCGGCCTCGGGCGTCGGGCAGGCCAGCGCCGATGTGCTGGTGCGTGACCCGGTGGTGGTCAGCGCCTCGGCGCCGCGCTTTCTGGCGCCGGGCGACAGCGCGCGCGTGCTGCTGGAAATCGTCCACGCCAGCGGCCCCGCCGGGCGCATGGGGCTGGATGTCTCGGGCAGCGGCTTACAGCCGGGCGCAGTGCCGCCGGAGGTCGATCTGGAGGTTCAGGGCAAGGTCACGTTGAGCGTGCCGATAACAGCACCCGGCGCCGAGGGCGTGCAAAACCTGCGCGTCGCGCTGACCACGCCCGACGGCCGGCTGCTGGAGAAGCTGCTGCGCATCCCCGTGCAACGGCTTGATCCCGCCATCGCGCGGCAATCGCGGTTCGATCTGGCAGCGGGGCAAAGCTTCACGCTTGGCGCCGATATCTTTGCCGGCCTGCTGCCCGGCAGCGGGCGCGCCACGCTTGCGGTCGGGCCGCTGGCGCGGTTCGATACCGCGGGGCTGTTGGCCGCGCTTGACCGCTATCCCTACGGCTGCACCGAACAGATCACCTCAAAGGCGCTGCCGCTGCTTTACCTCAACGATGTTGCGGTGGCGATGGGGTTGGCCGGGCAGGGTGACATCGCCAGCCGTATCGACGGCGCCATTGCCGAGGTGCTGACCAATCAGGATGCCAGCGGCGCCTTTGGCCTGTGGTCGCCCGACAGCGGCGATCTGTGGCTTGATGCCTATGTCACTGATTTCCTC
>Ga0214472_10005465_pt1 | contig 13366 bp, 10 predicted proteins | sample RVTome_6_FD_207662 | JGI IMG/M metagenome (GOLD analysis project Ga0214472, IMG submission 207662) | Soil microbial communities from uranium-contaminated site in the Upper Colorado River Basin, Wyoming, United States - RVT140D175 | ecosystem: Environmental > Terrestrial > Soil > Contaminated >... | reverse complement strand
GCCCGACCTCGTCGTCGTCGCCGGCGATGTCAACTCCACTCTCGCCGGAGCGCTTGCGGCGGTAAAGCTCCAGATTCCGGTCTGCCACGTGGAGTCCGGCCTCCGAAGCTTCGACTGGACGATGCCCGAGGAGCACAACCGCCGGCTCACGGACCACCTCTCGACGCTCTTGCTCACCCACTCGGAGAGCGCGAACGCGAATCTCGCGGCCGAGGGGATCGATCCCGAGCGCATCGCCTTCGTCGGGAACACGATGATCGACACGCTTCTCGCCAGCGTCGACCAGGCCCGCGGCCTTGCCGCCTGGCGAGCCTTTGGGCTCGAGCCGCGAAGCTACGTGCTCGTTACGCTGCATCGTCCGAGCCTCGTCGACGTCCCGGACATGCTCATCCGGACGATGGCGGAGCTGGAGGCGCTTGCCGAGCAGTTGCCGGTCGTCTTTCCGGCTCACCCTCGCACCCAGGAGCGCCTGCGTATTCTCGGGCTCCTGCCGGCGCAGGGCGTCGTCGTGACTGAGCCCCTCTCCTACCTGCCCTTTCTCTCGCTCGAGGCCGAAGCCGCCGCGGTCGTGACGGACTCCGGGGGCGTGCAGGAGGAAACGACGGCTCTCGGCATCCCCTGCTTCACGCTGCGAGACTCGACCGAGCGGCCCGTAACGGAAACGAACGGGACGAACACAGTCCTGGGGCTCGACCCGGCTCAGCTCGCCGACATACCCGCCCAGCTCGAGGCCGAGCGCCCGGAGGCCCGGCCGCCGCTTTGGGACGGACGCGCCGGCGAGCGGAGCGCCGCGGCGATCGAGCGCCTCCTCGCCGTCGCCGAGACGGCCGCAGCGCCCGACTAGACTGGGCCGCCATGTGCGGAATCTGCGGGCTCGTGCAGCTCGACGGCGCCGCCGTCGATCCTGCTCCGCTGCCGGCGATGACCGCGGCGTTGCATCATCGTGGGCCGGACTCGGACGGCACCCTCGTCGACGGCCCTGTGGCCTTGGGCGTCCGGCGGCTCTCGATCATCGACCTCGCTCTCGGCGACCAGCCCATCGCCAACGAGGACGGCTCGATCCACGTCATCCAGAACGGAGAGATCTACAACTACCGCGAGCTCCGGAGCCGCCTCCGGCAGCGCGGACACAAGTTCCGCACGGAAAGCGACACGGAAGTGCTCGTCCATCTCTACGAAGACGAAGGCCCCGGGTTCGTCCGCCAGCTCAGGGGCATGTTCGCCATCGCCCTCTGGGACAGCCGCGCGCGCCGCTTCGTGGCCGCCCGGGACCGCTTCGGGATCAAGCCGTTCCACTATCGCCGCGCGGGCCGGCTTCTCTCCTTCGCCTCCGAGCTGAAGGCCCTGCCGCCCGGCGAGGTCGACCTTGACGCGGTCGAGGCGTTCCTCGCGTTCAACTCCATTCCCGCGCCGCTCACGATCTGGCGCGACACGCGCAAGCTCCCCGCCGGACACCTGCTCGTCTGGGAGGGGCGGGGCGAGCCGCGAATCGAGCGTTTTGCCCGTCCGGCGCCCGTGCCTGCGGCGGAGGTGCGGACGTACGAGGAGGAGTCCGAGCTCGTCGAGGAGCTGCGGGCACGCCTGCGTGAGTCGGTTCGGGCCCACCTCGTCGCCGACGTGCCGGTCGGCGTGCTCCTTTCGGGCGGCATCGACTCTTCGGTCCTCGCGGCGCTCGCGGCCACGGAGAGCTCGAAGCGGCTACAGACATTCTCGATCGGCTTCGAGGAACGGTCCTTCGACGAGCTCGAGGATGCTCGCAAGGTGGCCGAGCGCTACGACACGGACCACCACGAGCTCGTGCTGCGCCCGGACGTCGCCGACCTGCTGCCGAAGATCGTCGAGACCTTCGACGAGCCGTTCGCCGACTCGTCGGCCCTGCCGACCTACGTCGTGTCCGAGCTCGCTGCTCGGCATGTGAAAGTTGGACTCTCCGGCGAGGGCGGGGACGAGCTCTTCGGCGGTTACTACACGTACGTCGCCGACCTGCTGGCTCCGCGGGTCGGGCGGTTGGCTGCAGCCGCCCGGCCGCTGGTCGAGCGACTCCCGAGCTCCCCTGCGAAGGCGAGCTTCGACTACAGGGCGAAGCGGTTCGTGCGCGCGGTCGACCTACCGCCCCTCGAGCGCCATCTCGCGTGGAAGGAGATCTTCTCGGCCGAGGCACGTGCCGAAATCCTCGCTCCGGGCCGGCGAGGGAGTTCCGACCCGCTCGACGTCTACCGCGCCCGCTACGCCGAGACCGACGGCGCTGAGCCGCTCGCCCGTCTGCAGGACGTCGACCTCGGGATCTACCTCGCCGACGACCTGCTCGTGAAGACCGACCGCGCGAGCATGGCGCACTCGCTGGAGGCACGCGTCCCGTTTCTCGACGAGGTCGTCGCCGGCTTCGCCCTGAGCCTCCCCACGAACCTCAAGGTGCGAGGCCTGCAGAAGAAGCGCATCCTTCGCCGGGCCGCCGCGCCGTTGCTCCCCCGCTCGCTCCTCTACCGGAGGAAGCGCGGCTTCTCCATCCCCGCGGCCTCCTGGCTCCGGGGGGAGCTCGAGCCCTTCGCCCGCGAGGTCCTGTCCCCGGACCAGGTCCGGAGGCATGGCTATTTTCGTCCGGAGACGGTCACGCGTTTGCTCGACGACCACGTCGCCGGCCGGGAGGACCTTTCCCGCCAGCTCTGGGGCCTTCTGTCCTTCACGCTCTGGTGCGAGCAGGCGAGCGCGCGCACGGCGCTCGCCGCGTAACTAAGTGAAGGTCTGGATCGACATCAGCGCGCCGGCGCACGTCCTCGTCTTCCGTCCCCTCGTCGCTATCCTCCGCGAGCGCGGGCACGACGTCGAGCTGACGGCGCGGGAATACGCCCAGACCGTCGAGCTCTTGCGGCTGCACGGCCTCGAGGCCGAGCTGATCGGACGCCACGGCGGGCGAACGCGCTCGGCCAAGCTCGGCAGAATGGTCACCCGCCTCACGGGGCTGCGGCGCTGGGCGAAGCGGCGCGGCTTCGATGTCGCGCTCGCACACGGGTCGCACTACCTGACGATGGCGGCGCGCGCGCTGGGCATCCCGAGCGGGACGACGCACGACTACGAGTACGCCTCGCTCCAGCACCATCTCGGCTTCCGGGCGGCTACACGGGTCGTCGTCCCCGAGGCCATCCCTCCCGAGCGGCTTGTCCCGTACGGCGTCCGCCCCCCGAAGCTCAAGCAGTATCCCGGCCTCAAGGAGGAGTACTACCTGGCGGACTTCGAGCCGGACCCGTCCGTACTCGAGCGCTTCCCGCACGACCCGGCCAAGGTCCTGGTCGTCGTCCGCACGCCGCCCGACGTCTCGCTCTACCACCGCAGGTCGAATCCCCTTTTCCCCCAGGTGCTTGCGCTGCTTGGCCGAAACGAGGAGGTGGAGGCAATCGTCCTGCCCCGCTCGCCCGAGCAGCGGGAGTTCGTGCAGGAGCTCGACCTCCCTTCGGTAGTGGTCGCCGAGGAGGCTGTCGACGCGCAGAGCCTGATCGCCTTCTCCGACCTCGTCGTCTCGGCGGGCGGAACGATGAACCGGGAGGCGGCCGCTCTCGGCGTGCCCGTCTATACGACTTACGGGGGCCGTCTGGGCGGTGTGGACGAGTCGCTGATCCGGGAGGGCCGGCTGCGGCCGCTCACCGACCCGCGCGCGCTCGAGCTCGTCAAACGGGAAGGCGACGGGGGCCGCGTGCGCCGCGATCCCCATCAGCTGCTCGAGCTCTTGCTGCCTCCGCTCTAGCCTCGCGACCCTTCGCGACGTCCGTCGACGAGCACGCCCTGCCACGGACGGTAGAGCTCGCGCAAGTGCTTCGGATGGAGAACGTCGCTCACCAAGAGGGCGACGACGGCGTCGTCGATTGCCTGCTGGACAAGGCGGGCGACCTCGTTCCACCCGGCGACCTCCCGAGGGTCGAGCGGGCGACCGGCTTCGTCGCCGAGGCTGTCCGGAACGTGCGCCCCGATGAGCCGCCGGCGGGCCTCGACGTACGCCTCACCGCGGCGGGCGAGAGGATCGGCGGCCGCTCGCAGCGCGCTCGCGTGATAGCGCTCGTCTATCGCCTTCCGGGCCTCGGCGGCGGCAAGGCGGTCCTCGTCGCTCAGGGAGAGGACTTGCTCGATGAAATCCTCCAGGGCGTCCCGAGACATCGCTGTTTGACCCCTCTTGCGATCGAGGTCAGTATACGAGGCCAATACGGGAGGCTCTGCCTCCGAATCGGGATCAGAGGGGAGAGATCCGGAAATGACGACAATCGACCGACGCACCTTTCTCAAGCAGGGTGCCGTCTCGGTCGCCGCGCTCGGGGCGGCGGCCGGCCCGTTCGGCGGGCTCGTCGCGCGTGCCGCGAACGGGCCGAAGTTCGCCCGCCAGAACGGCGGCTACGGCCCGCTCGTCCCGGTGGGCGAGGTGGACACCGGCGAGGTCCTGCTGCACCTGCCGCAGGACTTCCATTACCGACTGCTCAATCGGGTCGGCGCCCCGATGAGCGACGGCTTCCCGACGCCCGCGAGGAGTGACGGCATGGCCACGTTCGGGTGGCGTGGCAACCGCATCCGTTTGATCCGCAACCACGAGGTGATCTTCGAGGTCCCGCACATCGGGCCCGCGGAGACGGCGTACGACCGGCGGTCGGGCGGCGGCACGACGACGCTCGAGGTCACGCGCGACCGGAGACTCGCGGGGAGCTGGATCAGCCTGAACGGCACCAACTTCAACTGCGCGGGCGGGGCGACGCCCTGGAGATCCTGGATCTCCTGCGAGGAGACGGTGAACGGGCCCGACGCGAACCGCACGTTCCTCGGCACGACGATCAACCTCGAGCAGCAGCACGGCTACCTCTTCGAGGTCCATGCCTCTCAGGGCCCGGGCGAGCTCGTCATGGGCGACCCGATCACGGCCGCCGGACGCTTCCCCCACGAGGCGGTCGCGGTCGACCCGGCGACCGGCACCGTCTACATGACCGAGGACGACTTCGCCTACCCGTCGGGGTTCTTCCGCTACATGCCGCCGAACAACCCCTTCCAGGACAAGCGGATCGCCGACGGCGGCCGGCTCCAGGTGCTCGGGGTCGTGCCGGAGGGCGCCGGCGGGCCCGTCAACGTCAACCTCAGCGACGACGGCGAGGTCGGCGTCACCTACCGCGTCGCGTGGATCGACATCGAGAACCCGAACCCGACGTACCCGACGGGGATCGCAAACGATCCGGCCTCGCGGGTGGTCTTCCAGGAGGGCGAGTCGAAGGGCGCGGCCCAGTTCAGCCGCCTGGAGGGCATCGACTACTGGGGCGGGCGCATGTACCTCGCCTCCACCCAGGGCGGCGGGCCGTTCCCGGAGACCGCCGGCCGCTCCGGCTTCGGGGGCGGCTGGGGGCAGGTGTGGGTGTACGACCTCCGCAGTGAGATGCTCACCCTGCTCTTCGAGAGCCCGAATCAGGCCACGCTCGACCTGCCCGACAACATCACGGTCTCTCCGCGGCGGAAGAGCGTCCTCCTCTGCGAGGACAGCTCGGGGGACAACTTCCTCCGGGGCCTCACGCAGAGAGGGCTGCTCTTCGACTTCTGCCTGAACCGCTTCCCGGGTAGCTTCGGCGACGAGTTCGCCGGGGCGACGTTCAGCCCGGACACACAGACCCTGTTCGTGAACCTCCAGGCGACGGGCGCCACGTTCGCGATCTGGGGTCCGTGGCAGCGCGGCCTCCTCTAAGGCGTCGCACAGTGATGGGGCCCGCCCAAGCGGGCCCCATCCGCTCGAGCTAGACGGGCTCGGCGGTCTGAGCGCCCACCCGCCGAGGTGCTCGCATCATGGCCGCGAGCCGGCTGACCGCCTCGAGCGTGTCGCCCGCTTCGACTTGCCGCTCGAGCTCCGCGAGCTCTTCCTCGAGCCAGCCCGGATCCACCGGGCGGGAAGCGCAGCGAAGGATCTTCGGGTGCGCCGTCGGCACGGGACTCTCGCCTTCTCCCCAGAGCTCCTCGTGCAGCTTCTCGCCCGGGCGAACGCCGATGAACTCGATCGCGATGTCGCGGTCGGGCTCGCTCCCTGACAGCCGGATCATGTTCCGGGCGAGGTCCACGATCTTCACCGGCGGCCCCATGTCGAGGACGTAGACGTCCCCGCTCTCGCCGATCGCCCCGACCTGGATGACGAGCTGGACGGCCTCGGGGATGGTCATGAAGTACCGGGTCATGTCCGGGTGCGTCACCGTCACGGGCCCCCCGCGTCCGATCTGGCGCCGGAAGAGCGGGATGACGCTCCCGGAGGAGCCGAGCACGTTGCCGAAGCGGACCGAGATGAACTGCGTCCCGTTTTCCTCGCGCTGGGCGGCCGCCTCGACGATCCACTCGCAGAGCGCCTTGGTCTGCCCGAGGACGTTCTTGGGGTTGACGGCCTTGTCGGTCGAGACGAGCACGAAGCGCTTCACACGCTGCTCGGAGGCGACCTCAGCGAGCACGCTCGTCCCGAAGACGTTGTTCCGCACCGACTCGAGCGGGTTCGCCTCCATCAGGGGGACATGCTTGTACGCGGCCGCGTGGAAGACGACGCTCGGCTGATGACGCGCGAACAGCCGGTTCATCTTGCCCCGGTCCTTGACGTCGGTGAGCGCCGAGACGACCGCATCGAAATGCCGCTCGTGCACGAGCTCGCGCTCGATGTCGACAAGGGCGCTTTCGGAATGGTCGACCAGCACGAGCCGCTCGGCACCCAGCGCGGAGATCTGGCGGCAGAGCTCGGAGCCGATCGAGCCCCCGGCGCCCGTGACGAGCACGGTCTCGCCGGTGAGGTACGAGGCGATCGAGGCAACGTCGATGTCCACCGCCTCGCGCCCGAGGACGTCCTCCACCTGCACCTCGCGCAGCTGGCGGGCGAGGTTGAGGTCGCCTGTGAGGAGCTCGTGGACGGCCGGAAGGGTCTTCACCGGAACACCGACGTCGCGGCAGACGTTGACGATCTCCTGCCGCTTTTCGCCGGCGGCCGAGGGGATGGCGATGATGACCTCCGCCGGTCGGTTGTCGCGCAGCAGGTGGGGAAGGTCGGCGGTCGTCCCGACCACGCGAATCCCGTGAAGGCGCATGTTCGTCTTGCGCGGGTCGTCGTCGACGAGGCCGACGGGCGTGTACCCGAGCGCCGGGTTCTTCAGCATCTCCTTGAGGATCAGCTGGCCCGCGTCGCCGGCTCCGACGACGAGCGCCTCCTTGCCGCGGGCGACAAGGCCGCGGCGGCCGGGGCGCTCGATCACCGAGCGGGCGAGGAGCCGAACCCCGGCGATCAGCCCGAGGAGGAGGACGAAGTCGATGAGGATGATCGACCGCGGAACGCGGAAGCCTGGCACCGGGTTGACGAAGTAGACGGCCAAACCGGCGACGAGGATCGCGACGGTGATGCCGCGCACGATCGTCCACATGTCCCGGATCGAGACGTAGCGCCACCAGTGGTTGTAGAAGCCGAAGAGCAGGAAGGTTCCGGCCTTGATCCAGATGACGAGGAGGATCGTCTCCTCGAGCAGCCGCTCGTACGGTGCGGGGACCTTGAAGTCGAACCGGAGCTGGAAGGCCAGATACCAGGCGATCCCGATGAGGACGATGTCGACGGTCGCCTGCCAGAGGCGATGCCTGTTCAGGAGCCTCGTCACGAGGCCGCCCGCACCGTTGCCGCCGTCCGGATGCACTCGACGACCCGCTCCTGCTGCTCCGCCGTGATGCCCGGCCACATCGGAAGCGCCAGGATCTCCCGGGACGCGCGTTCCGTCTCCGGCAGGCTGCCCTCCTCGTAGCCGAGCCCTCGAAACACGGGCTGAAGATGGAGCGGCGTCGAGTAGTACGCGGCGCAGCCGATGTCCGACTCGCGCAAAGCGCGGACGACGCGCTCCCGCTGGGGAACCCGCACGGCATACACGTGGTAGACGTGGCCGGGCTCGTCCAGCGGAAGCTCGCAGATCTCGCCCAGGCCGAGCTCCGCGTAGCGGGCGGCCGCACGTCGCCGCTCGGCGTTCCACTCGTCCACGCGCGCGAGGAACAGCCGCAGGGCAGCCGCCTGCAGCTCGTCGAGGCGCGAGTTGTAGCCGATCGCCTCGAAGACCTCCTTGTCGCGGGAGCCGTGGAAGCGCAGCAGCCGCACGCGGTCGGCGAGGTCGGTGTCGCTCGTAGCGACGAGCCCGCCGTCGCCGAGCCCGAAGAGGTTCTTGGTCGGGAAGAAGCTGAAGGTGGCGGCGATGCCGAGAGAGCCGACCCGCTTCCCGTGCTGCGCAGCTCCGAAGGCCTGCGCGGCGTCCTCCACGATCGGAGTCCCTTCCGGCAGATCGTCGACAGCAGCCGGGCGGCCGTACAAATGGACAGCCAGTATCGCCTTCGTGCGCGGGGTCAACCGCTCGGCGACATCCGCCGGATCGAGGTTGAGGGTGGCCGGGTCGATCTCCGCGAAGACAGGTGTCGCGCCGACACGCGCGATCGACTCGGCGGTGGCGAAGAAGGTGTACGCGGGGCAGACGACCTCGTCACCCGGGCCGATTCCGAGCGCATCGAGGACGAGAACGATCGCGTCGGTGCCGTTGGCGACGCCGACGGTGCGCTCGACTCCGAGGAACTCGGCCGCTTCGCGCTCAAACCCCTCGACCTGCGGGCCGAGGATGAAGCGGCCCGAGTCGAGGACCTCCTCGAAGCGCGCCCGAAGCTCTCTCAGGAGCGGCGCGTACTGCGCCCTGACGTCGACGAGCGGAAGGGACAAGGCGGGCCAGTCTACTCCGTGGTCGAAGGCTCAACGGCCCGCCGCCGGGACCGCCTACGGGACAGGTGGAAGACCCCGTAGAGCGCCGTCACCACGACGAGCGCGACGATGGCGTAGTCCGCGTAGCGCCACGTGTCGTGGAAGCGCTCCCAGCCGGTCCCGAGGGCGATCCCGGCGCCCGCGATGCCGAAGCACCACGGGATCGTCCCGAGGAAGCTGAGGACTGTGTAGCGCGCGAGCGGCATCTCGGCGATGCCGGCCGGGATCGAGATGAAGGAGCGGACAACCGGGACGATCCGCGCAAAGAAGACCGCGGCGTTTCCGTACCGCTCGAACCACGCCTCCGCCCTGTCGAGCTTGGCCGGCGTCACGTGCAGCCAGCGGCCGTGCCGCTCGAGATACGGACGTCCTCCGTAGATCCCGATCGCCCAGCCGAGCACCGACCCGACCGTGTAGCCGATCGTCCCCGAGACGGCCATCGCCGCGTATCCCCAGGCAGTGGTGTCGATCGGCTCGCCGAACAACGTAACCGTCTCCCCGAGCGCCCCCGTAGCCAGCGCCCCGGCATAGAGCATCACGAGCTCGCTCGCCGCGGGGAAGACCGCGTCGATGAGCATCAGGAGGAAGACCGCGTAAAGTCCGTAGTCGCCGATGACGCCGGTGACGGCGTCGGTTATCTCGTGCACCGAGCGAGGATAGCCGGGTGCCTAGCGGCCGCGGCGCACGCGGCGCACGCGGACGGTGCGCTCGAGCGTGTCCACTCCCAGCGCGTTCACGACGCGCACTTCGATCGTGTAGCGGCCCGCGCGGACGACCTTGCCACGGCGGTTCTTGCCGTTCCAGACTGCGGCGTAGTTGCCGGGTGCGATCCCGGCTTGGGCGTAGAGCCTGCGCACCAGGCGGTCCTTCGCGTTCACGACTCGCACCCGCAGGTCGGCGGTGTTCGCCAGGCGCCAGGAAGCGACGAGACGGCCGCCCCTGCGCGGACGCACGACGAGCCGCTTCTTCGAGAGCCGCATGAACCCGAGGGTCGAGTTCAGGGTGAACTGCCGGGTCATCCCGCTCTCCTGTCCCTGGTGGTCGACCGCGCGCACGACCCACTGCCAGACCCCTTCCTCGAGCCCGGCCCCGCCGAGCGACTTCTTCACCGTCGTCGGATTCACCGGCCCCTGGAACTGCCAGGCGATCTCGCCGTTTGGGCGGATGATCTTCGCGTCGAGCTGGGAGGGGCGAACGACCTTCACCGCCAGCCGCTGTACCTCGCGGATGCCGTCGCCGTTGGGGGAGAAGCTTGCAAAGCGCGGTGGACGGGCGTAGGCGCCGTAGTAGAAGACCATGACCGAATTGGCCACGGGGCGCTCGCGCCCGTCTGACGGCGTGTTCAGGACCTTGCCGTCGAACGCGATCGTCGTCGAGCCGCCCGCGTCCAGGGCCATCGCCGTCTGCGCACCGAGGCGCGCCATCTCGGCGGCGAGGTGGGCGTTGGAGAGCCCGGCGCTCCCGGCGGCGCCGCGGCCGTCGAAGGCGACGAGGAGGATGCGCCCGTCCGGCATCTGCCCCACTGCCGTTCGCGGGTGCCGCGGACGCAGCTGGGCCCGGCTGAACTCTTCGCCGGCGCTGAACACCGGTTGGCCGTCACGGACGAGCAGCGGCCCGCCGCCGATCGCGTCCGAGACGGCGCCGTTCCACCAGGGCTTGAGCTTGAGGTTGAGCGTGATCTGGCGGCCGACCGCGGCTTCCGCGAGCAGTCCGATGCGCCAGTACTTCCGCGCTTGGATCACCGCTCCACCGGGCGGGATCGGCCCGCCGGTACGGGCTCGGATGGCGGTGATCTGACTCTGCAAGGGTGTGTTCGGCACCGTCGCGGGGAGGTTGGCGAGGACGACTTCGATGCCGCCCCGAGCGCGCGGCGTCCTCGGTCCCCACGCACGCGTGAAGACGCCGAGGTCGCGGTCGACGTCCAGCGGCCGGTTGAACTGGAAGACGGGATGGGCCGGATAGCCGGCCACCTGCCAGGAGCCGAAGAAGCGAACCTTGCCCACGCGGAAGAGTCCGTCCAGCCCGAAGCCGAGGACCGAGCGCTGCCCCTGCGGCCGCGCCCAGAGGACGCCGTCCCGCAGGTAGATCCCGCTCGGGTTTCCGATCGTCCAGCTGAAGAGGTCGCCGTTGACGCCGGCCAGCGTCGCGCGGCCCGTGAGGCGGCGCTGCATCGCGCTCACCGTCTCCCGCCCGATGAGGAGGTCGTTGGAGAGGACGGGGCGCACGTCGTAGAGCCCGCCCGGCGCCGGCGCCGTGATCACGTGCGAGACGACGCGTCGGGCCCCGATGGACTTCACGTCGCGTGTGTACGTGACGCCGGGCGCCAGTTCCGTAGTGCTCTGCGCACCCGCGTGTGCGGGCACGAGAACGGCCGCTAGCGCGGCGAATACGATCGCCTTCCGCATGACCCTCCCCGAGAGTACGCAGAGGGCTTTCGACTTACAAGCGGGAGGCGCGGATCCTTACCGCGCGTTAACGACGCTTCCGGGCGCTCATCTCCGACGAGGGGGTCCTGGCTAGGCCTTGTGCATATTGATGTGCATGTGATATGTTTCTATGGATGAGGCGGACCACGGTCCAGCTGGACGAGGATCTGCTGAGGAGCGCGAAAGAGCTCGCGGCGCGCACCGGCCGGACGCTCACCGCCGTCATCGAGGACGCGCTGCGGCAGGCGCTGGCGCAGCGAGGGGAGGGGAAGCGGCGGGCGCCGGTCGAGCTTCCGACCTTCTGCGGCGACGGCGTTCGCCCGGGCGTCGACCTCGACGACAGCGCGGCTCTGCTCGAGCTGATGGAGAACGAGAGTGATCCTCGTTGACGTCAACGTCCTCGTCTACGCGCACCGCGAAGACGCGCCTGATCATCGGGCGTACCTCGGGTGGCTTATCGGCGCCGTCGACTCGGAGGCGCCGTACGCGGTCTCCGAGCTCGTCCTGAGCGGCTTCGTCCGCGTCGTGACCCACCCTCGCGTCTTCTCCACTCCGACGCCGATGAAGGACGCGCTGGCCTTCGCCGAGATGCTGCGCGGCCAGCCGAACTGCGTGCGCATCGCGCCGGGGCCTCGCCACTGGGAGATCTTCGCCCGCCTCTGCCGGACGGCGGGCGTCCGCGGAAACCTGGTTCCCGATGCCTACTACGCGGCGCTCGCGATCGAATCAGGCAGCGAGTGGATCACGACGGACCGCGACTACGCCCGCTTCCCAGGCCTGCGCTGGCGGCACCCGCTCGACGTCAGCGCCTGAGCGTCATCGCCTTGCGGGCTTTCGCGGCGTTCCCGGCGGGGTCGGCAGCGAGGAGCTGGAGCGTCAGGCGCACCGAGCGCAGCTTGGCGAGCTTCCGTCTCGCCTTGGCCGTGAACTTGACCACCAGGTTCGTCGTGCCGGCGGCAGCGAGGTTCTTCGTCGCCTTGCCGACGACGACCGGGAGCTTGAGCTTCTTGGCGAGCTTCTTCGCGATGCGGAGCTGCGCGTGCATCGCGCAGGCCTCCGAGCAACCCGCCTTTGCCCGCAGACCCTTTCGGAGCGCCGGGAGCAGCTTCTGCCGCGCCTTGATCACGAGCGTGAGCGCGGGCGCCGTGGTGTCGGCGACGGCGGCCGGTGGCGGCGGTGGAGGAGCAGGTGGCGCGGCGGCGCAGCCCACCAGCGTGTCGATCGGGTCCGCGTCGACCGTGTCCAGGCTGTCGCAGAAGACGACCTCGGCGAGACCGTCCCTCGCCTGTATGGAGTCGGCACCCGGGCCGCCGTTGAAGTCGTCGACCCCCGGGCCGCCGATCAGCGTGTCGTTGCCGCCGCGGCCGGTCAGCCCGTCGTCTCCCGCGCCGCCGTCGAGCACGTTGGCGGAGGCATCGCCTACGAGCACGTCGGCGAAGGCCGACCCGAGGAGGTTCTCGATACTCGCGAAGGTGTCCGAGCCCTCGCCGGTCGCCCCGGTCGAGAGCTGGGCGGTCACGCCTCCGGCAGCCGCGCGATACGAAACTGAGTCGTTCCCCTCGCCCCCATCGAGCAGGTCGTTGCCGAGCCCCCCGGCGACGGTGTCGTCGCCCGCGAGCCCGTTGACCGTGTCGTTGTCGCCGTAGCCGCAGACGAAGTCGGCGGCTGCGGTTCCGTCCACAGTCTCCGGGTCGGCCGTGCCCACGATCGTGCAGCCGTTCGCGTCCACGCTGACGGTCGTCGTCTCGACCAGAGACGCGTCGAAGCCGGCGCCGCCCTCGTCGTGTCGCACACGCACCGTGTTGAGCGCCGCTCCGGCCATCCTCGTCGCGACGACGACCTGGACGGTCGCACTCTCGCCGCCGGGGAGGGAGCCCAGCGCACACAGAACGGGACCGTTCCCACTACAGCGGCCTTGGCTTGGCGTCACGGAGACCAGGACCGCGCGCTCGGGCAGCTCGTCCCTCAGCCTGACCCCGGTGGCCAGCTCGCTCCCCTCGTTCTCGAGCGTCAGCTCATAGATGACGTTGCCGCCGACCACGGCAGGGTCGGGGGAGCCGATGTTGACGGGTGCGAGAGTCACGTCCGGGGGCGAGACGATCTCGGCCGTATCGCGACTCCCTCCTTCGTCGGTGTTCTCGCCGCCGGTGGCGAGGAGTCGGCCGTCAGCGAGGAGCGTGACGGT
>Ga0214472_10005464_pt1 | contig 13369 bp, 14 predicted proteins | sample RVTome_6_FD_207662 | JGI IMG/M metagenome (GOLD analysis project Ga0214472, IMG submission 207662) | Soil microbial communities from uranium-contaminated site in the Upper Colorado River Basin, Wyoming, United States - RVT140D175 | ecosystem: Environmental > Terrestrial > Soil > Contaminated >... | reverse complement strand
GCTATGGTCGATTCGCGTGGGTGAGCATGATCAGTATACGCGAGTCGTTTTTGACATGGATCAGTCCGTGCCTTATGAAATCGTGCCTCAGGGTGCGGAAGGCAAGAATCTGCGGGTGGTTTTTATGAAAGGCGAGCTGGCTGCTGAAGAGTTCATTCTACTGGTGGATACGGGTATTGTGAGCCGTATTCATGTCAAGCCCCAGGCGGGACAAACTTTTGCAGAGATCTTATTGACGAAGACTGCAAAGGTGAAAGAACATTTCCGTTTAGACGGTCCGTCTCGCGTGATCATCGATGTGTCGCAAGCCGAGCAACTCAAAAAGGCTGCGACGAAAGCAGCGGTTAAAAAACCGTAACCCCGCCCTCCAATAAAGACGTCCCAAGGGGGCCGATACCTTGGGACTCACCTGATTAGCCTTTATTTTTGAGACCCCCCTGCCGATAAAATCAACAAAGCATTACCCTCTCCTTCCCAAGCTATTTGTTTTCACGCGCAATGGTCTGTACACGCACATGGCACCTTCCCAAGAAACTTCATAACGACTTTTCTGGTCAAATTAGAAAACTGATTCAAGGGATGGTGAAAAGTCATTTTTAGATTTTCTTATTGTTTTGATTTTTTATGAGTTGAAAAACCATGTACAGTGGAGAAGCTATTGTGTTGCCTTCTGTATATCGTACCCCTTTCATATCTCAGGTCAATTCCCCAAATAAATATCGTACATCTAGAATTGAAAGACTCCTTATATTTGTAACATTAGTATTACTTCCACTTCAGTCTTATATTCCTACTATAGGTGGATTTAGTATTTTATTTTTTATGTTCATCCTGCTTATTGTGTATCAAGGTATAAAAAGACCCTCTATTCTTTCTAAACTAGCTAAGCATAAAATTATACTTTTTGGATTTGCATTCATCCTCATTGGATTTTTTATGGAAACTTTACATAATAGTATGAATTACTACTATGTAGTTAGAATAGGGCTGATGTTTTTTGGGGCGCTTACCATCGCACTGTTTTGTCGAGATCGAAAATCTTTGCAGGCATGTTTATACGGCATTCTTTGCGGTAGCTGCATTGTCTCGGTCGTTTTATTTCTGACAACCTATGGTGTTCTCAGTGGTGCTCAAGCTGAAGATTTTAAGGAAGTGAATCGAATCCGAGCAGAGGCATTTTCAAATAATGTACTTGAATCAGATCTAAATATGATGGCTTTGCAAGTCGGACAAGGTTTTTTAATTGCTTTGGCATTCATGATAACTGCTCGTTCAAAATTACAGTTTCTTATATTTTTAATCATTGGTGCTTTTAATTTAATCACCTCCTTTTTACCAATTTCTCGTGGGTCTATCGCCATCATTTTTATTTCTGCTATGATTATGATTTATGCTTATGGTATGTTAAAATCTCGAATAGTCATTATTGCATCCGTGTTTTTGTTTTGTGCGTTTCTTTTTATCCCAGAAGTTGTATTCGTACGTTTTGTAGTTGATACGGAAACTAAGGATGGTCAATATACTGAAGGAAGAACACGGGTGATCAGTGCTGCACTTGAAGAATTACCTAATTTTATAATGACAGGGGTAGGGATAAAAAACTTCTACGGTGACTGGGGAAGAATGACGAGTTTTGCCAAGCAAGACGGATCGATTTCAGGTGCACATAACTGTTTTATTCAAGTTGCTATTTTTTGGGGATTGCCTGGTCTGATTACATTGATATTGATAGTCTTTCAAACATATAAGTGTTTTCCTAAGGCATCGAATCTCGACCCACTATATTTATCCCTATTAGGGATTTCTACATCAACTTTTTTTGAGACTTTTGTTGTTCATACTTTAGAAAGTAAGTCATTCTCGATCACACTAGGTTTAATTATTGGTAGTTCAATGTGGGTTTATAGAAAAAATAAAAAATATTTTATAGTCCCATTAAAAGATAATAATTAATTACAATTAATTTATTGTATGAAGGCATGCTCATATATAGGACGTCTGCACACTGGCCTCAAGGCATCATTATTGGTTTACAATCTCGATGCTTTGGCCCATGTGAGATCCTGTGAGCCCTCCCTAAAATGGTATTTCATAGCCCACTTCTTGCATCGCCGCACTACAAATATCTTTGAAGATCCTACGCTGTTCGGCATTCCAATCTGCATGCGCCGGTGGTCGAGTCGCCAATACTTCTTTGACATCCACATTGCGCTTAGTCGTCTCGTCGAGCGGGTGGAGAAGCGTGTTGCGCACGAAGCGAGAAGGTGCTTGATGCGACGAGAGACCAACCAAATCGAAGACTTTCTCATAGAGAGCCTCCGATTGGCAATCAAGTCTTCTTGATAAACCCTAATCCCATTGTCGATATCCAGAAAATAGCGATATTGTTCGACACCCTCGACCCATTCTCGGCAATGCTGTTCAAATTCCCGCTGGGCAAAACTTTTGAATTTCGTCCGGGATTGCACCACATCGCATCCATTTCGCATAATATTGATGAACTTCGCCTGCGGGTAGAGCTGTGTAACCCCCTGATAGGCATTGTAGTCTAAATAGGCTTTAGCGCACCAAAAACGCTTGTTAAACACATGCCAATCACCACGAATCAAGTTATGCGCCAGGCTTGACAAACCATAGTGCATGCCAAATGCGACTTCAAACGTCATTCGGCGGCATTGTTCGTAGAAATACGATTTAGGCACGCATAGACTATTCAACATCCACTCGTGATGGGCACCGTATTCATAAATATAGGGAATGTGGCTGAAATGCCCCAGAAACGGGAATTCAAATCGCAAACCAAGAACTTGGGGATGTTGATTGATGCCGCCCGCGAGGGCCGTAGTGCCTGACCGCCCGACACCAATGACAAAGATCGGCCGATAGAAGAATCGTTTCGTGAGGAGTTTGCCTACAAGGTTTAGCATGTAATTTTCATTCCCTTTTTCTTTAGGTGTCGTGCTGACTCGATTCTATCACGATTTACCAAGTGTAAACGGTTAGCCTGGAATGCTTATCGTCACAAAAAACGCATAAATAAAGGCTGATTAAGGCCGGTTGGATGACGATTCAGCCAGGTGCGTCTCCAAGTTGATGGGCTCACGCCACGGCAAGATGAAGATAAACTTTGCCCCCCTGCCGGATGATTCTCCACCCAAATTCGCCCCTGATGTGAGGCGATGATCTCGTGACAGATGGCGAGCCCGAGCCCTGTTTCTCCGGCACCGGTTTTTGTGAGGCCGAACTGGACAAATTTATCAAAAATCGTTTCCCGTTCAGCTTCCAGAACACCAGGACCTTGATCTAAATTCGCCGCTAACGCTTCTTGAAAAACAAAATACCCCGGCAGCACAAAGCCGTCGATATCTTGGAGGCTCAAGCCCGCATCGGCAATGGCATGACGTGAGGCTTCGAGGACGAGGCGCAGCACGGTCTGCTCCAACCCCCGGGTATACGCCGTTTCCCCGATGCCGACGATGCAGGCCTTGTCTTTTAAGGTGAAGGTGCTCATGAATCGATTCCTTTCGCGCGCTGTGCAACGGTCTACAGCGCCATGCTAGCATATTGGCTCATGATCGCAAATAGGGGTTGCCGACGGGGTTGAATTGAGCCGTGGGGCAAGGCGGCGCGTTTACATATTCCGATGTTTGGCTGTATGATGGGAGATGAAGGCCAAGGCAAGGGCGATGCACGATTTTGCCAAAACTAAAAATGGACTCAGCCTATTGAAAACCAGCCCTCTCGAAACTCTGGCTAAGCGCCTATGAAGACGCATAAACGCATACCTCCAAGTACGGTCGGACGCGGGCGTGCCGTGAAGGAGGTGATGACCCCCGATCTGGTGCATTGGTGTGATCGCCTAACGGATATTAGACTAGGCGATAGTCTCACTCTCTACCCCTCCTGGGAGAAGCCGACTGTCATCGTCTCGGATGGCGGCTATGGGGTGTTGGGCTTTGAGGGTGACACTTCCGGACATCTTGCACTGCCCGACTGGTACGAGTCACATATCGCTGCATGGTCGCAGCAGGCTACGCCTGTAACGACGCTATGGTTTTGGAACTCTGAAATTGGCTGGGCTGCCGTTCATCCGGTGCTTGAAAAGTATGGCTGGCGTTACATGAACGCCAATATATGGAATAAAGGTAAAGGCCATCTTGCAGGCAATGTCAACACCCGGAAAATAAGACGGTTTCCTGTTGTCTCAGAGGTTTGTGTTCAATATACTTTTGAAGTAAAAGTTGATGGGTTATCGCTTAAAGCGTGGTTGCGTCAGGAATGGAAACGTACGGGGTTGCCATTTCGTGTCGCCAATGAAGCTTGCGGTGTGCGTAATGTGGCGACACGAAAATATTTCAACCAAGGTCATCTATGGTATTTCCCTCCCACGGAAATGTTCGAAAAGCTCCAGCAGTACGCCAATCAACATGGCGACCCGGAAGGCAAACCCTATTTTGTCTTAGACGGCAAGCAACCTGGCACTGCAGAACAGTGGTCGCGTAGGCGCTCAACATTTCATTGCCCACATGGTTTCACGAATGTCTGGGACCGTCCGGCGCTACGCGATCATGAGCGGTGCAAAGTGCATGGTGAGTCTGGTAAAGCCGTCCATTTCAATCAGAAGCCATTGGACCTGATGTCGGTGATTATCGAGGCTTCTAGCGATGTAGGCGACGTGATTTGGGAACCCTTTGGTGGGCTGTTTACCGCATGTATTGCTGCGCGCCGCCTGGGTCGCAAGGCTTTTGGAGGAGAAATCGATGCCACTTATTTTCATTATGGTGTGCAACGCATGATAGAGGAATCTCTACGGAGCGGTCACCCACAGTAGACGGAGGAGTCGCCCGACATGGCAACGCATAACGCGCTGATGGACGAGCATGCAAAGGGGGTGGGTTGCGACGATGGCCCGTGGCTGCGGAGTCCGAGTTGGGATTTGTGTTTTTTGACCTTGAGCGGCGTGCTAGTCGTGATTCCGTTAATGCTTTTTGAACTGATGGGCCGCTCTGCCATGTTTATCAATCTATTTGTAGCCGGGGTGGTGGGCGGACCGCACATGTACGTCACGTTTTTTCGCACTGCACTCGACCCGTCTTTCCGCCGGCAGCATCCGCTCGTGATGGTCGTTTCCGGGATCATTCCGGTTCTCGTCATCTGCTGCGCCATGTGGCATTTCCAGTTGTTGATCACGTTGTTTTTTTTCTGGGCCTCGATCCACGTGCTGCATCAGATTACCTATATTTTGGAATGCTACGACCGCAAACAGCCGAGTGGCCTGCTGAGATGGTCAAAAGCCATTGACTACGCGGTGGTGTTGAGTTGTCTGTTCCCGCTGGCGACGTATAAATTCATTCACGGCTCGTTTTACATCGGCAAAACCCCGCTCTTGTATCCCGAGGTTCTCAAAACGCCGCTCGTCTTTTATGCCGTCACCGCCTTTTTTGTGCTCGCTCTCCTGTCGTTTGTCATCAAGACAGTGGTGGAAGTCCGTTATAGGGCGGTGCACTACCCCAAGCTCGTGCTGATTCTCACGACCGTGACGCTGGCCCTTATCATTACAAGTTATAGTGGCTCGCAACTAGAAATCGCCTTCCAAGGCTTTAATTCTTGGCATTCGTTCCAATACATGGCCTTGACGTGGTATCTTCTATTACTGCGGCAACCCCATGACCCACAACTGGCGGGCGACCCGCATCCAGGCAGTGCTAATAAAGTGATGTCGTGGCTCAATGAGACTGTAGAGCACAAACGATTTTGGCGCTTTTTTGCCCCCAACCTCATGCTGACCGCCCTGGCTTTGGGGGTCATCTGGGCGGTGGTGGTCCTGACCGGCATCTCGTTTGAACGAAGCTATTATATCGTGGTCCTGTCCGTCCTGCTGCTCCACTACTTTCACGATCACGTGCTGTTTACCCAGTTTGCCGAGCTTCGCCGGGGGTAGCGCCATGGGGGTATCTTTTTGCCCACAACTCTGCTATGGTCTCAGGTGATCGATACGACGCCTGAGATCATAGGTAGACCTAGAGATATAAGGGTGCGTCATGGCAACACCACTTCCCGTTATTGCATCGCTTCCTAGTGACGCTGGCACTGCAATCTTGCAGGAAGCCGGCTCCGAGCACATTTGGCTGCACGGCGCGTCGAGGCGCGCCTTGGTGGAACAGACCGACAAGCGTATTTTAGTCGAGGGCAAAGGCTGCATCGTCAAAGATATTGACGGCAACGAGTTCATCGACGCCCTGGCCGGTCTGTGGTTGGTCAATATCGGCCATGGCCGGCACGAAATCGGTGCGGCTATGGCCGCGCAAGCCTCGACGTTGGCCTATGCGAGTTCGGCGCAGGCCACGACTGTGCCCACGATTCGGCTCGCCACGCTGTTGTCCGAGATCACCCCTGGGGATTTGTCGACGGTTTTTTTCTGCAGTGGCGGCTCGGAAGCGGTGGAGTCGGCGCTCAAAATTGCTCGCCAGTACCACTATTTTAATGGAGAGCCCAAGCGTCAAAAAGTGATTGGCCGGCGTGGCTCGTACCACGGCGCGACGTATGGCGCGATGAGCGTGAGCGGCACGCGGCAGATGAGCGAGCCGTACCATAGCCCGTTTATGGCTGGCACCATGCACGTGTCGCCGCCGTACTGTTACCGTTGCGACTATCGCCATACCTATCCCGCATGTGACGTCTACTGCGCGGATGCGGTGGGCCAGATGATCGAGTACGAAGGGCCGCAGACCGTGGCTGCGGTGATTGCCGAGCCGGTGTCCGCGTCCCAGGGCATTGTGGTGCCGCCCCCTGAGTATCTGCCGCGCCTGCGCGATATCTGCGATCGGCACGGGGTGCTGCTGATTGTGGATGAAGTGATCAACGGCTTTGGCCGCACCGGTAAAATGTTTGCCTCCGAGCACTGGGATCTGGTGGGCGATATCATGACCATGGCCAAGGGGCTCAGCAGTGGCTATGCACCGATCGCCGCCGCGATTTGCCGGCCTCACGTGGTGGCGCCGTTTGCGGGCGACAAAAAGCTCTCGCATCTCCTGACGTTTGGCGGACACGCCGTGGCCTGCGCGGCTGCCTTGGCGAATATTGCGATTATGCAGGATGAAGGGATGGTGGAAAATGCGGCGGCGATGGGTGCCTACATGATGGCACAGCTTGAACAGCTCCGTGCGCATCCGACGGTTGGCGATGTGCGAGGCATTGGTCTCTTGCTCGGGGTGGAACTCGTCAAGGACAAAACGACCAAAGAAAAATTTGCCATGGAGAGCGACGAGATCAAGATGCTCAATGACCTGTTGCTCGACAATGGGCTCTTGACGCGTGCCACGCATATTATCTCTTTGTCACCACCGCTGTGTATCAACCGGGGTGAAGTCGACCGCATCGTCGAGATTGTGGATCGAAGTTTGACGACATTGGAAGCGAAATACGGCTATCGTTAAGTTAAAAAGGTTGTCTGAGGAGGGGCGACACGATGACAGAAGCACCCATTCTGCCGGCTTACCCGCAGGGCTACTTGAGTTTGGCGAAAAACATCGGTATTAAGGACGAGACGCTCGATTTTACGGTGGTTTACTCCACGGTCCGAGCGGCCGCGGCCGGGATGTTTACACAAAGTTTGTTTTGTGGCGCACCGGTGATTGTCGGGCGTGAGCACTTGGCTGATGGGCATTTGCAAGCGCTGGTGGTGAATAGCAAAAATGCCAATGTCGCGACCGGCAAAGAGGGGGTGGAAAATTCGCGCGAGATCACCCGTCTGGTGGCCCGGGAGCTGGGGGTGGCGGCCGAGGATGTGCTGCCCAGTTCCACCGGGGTAATCGGTCAGCAATTGCCCATCGAAAAATTTCGGGCCGAACTGGTCGGACTGCGCGATCAATTGAAGCCGGAGGATTTGGGGGCCGCCGCCCAGGCGATTATGACGACCGACACGCGACCCAAGGCGCGCGCCCGGCGGGTCGGGTCAGCGGTGTTGGCAGGGATGGCAAAGGGCTCGGGCATGATCGAGCCGAACATGGCGACGATGTTGTCGTTTCTGTTTACCGATGCTGCAATTCCGCCCGACACGCTCAAGCCGATGCTGCGCCAAGCGGTGGCGCAGTCGTTTAATAGGGTCAGCGTGGATACAGATACGAGCACCAGCGACACGGTGGTCATCATGGCTAATGGCTTAGCCGGTGAGGTCGATTTGGCCGAGTTTCAGACGGGACTCGACGAGATGTGCATCGAGCTGGCGAAAGAAATCGCCCGCGACGGGGAAGGGGCGACTAAACTCTTGGAGGTGGTGGTGACCTCGGCGCGCGATGACCAGCAGGCGAAGCGCGTGGCCAAAGCCATTGTCAACTCGCCGCTGATTAAAACTGCCGTGCACGGCGCGGATCCGAATTGGGGCAGGGTCGCCATGGCGGTGGGGAAATGTCACGAGGAGACGGATATTCGGCCGGAAAACGTCACCATGAGTTTTGGCGATACCTGTGTCTACGCCAAGGGCGAGCCGTTGGGCGTCGATCTGTCGCAGCTCGAAGCGTATCTGCAGGGGGCGGAGATTCGCATCCTGGTGGATTGCGGCCTGCAAACGGGCCAGGCCACGGTGTGGGGATGCGATCTGACCGAGGAATACGTGCGGATTAACGCCCTCTATACCACGTAGATCAACATCCCTCGCGGCTCATTTTTGGGTCGTGTACCCGAACTCTGCGGATAATTCCAACCACCCCAAAATCCGGTAAAATACCCCCCTCTCAACACATGTTGGAGGGGGCAACGCCATGGTATCACATCATGTTGTCTATCAGCTCGTCCTGTTTGCACTCATCTGGCTTTTTGTCATTTTGCACCTCTCCCGGCCCAAGCGCGCGGTGACGGCTCCGGCTGCGCCAGCCCTGCCCGAGCCCCCCCAAATCCAAACGCCACCGCTCCAACGAGCCCAAACCCTTCGAGGGCCTGACCCAAAAACCTCATTGCGCCCTGTGTGAGCGAGACACTGCACATCCCAAACCGTCTCCTCCTGTGCCACCCGACCCCATGCCCCCGACCAACCGCCGCCCCCGCACTGTGGACACCGCGATGCACTTTTGTCCCCACACCGGTTGTGACTATCGTGGCTGGACAGGTCTGGGTAATCTGCGCGCCAACGGCCATCCCAACGGTGGCCCCTGGCGGCAGTTTCATTGCACCTCGTGCGAGGGGTATTTTCCGGAGAATCATGGCACGATTTTTCATGGTAAGCAGGCGGCGGTCGAGCTGATTGTGCGCGTGCTGACGTGCTTGGCCGCTTTGATGCGGCAAGGTCGGATCTGGAAATAGTGCTTACACGCAATCCCGGAGCCAGACGACAAGTTGAGCAGATGCTCAACATCCTCCACAAGCGCCGTAGACAGTATAAGATCGAGGGGGGAATGGACAAGGGATGAGTTTGCGGTAGTGGGTGGGTAGGGATGTCTACTCCCTACCTGACTCGTTATAGTACCGCGTCGACGTGCTAGCATCGAACAAAACTAGAGATTGTATGTCTTGACCGTCTCGTCGTCGAAGAGCAAGTTGCCGGTGAAGGTCTTGGGATCTTGCGAGCAGATAAACACGGCGCTTTTTCCCATCGCAATGGCTTCTTCGAAGGGTTCCGGCGTCTCGCCAGGCTTGGTCATGCCAAACACATTGCCGGGGGTGCGAATACGCCCAGTAGGAGACAGGCAATTGAAGCTGATGCCCTGGTCTTGGTACTCCATGGCAAGTGCCTGGGTGAGCCGCTCAACGGCGGCTTTGGTCGCTGCATACATGAAGGCTCGTGTCTTGGGCACATCGCCGCTATACGGGCCTGGACCCGGAAACACGCCGGCGCGCGAGGAGACATTGATCACCCATCCTTGCTGCTGTTTCAACATCGTCGGTAGAGCGGCGCGGATACACAGAATCGGGCCTTTAATATTGACTTTGTTGTGCAAGTCGATGTGTCTGGTCGGCAAGTCCATAATACCCCGGGGGACGAGGACGGCCGCATTGTTGACGAGGATGTCGAGCCGTCCGTAAGTCTCCAGCGCCGTGTTGACCATGGCGTTAATTTGTGCTTCGTCACTGACATCGGCCTTCACCGCAATCGCATCTCCACCCGCTCCCTGGATGGCCGCAACCGTTTGGTGGATGGTGCCGGGCAAACGCGGATCAGGTTCGACTTCCGACCGGGCGGCCACGACCACCTTTGCACCTGCCGCCGCGAAAGCCACGGCAATATCCCTGCCAATGCCACGTGAAGCGCCTCCGACAATAGCGATTTTACCTGCGAGTTGCATGGTGTCCTCTCTATTTATTTGATGAGAATTAGATGTCACCCCTCGTTGCCCTGGCGTTTGAGCTGGGCTTTAGAGCGGATGTTGAGCGATTGAAGAATTCCTGCATCGACGGCTGCAATGACATCCACGGCACAGTCCAGATCGGTTTCGTCAATGCTGGCTTTCCTTGCGTCCGCAAGGCGGCGTTCTACTCAAGGCTGACAATTGCGCACCATAGCGACGGCAAGTCCCATAAAGATCTTTTCGCGTTCACTCAGATTATCAACGGCGTGAGCATCGTGGTAAAACTGACGGAAATCAGCTCGCTCCACCATAAGCTTCCCCTCCTACGTCACCTCTTGAAAGGGATCGGGATATACCGCGCTTCCCGAATCATGTTTTATCGTATCCGGGAGAGGCTCGGCTGCATCATGGCCCCTCAATGGATGGTGCCGCACTCACTGGCAAGGTGCGGTTTGAATGTGTTGCTGCAAAATGTTTGTCGCCACCTGGGCGCAGCTATGCGTGGTGCAATAATCCGGTATGGATTCACTGAATGCGACCGCCGGCCGCCAAATCACCCCTCAAGTCTTGGCCTCAAATTCATAGACCAGACCTTCGAACGCCTCGAGTAGGAACGGATCTGCCTTCTGACCAGCGTGTTGGGAACTACCTTCAGGGCCGCTGTTAACGTGTAGAAAACGCAACGTGTGTGGACCGGGTCGGACACGCAGCGTGCGGATCGCCGCCGTCGTGTCGACGGTCTGTTGATCCAGGTCTAGAAGCTGCATAGCGGCAGAGAATTTTAGGAGTGCATAGGGCTCGGTAGGCGCGGGTTGCGGAGGCAAGACGGATTTGTCGGCACAACCCGTAGCAAGAGACAGATAAAAACTGAGCAGGCCCAACCACAGCCAAGGCCAACGCCATTGATGAACCACAGCCGCCACGCACGATCCTCCATAGATGAGCACTAGAGATAGGTCTTCGGCAGGTTGAGAGAGACGAGCGCCTCTCAGAGCCGGAAGCAGTATAGCGTCTCTTCAGAGAAGAAGCCACGAGAATCATACGATATTGGCCCAAATGTTGGGAGAGAGCGCCGGAGTAAGAGCCAGAGTGAGACGTGAAACAGGGGGTGCGGTCGGGTGAATGGCCTGGTGCGTGGCAGCCCTTCGATTAAACGTCGGCCTGCCACCGGGGCGTCGCTACGACGATTTTGCAACCGTTTCCGTGCTCTCTGGGGTCTGGTCTTGTTCCTTTGAGACCACACTTTTTGGGCGGAGGGACTCTGCTGCGGCCGCAAAGCTGGCGATGACCACTGGCGAGTCGAGAAAGACAAGTCCTTCAGCAATTTCGCGCATCGCTAGGGTAAAATGACTTTCGCCTTCGTTGCGTCTCACGTATGCCGGTGCGCCGTGATGGAGCTGGCGGATGCGCTTGGCGACGAGCATGGTTGCCAAGTAACGGTTGCCCACTTTTTGGATTGCCGCATCGAGCAGTTCGTGCTGATTGATCAAGATTCGTGCCTCCTGGCAGGTTACACGCTGGCGGGAAAGCTGGGTGTTGAATGTGACAGCGAATTATAGCACAATATTTACTATATGTCTTCAAGATGCTTTATCCTCAGGCGTTTCATCATCCTAGCGGCGCATGGGGGTAGGTCAAGAGGCGCTTGACTTATCTTGACATCTAAGGTGTTGAGCCGTATCTTGTGGGGCAAGTTCCTCAAAGTGGTAAGCCGATGCCCGTTGTGGGCTTATTTTTTTTACCTCTATATGCTCATTGTGAGTATAAGGCCGAGAAAGATTTCAGCCCCGGTAATGCCTCCGGCATGACCTGCCGGCTGAGGAGAAATGGAGACGAACCATGCAACTCTCACAGCGCGCACGCCAAGAGCTGGTGGAGCGGTTTCTGGAAGAAGATATCGGATTTGGAGACATCACTACACTGTCCGTGGTACCTGAAACGGCTCACGGACATGGGCGTTTAATCGCCAAAGCGCCGTTGGTGATCGCCGGACTTGAGGTGGCTCGTACCGTGTTTGAGGTCATGGATTCTCGGGTGCAATGGCAGAGCGCGGTAGAAGATGGCATGGCGCTAAAACCGGGCTGCATTTTGGCTGAATTGGATGGGCCGGGCCGGGCTCTGTTGACGGCGGAGCGCGTCGCCCTCAACCTTCTGCAGCGTCTCTCGGGCGTAGCGACTCTCACCCGGCGTTACGTCGATGCCGTGCGGCATACTCAGGCGCGCGTGATCGATACGCGTAAGACCACCCCGGGCCTGCGGGCGTTGGAAAAATACGCGGTTCGGGTCGGCGGGGGACACAATCATCGTTTTGGCCTGGCTGATGGCGTGCTGATTAAAGACAACCATATTGCGATTGTCGGCAGTATTGAAAATGCCATCGCCGCAGTGCGAGCCAATGTGTCACATCTGCAGAAAATCGAGGTTGAAGTCGACCGCATCGACCAAATTCCAGAGGCCTTGATGGCTGGCGCCGACGCAATTCTACTCGACAATATGACGCCTGAACAAACGCGGGAAGCCGTTGCGTTGGTGCGGTCGAAACCGGGTGGTGAGCGCATTTTGTTGGAATCATCGGGAGGTGTGACCCTGGAGACGGTGCGGGATTATGCTGAGGCGGGGGTAGACCTGATTTCGTCGGGGGCCTTGACACACTCAGCCCCTGCCGTGGACATTGGTATGGATATTGATGTGTCATAGACACGGTACGCGGCTTCGTTGTGGGTCCCGGTGGTGAGGGGAGAGAGCGTCGAGGCCGTGCCTACCCCTATATTGATGAGACGGCATGGCGTGGCTAATCCGTGTCGGTTTCCGGGCTTGGCACGCCGCCGCCATCGATGTAAATCGTCGTGCCGGTCATAAAACCTGCTGCCGCGGAGGCGAGAAATACCGTGGGATGTGCAATTTCCTCGACGCGGCCCCAGCGTTTGAGGGTCACGCGCTCGGCGGTTTTGCGGTAGACTTCATCGGGGTTCGGATTGGTCTGGTGCAAGACCTCGAGATAGCCTTCGGTTTCAATGGGGCCAGGGGCGATGCAGTTGACCCGAATATTGTGTCGGGCCCAGGCCTGAGCCGTGGTGGCGGTGAAATTG
>Ga0214472_10005462_pt1 | contig 13370 bp, 4 predicted proteins | sample RVTome_6_FD_207662 | JGI IMG/M metagenome (GOLD analysis project Ga0214472, IMG submission 207662) | Soil microbial communities from uranium-contaminated site in the Upper Colorado River Basin, Wyoming, United States - RVT140D175 | ecosystem: Environmental > Terrestrial > Soil > Contaminated >... | reverse complement strand
CCATGAACCTGCTCGGTGCGACCTACGAAAGCGCCCGCATCAACATCCCGCCGCGGCTGTTTCCGGCGCGGCACGCGGTCAAGCCGTGGCCGGAACTGGACGAAGGGGTGCGCTCGGAGCTCGCGCAACTGGTGCGCAAGGTGCGCTCGGTGGTACGCGTCCGGGACCTGCGGCTGGCGAGCTACGGGCGCGTCGTGGTGGAGTTCAATCGAGGCGTGCGCGACGGCTTTTTCGCCGTCGGCGCCGCCGCCGGCGCGACGGTCGCCGCGCCATACGACTGGGGGCACGCGCTCGGCCGGCAGGCGAATCAGCGCCGCAGCACCGACCCGGTTGCGGTCAAGCAGTTCATCACCGCGACCCACCTGCTCGGCTACGAGTTTGCGCAGCTCGACCAGGTGGACGCCGGAGCCTACGATTTCATCGTGCGCAACGTCGGGCCGCAGCGCACCGATGAACTCGGTGCGCTCGCCTTCGCGCTGCCGGTGCTCATCAACTATCGGCGCGCCCTGGTGCAGCGGATCCTGGACGACGAGGAGTTCTCGCTGGCGCACTACCACGCCAACCGGCCCGCCGCGCCCACGCACCTCGAGTACCTGACCCACGGCATCGTCGCGCTGTTCGATCGCGTGCCGGAGAGCTGGATCCAGGTGGCCGCCAACATGACACTGGCCACGCTGCCATTCGCCGACGGCGGCCGCCTGCAGGACGAGCATTTCCAGGCGCCCGAACAGGCGGCGCAAGCCGTTCTGGCGGCGCCCATCGCGGCCTGGCATGCCGTGCAGCGGCAGGTCGAGCGGGTACTGCTCGCGCGCGAGTGGCTGAGCGGCGACAGCCGCGATCTGCAGCTGGAATTCGACACCGCAAGCCCGGTGACATTGTGGAACGTGTACCAGGGCACGCCGGGTTCGCGGATCCGCGGTGCCGAAGCCTTCGCCGGTGACGCGATCGCCAGCAACACCATCTATTTGATCTCGCGCTACTTCGAGAGCGTGATCCCCGCGGAACAGACCGGATTCCAGTTTCTGCGCAGGCATTTCAGCGCCTTCACGCGCGGTTTCGATTCGCGGGTGGAGGGTGTTGTGGATCCGCAGGCGCTGGCCTCGGCCGCGCGCGGGCGCGCCTACAGTCACGGGCTGCGCCGCTTCGCCAGTGGCGGGCCGCTGATCGCACACGTGTCCGCGCAGTTGCAGGCGCTGGGCGCCACCCTCAACGAACTGCATCATGCGCTGAACGACCCGGTCAGTTTCGTGCTCGAGCAACTCGAGGCCAATCACGAGACGCCGCTGGCCGCGCACCTGCTCGAACTGTTCCGCGACCACGCCAGTCTGCCGCGCCAACTGTTCGCGGAAGATTCGCACTTCGAACTGTTCTCGATGACGCACGTGAAGACCCGATCCACGTTCGACCTGCTGCGCAGTGCCTTGTACCTGGTGGCGTGCGCGGTCGGCCCGGATGCGGCGTCACGCGATGAGAGCGCAGCGCAGCTCGCACGGGCACGCCAGGACCTGGTGCGCATCGGGCAGGTGAGCACCGACGGCGCCGCGGACGGGCAGTCTGCCCGGGCGCCGGGCCCCGCCGAACAGCGCCTGATCGTCGCGGCCGCGCTGTTTCGCGAGGACTTCGAAACCCTGGTCCGCCTGATGCGCCGGCTCGTACACCGGATGTACCACGCGCGTGCGCTGGGCAAGCCGCAACCGGCAACGGGCAGCGCCGGCATGCGCACTCCGAGCGGTGCATCGATCGACGCGGCCTGACCCGCCGCGCGTCCGGCGCCGAGCCGGCAGTCATCGTCCGGCGGGCGGTGCGGTTCGTCATTTGTGCAGTTGCGCATGGTTGGCGTCCTGGTGCGGGTGGTACAGTCTTTGCTGCGACGCAACATACCGCTTGCGACCGGCCGGATCAGCCGGTGGCGCCGCACAGCCCCTATGAACGGGCGGCACACGACGAGGCAAACCGCATATGGACATCTCCAACCTCATGATCCTGTTCGTGCGCACGGTGGAGCAGGGAAGTTTCTCGGCGGCCGCGCGTGCGCTGTCGCTGTCGCCGTCGGCGGTCAGCCGCCAGATCGCGGCGCTCGAGGATCACCTCGGCGTGCGCCTGCTCAATCGCTCGAGCCGTCGCGTGACGCTCACCGAGGAGGGGCGCACCTTCCACGAGCGCTGCCTGCGTATCGTGGCCGAGATCGACGATGTGCAGGCGCAGATGGCGCACATGGCGCAGCACGTCCAGGGCACCTTGCGGGTCACGGCGACGGTGGCCTTCGCGAAGGCCCACCTGCTGCCGCTGTTTCCGGAGTTCCTCAAGCTCTACCCGGAACTGGCGCTGCACCTGGAACTCACCGACCGGCTGGTGGACCTGGCCGAGGAGGGGGTGGACGTGGCCATCCGCTTCACCGAGCAGGTGGAGGACGAGTCCCTGGTCGCGCGCCGGCTGGTGCACAACCGCCGCGTCGTGGTCGCGGCACCGTCGTACCTGGCGCTGCACGGCACGCCGCGCGTGCCCGAGGATCTGCTCTCGCACAACTGCCTGCGCATGTATTCGGTGTCCAGTTTCAACGACTGGGAGTTCGCGAACGAGGACGGCACCCGCGTGCTGGAGGTGCAGGGCAACTTCGAGGCCAACAGTGCCGACGCGGTCTACCACGCAGCCCTGGCGGGCCTGGGCGTGGCGCGCCTGTCGCTGTACCTGGTGCACGCGGATCTCGAGGCCGGCCGGCTGGTGCGCCTGCTGCCCGCGTACACCCACGAGAAGGCCGACATCCTGGCCGTCTACCCGCATCGGCGGAACCTGTCCCCCAAGGTGCGGGCGTTCGTGGACTTTCTCGCCGAACACCTGTCCGACGCACCGGACTGGGAGTCGATGTCCCCGCCAACCGGTGTCCACGCGATGCAGGAGTGAGAGCCTGACAACCTGAACGTGATCGCGAAATACGCAAGCGTTTAGTGTCAACTGCGTCGCGCGCTTCGTCGCCGGATCCACACCGTTCGTCGTCGCGCGCTTGAGGACCGGCGGGCGGAAGCCGAAAAAGTCCCTGTGCGAACACCGTTCCGGCGACCGCAGCGCCGGCGGCTTCGCCCAGGAGGCGTCCGCGGGTGGGACAGCGCGTGCCAGGACCCGGCAAGAGGTCACACGGTCCCATCCCCGGTTCGCCGCGAGCACACGCACGAGCGCGTGCCGGACCACTGCAGCACCGGGTCGGTGCGCTCGAGTCCGGTCGCGGGGGACAGCACCGATGAGCACAGCCACGGACAGCGCAGGTAACGTCACGAGCCTGCATCACAAGCGCGCCGCCAAGAAGCAGACCACCCGCGCCGCGACCTTGATGGACCAGTGCCGCGATCAGCTTTGCGAGCACATGCGCGCGGTCATACCGTCGATGATGGATCAGGTGGACGATGCCTTGTTCGATCTGGCCGACAAGGCGGACGCCAACCAGTTGCAGAGCATGTACTTCGAGGCGATGCGATCGGTGCGTTTGTGCCGCACCGACATCGAGGCGCGTTTCGCGCGCGAACTCGACGCGGCGATCGCGCAGCGCCGCGCGCCGGGTGCGGGTGACGCCGGCGCGCTGGGCTCGCTGGACCCCGCGACCTTCTGCCTGGTCGAACAGGACGATCTCGAGGAAAGCGTTGCGGTGACCAATCTCGCGGGCAAGATCCGCAACCTGTGCCATGAGGATCTGTTCGCGCTGGACCGCCGCCTCGCGTTGCTGCTCGGCGCGCCGGAACTCGAGGGTGACGCCAACCCGCTGGGACCCGAGGTGGTCTGCAACGCGGCGCGTGCGGCGGTCGACGTGATCGAGGCCGACGTGAGCATCCGCTTGCTGGCACTCAAGCTGTTCGACCGTCATCTGACCCGCGCCGCGCAGCAGATCTATCCGCAGATCAATGCGTGGCTGGTGCGCCACGGCGTGTTGCCCAATGTGCGCGCCAGCGCCCGCCGCGACGGCTCCAGGCATGCGCTATCACGCCCGCGGCGCGGCGCTGCGGCCGGCGCTCGCGAAGCGCCGCGCGGCGGCGGTCCGGCCGGCACGGCGAGCGCTGCCGGCGGGCAGGGGTGGGAGAGTTTTCACGCCGACGCCGGCGCTGCTGGCGGCGCCGGCGCGGGTGTCGGGGGCGGCCCGAGTGTCGGCGGCGGCGGACCCGGCGGCGCGCCGCACCACGACGTGCCGTTCGCGGACGGTGCGTACAGCGAGCAGTTGCTCGGCATCCTCGATCAGATCATGCGCGTGGACGGCGCCCACGGCCTAGATGCCGGCGAGGATACCGTGCAGCGCGCGCGCTTCATCGGCAGCCTGACGCGATTGCAGCGCGGCGACGCGCCGGTCAGCGCCAACCTGGTGCACGAGCTGAAGGCCAGCGGTGCGGCCAGCGGCATCGGTCGCGTCGACGGATTGATGATCGACGTGGTGGCGATGATGTTCGACTTCATCCTCGCCGATCGCAACATCGCGGATGCGATGCGGGCATTGATCGCACGGCTGCAGATCCCGGTGCTCAAGGTCGCCATTCTGGACAAGGGCTTCTTCGCGCGCCGCAGTCATCCTGCGCGCAGCTTCATCAACACGCTCGCGGCATATGGCGCGCGCGCCGGTGACGCTGCCGACCAGCACGAGCCGGTGTTTGACAAGGTGCGCGCGCTGGTCGACCGCATCCTCGACGATTTCGAGGCCCAGCTCGATGTGTTCAGCGCGGCCCTGGAAGAACTCGAGGCCATCGTCGCCGAGGACGAGGCCGCGGTGCAGCGCAATGCCTGGAGCAGCGCGCGCGTGGCCGAGGAGCGCGAGCGCCTGAGCCGTGCGCGGCGCGACGCCGAACAGGAGGTGGATGCGCACCTCGAGCGCGCGCCGGCACCGGCGCCCGTGGAGGAGTTCCTGCGCGCGCACTGGCGCCACCTGCTCGGCGAGCGGCTGTTTCGCGACGGCGAGCAGGGTGCGCGCTGGCGTGAAGGGGTGCAGACCATGGACCAGTTGCTGTGGTCGGTCACGGCCAAGCAGGACAGCGCTTCGCGCGACCGGCTGCTGGCGATGCTGCCGTTCCTGCTCGAGCAGCTCAAGGCCGGCATGCGCGAGCTGGGGCTATCGCCCGATGTCCGCGAGCCGTTCCTGCGCGCGCTCTCCGAGTTGCACCTGTGCGCACTGAAAGGTGGCGAGCAACGCGCTGCAGCGCAGCTGGCGCCGGTAGCGCCCGCGACACCCGTTGCGGCGCGCGAGTCCGCGCCGGACGAGGCGCCCGCGACAATCCCCGGTGCGCGCGCTTCGCGCCTGTTGCGCGCGGCCGTCGAGCGTGCCAACACGCTGGTGTGGGACGCCGCGCAGCAGCGTCCGCAGTGTCAGGGAATGGGCGCCACGGTGGTCGCGCTGATGCTTGACGGCGATCAGCTCGCCTGCGCGCATGCCGGCGATTCGCGGCTGTACCGGCTGCGTGACGGACTGCTCGAGCAGATTACGCGCGATCACACCTACCGCCAGGAAGTGATCGACAAGGGACTCGCCGATGCCGCCGACGCGGCGCAGATCGCGAGCAATCTCATCACCCGGGCGGTTGGCGGTGACGCCGCGATAAAGGTCGAGGTGAACGTGCATCAGACCCGTGCCGGCGACCTGTACCTTGCCTGTTCGGACGGTCTGAATGACATGATCGACGATGCACGCATCCAGGAGCGGCTGGTGAGTGGACACGATGGAGGCGATCTGGCGTCGATGGCGCAGGCGTTGATCGCGGCGGCCAACGAGGCCGGTGGTCGCGACAACGTGAGCGTAGGGCTGCTGTGCGTGGATGCGCCGCTGCCGTGCGCGGTCGCTGCGGTGCCGTGCGAATACGCCACCTGCGTGCGCACGCTGGTTGCCAGCGACGCCGGCCGGCGCCGCTCCCACAATGAGGATGCAGTCGACGCCGATGCGGCGCGCGGCGTGCTGGTGCTGGCCGACGGCATGGGCGGCCACAACGCGGGCGAAGTGGCCAGCGCGATGGTCGTACGCGTGGTCATGGAGGCGCTGGACAGTGCGGGCGCCGACGGCGCGCATGGTGTGTCGCAGCCCAATGCGTTGGATGAGACCTTCGACTTCGACGCCATCAGCGCCGAGTTCTGGGGCGAGCACGGGGAGGCGGGCGATCCCGCCAACGCCTCGTTGCATGCGGCAGTGGCCGTGGAAGTCGAAAGCATCACGCTGGCCGGCGATGACCTGGACGCGTGCTTCGACATCGAGTCCGACGAGGCCGCCGCGGCCGGCGACGCGCTGCGCGACCCGCTGCTCGAGCGCATCCTGCGGCTGGGCTGCGGCACGTGGGTGGAGTTCGGTGCCGAGGCCGGGACCGGGGTGCGCGCGCGGCTGAGCTGGATCGCGCCGGCGCGTGCGCGCTACCTGTTCACCGATCGCTTCGGTCAGAAGGTGAGCGAGTCCACGCCGCACGGCCTGGCCGTGGAGCTGCGCCGCGGGCAGTTGCGGGTGCTCGACACCGTGCCGTTGTTCGATCGCGCGCTGGCCAACCTGACCCAGCAGCTGCGCGCCGGCAGCGAGGCAGCGACCGTGCATTAGCTGGTGAGTCATTTCACCAGCCTGTGACCGGCCGCCGTCATCGTTCCAGGCGGTAGATCACGTCGGCGCCCTGGCGGGCGCCGGATTCGGCCTCCAGGCTGATGCGATCGGTGAGCTTGTAGTCGAGTTGCACGCTGCCCTCGCGGTCGAGCAGACCGAGCGCGTAGCGAATGTACAGCCGTGGGCTGAGCGCCTTGCCCAGCACCAGCGCGCTCTGATCCAGTGAGCCCCCGGGCGCGACCGACAGCTCATCGAGGCCGAGCGCGGTGCCGATCTCGCGCGTCACCATCTCACTGCGCTCCAGGCCCAGCGACACCGCCGCGCTGGCCAGCAGCGCGCCGTCCGCGGACGACGCGCCGGACAGGCCGCGGCCGGTGAGCAGCCAGGCCAGCGCCTCGGCCTGCGGCAGCGAGGGTTCGGAGAACACGCGCGAGCGCATGCGGTCCGCGGAGCCCGAGACCTCGATGCCGGCGACCACCTCGCCGGCGTCGCGCACGGCGCGAAAGTCCAGTCCCGGGTTGTCCAGCGGGCCGGCGAACAGCAGCCTGCCGCGGCGGATCTGCAGCGTCTGCCCGTAGGCCTTGAAGCGTCCGTCCTCGAGCGTCACCGTGCCGCGTGCGGTCGGTGCGGCCGCGCCCTGCACGGCCATCGACAGGCCCCCGCTCAGACGGGTGTCCAGCCCGAAGGCGCTGACCTGCACGGCGTCGCCCAGGGTCACGTCGATCGCCACCTGCAAGCGCTTGCGAAAGCCACTGGCGGGGGTCGGCTCGCGCCCCCGGATCACCTCGTCGGAGGACACTTGCACCACGTTCGGCGGCAGCTCCTCGATGTTGATGTCGGCCTGGGGCACATGCACCTTGCCGGTGACGGCGATGCGCTGCGGTGTGGCCTCCAGCACCAGATCGGGCGAGACGAGTGCCTGCACCTGCAGCGTCTTGATGGCCTCGAACTGCGTGCCGCTCGCGCTCACGCGCGCGCTGTAGCCGTCATCGGTGATGCGGCCTTCGCCGCGCAGGGTGATGGCGCCGGGCCCGGAGTGGGTCTCGCCGGCGATGTTGAAACGCCCGTCCGAGCCACCGCTCAGTTGCAGCGAGGTGCGCTCGATCGTGATGCCCGCGGCCGGGATCGTCGCGCGCGCCTCGCGCAGGCTCACCTCGCCGCGCACGGTCGGTTGTGCGGTGCTTCCCGCGAGCGTCAGATCGGCGTCCAGGCGCCCGGCCAGATCGCGCAGCGCCGGCAGCAGCGCCGCGAACTGAGCCAGATCGGGCAAGCTCGCCTGCAATTCGCCGCCCAGCGGCGTGGCCGTGCCGCCGGGCGCGCCGAGGCGGATTTCGCCGCGCACGCTGCCGGTCTCGCCGAGTCGTCCCTGCAGGCGCGCCTGGCTGCCGTTCGCGTCATGCGCGGCTTCGATGCGGAGATCGTCCAGGCTCAGCTCGAGCGGCGGGTCGGCCGCGGCCAGCGCGATGCGGGTGGGGGTCGCGGTCAGGCTCGCCTGCGCGGTCCACGCCGCGCCGTGCTTGCGCGCGGCCGTGGCACGCGCATCGATGCCGCCGCGGATGCTCAGCTCGGGCGGCAGCCACGGCGAGAAGCGCGTCAGCGCCAGATCCGCAAGGCGCAGTGCCAGCGTCTGCTCCGCCGGGCGCGGGCGATCGGCTTGCACGCACAGCCGTGCCGCCTCGCTGTGCAGGCACCCCTCGCCGCTGCTGACCCCGGCCGCGTCGGCCGTGATCGCGACCGGCCGCACCAGTCGCCAGTCGCCCAGCACGCTGTTAAGAAGGCTCAGCGTGTTCAGCTCACCGGACCAGGTCGTGTCGCGCAGCGCGCCGCGCGCGGCCAGCGCGAGCTGCCCGTGACGGGTATCGGCCGCGATCGCCAGGCGGTGCTCGCCACGGCTGCCGTCGAGTTGCAGCGTGGCATCGTCGATCGCGAGGCCGGCGGCGGCGATCCCGGCGGCACGCGCGCGCACCCGCGAGCGGCTGTCCTCGGCCAGGTTCACAGCGGCTTGCAGCGACAGTTTCCCGACGCGCGCATCGCCGATGCGCAACCCACCGGCGCTCAGTTGCGCGTTCACCACCGGCGCGGCCGGCGTGCCGAGCAGCGTGCCCTGACCACTGAGCGCGCCGGCCAGTTCCGGCCACATCTGGCGCAGCGCCGGTGCGTCGATCCGGTAGCGCAGATCCAGCGCCTCGCCGACACGCCCGGACAGCGAGAACGTGTTGTCGCCGGTGCCGAATGCGATCTCGCGCGCCTCGAAGCCGTCCGCGCGCAGCAACACCTGCCCCGCGCCGCGCACCGGGTACTCGCCCAGCGTGCCCGACAGCGTGTGCAACACCACGCTGCCCAGCGGCTTGCCGTCGTCGCGCATCTGCACATCCACACCCATGTGTGCGTCCAGTCGCCCGTCGGCCTGCGGATGCAATCGGCCAGGCTCGATGCCGCGCGCGCGGATGTCGAACTCGGCGCGCGGCGCCGGGGCCCATGCCGCGCGCCCGCGCGCGCTGACGCTGCCGCCGAGCAATTGCGCGCGCAGGTCGACCTCGCGCGCCTCGCGCTCAGCGAGCAGCGCGCTGGCGCGCAGCGCCACGCTGCCGACCGGTGCGGCCTCCAGCTCGGCTTCGATGCGTGTGCGCAGCGCTCCCGGTACGCCCTGCACCGAGAAACTGCCCGCCGCGGAGCGCGCCTGCGCTTCGCCGTCCAGCGGCCAGCGCAGGCCCTGCCAGGAGCCGGCCGCGTCGAGCGCCAGCGCGGGCGCAAGCGTCACCGTGCCGCGCGCGTCCACGCGTTCGGAGCCGGCGCCGGCGAGCCGGTGCGTGAAACGCAGTTGCGCCTGGTCGCCGTGCACGCTGCCGCTGCCGGACAGTGCCCCCAGCGGCGCGGTGCGCGCGCTCCAGCGCAACTCGCCGTCGAAGGCGTGCGGTGCCTGCGGCGCCACAGCGCCGCTCACCGCAAGCTCGACCTGCTGCACGCCTGCGGCATCGCGCAGTGCCGCCTGCACGCTCGCCTCCAGCGCCGCCAGCGTGCCGGCGATGCGGTAGTCGCCGGACGGGCTCGCCGGGCCCGCTTGCGCACCGGGCGGCCACGCGAGATCGCGCCACTGACCGGCGAGTTCGAGCCGCGTGTTGCTGCCGTCGGGGACGACGCGCCCGGCGGTGGTGAAGTGAAACGGTGTCTCGAGCGTGTGTTCCACGCGCAGCGCGTGCATATCGCCTTCGGCGCTGCCGCGGCCGGAGAATGCCGCTGCCTCGAATTGCGCGCGCCAGTCCAGCGCCACCTGCATCGGAAACGGCGCTTGCCACGCGTCGAGCGCGCCGCGCGCGTCCACGCCGAGCTGCGACAGGCCGCCCGGCGCGCCGCTCAGCCGCGCGTCCAGCCGGGCCTCGAAGCGGCGCGCGACCAGGCTCAGCAGCAGCGAGCCTTCCGGGCTTTGCAGCGGCGCGGCGGCGGCGGGTGCGGCGTCGCGCCAGTGCAGTTCGAGGCGCGCCTCGGGCAGCGCACCGCGCAAATCCGCGTGCAGACTGCCGTGCGCGCTGAGCGGCGCGGCGGTCTCGAACTCCAGCACCGGGGCGCGCAGGCTGCCGCCCAGCGCCACGCGCAGTTCCAGCGGCGTGTCTTCGGACCTGCCCGACAGCGCGAGATTGCCCTGCAGCGGCCAGCCGTCGCGCAGCCGCAGCGTCAGCGCGGCGTCGGCCACGACGCGATCGCGCGCAAGTGCCAGATCGCGGATCCGCAGCGTGTCGCCGTCCGCCGCCAGCGCCAGGCGCAGCGTGTCCAGCAGCGGCGGTGCGTCCGCGGATCCCAGCCGCAGCGGACCCAGTTCCAGCAGCGCGATGTGCAGCGGCAACGGCAGCGACAGGCCGGGCAGCTCCGGCACGCCGAGCGGCGGCTCGCCCGGCGCCGGGTCCGCCGGCGGCGTGATCACCGTGACGCCGAGCACGCGCAACTCGTGCACCGTGACCCGGCCGGCGAACAGCGCCGCGGGGCGCCAGTGCAGCACGGCACGCTCCACCTGCACCCGCGTCCCGCCGCTGCGCACAGCAAGCCCCGCGAACTCCAGCCGCCCGAGCAGATTGCCGCGCAGGGTCGCGTACGACAGCTCGATGCCGGCGCGCTGTGCCGTCTCGGCCAGCAGCCAGGCGGTGCCGGTCGCGGTGCCGAGCAGCGCGCCCAGCGCCGCGAGCACGGCCCCCAGCAGCACGATGAGCAGCACGGCGGTGCGCCTGGCGCGCCGCCACCACGGCCGCGGCATCAGAGATCCGGACCCACACGCAGGTGCAGGCGCACCAGCGTGTCGCCATCGTCGTTCAGCGGGTGAGCCAGATCGACGCGCACCGGCCCGACCGGCGACTGCCAGCGCAAGCCGGCGCCCACGCCGAGCTTGATGTCCTGCGAGAAGTCATCGTCAAAGGCGTTGCCGGCGTCGATGAAGGTGGCTGCGCTCCACGCGCCGCGGATCGGATGCTCGTACTCCAGGCTCGCCACCGCCAGGTAGCGTCCGCCGATCACCTGGCCGGTGGCGTCGCGCGGTCCCAGCGTGTCGAACTCGTAGCCGCGCACGCTGTTATCGCCGCCGGCGAAGAAACGCAGCGAGGGGGGCAGTTTGTCGAAGTCACCGCTCGTCAGCGCACCGGCCTCGGCGCGGGAGATGATGCGCCCGCGCCAGGGCAGCGTCCTGACCCAGTCCGCGGCGAGCCGCGCCCGCAGCAGCGAGGTGTCCGAGCCGAAGCCCTCGGCGCCGCCCTTGATCTCGGCGAACAGCCGCCAGCCGTGCGCGGTGCGCAGCGCGCCGTCGCTCTTCGTGCGCGCGTAGCTCACGCCGGGCAGCAGGAAGGTGGAGGTGTCGCGCGTGGCACCGATCTCGAAGTTCTCGCGCGAGGCCTCGATGAAGGCAGTCTCCAGCCAGCCGCCGAAGCGCAGATGCGTTGCGCGCGCGCCGAGCTTGAACGCGGTGCTGTCGAAGGTGTCGGTCTCGGTGCGCACCGCGGCGGCCGAGAAGGTCAACCACTCGCTTTGCGGGTGCTCGAGCGGGAGCTGGTACTCGGTGGTCAGATCCTGCTCGAGCGGCGAGGCGCGCAGGCGTGCATTGAGCCGGTGGCCGCGCCGGTTGATGCGCCGGTTCTCGTAACCGAAGCGCACCCGCGGCCCGACATCGGTGGCGAACCCGGCGCCGGCGCTGTACAGGTGACGCTTGCGCGGCTCGGCCTGCACCGTGATCGGCACGCTCAGGTCCTGTGCCGCGGCAGGGTCGGCGCGCACGTCCACGGCGGAGAAGTAGCCGCTGTCGCTCAGCGCGCGATCGAGCTGGTGCAGGCGATCGGCCGAGTAGGCCTGCCCGGGGCTGTACTCGAGTAGCCGGCGCACCACGTCCTCGTCCAGCACGTGCTGATCGAGGGTCAACTCGCCGAGGCGGTAGCGCGGCCCCGAGGCGAGCCGCAGGATCGCGCGCGCCGTGCCCGCATCCGGATCCACGATCAGTTCGTGTTCCGTCAGCCGCGCGTCACGATAGCCGCGCTCGGCGGCCAGCGATTCCAGCCTGCGCTTGGTGCTCTCGTAGGCGCCGTGGTCCAGCGGCTGGCCGGCCGCCAGCGGCAGCGCCTCGAGCAGCGCGGTGAAGGCCGGATCCAGCTCGGCCTCGCCGTCGACCGTGATCTGCACCGCGTCCATCACCACCTGTGGACCCGGCGTCACGTTGAAGTGTGCCCGCCAGCACTGATCTGCTTGTTCGAGGCGCTTGTCGATCTGCGGCTGGTAGCGGCCCAGGGCGCGCAGCGCGCGCCCGATCTCGCCATCGGTGTCGGCGAAGCGGCGACGCACGCGCCACTCGGGCGCGTCACACGGCTCCTCGAGCAGTCCCAGGTACGCGCGCACGTTGCGTTCCTGACGCGCATCCAGGCCGTCGATGATGGCCTGCACGCGCGGCGGTTCGCTGCGGCCGTCGCCGCTGCCGTTCTCGTCCTTGCCCAGGCCGAGGTAGCTGCAGCCGCCCAGCACACTCGCAAGAACAAACATTGCAGCGTTGACGACAGGGTGACAGGACACGGGCATGCGGCGTTTCGTTCTTGTCGTGGTGGCCGCCGATCCCGGGCGGCCCCCGCCGTGCTGACGACGGCAGCCCATCCTACACGCGGCCCCCCGACAGTGCGCCGCAGCGCCGTGCTGGCACCTTGAGATTATTTGATGTAGTTTAGTCAATAACGACGTCAGATAACTGAAATCAATAGGGATTTCCAGGTCAAAATGAATCCAGTTTCGGGGCATGGGAAGGAGCGATGAAGCGCTCCGAAGCGAGGTGCTGGTGCGGCTGCGGCAGACCGCGTGTCGCGGGCCGCGGGGAACGGTCCCCGAGCGGTCCGCGAAGCCGCGCGCCGCCCATATCTGGTGGTGCCGCGATACGTCATGCACCACATGGGGGGATCAGGTGAGCCGTTGCCGGATACGCCGCACGGCGCCGGCGCGGCCCGCGGGCGAGGCCAGGCATTGTTCTCGTTGCAGAGCGGGCGCGCCCGCGACACCGCGGTCGGGGTCGCCTTCGATGCCGACGGCGTCGTGCTCGCGGTGTTGCGACGCCCGACCCGCGATCGCGCCCCGGTGCTGCTGGCCTGCGATCGCATCGCGGGCCGCGACCTGCGCGGCGCGGATCTGAAGCCGTGGGTGGGACGCAACCGCGCCGGCCGTGCGCCGGCCGTGGCCCTGCTCGCCGCCGGTGAGTACCAGGTCATCCAGATCGATGCGCCGCCGGTACCGGCGGACGAGATGCGCATCGCCGCGGGCTGGCGCATCCGCGACCTGATCGACTACCCGCTCGAGCAGGCGGTGATCGACACCTTCGCGC
>Ga0214472_10005460_pt1 | contig 13373 bp, 9 predicted proteins | sample RVTome_6_FD_207662 | JGI IMG/M metagenome (GOLD analysis project Ga0214472, IMG submission 207662) | Soil microbial communities from uranium-contaminated site in the Upper Colorado River Basin, Wyoming, United States - RVT140D175 | ecosystem: Environmental > Terrestrial > Soil > Contaminated >... | reverse complement strand
GGTTTAAGCTCTTCTTCATTCAATGAAACAATCGTATGTTCGAAAATACTGGCCGTGAGTAATTCGATCTGGTATTGCGCAGTACCTTCGTTTGCATATTTTGATGAGACAACTTCACCCTGCTCTGTAATACGCATCTGTCCATGTACGGAACCAGCGGGTTGCGCCGAGATGGCCTTGCCGGTTGGTGCACCACCCCTGCTGACAGACCCGCCACGGCCATGAAAGAACGAAATCGGGATACCGGCAGATTCTCCTGTTTTAGTGAGTCGTTCCTGTGCCTTTGATAATTCCCAGTTTGCAGTCAGATAGCCTCCGTCCTTGTTGGAATCGGAATAACCAATCATGACTTCCTGTATACCACCCTGTGCTTTGACAGAACGTTGTATCACAGGAATTGCCAGTAATTCTTTCATCATTTCCGGGGCCTGTTGTAAATCATCGATAGTTTCAAATAAAGGGACGATAGGCAGACTGCTGTATTCCTTGCCCTCGTCAGAGACAAACAGGCCGGCATATTTCGCAAGCAGATAAACAGCAAGAATATCACTCACGGACTGGGTCATACTCAGGATAAAATTGCCGAAGGCTTCCCGGTCAAGTTCTTTCATCATCCGGGCGGACATCTGGAAGAGTCCGAGTGTAGAAGTTGCAATTTCATCGAGATTAGAAAAGGTAGGTAACTTGCTGAGAGAACGATCCAGTTCGGACATTAACCAGTCTTTCCATTCGTCACTCTTTAAATTGGGTGCCTCATCTTTCCCATTAATTGCTTTCCACAAGGCAACCAAAGTGTGATTTACGATAGTGGAATTTTCCCGCAGATCGAGACGCACAGTCCTGAAGCGAAAAGCCTCTGCTTCCTGCAAAATCGGGACAACAAATGCCTCAGCCAGATGACTGCATTCGGATGCGTCAAGTCCCTGCACCAGTTGTTTCAGGTCATTAATAAAATCATCAGCGTCGGTATAACGAATACCGCTGAAGTGGCCTTCCCCGGTACTCAGCGTGCCCTTGATCTTGATCAACATGCAGGAAACATACTGACGGAATATTTCACCTGGATTCCTAGAGAACAGATCAATAACCGGTTTCACTTCTTCCAGTTTCGCTTTCAATAATTGCTCAAATTCCTTCGAGATCCTGATATTTGACCTGGAAATACTGATTTTCTCTACCAGTTTCCCCAGTAAAGCAATGTAATGTTGAAGTACGGCATGACGGTTCTTAACCAGGGTATGTTGTGTAACTTCGTTGGTTACAAACGGGTTGCCATCGCGGTCACCGCCTATCCATGACCCGAACTGGAAGAAAGGCGGTATTTTGAATTTTGCCCCGGGGTATATCTTGCCCAACGCCCACTTGATACGTTCATGGGTCTCAGGGATTCGTTCATATAATGATTGTTCGAAGAAGTGCAGGCCCCAGGCAACTTCCTGTTGAACAGATGGTTTCTCCAGGCGCAGTTCACCCGTGAGCCAGAGCAGGTCAATCTCGTCGCGCAGCGCAGTTATGAATTTTTCACGTTCACGTGGTGTCCAGCGTACAGCTTCAAGACGATATAGAAGGATATAAATGCGCCGGTGTATCTGGAGAACTGTTACGCGTTTTGCCTCGGTCGGATGTGCCGTCAGTGTTGGCCGTATATGCGAAATATCAAGTAACTGCTGGACACCGTTCGTGTCAATGCCGGATTCTCTTGCAACCTTGAATACATGCGTAAAAGTGCCCGGCACATTTTCCAGGCCGTATTCTTTTTCTGCGAAACGGCGCCGGCGCATGCCGGTATTTTCTTCCGCGACATTCAGTAACTGAAACCTGATCCCCCAGGCCTGCAAAACTCCGGGCAACAGGTCATTATCGTTCTCAAGTACAGGGCTGGTACCATCGAAATAGGGCAAAATTTCCGGTTGGCGCAGCTTTATGACATTGATCAACTGTGCTGTCAGCAGATCAACAACTTCCTTCGCATAAGCAGCTGCGATCTCATCGAGCGATTGTTTCTGATTCATCAACTCGCTGGATTGCATAATAATATTATAAAAATAATATGTTTATGCGACCCTGTTAGGTGGTTCCTTGCCAGCAAAGAAAGCCTGTACATTTTCCAGTGCACATAAGCCCATGGCTACCCGGGTTTCAGTCGTTGCACTACCCAGGTGAGGAAACAGTACTACATTTTCCATACTCAACAGGGCATCTGTAACAGTTGGTTCTTTGGCAAAGACATCCAGGCCGGCCCCTGCAATAACACCATTTTGCAGGGCTTTAACCAGGGCCGGTTCATCAACCACATCGCCACGAGCAGTGTTGATCAGGAAAGCTGATTTCTTCATCATGCCCAGACGTTCATTATTCATCAGGTTTGTATTGCTACCGCCACCCGGACAATGCAAGGTAACAAAATCCGCAGACTTTATAACTTCTTCGACAGAATCATATTGTTTTGCATTGAATTTCCTGATTACTTCTGTTGATGGTGGGTAGGGATCATAAAAACTGATTTCCATGCCAAAACCAAAATGGGCTCTTTGCGCCACAGCCTGGGCTATACGGCCAAATCCCACGAACCCCAGTTGTTTGCCGGTGACCTTTGTAGCTAACATATGCGTTGGCCGCCAACCATCCCATTTTTTGTTACGGACGAGACGTTCACCTTCTCCGGCCCGACGGGCTACCATCAATAATAAAGTCACAGCGATGTCAGCAGTACAGTCTGTCAATACCCCGGGAGTATTGGAAACTACAACCCCGGCCTCTTTTGCAGCGTTGGTATCGATATTATTAAAACCGACACCAAAATTACCCAGCATTTTGCATTTACGATTGGTCACGCCAAGAATTTCAGAGGTGATCTGGAAGTCGGACACCGTCGGACAAACTGCATCAGCATTACGCATCGCGTCCTGCAGTTCCGCAACTGACATTTTGTGGTCGTCTTTATTCAGCTGGACATCAAACAGTTCCTTTGCCTTCGCTTCAGCAGCATCCGGCCATTTTCTGGTAATGATGACTTTTGGTTTACTCACAGCTACGCTCCTGTAATCAAATTAAAAGAATCTGGTAGTTAGAAGGTGGAATGTGGGGGTTAACACCTTAAATCCCCAAATACCAACTACCACCTGCCAAATTCCGATCTTTCAACTGACCTTGGAAAGTACTTTCTGAACTACTTCACCGAAGGCCGACGGATTGGGCACCACGGTGACCCCGTATTCCTTCAGAATCTCAACCTTTTCTGCAGCACTTTCACCAGTGGCAGAGATGATTGCACCGGCATGGCCCATGCGTCTGCCCTTTGGAGCAGACAGGCCGGCAATATATCCAATGACCGGCTTTTTCATGTTTTCTTTTGCAAACCGCGCAGCATCTGCCTCTTGTGGTCCGCCAATCTCACCTATCATGATCACACATTTGGTTTCGGGATCCTCTTCAAACAATTCCAGATGATCGCGGAACGAACTGCCGTTGATAGGATCTCCGCCGATCCCGATACCGGTGGAAATACCAATCCCCAGTTCCTTCATCTGTGAAGCCGCTTCATAACCGAGTGTGCCGGAACGGCCGACAACACCCACGGGCCCCTCCATATAAATGTGGCCGGGCATAATTCCCATCATGCATTTGCCAGGACTGATGGAACCCGCACAGTTAGGGCCGGTCAGCACCATACGGTCTTCTTTCTTGTATCGGCGCATGTAGCGTTTTACGCGGATCATATCCTGCGACGGGATTCCATCGGTGATGGCCACACAAAACTTGATGCCGGCATCTGCTGCTTCCATGATACCGTCGGCTGCAAATGGTGGCGGAATAAATACGATACTGGCATTTGCGCCCGTGGCGGCAACAGCTTCTTTCATAGTGTTGTAAACCGGGCGATCCAGATGCTTGGTTCCGCCCTTGCCGGGTGTGACACCACCGACAATATTGGTGCCGTATTCAATCATCTCGGTCGCATGGAAAGTTCCAATCTGACCGGTAAAGCCCTGTACAATAACTTTAGTATTTTTATCTAATAAAATTGCCATTGTTCTCTCCCCTTTATTTACCGGTCGCCTGTTTCCAGGCGGCAACCGCTTTATCTGCGGCCTCTTTCAATGTGTTCGCCAAGATGATCGGCAAGCCACTGTCAGCGATGATCTTGCGGCCTGCCTCGACATTGGTGCCCGAAAGACGCACAACCAGAGGAACTTTCAGATCGATTTTCTGGACTGCCTGTACCACACCTTCTGCGATCCAGTCACAACGGTTGATACCGGCAAATATATTGACCAGGATAGTTTCTACATTGGCATCGGAGAGTACCAGGTTAAACGCCTTCATGGTTCGTTCCGGCGAAGCGCCACCGCCGATATCCAGGAAGTTGGCCGGTTCGCCGCCAGCATGCTGGATCATGTCCATGGAGGCCATGGCCAGTCCGGCACCGTTGATGATGCAACCGATATTGCCATCGAGGCCGACATAACTCAGGCCACGGTCTGCTGCCCGCATCTCGCGCAAGTCTTCCTGTGATTTGTCACGAAGTTCGGCAATGTTGGGGTGCCGGAACAAGGCATTGTCATCAAAACCCATCTTGGCATCGACTGCGAGCAAATGGCCTTCCTTGGTCACCACCAGCGGATTGATCTCAACCATGGTGGCATCAAGATCACGCATGGCGCGGTAACAACCTAACAGGGTCGTCACCGCCTGGTTGATATGGGATTTATCCAGGCCCAGGGCAAATGCAACCTCGCGTGCCTGGAAGGCCTGCATCCCGACTGCAGGTTCAACCGACACCCGGATAATTGACTCAGGTTTCTTTACGGCAAGTTCTTCAATTTCCATACCCCCTTCGGCAGAAGCAACCACAGTCACTTGCTCCTTGGCACGATCAAGCACGAAGGCCAGGTAGATTTCGCGGCCGATATTACAACCGGCTTCAATATACAAGCGGTTACAGATTTTGCCCTGTGGGCCGGTCTGGTGGGTAATTAGTTTCTTGCCCAGTAATTCATCGGCTGCGGCCAGTACTTCATCTTCAGTCCTGCAAACCTTGATACCGCCGGCCTTGCCGCGCGCACCGGAATGGATCTGTGCCTTGACGACCCAGACATCACCATCAATCTCAGTCGTACGGTAAACGGCTTGTTCCGGACTGTAAGCCAACCCGCCAGCAGCAATGGGTATGCCATATCCGGACAGAATTTCTTTTGCTTGATATTCATGGATGTCCATGATGCTATCCTCCAACCTCTGATTTCAAATTTTTTGTTTTCTAAAACTTGGTTCTTATGCAACCTGAATGTGAAGCGTCATTCGTGAAGCGTGAAGCGAACTTCACGCGTTACGTTTCACTTCTTCGACGCAATCATCTCCGCCTGCCTGATGACATTTCTTGCCATACGTTCAGAGGCGATATCGATCATTTTGCCGTCCAGTTGTGCCGCACCCTTGCCGGCCTTGGCAGCTTCTTCCAGTGCTTCCAGCACCCGGCGGGCACGGGTCACTTCTTTCTCCGGCGGCGACATAATCTCGTTGGCCAGATCAATCTGTGAAGGATGGATGGCCCACTTGCCTTCATAACCCAATGCCGCTACACGTCTGGCGGCGGCCTTGTAACCTTCCGGATCACTGAAATCGCCAAAGGGGCCGTCAATGGCACGCAGACCAAACGCACGGCAGGCCGTGGCCATACTGACCAGAGCCGCGTGCCACTGATCGCCGAGTGCACCTTCACAATTGTAATCCGGGTTCAATCCGCCGATGTTGGTGGTACGGGCACGCATACTGGCGGCATAATCGGCAACACCAAAATGCAGTGCCTCAAGACGCTTGCTGGACTGCGCAATGGCCATGACATTGGCACCGCCCAGGGCAGTTTCAATAAGGCACTCGATCCCGATGGGATCCTTGATGCCCATGGCTTCCTCGATCTGGGTCAGCATGCAGTCAACCACGTACACGTCAGCAGGTGTTCCCACTTTCGGAATCAGGATGGTATCGAGATTGTTCCCGGCCTGTTCCACGATATCGACCACATCGCGGTACATATAATGTGTGTCCAGACCGTTGATGCGCACAGACATGGTCTTGCCCTTGCCTTTCCAGTCAATATCATTCAATGCCTTGATAATATTCTTGCGTGCCTGTGCTTTGTCATCAGGAATAACTGCATCCTCACAGTCAAGGAAGATAAAATCTGCATTGCTGTTTGCGGCCTTTTCAAACATGCCTGGATTGGACCCGGGAACCGCAAGTTCACTACGCTGCAGGCGCGTTCGCGCCGGTGTGTATTGTGTGAAACTCATTTTGTAATCCTCAGTAAATTATTTATGTCAGGGGGCCTGACCTAGAGGCCTTATTTCTCCAGCCGGTTTTTCCTGGTCGTGCGCAGATACTCCTGTGCTGCCGCAACACCACTCCCTAACTCGATCGGGTAACCCAGATCTTTCATGGCCATTTCCGCAGCATTGATCGGCGTCAGGATCATGAGTTCATTCATGTCACCCAGATGGCCGATACGGAAGGCCTTACCGGCGATCTTGGCCAGGCTGATGGAAAAGGCAATGTTGTAATATTTGTAGGCATGGCGCACCACCTCATTACCATCAAAACCTTCCGGCGTGGCCACGGCGGTGACGGTATCGGAATACCATTTCGGCGCCTTGGCTATCGGACGCATGCCCCAGGCCTCAACGGCCTTGCGGACTGCGGTCGCCATGCGATTATGCCGGGCAAATACATTCTCTAACCCTTCCTCAAACAACATGTTGAGCGATTCCCGCAGGCCGCGCAGCAAGTTCATCGGTGGTGTATACGGGAAATAACCCAGATCATTGGTCTTGATCTGATCTTCCCAGTCAAAGAAGGTCTTGGGCAGCCTGGAATTTTTGCGGGCTTCCAGGGCCTTCTGGCTGGCACAAACGATACCCAGACCGGTCGGCAACATGAAACCTTTCTGCGAACCGGACACACACAGGTCCACACCCCATTCATCCATGCGGAAATCGATCGAGGCCACCGAACTCACACCATCCACAAACAGCAGCGCCGGATGCCTGGCGGCATCGAGGGCCTTGCGCACACCGGCGACATCGGAGGCCACACCGGTGGCGGTTTCATTCTGGGTAGCGAATACGGCCTTGATCTCATGCTTTTTATCCGCTGCGAGGATCTCGGCATACTTTTCGACCGGCACACCTTCACCCCATTCCACTTCCAGTGCCTGAACGTTCAGACCCCAGCGCTGGCACAGGTCGATCCACAGATTGGAAAAATGCCCGAATCCGGACATCAATACCTTGTCGCCCGGATTCAGTGTATTGGCCACGGCTGATTCCCAACCACCGGTCCCCGAAGCCGGGAAAATAAATACCCGCCCGGTCTTGGTTTTGAAGACTTTTTTCAAATCTTCATACAACGGTTTGGTAAAATCCGGCAGATCCATTGCGCGCATGTCTTCCTGTTCGATACTCATTGCATTCTGTATACGGCGCGGCACATTCGTCGGGCCTGGAATGAAAAGAAAATTACGTCCGGGCATGGTCAATCCTCCAGTCTAGCTATTTTGAAATCGGGTTAAATTAATAAGAGAAAAAACTTGTTAATTCAGGCTACAACGACGGGCTATCCTGCCTGTCGTTGTGATTCATCTCTAATTATTGTCCGGGGCATTTTATACGGACTTTGTGCACTGCACAAACCTAAATTCCCCTGTCTGCCTTATGTATTTTGTATGACACTCATTAAGTAAGGCGGACCTACAGGCTACAAAATATCAGAAAATCCACTGAATGACACTCCCGCTTTGTTTTACCCATTTTGGCTGTCAACGCGGATTCAAGCCGTGCCGCAGGTCCTCCTGCAAGTCTTCAACATCCTCAAATCCGACCGAGAGACGCAGCAAGCCAGGACTGATCCCGGCTTCAAGACGTTGATCATCTGTTAATCGATGGTGTGTGGTCGTAGCGGGATGTGTGATGGTACTTTTGGTATCACCCAGATTGGCCGTGATTGAAAACAACTGCGTCGAATCAACCACACGCCAGGCTGCTTTCTGGCCACCCATGACGACAAAACTCACAACCCCGCCGTAACCGGCTTGTTGCCGGCCGGCCAGTTCATGCTGCGGATGGGATTTGAGGCCCGGATAGTATACCTTCTCTATTCGCGGTTGTTGTTCCAGCCACTCGGCAAGCTGTTGTGCATTTTCACAATGCGTTTTCATCCTGATATTTAATGTCTCCAGGCCCTTCAGAAATACCCAGGCATTGAACGGACTCAGCGTCGGACCGGCGGTGCGCAGAAAGACGAACACATCTTCCAGGCGTTTCTCATCACCGATCACGGCCCCGCCGACACAGCGTCCCTGGCCATCAATATATTTGGTAGCGGAATGGATCACGATATCCGCACCCAGACTGAACGGTTGCTGCAATGCCGGTGTGCAAAAACAATTATCGACTGCCAGCAGGCAATCATGGGCATGGGCGATATCAGCAAGCTTTTTGATATCGGCAACCTCAGTCAGGGGATTGGAGGGCGTTTCCAGAAATAATAATCGTGTTTCCGGACGTATGGCCGCCTCCCAGGCCGCATAATCAGTCAGATCAACAAAGGTGGTCGTAAGGCCGAACTTCGGCAAAATATTATTAAATAGCCCCACCGTCGTCCCGAAGATGCTGCGTGAGGAAACAATATGGTCCCCGCCCTTCAACAATCCGAGACACGTGCTGAGGATGGCACTCATCCCGGAGGATGTGGCCACACAACGCTCACCCCCTTCCAGTGCAGCGAGTCTTTCTTCGAAGGTACGCACGGTCGGATTGGTAAAACGTGAATAGATATTACCGGGCAGGTCACCCTTGAAACGCGCCGCCGCTTCGGCCGCATTTTTAAAAACGAAACTCGAACTCGCGAAGATCAATTCGCTGTGCTCACCCTCAGCACTGCGCACCTGGCCGGCACGGACTGCACGTGTATTCGGCCCGTATTTCCCCGGGTCTATCTTGGACATATGACCTCCTATATATTAATGTCATGCTGCACAGAGTCAGCCAGGTCCGCGGCAATACTGAATGGGGTGAGCGGCCGGTTAGCATATGGCGACAGGCACAAAAAAACCCGCATTCAGCTTGGGCTAAAGCAGGTTGGCTCTCTTTAGCGGTATTTTTAAAGCGCCCGCAAGCTGATATCAAATCGGCGCATGGGTTGAAAGATAGATAAATATACCCTGTGTGTCAACCGCTGGCCGGGTTTGCAAAGCGAATGACACTGCATGGTTAATGTGAAAAACTGTATAAATCAGGTAAAAATCCGGAATTAATCAAGGAGTCAACTTTGTCCACAACAATTACACCCCCCAAAGACGGCAGGAAAATTACAACAAAAAACGGCAAGTTGACCGTACCGGACAACCCGATCATCCCTTTTATTGAAGGTGACGGGATCGGCCCGGACGTATGGAAAGCATCAGTACGGGTGCTGGATGCCGCTGTTAACAAAGCCTATGGCAATAAACGCCGTATCCACTGGATGGAAGTCTATGCCGGCGAAAAGGCCAATACCCTGACCGGCAGCTGGCTGCCGGATGAAACCCTGCAAGCCTGCCGGGAATACCTGGTTTCAATCAAGGGGCCATTGACGACACCGATCGGTGGCGGCATACGATCGTTGAACGTGGCCCTGCGTCAAATCCTGGATCTGTATGTCTGCCTCAGACCGGTGCGTTGGTTCAAGGGCGTCCCCTCACCCGTCAAACATCCCGAACTCATCGACATGGTGATTTTCCGTGAAAACACGGAAGACATTTATGCCGGGATTGAATTCGAGTCCGGTTCAAAGGAAAACAGGCAGTTCATGGAGTTATTCAAGGCGGCCTTCCCTAATATGTACCAGAAGATCCGTTTCCCGGAGACCTCCGGTATCGGCATCAAACCGGTATCGAAAGAAGGCACCGAACGGCTGGTGCGGGCTGCTATCAGATATGCCATTGCCAACCAACGCAACAGCATCACTTTCGTACACAAAGGCAACATCATGAAATTTACCGAAGGGGCATTCCGGAACTGGGGTTACCGCCTTGCCGAATCTGAATTTGCCGATCACACCTGGACCTGGGACCAGTGGGAACGTACCCGTGCCGAAAAAGGCAGCAAGATAGCCAACGAGGAACAGGAAAAAGCGCTCAAGGCAGGCAAGATACTCATCAAGGATGCGATTGCCGACATTACCCTGCAACAGGTACTCACCCGCCCTGCCGAATTTGATGTCATTGCCACCATGAATTTGAACGGTGATTATCTCTCGGATGCACTCGCAGCACAGGTGGGTGGAATCGGCATTGCACCGGGTGGCAATATCAATTATGACACTGGTCATGCCATCTTCGAGGCGACCCATGGCACAGCACCCAAATACGCCAACCAGGACAAGGTCAATCCCGGGTCACTATTATTATCCGGTGAAATGATGTTGCGCTATATGGGCTGGGTCGAGGCTGCCGATCTTATCATTGACTCCATGGACAAGACCTTCGCCGACAAGACAGTAACCTATGATTTTGCGCGGCAGATGGAAGGTGCAAAAGAAGTGAAGTGCAGTGAATTCGGTGATGCATTAATCAAGAACCTTTGATCACTATGACCAGATCCCAATCACCCACCGCTCCTCGGCTTTGGCTCCATACGTCGCTCTACCACCTGCGTCCATACAGTTGTGTGCGTCGCTTTCAGCATCCTGCTTCACGCGACACTAATACATCCCTGTATGTCGTCCTGCGCCCGCGGCTACGACCGCCAGGGACGGCGGAAGTGCAGATATTGCAGGAGCAAATATCTGCCCGTACATCCTGTACATAATGGCAAAATTGCCGGACAAAGATTTGATTGCCACCTGTTCGCAGATCATCTATGACGGCTTTGTCCGTTATAACATCGAATTCCACAAAATGACGCGCCGGGCGCAAACGCGATTTGAACAGCGTGACTGGAAAGGGCATCAGGAAGATATTGCCGAACGCGTTTATCTCTATGAAAAATCAGTCCGCCGCGTTGTCTTGCTGTTGGGTCGAAACATGGATGCCCGGGTAAATGATCATGCACTATGGAACGAGATCCGCACCTACTTTGGCAATCGCCTGAGTAAAGTACCGGATGCAGGCTTTATCAAGACCTTCTTCAATTCCGTTACCCGCCGCATCTTTAATACGGTCGGGATAGATTCACAACTGGAATTTGTTTCCTCAAGTCTTGAAGAAGACATCGAGATGGCCAAATCCCTGAACCTGCGTCGCTATCCCTACTGGGGATCGCTCGAAAAAATATTCGAAACCATACTTGAAGATTTCTATTTTCGTGTCCCCTATTCGGATATCACTGCTAACGCCACACGCATTGCCGATGAAATTGAAAAATACATGCATACAAAACACGATAAACATGAAGATGAGTTCCTGCGCTTTGAATTCATCGACACGTTTTTTTATCAGTCCGCACGTGCCTACATGATTGGCCGCATCATCATGAAAAAAGGGATTTCGCCAATTGTGATTGCTTTCAAAAACACAGATAAAGGAATTGATGTGGATGCGGTGTTGATGGAGGAAGATGAAGTCAGCATCGTGTTCAGTTATACACGCTCCTATTATTTTGCCGATCCGAATTCAGTAGTTGGCACCGTTCATTTCATCCATTCCATACTGCCGAGAAAACCGATCGATGAACTCTACACCGTACTTGGTCGGCTGCGCCAGGGCAAGACCGAACGCTATCGTACATTTTTCAGGCATCTCGAAAAAACCAGGGATAAATTTGTACATGCCGAAGGTGACAAGGGACTGGTCATGATCGTCTTCACCCTGCCTTCCTATGACCTGGTCTTCAAGATCATGCGCGATAAATTCGGTTATCCTAAAACAATCAGTCACGCCGATGTCGTGGAAAAATATAAAATGGTCTCCAAGCATGATCGGGCCGGCAGGTTGATTGATACCCAGGATTTCCGGAACATGGAGTTCCCCATTAACCGCTTTGCAAAGGAATTACTGGCAGAACTGATGAGTGAAGCTGCACAGACTGTAAGTATCGTTGATGATAATCTGCTATTCAGCCGCATTTATGTTGAGCGCCGCGTCAGGCCGCTTAACCTTTATATCAACAATGTGAGTCGTAACGAGGCTCAACTGGCAATACTCGATTATGGCCAGTGCATCAAGGACCTTGCACAAACCAATATATTTCCGGGTGATCTGCTGCTGAAAAACTTCGGCGTCACCCGCCATCGCCGCGTGATTTTTTATGACTATGATGAAGTCACGCTGGTGACCGAATGTCATTTCAGGGACATTCCGGTGGCGGAAGACGATATCGACGAACTGCGTTCAGACACCTGGTATTACGTGGGTGCACACGATATCTTCCCGGAGGAATTCATCAAATTCCTGTCCATGAACAAAGACTTGCAATCGCTTTTCCTCGAAGTCCATGGCGATCTGCTCACCGCCGATTACTGGCGTACTATCCAGGCCAAACACAGGGCGGGCGAAGTTTCGGTCGTGGTCCCCTATTTCCGTCCGACGTTGCCCCTGAAACAAATACAGAAAATGAAAACAGCCTGACATATCATGTGTCAATTGAGGAAAAACATGTTCAATAATCAAGGTAAAACACTGGTACTTTCAGTCATCATCCTGCTGCTGGTTGCAATCCTGCTGGCCGTCACCAATCCGGACAGGGAAAGCCATTACCAGACCTTCAAAAACAAGCTTACTCAAAAAGACGCCATTACCAATGTGCTCAACCTCGGTATGCTTGCTGTAAATCCACTCAGCTATCACACAGTCGCAGTAGTCTCCTACACCAGATACAATGACAAGATCGCTACCATAGGCATAATGGGTTATGTCTGGGTCGATGAGAAAGTTTTCAAGTAATTCCCACTCTTGCCTTAAGCTGCTGGCTGCCAAGATGATGCCAGGATAGTCTCAACTTCCTCCGGCCGCTGTTGTACAGCATTGGTCCAGTCGAGACCGCTTTCCACACTGAACCCCGCCATGGCCTGAATGAGTTGATCAACCTGAATATTCAATAATGCGTTGCCATCGCTGGCCTGGAAAATCTCAGTCTGGTATTGACTGCCCAGGTACCAATTCTGAACCGTGATGTTGTCGTTACTTCCAATCAGGCTGATGCGCAAATCGTTCAACATGCGCTCAAACTGCAAATCCAGTGGCCCAAGCCCCGAACCAAAGGCCACCGTATCCGTATTACCCGGGGTGGCGTCATTTTCAATGATCGTGTCATTGCCCCAGTCACGGGTGAACTGGTAAGTGTCATTCCCCGCACCGCTTTCCAGCGTATCGTTGCCCGTTCCCCCATCAATGATGTCAT
>Ga0214472_10005459_pt1 | contig 13373 bp, 21 predicted proteins | sample RVTome_6_FD_207662 | JGI IMG/M metagenome (GOLD analysis project Ga0214472, IMG submission 207662) | Soil microbial communities from uranium-contaminated site in the Upper Colorado River Basin, Wyoming, United States - RVT140D175 | ecosystem: Environmental > Terrestrial > Soil > Contaminated >... | reverse complement strand
AGGTTGAAGTGAGCTGGCTGATGCCACCGCTTGGCATAACCCCGACATCGATGGTGTCGATGCCCACCGATTGGAAGCCAGCACCGAGAGCTGCTGACAGCATCGGTCCCGAGCGGCGCGTGTCGCGACCAATGAGGACGGGACCGCCGTTCAAGTAAGAGCCCGCAGCCTGACCGATGGCAAGGGCGAGTTCGACAGTGAGTTCGGAGCCGGCAGCACCCCGGACGCCATCGGTACCGAAGATGTTCGTTCCATCGTCGAGGAGACGACGGAGGTCAGCCACGGTCCCTCGTTACCGCTTGGTGTACTGCGGTGCCCTGCGGGCCTTGCGCAGACCGTACTTCTTGCTCTCCACCACGCGGGCGTCCCGGGTGAGGAGGCCGGCCTTTTTCAATACGGGGCGGAGCTCCGGGTCAAGAGCGATCAGTGCCCGAGCGATTCCGAGCCGGAGTGCATCGACCTGGCCCGTGGTGCCTCCACCTTCAAGCTTGGCCTGTATGTCATAACGACCCTGGGAGTCGGTGAGCTGCAATGGCTCCATGATCCGCATGCGGGAGGCCATTGTCGGGAAATAGTCTTCGAGCGTGCGCCCGTTTAGGGTCACCGACCCCGATCCGTCGTAGAAGCGAACACGGGCGACGGATGCTTTCCGGCGACCCGTGGTCTGGATAAGGGGTTTGGGCATCAGACTTCTACCTTTCGGATATCGAACTCGAGGGGCTGCGGCTGTTGTGCCGCGTGCTCATGCTCGCCACCAGCGTAAACCTTCAGCTTGCGTGCCATCTGCCGGCCGAGCTTGGTCTTGGGCAGCATACCGACGACCGCACGTTCCACGATGGCCTCGGGGCGTCGCTCGAGCAGGCGCTCGAAGGTCTCCGCCTTGATGCCCCCGGGATAGCCGGAGTGCCGGTAGTAGATCTTCGACTGGCTCTTGTCCGAGGTAACAGCGATCTTTTCGGCGTTGATGACCACCACGTAGTCGCCGCCATCGACGTGGGGTGCATATGTGGGTTTGTTCTTCCCACGAAGCACCTGGGCGATCTCGGACGCGAGACGACCCAGGGGAAGGCCCGTGGCATCGACGATCCACCAGGATCGTTGGACGTCTCCGGTCTTGGGCGAATAGGTCTTGTTTCTCTTCATTGAAAACTGCCTCCGCAGGTTGAATTCACCCTGAATTCTGCTGGGTGCGTTTGGGGAAACGGTTCCGCTGCGGGAACCCCCATATGGTAAGCGCGCCGATAGTCAAAGGGAAATCGCTGGATAGCCCACTTCCCACAGCGTGAGGCCGTGTGGCGGCGCAACCGTCCCGAAGCTGGAGCGGTCGGCCCCGACGATGATTCCCTCGACGGCGTCCAACGATACGTACCCACGGGCGACGTCGTAACACAGCCCCACGAGCGATCGGACCATCTGGTGGCAGAAGGCGTTGGCGGTCACCCGGAACTCCATCAGGCTGTCGCCGAGCATCTCCCATTTCGCCTCCTCGACACGGCGGACATTGCTCTTGCCCTGGACCGACCGGCAGAATGATGTGAAGTCCCTCTCACCGACGTAGTGCCCGGCAGTCGTGTCGAAGAGGCCGGCATCGACGTCTCCCGGGAGCCTCCAGACGTATCGCCGTCGGGTCGGGTCGACGTAGGGCGCCGTGCTCGCCATGTAACGGTAGGTCCGGCTCGTTGCGGAGAACCTCGCATTGAAGCCATCCGGTGCTGTTGAGCACCGGGTTACGACGATCTCCCCGCCCAGCATCGAGTTCAGCGACCTGGCGAGACGGTCGACATCGACACCTTCAGCCTCGAAGGACACCACCTGGCCCCGGGCATGGACACCGGCGTCGGTACGCCCTGCCACCGCCGTCGCCGGGATGACTCCAAGAAACTTACCCAGTGCCGATTCCAGTTCGCCCTGGACCGTTCGCTGGCCGTTCTGACGGGCGTAACCGCTGAAGTCGGTTCCGTCGTAAGACAGATCGAGCCTGTAGACGGGCATCAGAAAATAGAGGAGAAGGCAGCAAAAGGCACCGCCAACAGCGCACGGAAGAGGAAGGCGACGGCGAAGCCGATCAGCACCGACACCCCGGACTTCTTCAGGTCGAGATCAGTCACTTCCTGGGTGGCGACCACCAGAAGAGCCAGGTACCACACCAACCCGATCGACCCGATCACCTGCGAGCCACTCAGGTCGAGCAGGAGCGGGAGGACCGTCAGCCCGTGAACACCCACCATCACCTGGGGCCGGGACATGCTCTCGAACATCCACCTCGCCACCCCCCACGTGGCGAAGGCGAGGATCAGCCAGGAGACAACCGAGCCGATGACCACCGAAAGCAGAGCGCGGAAGTCGAACGCCGACAGCGACGACAGGATGTACAGCTGGCCCATGTAAATGAGCGCGCCGACGAGGGAGACCAGGATCGCTCCATCTGCCGATGAGTCACCGTCGAAGTAGGCCTGCTTGAAAGCATCGCGGTTGAACAGGGTCGCCCGGAAGGCGCGGGATAGGATTTTGGTCACGGCGCAGCAGGTTAGCCAGGTGGTGCGCTAGCGCCGGAGCCGGACTCTCGTCACGCTGTGATCCCTAGCCTTCTCCAGGATTAGATCGGCCCGATCACGAGTGGGGTGAATGTTCTCGATGAGGTTCTTCAGGTTCACCTCCCGCCAAATTTTGCCGGCGACCTCCCGCGCCTGATCGTCGCTAAGGCCGGCGTACTTGCGGAAGTAGGCGTCGGGCTGGGTGAAAGCAGTGTCCCTCAGGCTGAGAAATCGCTCCAGATACCACGACTCGATGTCTGCGGGGGCGGCGTCGACGAATATCGAGAAGTCGAAATAGTCCGAAACGAACGCCCCCGACTCTCCGGCCTGAAGAACGTTGAGTCCCTCAACGATGAGAATGTCCGGCCGGTGGATGGTTCGGACTGCATCTGGAACGATGTCATAGGCGATGTGGGAGTAAACAGGAATCTCCAGCTCGTCCTCGCCGGCGGCGGAACGAGCGACGAACTCGAGTAGGGCTTTGCGGTCGTAACTCTCCGGGAAACCCTTGCGGTCCATGAGCCCTCGGGCCTCGAGCTCGGCGTTGGGCAGCAGGAATCCGTCGGTCGTAACCAGCTCCACGGCCGGGTGTTGCGGCCACCGCGCCAGCAGCGCCTGCAGGACCCTCGAAATCGTCGACTTACCCACAGCAACCGACCCGGCAACGCCGATAATGAATGGGGTCGGCACCGGCGGCGCACCGAGAAAGGTCTCGGTGACCGCCCCGAGGTGGGAGTTTGCCTGCACATGGAGGTTGAGCAAACGGGAGAGCGGGAGGTAGGTCGCCTCCACCATCGCCATGTCGAGGTTGACGCTGATGCCCCTGATGCGCTCGACATCCTGTTCGCTGAGGGTGAGCGGGGTATTCGCCCGGAGAGCCGACCAGGATTCCTCGTCGAAGTCACGATAGAAAGGAGAGGACACGGTCTAAGGATAGATCCCGAATGCTTCGTACAATGTCCCCGTGAAAAAGGCACTCTCGTGGGTGATCACCATCCCCTTCGCGATCGGCTTTGGTCTTCTCCTGCTCGTATTCGACATTGTCGGGCGGCTGATCCGCCCTATCTCGTTCCGCGGCTTCGAATGGGTGATGGCGGGGCTGCAGTGGTCGTTGCTGCGGCTCTTTCAGATGTGCGGAACCAGAATTGAAGTGGAACGTCCCGACGATCTCCTCCCGGGCACCGGTTATGCGATCCTGTCAAACCACCAGAGCCTGCTCGACATTGTGATGATCGGGGGGATCCTCGTCTCCAATTTCCCCAAATACGTGGCGAAGGACGAGCTGAGCAACTGGATTCCGTCGATATCGCTCAACCTGAAGTGGGGAGGCAACGCCCTTATCGACCGCGAAGATCCACGTCAGTCGATCAGGGCGATCAGGGACATGGCCCGGACCGCACAAGAACGCGGAGTGTCAGCGGTGATCTTTCCCGAGGGCCGCCGCTCCCGGGACGGGAACCTGCTTCCGTTCAAAACTGCAGGGGCGAAATCAATGCTCAAAGCTGCAGATCGCCTGCCGGTCGTCCCGGCGATCGTATCGGGTTCGTGGCAGTTGAACCGACTGATTCCCTTCACACCCGGGGTGAAGGTGCGGATCGCGTTCGGAAGCCCTATAGATCGCCACCCCGGCGATGAAACCGAGGTGATCAACCAGGTTGAGGCCTGGATGCAGTCGAAACTGGTGACTGCAACACAATGAAAAATCAGCTAAATCCCCGGGAGATGTGTCCGATACTTACCTCGTGACACAATTCCAGGCCTCCCTGATCGCCGCTGGCGACCCTGACCCCTTGCCGACGGTCGTCGAGTTGGACCAGGGCCATCTCGTGATTCAATCCAACGGACAGCCTCTGGGTAACTGGCCCGTCTCCGATCTCGATTTCGTCCGTATCGTCGGTGGATTCCGGGTCACCCTCGATGGAGAGGTCACCGTTCTGAAGTTGCCCGAGTCCGACCAGTTCAACGCAGAGCTCCGCCAGTTGAACGAGGCCGCAGCCGAACCTCTTCCGCAGAAGAAGGAAAAGAAGAAGCGGGGCCGCAGGGAACGATCAACGCCGGCGGTACCGACAGCCAAGGTTGCCGCTGCAGAAACGGAGCCCAAGGCGGTTGCCACGGCTCCCCCGGCCGACAGCCAGACCGAAGCCAAAGACAAAGCCGTCATCAGCTGGCTCGACTCCAAATTGGATGTGGCCGCCAAACGCGGAAGCAAGTACTTCCCTGAGTGGGTCTTCACCAGAGGCGGAGTGGTAGTTGCCTTCCTTCTGCTGATCGCCACGGTGGTGTTCCACGGCGTGTTCTCAACGATCTTTCTCATCGTCGCCGCAATCGGGATGATCACAAGCGCCATCGCTCTCATGGATCAGGTGATCGCTACCAGGATCTTCAGGGGTGCCCTCACCCCGATCCACGGACTGCTCGGATCACTTGGCTTCGTCCTCGTCGGTCTAGTCCTCGCTTCTCTGTGATATGAAAGAACCGCCCCTTGAGGGGCGGTTCTTCTACGTCAGGCTGTGCTCTGGCTAGACCAGCTCGATTATGGCTTCCTCGGTTGCGTCGCCCCGACGGGGACCGAGTTTGGTGATCCGGGTGTAGCCGCCGGCCCTGTCGGCATAGCGCGGAGCCACTTCGTCGAATAGCTTCGAAACTGCCTCGCGATTGGTGATGTCCTTGAGCACCATCCGTTTGGCGTGGAGCTCCCCGGACCTCGCCTTGGTAATCATCTTCTCGGCATACGGACGAACCGCCTTGGCCTTGGAGAAGGTGGTGATCACCTTGCCGTGGATTATCAGGTCGGAGGTCAGGTTGGCCAGGATCTTGCGCTCGTGCGAAGGCGACCCGCCGAGGCGGGGACCTTTGCGGGGCCGTGGCATCAGGAACCGCTTCCGGCGTCAGCCAGGCTCAGCCCGAGCTCGTCGAGCTTGGCGGCAACCTCGTCGAGGCTCTTCTGGCCGAAGTTGGTGATGTTCAGCAGATCGTCAGACGTGCGCTCCACCAATTCGCCAACCGTCTTGATCTGGGCACGGCGCAGGCAGTTGCGGGGACGCTCGGAGAGGTCGAGTGCCTCGATCGGCAACTCGAGATCGGGCGAACCCGAGCTCTCGATCTGCACCTCTCCCAATTCGAGGCCCTGACCCTCGCCGATGTCGGCAAAGAGGCCCATCAGCTCGCCAAGGGTCTTGCCTGCCGAAGACACGGCCTCGGCCGGGTCGATGGCCCCATTGGTCTCGACATCGAGCACGAGCCTGTCGAAGTTGGTCATCTGACCGACCTGGGTGTTCTCCACGCGGTAGGAGACCTTGCGAACAGGAGAGAAGATCGAATCAACCGGGATTACCCCGATGGTCGCCGAGCCGCCTTTGTTCGAGTCTGCGGTGCGATAGCCAACGCCGGGGGCAACGGTCATCTCCATCTCGATGCGCCCCGAAGCGCTGAGGGTGGCGACGTGAGCGTCCGGGTTTACGACCTCGACTCCGGCAGGAAGTTTGAGATCTCCGGCGGTCACCTCACCTGCGCCCTTAGCGGACAGGTAGAGAGTCTCAGTATCGTGCCCCTCCATACGGATGACGATCCTCTTGATGTTGAGGATGATGTCGACGACGTCTTCGACGACGCCCGAGATAGTGGAAAACTCATGCTCCACTCCCTCGATCTGGATCGTGGTGATGGCTGCGCCCGGGATCCGAGAGAGCAATGTGCGGCGAAGCGTGTTACCGAGCGTGTACCCGAAACCTGGTTCGAGCGGTTCGACAATGATCCGCGAGCGGACATCGGAAATCGCTTCTTCTTCTATTTGGGGACGCTGAACGATTAACAAGAGTTACCTCACTTAGAGTAGAGCTCGACGATCAACTGCTCGTTGATGGCCGTGTCTATTTGGTCCCGACGGGGATGGTCCTTTACGACCACCTTCCGCTCACCGGGATCAACCTGCATCCAGTCGGGAACGACTCGATCCTGGGTGTCCACTGCGTGCTGGACGACAATTATGTTCTGACTCCGCTCCTTGACGGTTACGACGTCACCGGGGCGTACCTGATACGACGGGATATCGACCTTCTTGCCGTTGACGAGAAAGTGCCCGTGGTTGACAAGCTGGCGGGCCTGGGGCCTGGTGGCGGTCAGACCAGAACGCCAAACGACGTTGTCGAGACGCTGCTCGAGCAGTTGGAGGAGGTTGTCGCCGGTGATCCCTGGCCGACGGGCGGCCTCGTGGTAGTAGCGCCGGAACTGACGCTCCAGGACCCCGTACATGGTGCGCAGCTTCTGTTTCTCCCGTAACTGGATGAGGTAGTCGCTCTCCCGGATTCGACCCCGGCCGTGCTGGCCCGGAGGGTAGGGGCGGCGATCGACGGGGCACTTCTTCGACTGGCAAAGCGGCGTGCGGGCACGACGGCAAGCCTTATGGCGCGGGCCTGTGTAGCGGGCCACTAGCCACGCCTCCGCTTCTTGGGACGACAGCCGTTGTGGGGCAGCGGCGTCACATCTTTGATAAAAGTGACTTCCATGCCCATGTTCTGCAAGGTCCTCACCGCGGTGTCCCGGCCGGAACCGGTACCGCTGACGATGACGTCGAGCTTGCGAATGCCGTGCTCTCCGGCCCGGCGTGCAGCCTCTTCGGCTGCGACCTGGGCGGCGTAAGGCGTCGACTTGCGCGACCCCTTGTACCCCACAGAGCCTCCCGAAGTCCACGCGACAGAGCCGCCGTTGAGATCGGTGATGTTGATGATCGTGTTATTGAAACTTGCTTTGATGTGGGCCTGGCCGTGGGAGATGTTCTTCCTCTCACGCCGGCGTACCCGCTTGCTACCTGGTTGAGTCGCCACCGATTAACTCCTACTTCGTGACCTTTTTCTTGCCGGCAATTGCAACGCGGCGGCCCTTGCGGGTCCGGGCGTTGGTGTGGGTGCGCTGCCCACGTACCGGGAGACCGCGACGATGGCGGATCCCCTGGTAGCTGCCGATCTCAATCTTGCGCTTGATGTTCTGCTGGACTTCACGCCGCAGGTCACCCTCGACGTCGTAGGCAGCCTCGATGTGCCTCCGGATCCGCGCCACCTCGTCGTCGGTGAGCGACCGGATTTTGGTATCCGGGTCGATGTCGGTCTCGGCGCAGACCTGGCGGGCACGGGTAGGCCCGATGCCGTAGATGTATGTAAGCCCGATCTCGAGCCGCTTGTCACGTGGGAGGTCTACCCCTGCAATTCGTGCCATTGAGTTCTAGTTCCTCATCCTTGACGTTGTTTATGACGGGGGTTTTCGCAGATCACCCATACGCGGCCACGACGACGGATAATCCGGCATTTCTCACACATTTTTTTGGTGGAAGGTCTAACTTTCATTCTGGTTTCTCCAAAAAATCTCTTGTCTCACGCTGCGGTCAGCCAGGAGGACCGTCATGGGCGCGAGTATCACCGGGGCACACCCCACCGCTTCTGCGTTGTTACGGGGGTGTCCCGGACCGAATAATGCGCTCCAACCACAAAAAGGGGAGGAGACCCCCAAATGTTAGCCACGAGTGGCCGCCTCCTCAAATTCAACCGGTAACGGCTCGTTGGCAGCGGTGAAGACCATGGGACCGTCCGGGGTGATTGCAACGGTGTGCTCCCAATGCGCGGAGAGGCTGCCATCGGCGGTGCGGACCGTCCAACCGTCGGCATCGACCTTGGTGTGACGTTTTCCGATGTTGAACATCGGCTCGATGCAGAGAGCCATGCCTTTGCGCAGCTTCATCCCGGTGCCGGGCTCGCCGTAATTGGGGACCTGGGGTTCCTCGTGCATCTGGCGGCCGATGCCATGGCCCACATACTCCTCGACAACCCCGTACCCGTGCTCGGCTCCGATGCGGGCCACCGCGGCCCCGATATCGCCCAGACGGTTTCCGGCTTTGACCTGGCGGACACCAGCCCACATCGCCTGCTCGGTGATGTCGATGAGGTGCTTCGCCTTGTCGCTGATCTCTCCGATGCCGATGGTGAAAGCAGCATCGCCGTGAAACCCCTCGTAGATGGCCCCGGCATCGACACTGAGGATGTCCCCCTCTTCGAGGCGGTAGTGGGTAGGTATCCCGTGCACTATGACGTCGTTAGGTGACAGGCAGAGAGTCGCCGGGTAAGAACCGTGGTAGTTGAGGAATGAAGACGTGCAGCCATTGGCCTCGATGATTCGTGCGGAGATAGCCTCGAGGTCGAGCAGTGATGCCCCCGCAACCGCCGCCTCTCTAACTGCCTGATGGACTTCGGCGACGGTGGCGCCGGCCTTTTCCATCTTCGCAAACTCCCGACGGCTCTTGATGCTGATCATCGGGTCGTCACGCCTCCGTCGGGGCGGAAACGCCCAGCTTGTCGAGGATCCGCTCGGTCACCTCGTCGAGGTCGCCGATACCGTCGACCCGAACAACCAGGCCGCGTTCCTCATAGGTCTCGAGAAGGGGCGCGGTCTGGTCGAGGTAGATCTGGAATCTGGTCCGGATCGTCTCCTCGGTGTCATCGGCACGCCCCCTGGCGAGGAGTCGATCTACCAGCGCCTGCTCATCGACATCAAAGACCACTACATGGTCGAGCCCGTTCTCACCAAGCAGATCGTTTAAGGCCTCGACCTGGGCGGCGGTCCTGGGAAAGCCGTCGAGGATGTATCCCTCGGCGGCATCGTCCATATCGAGACGCCCCTTGAGCATCGCAACTGTTATCTCGTCGGGGACATAATCGCCGCGTTTCATGATCTCATCCACCTGCCTCCCGAGTTCTGTACCCGTGGAGACGTGGTGGCGGAACATGTCGCCGGTCGAGATGTGGGGAATGCCCAGCCTCTCAGCGATCCGGTCGGCCTGGGTGCCCTTCCCGGCTCCAGGCGGCCCTATGAAGAGGAGCCTCATCGTCATGTGAGGATGCCCTCGTAGTTACGCATGGTCAGCTGCGACTCGATCTGCTTCATCGTCTCCAACGCAACACCGACCACAATCAGGATCGACACACCGGAGAAGGCGATGGCGATCCCCCACACAGCACCGGCGATTGCGGGGAGCACCGAGATGATGCCGAGGAATATCGAGCCGGGAAGCGTGATCCGGTTCAGGATGAACCCGAGATGCTTCGCCGTCTGCCGTCCGGGACGGACGCCGGGGACGAAACCACCCTGGCGCTGGATCATCTCCGCTTGCTTCTCCGGGTCGAATTGGATCGCCGTGTAGAAGTAGGTGAAGAAGATGACCAGGCCGAAGAGAATCAGGATGTACCACCAGCTCACGCCCTGGGCCCCACCACCGAGGTTCTGGTCGATCCACTGGTAGACCCTTTGCACCCATGCCGCGTCGGAGGGGATGGCGGTGATGATCAATGACGGGATCAGCAGCACCGATGTGGCGAAGATCACCGGGATGACGCCGGCAGTATTCACCTTCAGCGGGATGTATGTCGACTGACCGCCCATGACCCGCCGTCCCCGCACCCGCTTGGCAAACTGAATGGGGATCCGGCGCTGACCCTGATCGACAAAGATGATCGCCACAATCATCGCGGCGAACACAATCATGATGAAGACGAAACGCCCGGTGAACCCGACGGCAGCGGTCTGGCCCCAGATCTGGCCAAAGATGAAGGGGAACTGGCTGAGGATGGAGACAAAGATGATCAGCGACATCCCGTTTCCAACCCCACGTTGTGTGATCAACTCGCCGAGCCACATCACCATGGCGGTCCCTGCCGTCATTGTGATCACGATGAGAATCACCCGGGCCGGGGTGTAGTTGGGTATCAGGTTGATCCCGTTGGTGAACCGGCCGGAGTGGAAAAGGAACGTGAAGCCGGTCGACTGGATCAACGCCAGGACGACGGTGACGTAGCGGGTCCATTGGGTGATCACCTTTCGGCCCGATTCGCCCTCGTCCTGAAGCGCCTGGAGTTTGGGGATGACCACAGTCAACAGCTGCATCATGATCGATGCGGTGATGTAGGGGATGATTCCCAAGGCGAACACAGAGAACTGTTCGAGGGCGCCTCCGGAGAACAAGTTGAGCAACCCGTAGATGCCTCCAGCCTGTTGCTGGGATTGGAATAAGGAGACCGCGTCGAGGTCGATTCCCGGCACCGGGATTGTTGCGCCCAGGCGGTAGACACCGAACATCGCCAGGGTGAAGAGGATCTTCGCCCGCAAGTCGGGGATCTTGAACATGTTTCTGTATATGGAAAGCATTCGGGTCCTAGTCGTTAGCGCTTACGTCGGGTTCAGAGAACCTCGACCGTGCCGCCGGCCTTTTCGATTTTCTCTTTTGCTGCCGCGCTGAACGCATGTGCCTTCACGGTCAAGGCCTTGTCGAGTTCACCCTCGGCAAGGACCTTCACCAGACCGCGATGTCGGATCAAGCCCTTTTCCCGCAGAGTCTCCGGGGTCACCTCGCTCCCCGCCTTGAAATCGGCGAAGGAAGTCAGATTGACCACGGCGTATGCCTCCTTGTTGGGATTGGCGAAGCCGCGGAGCTTGGGCAGGCGCATGGCGAGTGGGGTCTGGCCACCCTCGAAACCGGGACGCAACGAGTTGCGGGCCTTGAGGCCCTTGGTGCCACGACCGGCGGTCTTGCCCCGGCGGCCACCTTCGCCGCGTCCGACGCGGATCTTCTTCTTTTTCGAACCCGGCGCCGGAGCGAGATTGTGCAGTTTCAGCTGCTCTTTTTTTTCGGTCATAAGTAACTCACTAAATCGTTGTTGTTGGATCAGTTCTCGTCGACGTCGACGAGGTGGCCGACCTTTTCCAGCATCCCGCGCAAGCTCGGAGTGTCATTGTGCACCCGCGACTGGCTTATCTTGCGCAAACCCAGGGCCTCGACTGTCGCCCGGTTCTTCGGCTTCTGGCCGATCAGAGACCGTTTCAGGGTGACCGTGACCGTCTTCGTCTTGGCTTTGGCCATCATTCACCCGCCTTGGAGTGCGCCCGCAACGACTCGGTCGAGCGATAGGCATTGAGCAGCCCGGGAGGAACGATGTCCTCGGCCCTCTTTCCACGAAGGCGGGCGACATCATCGGGGCGACGCTGGCCGGTAAGGGCATTCATCGCCGCCTTGGCCACGTTGAGATGGGTCGGCGATCCGAGCGATTTGGCGAGGGCATCCTTGACACCTGCGGCCTCGAGGATCTGTCTGACGGCCCCACCGGCGATGACACCGGTTCCGGGTGCGGCCGGCTTGATCAGTACCCGGGATGCCCCGTGCTCACCGATTTGTTGGTGAACCACCGTCTGGCCGGCCATGGGGATCTCGACCATGTCGCGACGGGCGATCTCCATGCCTTTCTGGATGGCGGCGGGCACTTCTTTTGCCTTGCCGTACCCGACGCCGACCTTGCCGTTGCCGTCACCGACGACAACCAGGGCGGTGAAGCTGAAGCGACGCCCACCCTGGACGACCTTGGACACCCGGTTGATCTGGATCACCCGCTCGTCGAACTGACTCTGTTGTTGATCGTCTCTTCGATTCTGCTGGGCCATTAGAACTCCAATCCGGATTCGCGGGCGGCCTCGGCGAGGGCCTTGATCTTGCCGTGGTACTTGTATCCGCCACGGTCGAAGACCACGGAGGTGACGCCTGCCTCTTTGGCGCGGTCACCCAGGAGCTTGCCGACCTTGGCAGCCGTATCCTCGGTGAGGGTTGCCGACCGTAGGTCCTTCTCCTGCGACGATGCTGAGGCGACAGTATGCCCGGCTACGTCGTCGATGACCTGGACGTAAATGTATCGATTGCTCCGGTAGACGGCCATGCGGGGCCGCTCAGCGGTCCCGGCCACATTCTTGCGCACCCGGAAGTGCCGGCGTCTGCGGGAATCAGTGCGACTGGTGCCCATCACTTACCTGCCTTTCCGGCCTTGCGGCGGACATGCTCGCCCAGGTACCTGATTCCCTTGCCCTTGTACGGCTCGGGAGGGCGTACTTTGCGGATGTCCGCGGCGACCTGTCCCACCATCTCCTTGTCGATTCCCGACACGATGATCTTGGTGGGCTCGGGGACGTCGAATGTTATCCCTTCGGGTGCCTCGACATTCACCGAGTGGCTGAACCCGACCTGCAATTCCACGTCGGAACCCTTGAGAGCGGCGCGGTAGCCGACTCCCTGGATCTCCAGCTCCTTGGAGAAGCCTTCAGAGACGCCCTGCACCATGTTGTATAGGAGGGCCCGGCTCAAGCCGTGCAGTGCCTTCGCCTGCGGGCTGTCGCCGTCCCGGGTGAGAGTGACGACACCGTCTTCGTTGATAAATCCGACACGTTCGGTGAAGGTGCGCGACAACTCGCCCTTGGAGCCCTTCACGGTCACCGAGGAGCCATCTATCTTCACCTCCACCCCTGAGGGGAGGTCGATCGGCATTTTTCCTATTCGACTCATGTCACCAAACCTCGCAGAGGACTTCGCCACCGAGCCGGCGGCGGCGTGCTTCGCGGTCGGGAAGGAGACCCTGGCTCGTGGACACCACGGCGACACCGATGCCACCCTGGACCCGGGGCAGCTCACCGGCACCGCGGTAGACACGGTGACCGGGCTTGGAGATTCTCTTGATCCCCTCAATGGCCGGACGGCGCTTCTCGCCGTAGCGGAGCACCAGTTCGAGTTGGCTATGGGCACCAACCTCCCCCAGCTCGAAACGATCGATAAACCCTTCGTCGACAAGGATCTGGGCGATTCCGACCTTCACTTTGGACGCAGGCATCGATACCCGTTCGTGTCCCACCGCGACGGCGTTGCGGATCCGGGTGAGCATGTCGGAGATGGGGTCGGTCACCATTACCATGATGCTTTCCTCACTCCCGGGAGCTCACCTGCAGATGCCAGTTCGCGCACGCAGATACGGCACATCCCGAAGT
>Ga0214472_10005456_pt1 | contig 13373 bp, 13 predicted proteins | sample RVTome_6_FD_207662 | JGI IMG/M metagenome (GOLD analysis project Ga0214472, IMG submission 207662) | Soil microbial communities from uranium-contaminated site in the Upper Colorado River Basin, Wyoming, United States - RVT140D175 | ecosystem: Environmental > Terrestrial > Soil > Contaminated >... | reverse complement strand
CGAGCTTTTCCGCCCGATACGGCTTGACCTTGAGGATCCGGACGAGGTCGCCCGGGCGGGTGCCGGACGCGAGATGGTCCGCGACGACGAGCAACTCACGGATCCGGCGGTGGAGCTGGACGAGGATGACGAGCTCGTGCGTGTCCGCCGCGAGCAGGTCGAGCAGCTCGATCGCCCGGGCGACCCGCCGCGCCGCGATCGCGTCGAGGAATGCCCAGGCGGATCCTGGGATCGCCTCCGCCACGAGCGCCCGCACGTCGTCGACGGTGACCGGCGCATCGAGGCGGTAGAGGGCGAGCTTGTCGAGCTCGCCGACCGCGAGCTGTCCCTGTCGGCGCCGGTCGACGTCACCCTCCCGGACGAACCCGCCGACGCGCGTCGCGAGCTCCCTGGCCGCACCCGCTGCAAGCGCTACCCCGCGTTCGCGGGCGCGGGCTTCGATCCATGCCGCAAGCTGACCCTCCTTCGGCGCGCGCACTTCGCGGACGTCGCCGCCCGCCGTGGCCACCGCGGCAGCGAGGTCCTCGAGCATCTTCGGGCGACGCGATCCGTCGCTCGACTCGAGGAAGACGAGGCCGTTGCCTGGCGCGACGTGCTCGAACAAGGTGACGAGCGCCGCACGATCCTCCTTGGATCGGGCGAGCGGACCAGGCTCGGTCACGATCGCGACCGTGCCGCCACCGAACAGCGAGCCGGTCGCCAGCCGCTCGGCGAGGCGGCCGGTCGTCGTCGCGTCGCCGGCCACCCGCCAGCGGTCGACCGGGCCGTCGGCGGCGAGCCCGGCCACGACGGCATCGGCCGCCCGGTCGAGGCCGTACGCGTCGTCGCCGTGGTAGTAGGCGAGCCGGATCGCCGTCATGCGACGTCGATCGTGTCCTGGACGGCGCCGGCGGCTGGCACGGCGCGCCTGGCGTGAGCGGCACGGAGCGCCGACCCGGTCCAGGCGAGCCGGGCGACGTCACCCGGCGCGACACCTGCCGCCCGGCACACGTCCGCCTCGAGGCGGGTCGCCCGGAGTCGGACCGCCGCACGCTCCTGCGCGCTCCACGCGTCCGGGTAGCGCCGGTCCCACGACGCAAAGCGCTCGGCCATCGGCTCGAGCCGCTGGCCGGCCCGCTTGTCCGCGTAGGCGACGATCCGCTCCTCGCGCGAGGCGAACGCCGCCCAGCGCCGGAACCGCTCCCCGTCGAGCAGGCACGAGACCGGGTGGTTCGCGACCGCCCGGGCGAGCTCGCCGTGGCCGTGCCGGGTCAGCCAGGCGGCCGATCCCTCGCCGTGCGGGAGGCGCGCGGCCTGATCGTCGTCCGGCAGGATCTTGTCGACGTCGTGGAGGAGCGCGGCCGCCTCGACGAGCTGCCGATCGACCGGGGTACCGCGAGCGGCGATCCGTGCCGCGAGCCAGGTCGCGACCTCGGCCACGGCGCGCGCGTGGCGGACGTGCCATTGCGGCGGGTCGAGGGAGAGCAGGAGGGCGGCCGCGGCCGTCCGTCCGGGGACCGTCATCGGCCGCATCGTACAGGAGGAGGCGTTCCGGGCCGGCATCGGCCGTCGGGACCCGCCCGACCGGCCCGAGCGCCTTTGGCGCGGCGGCGATGGGCCGAGCCTCCGCTGGCGAAGGCTGACCAGGCCGCCGAGCCGCGCCCGCCCCGGCGATCGCGCAGGCGAACGGTGCCGCCGCGCGGATCGGCGTGCCGCTGGCGGCTGCGAGGCGTGGCGCATCGAGCGTGTCGACTGCCTCGCGCCCGCCGCTCGTCCGGACCTGCACCCCGTCGGACGCAAAGGTCACTTCGACGGACCCGTCCAGGTCGGTCCGGAATACATCCGCACCGGAGGCGCGAAGTCGCTCGAGCGTCGATCGAGCGGGGTGGCCGTACGGGTTGCCGAGGCCCGCCGACGTCACCGCGATCGACGGGCGAACGGTCGCGAGGAAGGCGTCCGTCGACGCCGTGGCGCTGCCGTGGTGGGCCACCTTGAGCAGGTCAAGGCGGGGGATCCCCGTGCTGACGAGGAGCGGATCGATCTCCTCTTCGGCATCGCCGGCAAGGAGGAAGCGCCGCCCGCCCGCCTCGCCGAGCAGGACGATCGAGACGTTGTTGATCCCCGTGCCTGTATCGGGCGGCTCGTCGGGCACGCGCCCCGGCGGCGGCCACAGGACGCGCAGGTCGACCTCGTCGACCCGGAGCCGGTCGCCGGCCGCGAGTCGCTCGATCGGCGGGGCGCCGGATCGGGCGAGGCCGGCCACGAGCGCCGCGTAGCCGGGTCCCGGCCCGCGCATCCCGGGCTCGAACAACCGCCCGATGTCGTAGCGCCCCAGCAGGAGCGGGATTCCGGCCACGTGGTCCTCGTGCGGGTGCGTCAGGACGACGAGATCGAGCCGTCGATCCCACGGAGGAAGCCGCGCGTCGAGGGCCCTGGCGAGCCGATCCGGGTCCGGCCCGCCGTCAACGAGCAGGCGGCCGCCGCGACCGCCCTCGACGAGGATCGCGTCACCCTGCCCGACGTCGAGGATCGTCACGCGCACCGATCCGCTCGGCCCGCGGGTCACCCCGATGGCCGTGATCGCGACGGCCAGGACGGCGATCGCCGCGACGAGCCGCGTCGCCCGCCGGGCGGGGCGCGGGATTGCACGTCGGGTGACGGACCCAACGGCGTCGGGACCGGGCGCCCGCGTCACGGCATGCCGCGCTGACCTCGGACGAACGACGACGGCCAGCAGCGCGAGCGCGGCCGCGGCTCCGACGAGCGGTGACGCCTCCGCCGCAAGCGTGACGCTCGCAAATGGCAAGGACGCCGCGACGTCGACGACCCAAACCATGGCCGTCAGGGCGAGCCAGCCGGGCAGCGCGACGAGCGCCCCGATGACGGCCGGAAGGCCGACCCCGACCGCTGCGCCGGCGAGCAGGGCGACGCCCCCGCCGGCCATCGCCGGGACGACGAGCGGCACAACGGCCAGGTTGACCAGAGGCGCAACGATCGACAGCCGGCCGAACGTCGCAAGGACGATCGGAAGCGTGGCCGCCTGCGCCGCGCTCGACACCGCGAGGCTCTCGACGAGCCATCCCGGTAGACGCCCGCCGGCGACGCGTCGCAGCCGCGCGTCAATCGGCGAGGCCCACGCGAGCAGCCCACCGGTCGCGACCGCCGAGAGCTGGAACCCCGCGTCGCGGACGAGCCCTGGATCGGCGGCGAGCAGGACCACGACCGCCCAGGCAAGCGCGGTCGCCGCCTGTCCGCGACGTCCGGACTCGCGCGCCAGCAGCACGACGGTGGCCATCGCACCGGCCCGGACGACCGATGGAGACGCGCCGGCGAACGCGACGTAGACAACAATCGCACCGAGGATGAGGGCGCTCCGCCGCCGGCGAGCCAGCCGGCCCGCGAGGGCACCGATGCTCGCGGCGACGATCGCGATGTTCCAGCCGGAGATGGCCACGACGTGGCTCACGCCGGCCGTCGTGAACGCAGCCGCGACATCCCGATCGACCCGATCCCGGAGGCCGATGAGGATCCCGGCCGCGAGACCTGCCTCCGGCTCCGGCACCACCCGAACGAGTGCGCCACCCGCGGCTCGTCGAAGCGCCTCGATCACCCGGCCGGGACCGGTCCCCTCGCCCACGATCTCGGCCGTGCGCGAACGGAGCGTGACCGACACGCCGATCCGGCGCAGGTAGTCGCCGTACCCGCCGTCCGGAGGTGGGCGCAGCGATCCGCTCACGGCGATGCGATGGCCCGGTTCGACGAGCGGATAGCGCGGCAGGGTCACCGCGGCGCGGGGTCCATCGGGCTCGATGCTCCCGATCGCCGATTGCATGCCGTCCCGTGGCGCGCCGACGCTCTCGATCGCGACCGTCCAGGGGCCCGATCCGTCCGGGATCGCCGAATCGACGGACGGAGGGGTCCAGCCGAGCGCCACGCGCGCGACGATGATCAGCGCACCGACCGACACGCCAGCCGGCACCCTCGCCGCACGCGGCCCGACGACCCCGGCGACCGTCAGCGCGACGACCGCGGCCGCCAGCAGCCCGACGACGACCGGCTGCAGCGGACCGCCCGACACGAGCAGCGCCGCCGCGACAGCACCCGCGGCCGGCCAGACGTTACGCGGCACGTCAGCGCACCGCAACGAGGTCGCGGATCTTCTCGAACGTCGCTGCGCCGACGATCCCGCGCGTGCGCAGGTCGTCGACGGCCGCAAACGGCCCTTCCTCGCGGGCGGCGATGATCTTGCCGGCGGTGACGGGGCCGATGCCGGGCAGCGTCTCCAACTCCGACGCGCTGGCCCGGTTCAGGTCGATGAGCCCGGGCTCGACCGGTCCGCCCCCGGCTTCGGGCGGCGTCGATGGGGCCGCTTCGTCCCGCGACGGCACGAGGATCCGCGCCCCGTCCTCGAGACGAGCGGCGAGGTTGAGTTCGGCCCGGGCCCGGTCGGCGTCCACTCGTGGGCCGTAGCCGCCGGCGGCCGCGAGCGCATCGGCGACCCGGGCTCCGGCCGCTAGTCGAACGAGACCCGGCCGGACCACCGCCCCCTCGACCTCGACGACGATCTCACCGACCGGCTGTTCGGCTCCGGGCTCGGCGGATGCCCCGGCGCCGGTCGCGACCTCGATCGAGGGGTCCGTATCGCCGGCGGCAACGAGGAACGCCGCCACGGCGAGAACGGCGGCTCCCGCGACCGCAGCGATCGTGGCGACCGTGCGTCGGTGTTCCACCCGCCCGTCGACTGGTTCCGATGGGCTGCCGCGGGGCGAGCCGTCGAGTGCACGCCAGGGCGCCGATTCGTCCATCAGCACGAACTCCGCGGCGGGCAGGTCGCAGCGTTGCCGGGCGATCGCCGCCCTCGCGCGGGCACGCGAACGCCCCGCTGCGTTGGGGGCACGTCCGACGCGGCGGGGCGTCGACCGGGACCCTACACCACGTCGCTTAGCTGCGACTTAGCTGCGAGCTCGCGGCGCGGCCATCGGGCGATCGTGGAGCCCGGGATCCGCGGCCGTGACGACCGCGGCGACGACGAGTCCGCCGAGCGTGGCGAGGAGCGCCGCCTCGAAGCCGTACATGCCGACGATCGGGGCGCCGCCGATGCTGCCGATCGAGAGCGCCCCGGCGAGCGCGGCCGAGAACAGCGAGAAGGCACTGCCGCGGTCCGCGTCGTCGCTCCGGCGCGACAGCTCGACGAGGATCGGGGTCATGACGAGCCCGGCACCACCGCCGCTCAGGACGCCGGCCACGACGAGCAGCGACGTCGCCGGCGGGAGGGCGAGCAGGGCGACCGCGATCGCGGTGACGACGAGCCCGCTCGCGACGAGGATGATCGGGCGGGTCCGGTCGGCCAGCCAGCCGGTCGGCACACGGGCCGCGAGGATGGCGAGCCCGTCGGCCACGAAGAACAGGCCGATGTCCGCCCCGGCGGCCTCGGCCCGTTGGGGCAGGTAGGCGACGATGACGCCCCAGTGGGCGACGTAGAGCAGGATGATCGCGATGAGCGGTGCCCAGGCCGGTCGGAACGCGAAGCCGAAGCGGCGGGCGGCCGCGGGCCGAGCGGTTCCCCCTCCCGGGCCGGCACCGTCCCGGCCGCCGACCGGGCGCAGCCGGAGCGGGACGATCCGCAGGAGCACGATGCCCGCGATGACCATGCCGGCCACGGCCGCCGCGACGCCGTGAAGGGACGTGACGCCGAGGATCGCGAGCGAGACCGGCGGCAGGGCGACGAGGGTCAGGTTGTGCGCGCTCGACACGAAGGCGAGGCCGAAGCCCTGGCGGCCGGGCTCGACGAGGCGCGGCACGAGCGACAGGGCAGCCGGCAGGGTCCCGGCAATGCCGATGCCCTGGAACAGGCGGGCGACGACGAACGGCAGGTCCGGCCCGCCCGGCTCGACCCCGGGCAGGAGCAGGATCGCGCACCCGACGAGGTAGGCGAGCGCACCGACCGTGAACACACGGATCGCGCCGAGCCGATCGAGCACGATCCCGGCGACGAAGGCTGCGGGAACCTGGACGAGCGCCGCCGTCCCGACGATGAGGCCGATCTGCGGGTCCGGCACGCCGGCCCGGGCGAGCGCCACCGGCAACGACGCGGTGAAGCCGTGAAACCCGGCCTGGACCGCGAACAGCGCGATTGCGAGCCGGATCACCCGGGCGGGCGGGCGGGCAGCCGCTCCCAGTCGACCCAGCGCGCGCCGTCCCACCAGCGGTGCCAGACCGTCCCGTCGAGGCCGCGGGCGAAGACGTCGAGCCGGTCCGCGCCCCACGACGAGGCGGTCGGCGCGGAGCGACCGTCGAGCTCGCCGCCGAGCGACTCCCAGGCGTGCCACGCCTCGCCGTCCCAGTAGCGGTCCCACAGCTCGCCGTCCGGCATGACGGCGAAGACCTCCATCTCCTCGTCGCCCCAGGCGGTCACCGCCGGCGCCGAGGCGAGCGTGCCGCCGAGCGATTCAGCGTCCGCCCACACGCCGTCGCGGAAGGCCTGATGGATGAGCACGCCGTCGAAGTCGACCCAGAACAGGTCGATTCGCCCCGGACCGCGCGAAACCGCCGCCACACCGTTCATCGGCACCGAGGGTACCGGACGGCGGGCGGCGGATGTGCGCCGGCTGGGTCGCGAGGCCTGGCGGACGAGTCTCAGGCGCCGGAGGGCTGGTCGAGCCGGACGGCGACTCGTGCGGCGCCGCGGCTCACGGCCGCCGCGCCTCGGGCGAGGGCCCGACGGAGCGGACCGGCCGGCGGTCGTGGCCGGTCGTGGCCGGCCTGTCGAGCGAGGGCGGCACGCCGGTCCTCGTCCGCCTCGCGAGCTCGCTCGCGGGCCAGTTCAAGGGCGAAGTAGCCGAGGTGAAGTGGATGCACGATGCAGTGACCTCCGGGCAGGGAGTGGACGGGTCAGGCGGCGATCCGGCGGCGCCAGTCATCACCGATCGGCTCGCGCGAGTCGACGCCCCAGCGGAGTGCGGCGAGGTCGAATGCGACGAGGCCGGCAACAGCGGCACCGACGATGGCGACGAGGGCGACGAGTGCGTCCATGGGGACCTCCTTTGCGGACCTTGACGTAACCGCTTTCTTCTGCTTTAGTGGTTATGCACACAGTATCGAATCGTCGCTAACCTGTCAACCCCACAATAGCGGTTACCATGCAGACTTCAGACCATGCTCACGCGGTCGACCTCGACGACACATTCGACTTCATCAACACGCTCGAGTTCTCCGGGGATGCATCAACGGACGAGATCGAGACGCCCGATGCCGCCCGGGCCTGGCTGATCGCGCGAGGACTGGTCCACCCGGAGGCGGTCCCGGCCGACAGCGTCGGTGAGCCGCTCGTCGCGCGCCTGCGCGGGGCCCGAACGGCTTTTCGTGAGGTGGCCGATGCCGTGTTCCATGAGCGCGCGCCCGCTCGCGCCGCGCTCGACGAGGTCAACCGCACGCTCCGATCGCGCGAGATCGTTCAGCTCGAGCCGGCGGCCGATGGGGTGAGCGTCGGCCACCGCCACGAGGGCGACCCGATCGACGACGCGCTCGCACGCCTCGCGGAGCCGCTCGTCGCCGAGATCGCCGGCGGCCGGCCGGAGCGACTCAGGATCTGCGCCAACGACGCGTGCCGCTGGGTCTTCTTCGACGCGTCGCCGACGGGCCGGCGCCGCTGGTGCAGCATGGCCAGCTGCGGCAATCGGGCCAAGGCGGCCCGCCACCGGGCGCGCCACCGAGGCGGCCAGATGGAGGCGGCCTCAGTCTGACGTTACGCTCGCTCGACGAGCCCTCGCACCTCCGTCGCGAGCCGGGTCATCGACTCCTCGTCATGGGGGCCTGGGAAGCCAGCGATGACGTGGCGGTAGCCAAGCTCCACGCGGGCGGCGATCCGCTCGGCGACGTCCTCCGGCGTGCCGACCGGCTGGTCCGCCCAGTAGTCGGCGCGTCCGTTTCGGTCGAACATCGCGCGGAAGGCGCGTTCCGCGTCTGCCCGCGAATCGCGGATTATTACCGTTCCCATGCCGACCGTCCGCTCGATCTCCGCCGGGTCGCGGCCGACGCTTTCGCAGTGCTCGAGCAGGATCGCCTCCTTGCGCCGGAGGTTGTCGACCGAGCCGCCGACGTTGTTCGCGTCCGCGTAGCGGGCCACGAGCTTGAGCGTCACCCGCTCGCCGCCGCCCCCGACGAGGATCGGCAGCCGTTCCTGGATGGGCGGCGGGTCGTTCCGGACGTCGCGCGCCGCGTAGCGCGGGCCGGCCGCCGACGGCCGCTCGCCGCGCAGCATCCCGCGCATGACCGGAAGCGCCTCGGCCAGCCAGCGAAGCCGCTCCGGCGGCCCGCTCCCGAACGGGATGCCGAAGGCGAGATGCTCCTCCTCGAACCACGCGGCGCCGATGCCGAGGATCGCCCGACCGCCGGAGATGTGGTCGAGGGTGGTGGCCATCTTCGTGGTCAGGGCCGGCTCGCGAAATGGGTTCGCGCCGACCATGAGGCCGAGGCGGACGCGCTCGGTCGCCATGGCCCAGCCGGTCAGGACGAGGTAGCCCTCGAGGATCGGCCCGTCGGACGAGCCGACGATGGGGTAGAGGTGGTCCCACGTCCAGAGGCTGTCGTAACCGAGCCGGTCGGCGCGCCGGCCGGCCTCGAGCAGGGACGGCCAGTCGGTGTACTGGTTCCAGCACAGGGCGCCGAGACGGATCGTGGGCACGGGCACATCTCCAGTGAGGCTGCTACGGTCGTCGCACGCATGACATCATCGGCCATCTCCCGTGATCCCGGCGCGCTCGATGCCGGCATCCTTGGCGTCGTGGAGCACATCCATGTCGCGATGGACGCGGGGGCGCCGATGGTTGCGCACGACCGGGTGACGGCGCTGGCCGGGATCGGGCTCGAGGGTGATCGATACGCCACCCGCCGCGGTCACTGGTCGCCGACCGCCCGACGGGGCGACCAGCTCACGCTCGTCGAAGCGGAGGTCATCGAGTCGCTCGGGGCCGTCGACGGGCCGCCGCTGCAGCCGGGCGAGACCCGCCGCAACGTCACGACGCGCGGCGTCCGGCTCGACGACCTGATCGGCCGCCGGTTCCGGGTCGGCGGCGCGCTGCTCGTCGGCGTTCGCCGCTGCGAGCCGTGCTCCTATCTCGAGGGGCTCCTCGATCGGCCGGTCATGATCCCGCTCGTCCATCGGGGCGGGATCCGGGCCGACATCGTCGAGTCCGGCGAGATCGCGGTCGGCGACCCGATCCGCGCCGCGGACTGAAGCCCGACCGCGGGTCAGTCGCGCAGGCGGAAGGGCGGATAGACGCTCGTGAGGAGGAGGACGTAGGCGTTGACCCGCATCGTCCAGCGGATCCAGCCGCCGAGGATCGTGTAGCCCCAGTCCGCCATCCGACCGTTGACGAGCACGGGGATCCACGAGACGAGGAGGACCAGCCCCACGCCGATGCCGAGGAACCACAGGACGATGTAGTGCGGGATCGCGAGGATCAGCCGCAGCCAGATGCCGAACAGCGGGATGCCCCACAGCGGATTGATCCGCGCGCTCTCGTCGTATTCGACCGTGACCGGGTGATCGCCCTTCACCCAGAACGGCGGGTAGCGATCGGTGAGCAGGGCCCAGTACGCGGTCACGCGAGCGGTGTAGCGGTACAGGCCGCCGACGAGGTCGTAGCCCCACTGCGGATAGCGGCCCTGGAGGAGGACCGGGATCCAGACCACCAGCTGGAGCAGCCCGACGAGCGTGCCGAGGACGGCGAGGACGAGAAAGTGCGGCAGGAGGACGAGCGCCCGGATGAGGTGCCCGAGAATGGGAATCCCCCACAGCCGGTTGATCTGCTCGGTCTCGTCATAGTCGACCCGGACCGGGTATCCGGGCGGCGGCATCGTGCCGACAGCCTCCATCGCGTCCCTCCCTCGAACCCCTCGCACCATGAGGCGCGGATCCACTGTACGCTCGCGGGCAAGCTGGCTCGTGCCCGCCGCGACCGGGCGTCAGCGGTCGAGGAGGAGCCGGGCGACCACCTCGCCGTCGTCGATCTCGCCGGTTGGCTCGAACCCGAGGCTGTGATAGAACCCCTCCGGCCCGCCATCGCCGGGAACCCAGCTCACCCGCAATTCCGTGGCGCCGGGCCTCGTTGTGACGTAGTCGATCACGAGCTCCACCGCTCGCCGCCCATACCCCTTGCCCTGCTGGCCGGCGTCGAGCATGAGCCGCCACAGGTAGTACTCCGGCTTGTCCGGGTTGTCGTCGAGCATGACGAACCCCACCGGCTCGTCGCCGGCGTAGATCGCCCGGAACCATGCCGTCGCGTGGAACAGCGCCTCGGCGAACGAGATCGCGTTCGGCGCGACGAACTGCTCCTGGTCGGGCGCGACGCGAAGTCGGCAGATCTGCCGGACCGTCTCGGCCGTCACCTCGCGCAGGCTGACCTCGGTCATCGGACGACGATGTTGACGAGCCTGCCGCCTCCCGCGTGGACCACCCGATCCGGCCGCCGGCCGTCGAGGGCGGCGCGAACCTTGTCGCGCGCGAGCACGATCGCCTCGAGCTCCGCCTGGCCGATCCCGGTCGGCACGGTGACCTTGTCGCGCAGCTTGCCGTTGACCTGGACCGGGACCTCGCGGGTCGCCTCCGCCGCCGCGGCCTCGTCGACCGATGGCCAGCGGTGGGCATGGATCGACGACCACGGTTTCCCCGGCGGCGGCCCCAGCCGCTCCCACAGCTCCTCGGTGATGTGGGGCGCGGCCGGTGCGAGCATGAGCAGCAGCAGGCGCACCGCCTCGTTCCACTCGGCCGAGCCGGCGACCGCCGTCCCGCGATAGCGGAACAGCGTGTTCGTGAGCTCCATGAGCCGGGCGACCATCGTGTTGAAGTGGAACCGCTCGTAGTCGTCGGTCACGGCGCGTAGTGTGCGGTGGGCCGCGCTGCGGACCCGGGCGCGCGCGGAGGCGTCGTCCTCGCCGGCCGGCAGTACGCCGGAGTCGGCGTCGCCCGGCTCGCGCCCGTGCGGGTCGAGCGTGATCGTCCAGACCCGATTGAGGAACCGGTGGACGCCGCCGATCCCACTGCCGCTCCATGGGCCGCCCTGGTCCCACGGCCCCATGAACATGAGGAAGAGCCGGACCGTGTCGGCACCGTAGCGCCGGACGAGCTCGTCGGGATCCTGGACGTTGCCCCGGGACTTCGACATCCGCTCGCCGTCCGCGCCAAGGATCTGGCCCTGGTTGAAGACGCGCTTCCACGGCTCGTTCTGCTGGACGAGTCCGAGGTCGCGCATCATCTTCGTGAACTCGCGGGCGTAGAGCAGGTGCATGACGGCGTGCTCCGCGCCGCCGGTGTACTGCTCGACCGGCGTCCACGACTCGACCATGTCGTCGTCGATCGGGCCGTCCGGCTTGTGCGGCGACAGGTAGCGATACCAGTACCAGGACGAGTCGATGAACGTGTCCATCGTGTCCGTCTCGCGTCGCGCGGGGCCGCCGCACGAAGGGCAGCTCACGTTGAGGAACGCCTCGTCGCGCGTCAGCGGGTTCACGCCGCTGCCGGCGTAGTCGACCGTGTCGGGCAGCAGGACCGGCAGATCCTCCTCGGGCACCGGGACGATGCCGCACTGCTCGCAGTGGATGACCGGGATCGGGGTGCCCCAGTAGCGCTGGCGGCTGATGAGCCAGTCTCGCAGGCGATAGGTGACCGCCGCCTTCGCCCGGCCGTCGCGGGCCAGCCAGTCGACGATCCGCCGGCCTCCCTCGTCGGCCGGCAGCCCGCTGAACTCGCCGCTGTTGACGAGCACTTCGCCGGCCGAATGGGCGACGTAGGCGGACTCGAGCGGCTCGTCCTCCGACCCGGGCGCCGCGACGACGCGCCGGATCGGCAGCCCGAACCTGACCGCGAACGCGTAGTCGCGCTCGTCGTGGGCGGGAACGGCCATGATCGCGCCCGTTCCGTAGCCGGCCAGCACGTAGTCGGCAATGAAGATCGGGATCCGCTCGCCGTTGACCGGGTTGATCGCATCGGACCCGATCGGCACGCCGGTCTTCTCGCGGTCGGTCGACAGGCGCTCGATCTCGGTCTCGGTCGCGGCCTGGGCGACGTACGCTTCGACCTCCGCTCGTCGGTCCGGAGCGGTCAGGCGCTCGACGAGCGGATGCTCCGGCGCGAGGACCATGAACGTCGCGCCGAACAGCGTGTCCGGCCGGGTCGTGAAGACCCGGATCTCCTCGCCGCCGGGATGGTGGTCGCCCGGTGCGGTGGGGAAGACGATCTCGCCGCCCTCGGAGCGGCCGATCCAGTTCGTCTGCTGGATCCGGACCGGATCCGGGAACTCGATCCCGCTGAAATCGAGCAATTCGTCGGCGTATTTCGTGACCCGCAGGTACCACTGGTCGAGGTCGCGCTTCTCGACCTTCGCGCCGCACCGCCAGCAGTGGCGGTCCGCTCCCTCGACCTGCTCGCGGGCGAGCGTCCCGTCGTTCGGGCACCAGTCGACGGCCGACTTCGCCCGGTAGGCGAGGCCGGCCTTGAGGAACTGGAGGAAGAACCACTGGTTCCAGCGGTAGTAGTCGGGGTCGCAGGTGACGACCTCGGCGTTCCAGTCGAACGTAGCGCCCATCGTCCGGAGCTGGCGGCGCATGTTGTCGATGTTCGACATCGTCCATTCGCGCGGGTTGATGCCCCGCGCGATGGCCGCGTTCTCGGCCGGCAGCCCGAACGCGTCGAAGCCGATCGGCAGGAAGACGTTGTCGCCGTGCATCCGCCGGTATCGTGCGATCGCGTCGGTCGGCGTCTTGATGTACCAGTGGCCGATGTGGATGTCGCCCGACGGGTACGGGTACATCGTCAGCAGGTAGTAGTGGCGCCGCGTCCCACTGTTCAGGTCCGTCGAGTGCAGGCTGAGCTCGTCCCATCGAGCCTGCCAGCGGGGCTCGATCTCGGTCGGGTCGTAGCGCTCGACGCGCGTGCCATTCGAGCGGTCGGAGGTGGCGGTCATGGTCTCGGGATGCTAGCGCGGCGAGCGCGGCTGCGCACGCGACGCGGCGTTCCGGGCGGTGCTCCCCACGCGGCGCGAGCTCGGCCCGCCCGGACCTTGCCCTCGCCGCGCAACCACGAGTAGCGAGATCCGTACGAGCCTGCAGGGCCGATCGCCCGGACTGTAGTACGAGCGCCGGACCACGCTCATTCGTGCCGATCGCGCTTCCACCAGTCGCGCACCCGCGGGCCCGAATCAACGACCCCGGTCGATGTGACCGGGGTCGAGTGCCTACGGTGGTCAGACGGGTGGTGGAGCTACGGGGGTTCGAACCCCGGACCTTCTGAATGCCATTCAGACGCTCTCCCAGCTGAGCTATAGCCCCACGTCCGCCGCTCAGTCAGAGCGGCTAACTGCCGATCGGCTTGACCATTACGCTGCCAAAGCGTATGA
>Ga0214472_10005455_pt1 | contig 13374 bp, 18 predicted proteins | sample RVTome_6_FD_207662 | JGI IMG/M metagenome (GOLD analysis project Ga0214472, IMG submission 207662) | Soil microbial communities from uranium-contaminated site in the Upper Colorado River Basin, Wyoming, United States - RVT140D175 | ecosystem: Environmental > Terrestrial > Soil > Contaminated >... | reverse complement strand
CCAGCCAAGCTGTACTTACTCGGTGGTGTCTGTGCCCTGGAGCAGATACCGCTCATCGAGGACTGCGCCCAAGCACCAGGTGTTCGGTGTGGGGGTCCGTACGTCGGCGGCATCGGCGACATCGGCGGCTTCAGCCTCACACAGACGAAGCACATCCACACGGGCGAGGGCGGCGTCATCGTGACGAACGACGACCGGCTCGCCGAGTACTGCCGGCGGTTCCGCAACCACGGCGAGAACGTCTCGGGCACCTACGGCGGCAACTTCCGGCTGACGGAGCTTCAGGCGGCTATCGGGAGCGCGCAGCTTCCGAAGCTCGCGGGCATCATCGCGCACCGTCAGCGGCTTGCGGCACGGCTCACGTCCAGGCTCCAGGAAGTGCCGGGCATCACGCCACCCGTTACCCGCGAAGGATGCGAGCACGCCTACTTCACCTACGCCATCCGCTACGACGACGAGATGTACGGCGTCAGGCGTCGTGCGTTCGTGGACGCGGTGAACGCGGAGCTTGGCGACAGGGTGCTCGTCGAAGGCTACGTCGAGCCGCTGCACCGCAACCCGGTGTACGGCCAACAGCACGAATCGCTTCCGGTTGTCGAGCGGCTCCAGGACTCGGAGCTGATTCGTTGCCGGATGGTGCGCGAGCCCCTTACGGAGGCGGACATGGACAGCATTGCGGATGCGATCGAGAAGGTGGCGGCGAACGTGGACAAGCTGCGGGCGAGGGAGGTCGCGTAATGGCCGTATTCTCCGACGACTTGTTGCTATTGCACATCCCGAAGGCCGGCGGTCAGTGGGCCAAGACGTACGCGAAACACCACGTCCCGGGCATGAACTTTCCGGAAGACCTGGATTACCCGTTTCCGATTGGGCACATCCCGCTGCGCGACATCGAGGCATTCACGGGCCGCCCGCCGTCTTCGTGGGCGAAGATCGTAGCGATCATCCGCGACCCCTACGAGCAACAGCTCAGCCAATTCCTTTACTGGCTCGGTCGCTACTACGAGGGCGGCCGACATGAGCACGACGTGTACACGTGGCAGTGTGAGCAGCGCGCGCTCAAGCGCAACGTGCCGCCGCTCGAAGAGTGGCTATCGCATCCCGGCTGCGACTTCCACGTGTGGTACGAGGAGCGCGTCGGCGTGAAGGTCAAGAGCACGGCTGGGCGTGCGGGCTACCTGGAGTTCGGCAGCTACTACCGATACTGGCTTGAAGTGGACGGCGAGATACCGGACAACGTCGAGATCGTGCGCTTCGAGCGGCTGAACGAGGACTTCCCGAAAGCCGTCGCCGAGTTCGCTGGCGGCGTGCACGAGCCCGGCGAGCGAGTCAACGTCGGCCCGCCGAAGCGCGGTACCCACTCCTACTACTCGCTGGTCGCGATGGAGCTAGTGGAACGGAAATTCACCTGGGCGTTCGAGAATCACTACGAGAAGTGGCCGCGTCCCGCGTGGACGGTCACGCACGGAGCGGTGTGATGGGCACTTACGTCATCGCCGAGATCGGCCAAAACCACAATGGCGACCTGCGTCTCGCGAAGAAGCTGGTCGACGTGGCTGCAATGCCGATCATGGACCACGCCTACGGCCGCGAGTTGCCGGGAGTCGACGCCATCAAGCTCCAGATGCGCGACATGGAATGGGAGCTATCGGCCGAGGCGTACAATGAGCCGTACGACTCGCCGCACGCCTTCGGCCGGACGTACGGCGAGCACCGCGAGGCGCTGGAGCTGTCTGTCGACGAGCACGAGGAGGTCTACCACTACGCGACCGAGCGCGGGCTCGGCGTGGTGGAGACCCTCTGCGCGCCGTCGTGTCTGAAGATCCTCGACCGCTTCACGCCTGCGCGGCTGAAGGTGGCAAGTCGCGACCTCACGAACCATCCGCTCCTCGGCGCACTCGCGGCCACAAGGCTCCCGCTGATCCTGTCGACCGGCATGTCGGACGAGCACGAACTCGACCGCGCGCTTGACGTCGTGACGAAGCATCACGAGAACGTCGCGATCCTGCATTGCGTGTCGGTCTATCCGGCCGATTATCCGCTGCTCAACCTACTGGCCATCGAATGGCTCCGCGCGCGCTACCCGTTCTATGACATCGGGTTCAGCGACCACTCGCGCGGCATCGTCGCGGCACCGGTGGCGGTCACGCTCGGCGCCACGATCATCGAGAAACACGTCACGCTCAGCCACCACATGAAGGGCTCCGACCACGCGGCCAGCCTCGAGCCCGTCGGGCTTTGGCGGATGACGCGCGACATTCGCAACATGGAGGCCGCGCTCGGCCGGCGGACGATGGCGAAACCCCCGGAGGTCGAATCGGCACGCCTCAAGCTCGAACGCTCGGTCGGCACGAAGCGCCCGCTACCCGCTGGCACGCAGATTGCCGAGGACGACCTGGTCCCGATCTCGCCCGGCACCGGTGCCCGCTGGACCGAGCGCGAGCGGTTCGTCGGCGGGTGGACCGTCAACGCCCTGGACGCGCGAACGATCCTCACGGCAACGATGTTGTTGCGCGCCGAGGGCCAGGGTATTACGATTGGTGCAGTAAGGCCGAGGGGCCGCATCTCGTGAGAGTCACGGGACGCGGCCTTTCGTTGTTGTAACGAGACAGATTCCGTAGGCGTCTCACCCGAAATCTCGTCCCTGTAGAGGGTCGCCTCGCGCGCCGGTCGCGGCGCAGTCGGGGGCGCGAGATAGGGAGGACGCCGAAGGCGCGGAGGCCGGACCCCGTCGGGGGCATAGCCGAAGCGAACAGCAGTGAGTCGAGCCCTCAAGAAGGCGCGGCGCTGCCTGCATCGGACCCACAAGAAAGCGTGGGCCGGTGGGCGGCAACCGCGCCTTTCGCGTTTCCCGTCTCCCGGTCCTCACCAGAACCGGAGAAGACGAATGTCCGACCTCTCACGGGCCCAGGAGCTCAGGGTCGAGCGCAGGCAGCTCGCCGAGCGCATGCGCGAGATTCTCGACGAGCCGGCAGGCGAGGACGGCCTGCTGAGCGCCGAGCAAGACACCGAGTTCGACCGGCTACACGAAGAGCAGGAGCGCCTGCACGGCGAGATCACGGATCTCGAGGCCCGCGACGAGGCGGCTCGCGAGCGTGAGGAGCGGCTGGCGGCGGTCGAGGCTGACCTCAGGGCGAGCCGTGGCACGAAGGCGGGCAGGCAGGACACGCGCGCCCTCGACCTGGACGACGAGGAAGAGCGCGAAGACGGGGCCCCCGAACTCTACGACCGCGCGTTCAACACCTACCTGCGCTGGGGCGTCGGGTTTATGTCGCCAGAGGAGCGGGGGGTGTTCCAGGCGGCCTACCGCGCAGACACACCAACGAGCGCGTTCACGCCCGAGTCGCGTGTGCAGACGGTCGCGCAGGACACCAAGGGCGGATTCCTCGTGCCGCAGGGCATGATGCAGTCCGTGACCCGCGCGCTGAAGCAGTTCGGCGGCCTACGTCGTAGTCGCGCACAGATCGTTCCGACCAGCGACGGTCGCGAGATCCCGTGGCCGACCTACGATGACACATCGAACGAGGGTGCGTTGATCGCCGAGGCGGCGACCCGTACGGACCAAGACGTGACGTTCGGCCAGGCCATCCTGCACGCCTACGGTTACACGTCGAAGTTCGTCAAGATCTCGTTCGAGCTGCTCCAGGACTCCGAGCAGGACCTTCCGTCGATGATCGGCGGCATCGCGGGTGAGCGTATCGGCCGTACCACGGCCAGGCACTTCACGACCGGCGACGGCGCGGCCAAGCCGTTTGGTGTCGTCACGCAGGCGCCGAGCGGCGTGACGGCCGCGTTCGCGACCTCGGTCGAGTGGGACGAGTTGCTCGACCTCAAGCACTCGGTTGACGTCGCGTACCGTGAGTCGGCGCAGTGGATGTTCAACGACGCGACGCTCAAGGAGCTGAAGAAGCTCAAGGACGGCGACGGCAACCCGCTCTGGCAGTCGAATGTCCAGACGCGCGAGCCGCCCTCGATCGATGGCGACCCGTACGTCGTGAACATCGCGATGCCGAACACGGCCGCGAGCCAGAAGGCGATCCTGTACGGCGACTTCAGCCACTACAAGATCCGCGACGTGGCCGGCATGACGCTCCGCAGGCTCGACGAGCGGTTCGCGGAGCAGGGCCAGGTCGCGTTCATCCTCTTCAGCCGCCATGACGGGGTGCTGGTCGACGCAGGCCAGGGTCCGATCAAGGCACTCACGATGGCCGCGTAAGGAGACACGACAATGGCTGACAACCTGATCTACAACGTCCTGGCGAAGAACGTCTTCACGGGCGCGACCGCCGGGACCGGCGCGAAAACCAGCGATTTCGTCGACATGCAGGGCGCGGACGGGCTCTACGTGCTGGCTCGGATGGGCGTCTCGGGTACGGGCGGCAACACGTTCCAGCTCGCTCATGCTTCGGCTACCAGCGAGAGCCCGTCCAGCCTCGGCTCGACGCTCCAGACGGGGAAGTTGACCGTCCGCATCGACGCCTATCGTCCCAGCAAGCGGTACGTCCGCGTGGCGGTAGCGCGCGGAACGGCGGCGGCGTTGGGCGACATCTGGGCGATCCGCTACAACCTGCGGCGTCGCTCGGCAACCGCGACGTCGGAGGTGGGTGGCTTCGTGGCGACGCCGACCTAGCAAGACGCTCAGCACGCCTGAGCCCACAGGGGATACTCGGCGGGTGGGTGCCAGCCCGCCCGCCGGGGCAACCAACAGGGAGTCTGAGACATGGCAGATAGCACCTACAGGCCGCGTGTCTATCGGGAGCGCGGCGGCTCGAAGTTCATCGCGGCGACGGGCGGCGAGATCAACGCCGATGGCGGCACGATCAACGTCAAGGCCGGCGGCGTCTTCGCGCAGGCGACCGGCAGCAAGTGGACCCGCCCGGTTCGCACCGCGACCCAGGGGCTCACGTTCACGGCTGGCGAGTCGGGGATCACCACGATCTTCCACGTCGCGAATCTACTGAACACTCTTCCGCTCGCGACGGCGGTAAGGGGCGGACAATATCGCGTCGTGCTCGGTACCGGCGCACTCGCCGCGACAGGTGGGGCCGGCCTGCGAATCAAGGCCGCGGGTAGCGACAAGATCCGCGGCAACGCCCTTACCTCGCCGACCGGGACGCCGCAGCTCACACTCGCCGCCGCGACGGATGCCATCGGCGATTTCGTGGACCTCTTCGCCGGTGGCAGCACCTCGTGGTACATCGTCGGGAGCCGGGGAAGCTGGTCGCTCGGCAACGCGACCTGATAGCCGATGGGTAAGCTCGCTCGCTCGTCCGCGTTCGACGTCCGCCGCGTCACCATCGCTGCGGGCGCGGCCACCACAACGCTTCAGCAGTCGGGGCCAGTGGATCTCGAAGGCTACCCGCTGCTCGGGTTCATCTTCACGACCGGTGGATGGGGCGGAGCCACGCAGATGTCCTTCCTCGCCGGCACGGGCACGGGCGGCGTGTTCGAGGAGGTGTTCGACGACTCAGCCGCCGAGGTGACGATCAACGTGGCCGCCGGTCGGGCCGTGGCGCTGACGGGGGCCGAAGCTGACGCGCTGGTGCCGTGGCGGATCATGAAGTTCCGGCGCGGCACGGCGACGAACCTCGCTACAGCCACCACGTCGGCCGCGTTCACACTCGTGCTCAAGACTTAGGAGAGCAACAATGGCAGCCAGTGCATGGACGATCGTCAACAGCGCCAAGGAGTTCATCGGCGACGGCACGATCGATCTCGACAACGACACGTTCAAGCTCGCGCTGTTCACGACAGGCTACACGCCCTCAGCGACGCAGCAGACGTTCGGCGCGATCGCGACGGACGAGATCGTTCACGCGTCCTACACGGACGGCGGTGAGACGCTCGCGGGCGTGACGTGGAGCCGCACGGCCGGGCAGGTCGTGTTCGACGCCAACGACGTGGCGATCACGTCGACGGCCGGCGAGCTGTCGGCCAAATACGCCGTGATCTACGACGACTCGACGGCGACGGCCGGCGATCCGGTCACGGACGCGATCCTCTGCTACTCGAACCTGAGTTCGACGGGTGGCGACGTCAGTGTCACGCAGGACAACACGCTGACGATCAAGTTCGCGACCACCGGCGGCGGCATCTTCACGGCCAGCTAATGAGTGAGGCGGCCACGCAACCGTGCGGCGTTGAGCAGCACTGCTGCTGGGTGGATGGCCGGCTCTGTCCGCATCTCGAAGAGTACACGGTAGCGGGCAGACGGTGGGCGTGCGGGCTGCTACGTAGGCTCGGCTCGTGGGTCGGCGTCTACAGGAGTGCGGAGTACCAGCGCGATGTCCGGCCGATGTGGGAACGGTTGGCGCCCGACCTCGATTGCGGCAGCTATCCCGCGCCCGGTATGACGTGCGCGACGTGTGGGGGCTCCGGTGGCTGACCTCGGAACCCTCGCGCTAGGCACGTTCACCAACGTCGCCACGACCGCGATCACGGGCGCGGAGCCCGTTCTTCAGGTCATCGCGAGCGCCGACGACGCCAAGCACGTCCACGACACCGCGAACACGACGCACACGGGCGTCGCGAGCTTCGCGCTTGGGGAAACACCCGGCGATCTCGACAACGTCGATACCGTGTCGATTCGGCTACGCTATGGCCTGAGCGGTGCGCCGGACAACAACGTCTGGGACTCGCTGACCGCGCAGATCGTCGAGTCTGACGGCTCTACGCCGCTCACCGACGAGGTCACGGTCGTTACCGGCGCGATCGAGGACACGAGTCCAACCAACTCGTCCGTCGTCGCGCTGACGAACCCGAACACGGGCGCGAGTAAGGAGACGTGGGACGCGGCGCTCGTTCTGATCCGCTTCAACATCTCGAAGAACAAGGGCGGCGATGCGGTAGAGGAGCGCGTCTTCGCGGCCGAAGTCACGGGCGAGTACAGTGTGGCGTCGCAGAACGTCACCGTATCGCCTGCCGCAGGGTCATTCGTCTACGCGGGCGCGGCACTCAGCATCGCCGAGACAGTCACCGTGCCTGCGGGCTCGCTCGCTTACGTCGGCGGGGCACTAACGCTCGCAGAGTCGCTTACCGTAGCGGCTGGCAGCTTGGCGCTCACCGGTCAGGCGCTCACTGTGCAGACGACCGAGCATGTGACGAGGAGCCCGGCTCCGGGTTCGGTCACGTACGCGGGCAGCGGGCTCACGCTCCGGCTGGACGTGGGTATCGACGCCGGTCAGGTGGTATGGACTGGCGTTGCCCCGACAATCGAGATAAGCGCGCCGACGACGGCAGGGCCGGGCGCGGGCTCTCTCGTCCTGACCGGACAGCAGCCGACCATCGCGCTGACCGAACACGTCACCGTGAGCCCGGCGTCCGGCTCGCTCGCGTACACGGGGAGCGGGCTCACGTTGCGACTGGCTGTAGGCGTTGAGTCCGACCGCTTGGTGTGGACTGGCGCCGCGCCGACGGTTGCGATAAGCGCCCCGCAGACGGTCAAGCCCGCGAGCGGATCGCTGGTGCTGGCAGCTCAGGCGCTAACGGTTGACGATTCGCAGACACTCAGCCTGGACGCGGGCACGCTGGCCCTCATCGGTCAATTGCCGACCGTCGAGATGACGGACAGCGGCCAGGTCGCGGCCATCCCGGCGGGGAGTGTCGCATTCGTGGGTATCGCGCCGCTCATCATCGCGCCGCTGACGATCGGGATAGGGCCGGGCGCGCTCAGGCTGACTGGCGGTGCGGTGAACCAGGAGGACGGGGACGAGGACGACTACTGGGATCGTGTTTCACACGTGGTGCGCAGGCGCCGCGTTTTTGGTTGACCATTCATCCGAGGGGAGAATGAGATGCGTGACATTCTGATGGTCGCGACCGTGCCGAACACTACGGCCGGTACGCTGCGCGAGGGCAAGCGCTACCACGTATCCGACGACCTGGCCGACCGGCTGGTCTCGGGCGGTTATGCGAGGGAGGCGTACGAGCCCGAGGCGGCGACCCGCGAGGCGCCGGAGAACGCCGCGAGGCGCACGGGCAGAGCAAGGGGCAGGAAGCCCCGCTCGGCGCCCAAGGTGGCCGAGACGAAGGACGCGGACGAGGCCGTGAGCGCCGAGACCGACGACGCGGAGGTGGGCGATGTTTGAGCGGCCCATCCCGCACACGGTAGCGATCGTCGCGATGGGCGGCTCGGTCTGCGATTACGTGGGCCTATCCGCCCAGCACGGCGGGCGCAACCACATCGCCGACGAGGTCTGGACCGTCAACGCGATGGGCGGCGTGATTCATCACGACCGCGCGTTCGTCATGGACGATCTTTCGGCGCTCGGCGCACAGAAGCGCAACGAGGGCCGCAAGGTCGCGACGGGGCTGATTGACTGGCTACCCACGCATCCCGGCCCGGTCTACATGCCGAGGGCCTACGCGGAGGTGCCCGGCGCGGTCGAGTACCCGATCGAGGACGTAGTGAACGCGATCGGGTTCCCGTACCTCAACAACACGGTCGCCTACGCGCTCGCGTTCGCGCTCTACCTGCACGACCAGCATGGGCTACCCGGCAAGGTCAGGCTTTACGGCTGCGATTTCACGTACCCGAACCGCGCGGTAGCGGAGTCGGGCCGTGCGAACGTCGAGTTCCTGATGGGCATCGCGGGCTCGCGCGGCGTCAACGTCGAGGTCCCGAACTCGACGACGCTCATGGACGCGCATCTACCGCTCGGTAAGCGGCTGTACGGCTATCACGAGCAGGTCGTGCCAGAACTCGGCAAGGATGGACGCTGGCATGTCCGGTTCCCGGGGCGCGAGAAGGCCGAGGAGAACGGCAAGGTTGTGGCGCTCAGGCCGAAGCTACAGACAGAGCCCGTCGCGGTGGGGGAGGATGCGTGAGTTGGGCCATCACTCGCATCAGCGGGCCGCTCGCGGAAGCCGTGAGCGCTACGGACGCGAAGAAGCATCTGCGCGTCGAGCACTCGGACGAGGACACGTATATCGCGGGTCTCGCGAAGGCCGCGCGCGAGCATCTCGAAGACACGTACAACCGCACGCTCGTCAACACGACCTGGGACTACTTCCGGGACTCGTTTCCGGACGGGCGCGGCACGATCGACTTGCCGCGCCCTCCGCTTGTGAGTGTCACGAGCGTGAAGTACACGACCGTGACCTCGACCACGGCGCAGACTCTTGCGGCCACGAGCTACATCGTCGACACGAACTCCGAGCCGGGCAGGATCGCGCTGAAGGACGGCGAAGCTTGGCCGACCGACGACCTCCGGGACGTGGGCGGCGTCGAGGTCAGGTACATCGCAGGGTATGCGACGCTAGCAACCGGGGTCCCGCAAGCGGCTCGTCACTACATCCGTCTGCTCAGTGGGCACTGGTACACGCATCGCGAGGCCGTAGGAGGGGGTGCGCCCGATTTCAGCCTTCGCTCGCTCGCCTCGCAGTTCGACGCCCGGAGGTATCTGTAGATGCCCCAACGGCTAGGCGAGTACCGCGACCGCGTCATCATACAGCGGCGAACCGACGTGCAGGACGCTGCCGGCGAGCCCCGGCCGTCGTGGTCGGAGTTCGCGAAGCGCTGGGCGAAGCGCAGGGTATTGGCCGGCGCCGAGTCGTTCCAGGGCGCGTCAGCCAGGCAGGCGGAGCACGCGGCCGAGTTCCGTACGCATGTCACGCGCGGCGTCGATACACGGATGCGTGTGCTGTATCCGGGCAAGGTTACGCACCTGGCGGGTGCCGTCACGAGCGCGACGAGCACGTCGCTGTCTGTCGCGTCGGCGGACGGGTTTCCGTTCGAAGGCGCCCACAGACTGCGTGTCGCCTCCGAGCTGATGGACGTCACGGCCGGGTTCGGTACCACGACATGGACGGTCGCGCGCGGCGTGGACGGCACGACAGCCGCCACGAGCTACGCGACCGGAACAAAGGTGCAGCACATGCAGCCGTATGACGTCGAGGGCGTGCACGTGGACTGGATGCGCGGCGCGGAAACCGTGATTGCTGGGAGGCTCTCCGATGGCATCGCCTAGGGTGCTCACTGGTGGAGCGTCGGTACGTGTCGAGGGGCTCGCCGAGCTGAACAAGGCGCTCGGCCGGCTGGACGCCGAGACGCGCGGCAATGTGCTCGGCAAGGCGCTGCTCAAGGCTGCCGAGCCTATCGAAGAAGAGTGGGCCAGGCTCGCTCCGCGTTCGGCCTCACCCGGCGGCACGACCGGCAAGGGTCACGCGGCCGATCACATTCGTTCGGTCGAGCGGCACGGCTCACGCGACGCGGAAGTCGATATCGGGCCCGAGTCGGATTTCTTCTACCTGGTGTTCGCCGAGTTCGGTACACCGCACCGGGCAGCCGTCGCGCCCGGCCGTAGAGCGGCCGACGCGAAGCTCAAGGAATCAGTCGAGGTGTTCCGCGATGAGCTTCGGGGGCGGATCGACCGTGCTGTACGCTAATGGCGGATACGGGCGCATGGCGCATCATCAGGAACCGGCTGACGACCGCGACGGGCGCGGACGCCTACTTCGATGGGCGCGTATATCCGGTCATGCTCCCGCAGAACGCGAAGCTGCCGGCCGCGACCTATCAGGTCGTGACGGCGCCGCGCGAACACGCGATGGGCGCCGATCCCGGCTCAGTGCACGCGCGTGTGCAAGTCGACGTCTACGCGGAATCGTATCTGGGCACGGCGAGCGGCAGGAAGCGCGCGACGGACGCGCTCAGCCGCTTCGCTGGTACGGCGTCGGGCGTGACGGTGCACGACATCTACATCGACAACGAGCGCGATGCGTTCATCGACCAGCTCGAGGATGGGCGCAGGAAAGTGTGGCGCAGGCCACTGGATTTCTTGGTGCACTACGAGGAGTGAAACATGGCCATCTACAGGAATGCAAAGTTCGTGTTTGCCGGCGTCGATGTGAGCGCGCATGTGCGTTCGCTCGCGCTGAACCGCTCGGCCGAAGAGCAAGATGACACGGCGATGGGCGACGATACGCGCTCGGCGGCTGGCGGGCTCGCTCGCTGGACGATCGAGTCGGAGCTGAACCAGAGCTTCGGCACGACGACGCAGGTCGATGCCGCCTTCGCTACCCGCGTCGGCACGGTGCAAACCGTGATTGTCCGGCCGTTCGCGTCGGCGACCGCGTTTTCGGACAGCAACCCGAAGTATTCGGGCTCGGGACTGCTCACGCAGTACGTGCCGCAGAGCGGGAACGTCGGCGACCAGTTCGTCATAACGGTGTCGATCGTGAGTGCCGGAACGCTGACACGTGCGGGCGCGACCGCGACCTAGTAGCTGAATAACCTTGAGCCGAGGGGCGACATGGGACTGAGAGACAAGGTGCTCGCGGCCGACGACCGGTCGTATACGGATGAGCACATCGAGGAGTGGGACGCGACGGTGCGCGTGCGTGGACTCAGCGGCATGGCAGCCGAGGAGTTCAGCCGCAAGCTGGGCGCCCAGAAAGATGAGTTGCCGGACAACCTGATGGCGGAGTTGCTCGTGCGCACGATCGAAGATCCGGAGACGGGCGAGCCCGTGTTCGGGCTGGACGACGTCGAGTTGCTCACGCGCAAGTCGTCGCGTGTGCTCACGCGGCTGTTCCGCACGGCGCAGGAGTTGTCCGGGCTCGGCGACCTGGACACAGCAAAAAAAGACTCAGGGGCGACCCAGGACGACGGTTCGCCCTGAGCCTGGCAGAAGAGTTGGGATACGCGAGCCCGTCGAGGATGCTAGCCGAGATGACAGGCGAGGAGCGGCTGGACTGGTTCGCGTACTACTCGCTAAAGGACGAGGAACGGCGTGACAGGGACTTGGACGCGAGAGGCAAGGCGAATCTCAGGTCGCGCAAATGACATAGACCCGAACCGGCAGAGCTAGGGACCACGTGGCGATCACGCTTGCAAACCTGCTAATCAAAGTCAGGGCCGACACGGCTACACTGGCGACCGATCTCAAGAAGGTTGCGGGTGAGGGCGCCACGCTCGGTAGGCGTATCGGGCAAACCGAGATCCCGGTCCGGAAGCTCGCTGTAGGGCTCGCGGCCGTGGTCGCCGCAGGCGCCGGCATCGCCGTCGTCTCGCAGCGGATATTGGCGCTCGGCGCGTCTGTCGAGGAGACGGCGAATAAGTTCAACGTCGTCATGGGTCGGGCGGCCGACGAGATGCGCCAGAAGCTACAGGAGTTGACCAAGACCATCCCGCTCATGCTGGGCGAGATGGAGGCGTTGGCGGCCGGCATCCAGGACATGCTCGTACCGCTTGGCATCGCGCGCTCGGAAGCGGCGAACATGTCGGTCGACATGGTCAAGCTGGCCGGCGACCTTGCGTCGTTCAACAACGTGGCCGCGTCCATCCCGCTGGATGCGATCAAGTCCGCGCTCGCCGGTTCATCCAGGCCGCTCCGTCAGTTCGGCGTCGATGTATCCGATACGCGCCTGAAGGCGCTCGCGCTGTCCGAGGGCATCGTCCGGGTGGGCGAGGAGTTGACGTCTGCGGCACGTGCCCAGGCGGTCATGATCGCCGTCCAGCGTGACTCCTCCGACGCGATGGGCGACGCGGCGCGCACGGCCGATTCCGCCTCGAACCAGCTCCGGTTCATGCAACGTGACGCGCGCCAACTCAAGGAGGACCTAGCGGTCGCGCTGATCCCGGCTCTCTTGGAGCTCGTCCGTGGACTCCGTTCGGCTATCGAGCGGGCGGATGGGCTGGCCGAAGCGCTCCGTGAAATCACGGTGGCGTGGCTTGATATTGCTGGCGTCGTCAACCAAACCACGACCATCGAGATCGCCGGCATCACGCGCGCGCTCAAGGACATGACCGAGGCGCAGAAGGAAGCATTCCTCCTCAGCCGGTTGCGGGGTGCGGCCGCTGAGTACAACAGGGTCCACGCCGAGGTCGAGCGGCTCAACGCAGCCGTTATGGAGATGACCGGGCCGGCGGGCGTTGGCGGCACGCGCTTGATGTCGACAGTGGCCGAACTCGACGAGTTGCAGCACCAGCTCGAAGCCGCCGGCCAGGTGATGAACGAAATCTCGCGGCTGATGGTCACCGCCAGCGGGGAAATGGCCTCGGGCTTCGACGAGACTGCCACCGCAGTCGGGCGCACCGCCGACGAGTTGGACCGTGCCCACCGTGCCGCCGAGCGGATGCGTAACATCAACGTGCGGATCACGCCGCCGGGGACAATTGGCAGGGACCCCCTGGTCACGCGAGATGGCCGCAGACAGTTAGTTAGGGGCGGCCCCCGCCTCTCTGGTCTGCCGACAGTGGAGGACCTCAGTGGCGGTATACGGCCGACGACGTTTAGTGCTGATGGCTTGCCGTTCGCCGAGGTCGACGCCTTCGCCCACTCGCTCGGCAATGTCGCGTCTGAGGCGCGCGGTGCAACCGACAGCGTGTCGTCCATCGTGCGCGGCTTCGAGATGCTCGACATGGAAGGCGGC
>Ga0214472_10005454_pt1 | contig 13374 bp, 2 predicted proteins | sample RVTome_6_FD_207662 | JGI IMG/M metagenome (GOLD analysis project Ga0214472, IMG submission 207662) | Soil microbial communities from uranium-contaminated site in the Upper Colorado River Basin, Wyoming, United States - RVT140D175 | ecosystem: Environmental > Terrestrial > Soil > Contaminated >... | reverse complement strand
GCAAGGTCACAATGCTCTTCGTCGCGCACCAGCTGCCGCGAGGCCTGGCGGTCGACGAGGTGTTCGCGCTATCCGCAGAGAAGGCGACGCAGATGCGGGTGATCGACGAGGGGAAGACGTAACGAGCAGTTTGTCTATGGACCTCGACAAGCAAAGGAACGATCTCAGAATGATCCAGAGCAAAGGAAAAATACAAGGACTGAAGGCGTTCGCAAAATTCGTCTGCGGCGTACTCGGATTCATTCAGCTATGTTTCGCCAGTGCCGCCAATCCGAATGTTTCCGACACGGGATACGAAATTATCAGCGCGACGGTAATGCCATCACTGTACTGGGTCGATAACAATCGCCTTCTATTCGCCGGAATTAAGACAGCCAATATGCAGACGGCAATTGCAGCAAAAGAGGCCGATCGAGTAGAGCGGCTAAAGAAACTATACGTCTGGGATAACGCTACGAAGTCCGTTCGCTTTTATGCGGACGCGAAAGGGGCATGCATTGCGAATGGCGTAATTCACTACACAGTCAAGGTGGATAAAGCTGCCGGGAAGACAATAGTACGAGAGGGACCTTTTGGCTTTGAGAAGGAAATCGAAAAGCCGCTTCCTTCTACCAAAGAACTTTCCACGCAAGGTCAGATGCTGCGCATGCATAGCATCTTTACATGCAAGACGCATCTGCGGAGTGGCCTCATCCCTTCCCCTCCAACTGATCGCAATGTTGTAGTCCTGCGAGAGGGAGATGGATATTTGGACCTTGGTCCCAACGTTGGCTCTGATCTGGCGAAAAGACGAGCAACTCCAAGAAATTTGACGCTTTATAAGGCGGTGTCGGTCAGCGCCATCACGCTTCCAATGACATGGGAAGAGAATTTTTCTCAGTTTGACATTGTTTATTCCGCCTATCGAGGGGCCTATGTTTTGCAACCTAAAATGCCACGCGGATCCCCAATCGGAATCGGTAGGCCCTGGCCCAAGGATGAGCCTCTGCTGGTGTACCTGCTTTGGGCGGATGGGCGAACCCAGACGTTTTCGATTCCGCATTGGCCGGCGGAATATCTGGGTCATCCGCGGCCGATGAAGATGGGTTGGATTTTCGGAGGGGGAAAGTCGCCGAAGAGCGTTGCATTGTACTTCTTCGATGGGACTTCCGTTGCGAAGGTTCAGCCGGGGTTTGTACGAGAGATCGCCGTGTCGCCAGACGGATGCAAAGCGGCCGTGGGAATTAATAACAAGCCTTATGAAATGGGGACTCCGATCAGTCTCAAGGTGTTCGAGTTTTGCGTGGGGAGGTAATGGGAATGATCACGGCAGCGCGAAGCAATTTATCAAAGACGCTGCTGGTCGCGTGCGATCAAGCATACAACCCTGCCGTATCTCCGGGCTCGACGCTTCTCGCGCCGCATCCCGATTCTACTGGGCCTGGCGCCGATGTCTCTCCGAATACGATGCCTCCGGAATGGAACAGCCTAGGCCTCAATCAGTGGGCAGTTGTTATACGCCGAGATGATCCAAGTACCGGTTTTGGCGCCACAGTTTATCGCAAAGCGAACGCGGACGGTTCGGGTGACTACATCGTTGCGATGCAGGGCACCCGTGGCCTGAACATCCAGGACTGGGGCGGGAACCTGATTTACGGCTGGGATAAGTGGGGTGGTCCTTCGGCGGGCCTCGCGCAAGCCTTGCTTAGTGAGATAGTCGGACTTGCTGACGTTAACAAAATCCACTTTACTGGCCAAAGCTTAGGCGGTGCGTTGGCGCAGTACGCGCTCTACGACTACGCGGCCCAAAAACCAGATTTTGACGCCTCTAAAGTCACGCTCACCACTTTTAGCGGGCTGGGAGGCATGGAAGCGCTCTCTCAGAACAGAAGTGGCTTCACTCCGTCACTCGTTGCAAATGTCGATACGGCTCATTTCTACATAACAAACGACATAGTTAGCCGCCTCGGGGAAGGACATCTAAACGGGAGCGTAAACGGAAACGTAAACGAGTACGTCCTCGGCTTTGCAAAGATTGGCGAGATAAGCGGTCTTCCCCAGCGCCGTCAGGATATGACGCCCGTATCGCTGGATCTAGTTTCGGCGCACCGAATCGAATCTGGTTTCTACGCGGGATTCAACAGAGCTTCCGGCGTAGGAGACCCGAACTGGCCGTCAGACTTCGCCGGCGCAAGACCGAAACCAATTAGCAATCTCCATATTGCGGGTCTAGCGCGCGCCGGCGCGTATATTGCTTGGCTAACCAATCAAGATGGCGCTCTCGCAACTGAAGCCGAGGCGCTCGCACGGACCGCCGCCGCCCTAACTTACGGCTTGGCGTTTGGAAACCAGACTGAGATCAAGACGCTCTCTGATGCATTGCTCGATAGTCTTCATGCGGCGGACGTAGTTAGCAGTAGGTCGGTTCTCACACTCCTCAAGGCGACAGCACCGACATTCCTGTCTGCACTCGCCGCCTCGCCAAGCGGCATCGCTACGCATTTTGCGGGGCAGTTCTTGGCGCTGGCAGTCGAGTCCTCTGGCCCTTCTACGCAGGTTGAGGCCCCAGCTGGATTTGCAGAGCGATACGTCGAATTGGTTATAGGGGCCCGCCTAGCGGGTGCCACGCCGACGATTGATCCCAGCCTGATAGCCACTGATGCCATGGCGAGGCTGACCGCAGCGGCGGGAACCGCGAAGTCTGTTGCGTTGTATATCGGTGCGGCCAATCTTCTAGCCGTGGCAGCACTCTTCGCTGTCCCGAGCATCGCGATTAGCGCGCGCAATGCCGCTGCAGCCGCCATCCTGGATCTTTCCGCCACGTTGGCAAACGACGCCTCTGCATACTCCCGAGGTGTTCTTCGAGAAGTCGCCAAGGCGCTTCGAGAAAACCTCAGCGATGGCGTTGACGCTTTTTCGAAAACGATGTCCGATGTAGGAAGGGCGCTCGTTTCGGCGGCCATAGACGTTTCGCGAAGCGCAACCGTACTCGCCATCGACGGCAAGGCGTTCGTCGAGAGCACTAGGACTTCCGTTGCCGACGGGTTGGGCGATATCGCACGATCGATCTCCAACGCATATTCGGATCTTACCCTTAAGTTCACCGATACGTTCGAGTGGGGCGAGACAGTCACCCGCAGCAGCATCGATTCCGTGGTGAAAGGCTTGTCGGAGGCGGCGCAGGATGTGGCAACCGGAGGCCGCGCGACGTTTGAAAAGGCCCTAGATGTCCTGAAGCGGTCTGGGCAGACGATGTTGATCGACTCGGGCACTGGTATCAATCCGTTCAACGCCGACGGATTCGATCCGGATGCGCTTGACGTTCCTTCGGCAGAGGCGACCGAAGGCAGGGCGAAGCTGATCACGTTGTCCCTTCCCTATGAGGCGGGCGCCGGCGGCCAGAAGGTCAAGCTCACCTTCGCCGGCACGAGCGCGGACAAGATTCGTCTCTTTGTCGGCGAAGAAGTCCTTGCCCAGAACGGCGTGTTCACGGTCACGGTGCCCGAAGGCGCGCGGCAGCTTGCGCTGACGTTGATCGAGGACGGCGATATCGACGCCGACTTGATGATCGAGGTGAGGGCGCAGCTGGTGGATGCGGCGGGTAATCCCACGCACCTCGAACACACCGAGGCGATGCTCGCGGTGACGGCCCGCGAAGAGCAGGCGGCCGAAGTGACGCTATCCGGCGCGGATGGAATCGACGTCTTCATCCAGTCGGATGATGGATATACGGGCAAGCGAGCGAGCCTGAGCGGGGGCGGGGCGCGGGATCTCATCGGCGGCTCGAGCCTGGAGGACGCGATCGACGGCGGCGACGGCGATGATCTGCTCCTCGGGGCCGGCGGGCCGGACGCGATCCTGGGCGGGGCTGGGAATGACTTCATCGCGCTCTCCGTAAGCGGGGCCGCGAACATCGACGCGGGTGCGGGTGATGACATCGTCGACGCGCGGCGGTTCGTCGATTTTCAGGTGCGCGAAGCGGATCTGTCAGCCCTCACGGGGTTCGGTACCGGCACCTATGCCGCGGTGATGAAGGATGTGCTCGCAAACCTGCGCATCACAGCCCAGGGCGACGTGCGCGGCGGACGGGTGGGGAACGCGCCGGGCGGGCTGCCCTACCTCATCTCCTTTTCGCCGTCGACGTTCTCCGGCCTCTCGCAGGGCATCGGGCTCGATGCGAGCGGCCAGCTCGTCCTGAAGGCGGGCGGCAGCGCCTCGTTCAGCCTCGCTACGAGAACTGACGGCCAGGGCTGGAACGTCACCTACACGGCTGCAGGAAGCACGCGCACCTTTGTCATCGTCGCCGGCGAGTTTGCCGGGCCGCAGAACGCCGGCGGGGTTTCGATCGACGGCGGGGCGGGAAGGGATCGCCTGATCGGAAGCCTTGGCGCCGACTTGATTCGGGGCGGCGACGACGACGACGGGATCGCCGGCCACGACGGCGACGACGTCCTGATGGGCGAGGCGGGCCTCGACACGATTTTCGGCGGCGAGGGCGAGGACTTCGTCGACGGCGGCGCCGGCAACGACACCCTCATTGGCGAGGGCGGCGACGACGCGCTTGTCGGCGCGGACGGCGACGACTGGATCGAGGGCGACTCATCCGATACGCCGGTGGCCCTGCATGGCAATGACCTCTTGCGCGGCGATGCGGGGAACGATGTTCTCCTCGGCTGGGGCGGCGACGACGAGCTCGTCGCCGGCGCGGGCGCCGATCAGCTCTCCGGCGGCGACGGAAACGACGCCCTCTACGGCGGAACCGAGAACGACACGCTCGCGGGCGGGGCGGGCGACGATCTGCTCGACGGCGGGTCGGGCAACGACACGATCGCGGGCGACAGCGGTAACGATACGGCGCGCGGCGGCGACGGCGCCGACATCATCGCGGGCGGTGCGGGAGACGACCTCCTGGAGGGCGGTGCAGGGATCGATCAGCTCCAGGGCGGCGCCGGCAACGATCTGATTTTCGGCGGCGCGGACAACGACATCGTCTTCGGCGAGGCCGGCGACGACCAGATCGCGGGCGAGGCGGGCAGCGATTTCATCGACGCCGGTACGGGCAACGACCTGCTCTACGGCGGAGCGGGCGCCGACACCTACTTCTACAAGCGCGGCGACGGCGGGGATCGGATCTTCGATACCCCCGGCGAAGGCAACGTCATTCGCTTCGCTCAGGAAATCGATGGAACGCCGATCTCGTTCGAGCTCGGCTCGCTGATCATTCGTGTGGCGGGCATCGCGGGGGACGAGATCCACCTCGACGGCTTCGATCCCGGCGATCCGCTCGGCTCCAGCCCGATCGATTTTCTCGAGTTCTGGAACGGCTCGAGCTTCAACCGCGTGAGCCTGTCGAGCTTCCTTGACCAGCAGGGGCTGAAGATCAGCGGCACGGAAGCCGCGGACCAGCTCCAGGGCACGATCCTGAGAGATCTTCTTTTCGGCACGGGAGGCGATGATTACATCGATGCGCTGGACGGCAACGATGTGATCGATGGCGGCTCGGGAGCGGATGTAATGATCGGGGGACCCGGTGACGACACTTACAAGGTCGATGACGCCGGCGACCAAGTCATCGAGTTCACCGGCGAAGGCAGCGACACGGTCGAGGCGACGTTCAGCTACTCGCTCGAAGGAACCGTGGCCGAAAATCTGATGCTGCAAGGAAGCGCGCTGGCGGGGACCGGCAATGAGCTGAGCAACAGCATTCGCGGCAACAGCGCCGCCAACGTTCTTTTCGGGAATGCGGGCAACGACTTTCTGCGCGGTGAAGATGGCAACGACGCGCTCGATGGCGGAAGCGGAAACGACGGGCTCATTGGTGGACGCGGCGATGATCGCCTGATCGGCGGCGCAGGAAGCGATGGGCTCCAGGGCGGTCTCGGGAACGACACCTACGTATTCGGCCCTGGTGACGGAACCGACGGGATCGCCGAGGTCGATGTCGCGTTTGACGGTTTTTTCGGCAGCGGCACCGACACGCTCGAGCTCCAGGCGTCGCCTTCCGAAGTGGTTATTACCCGAACCCTGTTCGAGGCGCGCGTCGAGCTTCCCGCCACCGGCGATGTGCTCACCGTGCCGCTGCAGTATTCGCGAGTCCAGCAGGGGCAATACGTCAGTCGGGTGGAAGGAATTCGCTTCGGGGAGGGCGCCGATGAGCTCTTCGACGACTATATCACCCCCGTCGCACCCACCGTGTTCGCAGATACGCTTTTCGGCGGCAACCGCTCGGATACCCTATTGGGTCTAAACGGCGCGGACGTGCTCTACGGCATGGGCGGCGACGACGTGCTCGAAGGCGGGCCGGGAAGCGATGTCCTGTCCGGCGGAGATGGCGACGACGTCTATGTGTGGGGTCACGGCTCGGGACACGACAGGGTCGATGACTTCGACCAAAGCAAGTTTCATGTCGACTCGCCGTTCGATGTTCCGCGCTTCTTTTATACGGGGTTCAATCACGGCTTCGAGCACTCCGCCAATGAGGTCGACACGGTTCAGATCGACGCAGACCTATCGCCGGCAGATATTCATGTCTCACGCAGCGGTTCCGCCTATGTCCTGGCGATTCGCCACGGCTGCGACACGCTGACGCTTGACTCGTGGGGCAGCGATGTCGCGCTGCGCCCGGAGTTCCACAAGGAGACGCGCGGCCTGCGCGTGGTATTCGCCGACGGTACTGTGTGGGACAGGACGCAGCTCGACGACCTGATCACGCCGACTCCGCCGACCGAGGGCGTGGACACCATCCAAGGAACGCCGCGCGACGATGTGCTGCTCGGCCTGGGCGGCAACGACTCCCTTTTCGGCTTCGCGGGCAACGACACGCTGGACGGCGGCGCCGGCAACGATTCGCTCGACGGCGGCTCGGGGAGCGATACCTACCTCTTCGGCCGCGGCGGCGGCTCGGACACCATCACCGCCGGCGACAGCGGCGTCGGCGCCATCGACCGCCTCCTGTTCGCGCCCGACGTGGCACCGGCGGATGTCGTGGTTCGGAAAGAATTCCAGTCTCTCGTCCTTTCGATTTCGGACAGCGGCGATTCCATCAAGCTGCAGAGCCATTTCAGTCTGGCCGCCGACGCCCGGCTCGATCTCGTCGAGTTCGCCGACGGCACCATGTGGGACAAGCAGACGCTGCTCCTTCGCTCGGTCACCGGAACCGAAGGCGCCGACACGATCGAGAGCTTCGGGGCGGGAGCAGTGCTTGACGGCGGCGGCGGAAACGACACGCTGTTCGGATCCAGTGCCACTGAAACGCTGCTTGGTGGTGCAGGGGACGATGTGATCAGAGATTCGGGCGGCATCGATCTCATCGACGGCGGATCCGGCGACGACGTCCTCGAAGCAGGCGATGGCGTCGCGGGCGATATGGTCAGATTTGGTTTCGGAGCCGGGCACGACGTGGTGAACGGGGCAAATCAGGACATCATCGTGCTGGACGCGGACGTCACCCCGACCGACGTGCGTGTCGTTGAAGGCGAGAGAGATCTTCGCCTGGAGCTGCCGGCGACGGGCGACAGCCTTACCGTCAACGGCTGGCGAAACATCCTGTTCTTCGGTAATCCTTCACTCTCGTATACGAGCGCACTGAAGGAGGTGCGCTTCGCCGACGGAACGGTGTGGAACCAGAGCGCGCTCACCAGCCGCGCCGTCTCCGGCATGGTGGGCACGGCCAGCTCGGACACGCTGTACGGCACGCTCAATGCGGACACACTGGAAGGATTCGCCGGCAATGACACTCTAAACGGATTCGACGGTATCGATATCTACCGCTTCGATCGCGGCTACGGCGTCGACACTGTCGTCGACAGCTTTGATTTTCTCCGCAACGCGGGGAATCTCATCCGGCTCGGCGGCGGGTTGGTCCCGTCGGCGACGTTTGTCGTTCGCGAGGGCAACAACACGGCTTTCGAATTTGGCGGCGGCGACAAGCTCATCGTCAAAGACGAGATCTTCTTCTCGTCATTCAGCAGGATCACTTCATTGGAATTCGCCGACGGAACCGTCTGGAACAGTCCAACTATCTTCGGGATGTCGAGCACTGCTGTAGCCGGGGGAACGCCGGCTGCGAACATGCTGAGCGGCACGAACGGCGCCGAGTACATCGACGCGAGGGAAGGCGACGACACCATCTTCGCCAACGGCGGCAATGACGTCCTGATCGGTGGAGCGGGGAACGACAGCCTGTTCGGCGGCGCGGGCTCGGATCTGTATTTCTTCGCTGCGGGATTCGGGTTCGATACGCTCAGTGATCCAGGCGGGGCGGACGAGATCGACGCGATTCGATTCGCTCCGGAAATCGTGCCAGCAGACATTGCCGTAACGCGGGATCCGTCGGGCAGCCTCTACCTGGTTCACCTCGGCGGCACCGACAAAATCGTCTTCCCCGAGGGCGATATCGAGCGCGTGGAGTTCGCCGAGGGCACCGCCTGGGATGCCGCTCAGCTGCAGGCTATGGCCGAGCTGCTTCCGGCAACCGCGCTCGATGACCTTCTGTTCGGAACGCCGGGCGGCGACCTGATCGACGGGCTCGGCGGCAACGACCTAATACGAGGCAGCGCGGGCGACGACATTCTCGACGGCGGCCCGGGCACCGATACTCTGGTCGGCGACGAAGGCAACGATACCTTCGTGCTCGCACGCGGCAATGGCGAGGACATCGTCTCGCAGCTCGATACCACAGAACTGTTTATCGACACGCTGTCCGTGCAGGCGCTGCCGTCGGAGGTTCGCGCGACCCGCGACGAAACGCATCTCTATGTCTCGATCTCGGGCGGTGATGCGCGAGCGAAGCTGGACGGCTGGTTTGCCGCGACGGCGACCGATGCGAACCGTATCGACCAGGTTCGCTTCGGCGACGGCACCACCTGGGACCGCTCCCAGCTCCTCGCGAATCTGACCCACACCGAGCCGACCGCCGGCGACGACCGGATCTTCGGTGTCGACGACGCAGAGACGATTTCTGCGTTGGCGGGAAACGACACGGTGCTCGGCCGGGGTGGCGACGACACGCTCGATGGTGGACCCGGCGACGACGTGCTCGAGGGCGGCGACGGCGCGAATGTCTACCTCTACGACCGTGGCGGCGGCACCGACCGGGTGATCGCGTTGAACGACGGCGCGCTCGACACGCTGCGCCTCGGCCCCGGCCTCACCCCCGCCGACGTGCGCCTGATCGTGCTGCCGGCGAGCAACGACCTGACGCTCGCGGTGCCCGGCAGCGCCGACCGGGTGACCATCCAGGGGGGTTACGCCGATGCCGTCGCGGGCCGGCAGACTCTCCAGATCGCCTTTGACGGCGGCGTGCTCTGGTCCGCAGACTCGCTCGCGAGCCGCGCCGACATCATGGAGCCGCCGGTGCTGCTCGCGCCGCTGCCCGATCAGTCGGTGCTGCAGGACCAGTTCTTCGAGTATCGCATTCCGTCCGGCACTTTCTCAGATCCGGACGGGGGGGACACCCTCGCGCTAAGCGCCAATTTGCTCCTCGGATTCCTCGCCTTCCCGCTGCCAGGATGGCTTTCCCTGGATGCGGGTAGCGGTACTCTCCGCGGCACGCCGACGAAGAACGACGTGACCACTTACAACATCCGCGTCACTGCGACCGACTCGACCAACCAGATCGCCAGCGATGTTTTTGCGCTGAGCGTCGTCAACGTCAACGACGCCCCGGAGTTGGCGGTGCCGCTGCAGGACGCGACGGCAACAGCCGGGACCTCATTCAGCTACACGTTCCAGTCTTTAGCGTTCCGCGATCCGGATCCCGGCAGCCTCACGTATTCGGCGGCGATCGCCGACGGGTCGGTGCTGCCTTCATGGCTGACGTTTTCGCCCCAGCTCAGGCGATTCAACGGGAGCCCGACCGTCGAGGACGTAGGGCAGTTCGAAGTGCGGGTGAGCGCAGCCGACCCCTTTGGCGAAAGCGCCTCGGACGTATTTCTGTTGAACATCTCTGCGCCCCCGCCGACGCTGTCCGCGGACGGAAACCACTCTCCCGTGCTGGTCAAGCAGATCCCGGACCAGATGGTTCCGGTCGGCGCGCATTTCGAATTCACGATTCCGGAGGGCACCTTCGTCGACGAGGACGTCGAGCACGAGAATGGAGAGTTCTGCGGCGATGCGCTTGCCTACCAGGCGACCCTCGCCGACGGCTCGCTCTTGCCTGGTTGGCTGCAATTTGATCCCGCCACGCGCAGGTTCTCGGGCACGCCGGCTGCCGGCGATGCGGGCGACCTTTCAGTGCGAGTGCTTGCCTACGATACGAATGGCGCAAGTGCGCGAGAGACTTTCCTGGTGAAGGTACAGTCGGCGACAACGAACCGGCCTCCGCTGGCTGCGCCGATCGAGAATCAGGAGGCGGTCGAGGACGCGGCGTTCGTGTTCGTGGTGCCGCCCGGCACATTTACCGATCCCGACGCGGGTGACGTGCTCACGCTGAGCGCCGACCTCGTCGACGGCTCGCCGCTCCCCGCTTGGCTGCAGTTCCACGCCGCTGGCAGTTTCAGCGGGACGCCGGCGAACGGCGACGTGGGCCGAATTTCGATACGACTGACCGCGATCGACACCGCGCTGCAATCGGCGGGCGGCGAATTCAGCCTGAGCGTGGTGAACGTGAACGACGCGCCCATCATCGCTTCGCCGTTCGCCGATCAGACCGTGCTGATCGATTCGACTTTCTCCTTCACAGTGCCGGGCGGGACGTTCACGGATGTCGACGTCGGCGACGTGCTCAGCCTGAGTGCATCGCTGGCCGATGGCAGCCCGCTGCCGGCCTGGATTTCCTTCGATGCGGTGACTGGAACATTCTCGGGCTCGGCCGGCGACGATGAGGAGGGCAACTACTCGATCCGGCTCGTCGCCACCGACCAGGCGGGCGCCTCGGTTGCCGACGAGTTCCGGCTCGGTGTCATTTGCACCGAAGGCGTGACTCGCACGGGAACCAGCGGCGCCGATACGCTTCGCGGCACCCATTGCGACGATGTGCTCGACGGCGGCGCGGGAATCGATACGCTGATCGGCAAGGGCGGCAACGACTTGTACTTTGTCGACGCGACGCTGGTGCGCGATCCGCAGGGCAACGAGGGCGTCGGCAATGGCGAGGACCCTGCGCCGCCGGGGCACGGCGACAACCAGAACGACGGTCCCGGAACGGGGCCCGGCGATCCGGGCAGCGCCGGCGGCAACGTTGGCGGGTCGACTGGTGGCTCCGCCTGGAGCCTTGTACCGGATACGGTGGTCGAAGCGGCCGACGGCGGCTACGACACGGTCGTCGCCGCTGCCTCGTTCGCCCTCCCGGACAATGTCGAGGAGTTGCATCTCGCCGGACCGCTTGCCCTCGATGGCATGGGCAACGCACTCGACAACGTTATCGTCGGCAACGATGCCGCCAACCGCATTGCGGGCGGCGCGGGCGACGATCTCTTGATGGGCGGCGGCGGTGGCGACACGTACTTGGTGAGGCCGAACGAGGGCGCGGACCTCATCGGCGAGACGGCAGCCGATGGCGGCGGCCAGGACTGGCTCGAGTTCGGCGCCGGCATTGCCTCCGCTGCGGTCGGCGTCGCCCGCAGCGGCGAGGATCTTGTGTTCGTGCTTCCCCGGTCAGGTAATTCAGTCACCGTGGCGGCATGGTTCGCCTCGGACAATGCCCGCGTCGAGCACGTCAGGTTCGCCGACGGCACCGTCTGGAACGAGCTTCAGATCGAGCGCATGTTCGAGGGCCCGGCGGCAGGCAGCTCGTCTCCGTCAGCCGGCGGGGACGCTTCTATCACTGGCGCGCCCCAGACGGATGCGAGCCTTGAGACCGCCACAACTGACGGTGGCGTTCCAGCGAGCGCGAGCAGAGTCGGCGCTCCGACCGCCGAACAAGCCGACGACCCGGTGCGGCGCGGGATCCAGTCGCTCATCGACCGCTGGTTCGACGAGATGGAGCACGGACAACCGTTGCGCTTGAGCCACTTCGCAGAGGTTCTGAACGGCGAGATCTTGGATGCACACTCGAACGGCGCCGCGGCGAATGCCGTCCGGTGGAAGGCTCTTGGCCGGCTGCTTTCGGCGCACCTGGCGGAATATGCCGACGTCGAAGGCGATTTTGGAACTGCGCTGCCGCTAACGCTCGGCCTCTCGCCGACCGGGTCGAATTACGTCGTCGATGCGATCGGCCTCGATGGAGTGTCAGGGCTCAACCTGAAACCTTTGCAAGGCCTGAAGGAAGGCTTGGCGAGGCTCAGCTGATGCAAGCCGACCCGGCCGACTTTGCGCCGCCGCTCCTGCGCATCCAGGAGAAGCCCCCCGCGCCGCTCGCCGGTTGGATGCTGCGGCTGCTCGTCGCGTTGCTTGCTGCTGTGCTTCTCTGGGCGGCGTTTGGGCGGCTCGACATCGTGGCCGTGGCGGACGGGAAGCTGGTGCCGGCGAGCTACCTGAAGATCGTCCAGCCCGCCGAGCAAGGCGTCGTCAAGGAGATCCTGGTCAAGGAGGGCGAGCCGGTGACGCAGGGCCAGGTGCTGATTCGCATGGACGCGGTACTGACCGAAGCCGACGTCAACGCGATCCAGGCCGACTACGACAACAAGCGCCTGGCGCTGCGAAGGATCGAGGCGCAGCTCTCCGGGGCGAAGTTCGGACGGCAGAAAGACGAGCCGCCGGCGCTCTATGAGCAGGTGGTGGCGCAGTACGCCGCCAACGTACAGGCTTACGAGAACGCTCTCGCCCAGGAGCGCAGCCTCCTCGAGAAGTCGCGCCTTGATCTCGCGGCCGCCGAGCAGACCAGGGCGAAGCTCGAGCAGGTCTTGCCGCATTACATCGAGCAGGAGCGGGCGTTCGGGAAGCTCGCCAAGGACGGTTTCGCGGGCCGCATTATGGCGACGGACAAGGCACGCGAGCGTATCGAGAAGGAGCAGGACCTGCGCACACAGGAGTTCATCATCCGTTCGAACCGCGCGCTGATCGCGCAATCCGAGCAGAAGCTTGCCCAGATCACCGCCGACTACCGGCGCCAGCTTCAGACCGAGCGCGTGGAGGTCGCCTCGCAGTTCGAAAAAGCGCGTCAGGAGCTTGCAAAGCAAGCCTACCGGCGCAAGTTGCTCGAGCTGCGCGCGCCCGCCGGCGGCACGGTGAAGGATCTCGCCACGCATACGATCGGCACCGTCACCGCTCCCGGAACCATCTTGATGACCTTGGTGCCGCGCAACGAGAAGCTCGTCGCCGAGGTATGGGTCGGCAACCAGGACGTCGGCTTCGTTCGGCCCGACCAGCCGGTGAAGCTGAAGCTCGCGCCGTTCCAGTTCCAGAAGTTCGGCATGATCGAAGGCAAGGTGCTGCGCGTAAGCGCGGATGCCACCGAAGCGCCATCGCCCAACACGCGCTCCGACGCGCTCACCGGGCGCGACCGGCCGATGGGGC